>Cebus_capucinus_imitator_PRJNA485217_SSR039__coassemble_1089_pt1 | contig 18934 bp, 11 predicted proteins | sample Cebus_capucinus_imitator_PRJNA485217_SSR039__metabat2_high_PE_009 | metagenome-assembled genome bin Cebus_capucinus_imitator_PRJNA485217_SSR039 | reverse complement strand
TACCCAGATAGCAAAAGCGCCGATGCACTCATTAAGAGTACATCGGCGCTTTAGCGTTACCTGCTAACTAAGCAGCCAAACCCGAAGGTCAGAGTGGGATTAGAGACCCAGCTCAGCCTCGAAGTTTGCCTCCTCCAGGCGGGTCTTGATGGTGTGCAGGAAGCGACCAGCGTCCGCACCATCAACCACGCGGTGATCGTAAGTCAGGGACAGGTAGCACATGGAACGGATAGCAATGCTATCGTTGCCATCGATGTCCTTGACAACCATCGGGCGCTTGACGATGTTACCGGTACCCAGAATTGCCACGTTGGGCTGGTTGATAATCGGGGTATCGAACAGAGCGCCGAAGGAACCAATGTTGGTGATGGTGAAGGTGGAGCCGGAGAGCTCTTCCGGAGCGATATCGCCGGTGCGTGCGCGGCCACCCAGATCGCCAATAGCCTTTGCCAGGCCACCAATGCCCAGGTCGGAAGCGTTCTTGATCACGGGAACGAGCAGGCCCTTGGGGGTGTCCACTGCGATTGCAATGTTCTCTGCTGCGGGGTAGGTGATCTGCTTCAGATCCTCGGTCATGGTTGCGTTCAGTGCGGGGTGCTGCTGCAGAGCCTCGGTCACTGCCTGTGCGAAGAAGGGCAGGAAGGTCAGCTTTGCGCCCTCGCGAGCTGCGAAGCCGTCCTTTGCCTTCAGACGCAGTGCTGCAACGCGGGTCATATCCACTTCGGTGACCTGGGTCAGCTGGGTGGAGATGTCCAGGGACTCGCGCATACGCTTTGCGATAACCTGGCGGATACGTGCGGTCTTCTCGACGGTGCCACGCTTGGGGGAAACCTCGAAGGTGTGAGGTGCCTTTGCGGAGCCAGCTGCCGGTGCTGCTGCTGCGGGAGCTGCTGCAGCCGGTGCGGGTGCTGCTGCGCCCTTAGCAGCGATTGCAGCCTGGACGTCCTGCTTGCGGATACGGCCGCCAACACCGGTGCCCTTAACGGTTGCCAGGTCGATGCCGTTGTCCTTAGCGAGCTTACGAACCAGCGGGGTTACGTATGCTTCGCCCTCAGCTGCTGCGGGAGCTGCTGCTGCAACGGGAGCCGGAGCTGCCGGTGCTGCTGCGGGAGCGGGTGCTGCTGCGGGAGCAGGAGCCGCGGGAGCAGCCGGTGCGGGTGCCGGTGCTGCTGCGGGAGCTGCCGGAGCAGCTGCTGCGGAAGCGTCGCCGATGATAGCCAGAACCTGGCCAACTTCTGCGTCCTCATCTTCCTGAATGCGGATTTCCAGCAGGGTACCTGCTACGGGGGAGGGAACCTCGGTGTCAACCTTGTCGGTGGAAACCTCAACCAGGGGCTCGTCAACCTCAACCTGCTCGCCAACTTCCTTCAGCCAGCGGGTGATGGTGCCCTCGGTTACGGACTCGCCCAGTGCGGGCAGGACAACTTCCTGACCTGCTGCTGCGCCCGCTGCGGGAGCGGGTGCAGCTGCGGGAGCCTCAGCAACCGGAGCCGGTGCTGCGGGAGCAGCCGGTGCGGGTGCTGCAGCTGCGGCGGGAGCAGCAGGAGCTGCTGCAGCGCCGGAGCCGTCGCCAATGATAACCAGAGCAGCGCCGACCTCGACGTCCTCATCCTCTTCAACCAGGATCTGCTCAACAACGCCTGCTACGGGCGAGGGAACCTCGGTGTCAACCTTATCGGTGGAAACCTCAACCAGGGGATCGTCGATTGCAACGGTGTCGCCGACGGAAACCAACCAACGGGTAACGGTACCCTCGGTCACAGACTCGCCCAGTGCGGGCAGTTCTACGGTATGGGACATATTTCTTCCCGTTCTCCTTGTGAATGCTTGAACTAGAAAAATTTCGGGGTTCAAACGTGCCGCCGCGCCGTTGAATCCGGCGTCAGCCAGCAGCGTGGCGACACGTTTGACGACCCTGGTTCGCCAATGCTTTTCAGACATCTAGAACCACTAGGTATAGACGGCTATTAGCCGTGCAGCGGGGTGCCGTTCAGAAGCATCGCTGCCTCACCCAGGGACTCGTTCTGAGTCGGGTGTGCGTGGATGAACTTCTTAACATCCTCGGGGAATGCTTCCCAAGCAACCCACATCTGAGCCTCACCAATCTGCTCGCCCATGCGCTTACCGATTGCGTGAACACCGATGATGGGGCCGTCCTTCTGACGAACAACCTTGACGATACCGCCGGTGCCCAGGATGGAGGACTTGCCGTTACCAGCCAGGTTGTACTCTGCGGACTCAATGTTCTCAGCGCCGAACTTCTCAGCAGCCTTGGGCTCGGAGTAGCCAACGGATGCGATTTCGGGCTCGCAGAAGGTCACCTTGGGGATGTTAACGTCTTCAACAACGGTGGGGTTCAGGCCCGCGATCTCCTCAGCAACGAAGATACCCTGCTGGTAACCGCGGTGTGCCAGCTGCACGCCGGGAACGATGTCACCGATAGCGTAGATGTTGCCCACGCCGGTGTGCAGGCGCTCGTTAGCCAGAACGAAGCCGCGATCCATGGGGATGCCCTGCTCCTCGTAGCCCATACCAGCGGTGTTGGGGCCACGACCAACAGCAACCAGAACGATCTCTGCTTCGAAGACCTTGCCGTCTGCCAGGGTGACCTTAACGCCGTTAGCGTCCTGCTCAACCTTCTCGAAGAGGGTGCCGGTGTTGAACTTAATGCCGCGCTTCTTGAACTCGCGCTCCAGAACCTTAATGATCGCGGGATCTTCGTTCGGAACCAGGTGGGGCAGACCCTCAATGATGGTCACCTCAACACCCATGGAGTTCCACATGGAAGCGAACTCGGAGCCGATCACGCCACCACCGAGCACAATAGCGCTCTTGGGCAGGTAATCCATCTGCAGAGCCTCGGTGGAGGTCAGGATACGACCACCGATGGGCAGGCCGAAGGTCTTGGAAACGGAACCGGAAGCCAGAACAATGTTCTTGCCCTTGTACTCAACACCGTTAACGGTGATGGTGTCGGGACCGGTCAGCTTACCCTCGCCCGCGATAACCTCGACGCCCTTCATCTTCAGCAGGCCGGACAGACCCTTGAACTTGCCGTTGACGATGCCGTCCTTGTAATCGCGCACCTTGCCCATTTCGATGGACTGCAGAGATGCGTTCACGCCGTACTTCGCTGCGTTGCGGGTCTCCTCAGCAAGCTCAGCTGCGTGCAGGTATGCCTTGGTGGGGATGCAGCCGGTGTGCAGGCAGGTGCCGCCGACCTTTTCCTTCTCAACCAGGCCAACGGTGAAACCCAGCTGGCGTGCGCGCAGTGCTGCGGAGTAACCAGCAGAACCGCCGCCGAGGATGAGGATGTCAAATTCTTGAGCCACGATGTTGCTCCCTTGCATAGGTTGTGGGGTACTGTTTGTACCCCTGCAATGAGTTCTTTTGGATGCACCCGCCCATCTGCCCCAGACACAGCGCAAGCGCTGCACCCGTCGAGTAGACAGAAAGGTACTTACTACAACAATACCGCTTAAACATTATTCCTGAGTAATCGAATCGGGATTTAAGGGAATAAATCAGTAAATAAGTTCGTAATAGGGGCCTGAACCTTCGCTCATCTGGCTCTTATCGTGTGATGTTGGGGTGAACGTTGTAGAGTTGTTCTCCGCGTCGCGAATAGTATTTTTCGTCGCGAGGGAAGACACCCTTCGCGATGAAAAATAGTATTCGCGACGTGAACGGTTAACTCATACACCCGCATGGGATGATGCTCTTCAGATCCGGTAGAGCTGGGATATCAGTGAACCCTGGAACGCAGAAACGCAATATACGACCCAGATACGCCGTGAGGGAGTATTGAGTGTCAGACTCAATACTCCCTCACGATCAATTACTAGCTACTGAAAGTACTAGTATCGATTACTCAGCGTAGGATGCCACAAAGTTGACCAGAGTAGCGGTACCGAAACCGGTGCCTTCCTTCGGAGTGTAACCATAGGGCGCCTTCTCATTGAAGGCAGGACCCGCAATGTCCAGATGTGCCCAGGGGATACGCTCGCCCTGATCGTTCTTGCCAACAAATTCGCGCAGGAACAGGCCGGCAACCATAGCGCTACCGTAACGCTCACCCATATTGGCAATATCAGCCACGGGGGTGTTCATGGAGGCACGCAGGTAGGACTTCAGAGGCAGAGGCCAATAGTCTTCACCGGCAGCCTCGCCAGCATCCAGCACGCGGGTGCGAATCTCGGAGTCACCCATCAGAGCCGCGGTGCGCAGACCCAGAGCCGCCATAGCTGCACCGGTGAGGGTTGCAATATCCACAATCACATCGGGCTGAGACTCGGATGCCAGGGCAATACCGTCAGCCATGACCAGGCGACCTTCTGCGTCGGTGTTAAGCACCTCAACGGTGCGGCCATCGCGCATGGTCAGTACATCTTCGGGGCGCAGTGCGTAACCGCCGGGCATGTTCTCCGCCAGGCACAGGTAGCCGGTGACGGCCACGGGCAGGCCGAGCTCTGCAATAGCTAGCACGGCGTGCAGCACGGAGGCAGCACCCGCCATATCGCACTTCATGGTGGTCATGGATGCTGCGGGCTTCAGGGAGTTACCGCCGGTGTCGAAGGTAATGCCCTTGCCGACCAGCGCCACATGGTGCTGTGCACCCTCGGGGCGGTACTCCAGAACGACCAGAGCAGGCTTGCGCACGGAACCCTGACCCACGCCGGCGATACCACCGAAGCCGCCTTCAAGCAGCTGATCGTAGTCGTAGACACGAGCGGAGACCTCGGGCAGATCTTCAACCAGCTCGGTGGCTACCTCTGCGAAAGTCTCCGGGTACAGATGCGAGGGCGGTACATTGACCAGGGTGCGGGCGCCATTGGTTGCCTCGCCCAGAATCAGGCCGCGCTCGAGTGCCTCTTCTGCGGAGTCGCCCTCCAGCTCGCTTGCAATCAGAACGGTCTGCACGCCGGGCTTGAGAGAATCAGCGCTCTTGACCTTCAAGCCTTCTTCGCTAAAGGAACCCAGGGTTGCGCCGAAGGCCACTGCTTCCAGCTCGCGGGTGGTGGTCACGGGCAAATCGAAGGTGACTTCTTCCAGATCGGGCAGCTGGCGTACAGCCGAGCCTGCGGCATAGCGCAGGGCATCGACGCGTTCGGTCTCGTCTTCGCCGGGTGCACCCAGGCCGATGAGTACGAGGATGCCCGCTTCGGAGTCTTCTACGCCGGGCAGGCGCACGAGCTGGTCAGCGCTACCGGTAACATTGAGGATTTCCAGCAGTTCGCTGACACCTTCGGCGGTGTCTTCGGAGAGGTGGTTCGGTGCCAGGGTTGCGCCGTCTTCGCCGGAGTATACGCCGATAATCAGGGCGTCGGATTCCAGAGCGGACAGGTCGGTCGGTGCCAGAGCAAAAGTCAATGACATAGTATTCTCCTTTGATACGTTGAGATGACAGATATGTACTCTAACTACCACTGTACACCCAAAGACAGGTGCCGCGCACCACAGGGGTACACGGCACCGAGAGAAATATAGGAGTTATGCGCTGGGGGAGTCGCCGGGGCCCTGCGAGCGCGGCGGGCGCTGGGCGCGAGAGTCATAGGGGTGCTCGTCCAGGTACTGTTCAAAGAACACACCAATCTGATCCCTGGAGGGCACCTTATCGGCGTCCCTTTGCGCCAGGGTCATGGTGGAGGCAGCGGCACTTTGATAGTTCGCGTCGTAGCTTTCCTCCAGGGAGGTGACCATGCGCGCCACTTCGGGGTTTGCCTGCACCTGCGCGTTGATTTGCTCATGCACGCTGCGGGAGGCTTCGCGAACCTCCTCGGTGGGCAGAGAGAGGTGCGCGGCGATACTCACATGCTCCAGGGCGGTGAGCAGCCCCTGCGGCAGGTCTGCCTCGGAAATGTACTGGGGGATATTGACCGCAAAACCCACGGTATCAATGCCTCGCTCAATCATTTCAAGCTCGAGTATGCTACCCATGGAGGCACGCAAATCTGCCTTGGGGCGCCAGATGGAAATGCCCTCCATCAGATCCTTGCGGGAGCCGTGTGCGGTCACGGGGAAAGCTCGAGTGTGAGGTACCGGCATGGGGAATGCCGATACGAAAAGCACCAGGGAGGGGTGGATACGCTCCACGATCTGCATCACCGCCGCGCGGAAACGACGCCATTGCAAATCCGGTTCAGCGCCGGATAAGAGGAAGAAGGGCTGATCCAGGGCATCTTCTACCAGGTGCATTTTTAGGGTGGGCAGGCGCAGATCTTCGTAGTGGTCCTGGTTGTAGAAGACGCGCGGCGGGCGCTCACGGTAGTTGTGCAGCTGATCCACGTCGAAGGATACAGCGGGGATGCTTTTGAGGTTTTGTAGTAGGAAGTGCCCCATTTGACCGGCGGTGGAGCCGGCGTCGTTGGGGCTGGAGAGAGCGATGACCAGGGGTAGGTTGTGTACTCGCGGGTCGGCAAGAAGGCGTTCATCGGCGTTATATATACCCTTGGGGTCTAACATGGTCGCTCCCTTCTGTTTCTGTTTGTATTCCGCCTCTCTGGTATGGGGCGGGTATACGACCTGAGCCTATAACTCTAGTCTATCGCGCTTGATGTGCGCATGCTGTATGGTCTGGCTTTGCAATCAGTGAACAGGTGGGGCGGGGGGAGGGGCAACGCACGGAGAGGGCGCGCCAGGTGTGGGGTGGGGTTGGAGTGAAGTCTGTTTTGTCATAAAAGTGTAGAAAACGTCATAATTCTGCAGTTTTAATGTAATAAAAGCCCTGAAAATATAGGTTTATCCTGTGGATAACTATCTTTTTGATAGAAAACGCCTCTTTTATCCACAGATTTGCTCAAATGGTCAATAAGCGGTGTATCAAGCTGTCAGGCTTGAACCATGAACGAAAACATTGAATACCAGAAGACTCAGAACCCGTCCGAACCCGCCGGCAGCCAGCCGCAGCCTGAGCCAGCACCCGAGCAGGTGCACGCCTGCCGCAAGGACGCCTCCTTACAAGAGGGAACCGATACCAAGGGCTCCCAAGCGAAAGGAAAGAATGAAAAAGCCACGGTCATTGGCGAAAGTGACACCATCCAACTGATTGTGCACACCCTGGGCTACTACCCGGAAAACTCCACCGTATTCCTTGCCCTGAGCGATAACCAGGTTGGTCCGATCATGCGCATGAACCCGCGCCGCGAGATTGACTCAACAGTCGACTACCTGCACCTTGCCACCAGCATGCTACCCACCCGCTGCCATGACGGTAGCCGCGTGAACTCCTTTATGATGGTTCATTTTGGTCCCGTCAGCCCGGTCTATGTGCCCGCTCTGGAGGAGGATCACCCGCAGGTGCGTGAACTCGCCAGCTTCTTCGACACTATTTTTGACCGCTCCGTCACCAATGACCTGGCGTGTATTCTGTGCATTGCGGTTGCCGATAACGCCTACGCCGTATTGGATGAGCAGGGGAAAGTTGCCATCAGCGAACCCCTGGCTGCTAGCCGCTACGATATGCAGCAGCTGCTGGATGTGCCCGCACCCGATACTGATAGCACCTCGCATTGGAATAAGATTCTGGTGGATCCGCGCCTGAGCAATGAACCCGAAAACACTCGCGATTGGTATAGTGCCTGCTCTCTCTGGGATATGACCTACGCCCAGGAATACGCCCGTGTGTATGAGGGGCGCCGCGTACCCTATAGCAGCTATAGCGCCCAGCGCGCCACCGAGCTGTGCTATTGGGACGCAGCCATTGAAGCTGTCTCCCGCCTGCTCGCACCCTATCGAAAAGATAAAGACCGCGTGCTGGGTCGCTGGGAAGAAATCGGTGCAGAGCTGGGGGATAGTATGCGCCTGGTGCTGCCGCCCGAAATTATCGCCTATCTGCTCAATACCCTGGACTATGCCTCGGTAGAGCCGATCATGTACACCGCGGCACGTTCCCTGCCCGCCGCCCTGGACTATCTAACCACCCAGGAACAGGGGCTCAAACAGACCCTTGAAGAGACCATCAAAGATTATGAGCAAGCGGGGATTGAACTTCCTGCCGATGCGCCCCGCCTGGAAGATTTTAAGGAACACGAACCCGGTGAGAATATCTGGAACGAGTGGGAAGAAAATCTGGATCTGATTGAGCCGGTAAATTACGGTAGCGCCCTGAGCCACAGGGATCGAATCATGCCCGAGACGTTCCGCCATTCCTTCGCGGCGGTGGCAGCACCCATGCCCGCCGTGGGTCACCAGCGAGTGCGCTGGATGGACTGGGTGGCCCGTACCCATCGCCGCGCGCAGAAGTGGGCTGCTGATATTGCCGCTCGCCCCGCCTCCTCACCCAAGAATAGGGTGGAGCATAACGCTCTGGAGCTGGTCTATGCCTTGAGCGGTCGTTCCTGCCGACCCGCCCCGGCATGGAAGCGCATTGAGGCTTTTGAGGCGCTGCTTTCCCTCATGCTACCGATGGCAGAAGGGGAGGGGCTGAGTGGGTTGCTCCAGGCTCAGGCGTGGATTAACTGGCTCAAGGGTAACGGGCAGCTCGCCCATACCCTGGCGTGCTGCTCCCTGGTCGTTTGCCCTGAAGAGAGTGTTACCGCCCATATTTTGCGCAATGAATTTAGTGCTGAGGTGGCACGCGATAAGGATCGTCGCTATAAGGGACATCTGCACCTGAGTGCGGTTGATGGGAAAGATCCGCGAGTGAATTGGGGAGTATAGGACTCGTTTCTAAGAGCTGCCCGTACCGCTCGCTAACACGCCCAAGGGGTGCCTTAGTCTATCTAAGGCACCCCGTGTGGCATAATAGTATATGACCCCGGAGAGTCTGCGCAGGCACGCGCACCCGGGCGCACGCATAAGCACTTCTGCTTCGCACAGCTATAGACTCAGACTATAGAGACACAAAGAGCAGAAAATGCGGGAATAATAAGGAACGTTACGGCGTTATACCTTCACCGAACCCGAGAGTCTTATGCGGATTAAGCGCCCAAAGACTTGACAGGGTCTTAGGTGTTTTGCACCCAAAACACCATCACACGAGCGAAGAAAGGGTTCTGCGTGGCAACCAAGAAGACCACCGCCTCCGCCGCTACCGAAGCAGCAACCGAAGAAACCCCCGTAAAGAAGACTGCACCTCGCAAAACCGCAGCAAAGAAGACCGCCACCAAGGCAAAGACCGCAGCAGCCGACACCGAGGCAAGCGAAGCGGCAGCCAGCGAAGAAAAGCCCAAGCGCACCCGCAAGAGCACCGCAGGCACCACCGCAGCCCCCAAGCGCAAGGGCGGCCGTAAAAAGAAGAGCGAAGAAGACGAATTCGACCTTGACCTTGAAAACGACGAACTGGACACCGATGGTGAAGACGTCGAAGACGAGGCCGAAGAAGACGAAGCGACCGTAGCCAAAAAAGAAGAAAAGAAAGCAGCAGAAGAAGTAGCTGCCAAGGGCTCCGGCTTCGTTCTCACCGCAAGTGACGACGACGATGCCCCCGCACAGCGCGTGGTCACCCCCGGCGCAACCGCCGACCCCGTCAAGGACTACCTCAAGCAGATCGGTAAAGTCTCCCTGCTCAACGCGCAGCAGGAAGTCGAACTGGCACAGCGTATCGAAGCGGGCCTGTATGCAGAGCACAAGCTCGCAGAAAACCCCGATATGGATCGCCAGCTCAAGAAGGAACTGCGCTGGGTTATCCACGACGGCAAGCGCGCCAAGAACCACCTGCTCGAAGCGAACCTTCGACTGGTCGTCTCCCTGGCAAAGCGCTACACCGGCCGCGGCATGCTCTTCCTGGACCTGATTCAGGAAGGTAACCTGGGTCTGATCCGCGCCGTGGAGAAGTTCGACTACTCCAAGGGCTTCAAGTTCTCCACCTACGCAACCTGGTGGATTCGTCAGGCAATCACCCGCGCAATGGCAGACCAGGCACGTACCATCCGTATCCCCGTGCACATGGTTGAAGTTATTAACAAGCTCGCCCGCGTGCAGCGCCAGATGCTCCAGGACCTGGGTCGCGAACCCACCCCCGAAGAGCTCGGCAAGGAACTGGATATGCCGCCGGAGAAGGTCATCGAAGTACAGAAGTACGGTCGTGAACCTATCTCCCTGCACACCCCGCTGGGTGAAGACGGTGACTCCGAGTTCGGTGACCTGATTGAGGACTCCGAGGCAGTTGTGCCCGCCGATGCGGTCTCCTTCACCTTGCTGCAGGAGCAGCTGCACTCCGTGCTGGATACTCTCTCTGAACGTGAAGCCGGTGTGGTGGCAATGCGTTTCGGTATGACCGACGGTCAGCCTAAGACTTTAGACGAAATCGGCAAGGTCTACGGCGTTACCCGTGAGCGTATCCGTCAGATTGAATCCAAGACCATGTCCAAGCTGCGCCATCCCTCGCGTTCGCAGGTTCTGCGCGACTACCTGGACTAATCCTGGCTATCTGACTCTCACAGCTAGAGTCGAGGCTTAAGATAAAACTCCCGACACTTTTAGATAAGTGTCGGGAGTTTTTGCATTCACACTATACAAGCTGAGATAGATAACGTTCAGCTACCGCACGGATATCCTCGGCACCGCGCAGACGGGAGAGAATCGACTCGGGGACAGACTCCAGCAGTTGCGGATATCGGAGGCACAGGAACAGACCGGTTAGAGCCGCAATGGAATCAGAATCAGAGTCCACGCTCGCAGCGCTATTGAGCGCATGCACCAGTACACGCTCAGAGGGCATAGAATCCATAGATTCCTCCGCCTCTAGAGCAAAAGCCAGCGCCAGTGAGAGTACCGTAGTAGCACGCCAATCATCACCCGCACGCTCAGCCAGAGTCGCAGCGGACACATTGTCCAGGGCGCTATCCAAGGCTTCAATGGTCAGAGCAGCATCTCCCGGAATGGAATCCATCGCTCCAATGCGCTTGCAGGTAGCGCGCGCAATAACAGCGGCATCGCGCAGAGAGCCGGAAGCAGCACCGGTCACCTGAGCCAGAAGCTGACGAACCAGCAGAGCGCACGCAGTAGCCGATGCCAGAGCCTCCGGATGACCGTGAGTCAGCGCCGCGCTACGAGCCGCCAATAGCACCACCGTCTGCTCGGTAGCCACCGGCAGGAAACCCAAAGCCGCCGCACGCACTAAAGCTCCCGAGCCCAGAGCCTCGGGGTTCATATTCTTAGAGACCGACTGCATTTCACCACTGAGCAGAGCTGCAAGGGTCGCCTTGCCCGGACCCTGCCGATCGTGCAGAGAATCCGCAGTATCAATCTCACGATCCAGGGAAAACGGTGCATTCTCCGGCAGATCATAGCCCATACCGCGCACCCAACGCAGATAGCTCAGCCACAGGCACGCCAGCTCATCGGCAGCAACACCGCGATTATTCCACTCCAACACCTCGGTCAGGGCATCCAGGGTGTAGCAGAGCAGCTGCGTATCGTCGCTAAAAATCAACTCGGAACCGTTGTCCAGAGGCAGGTTCTCGGGACTAATATCGGCAGCGGGCAGCAACTCCACCGGGTAACCGGCGGCATCGCCCAGAGCAGCGCCCAGCAGGGCAGATTCAACCGCCGGGGCAAAACGCGTGGAGAGAGCATTAGGAGTGGAACTCAGTTCAGTCATATACCCATCATACGGTGTATATCTCTAACGGCGGCAGGGCGCGAACACGATAGATTCGAATAATGACGACACACGCCGCATAGAAAGTTAGCGCGTGCCATACTAAGATTATGAGAATATTGCACACCTCCGACTGGCATCTAGGACGAAGTTTTCACTCAAGCAGCCTGCACGCCTACCACGAGCAATACATTGCCGAGCTCGTGGAGTATTGTCAGCGCGAAAAGGTTGATATTCTGCTGGTCGCAGGGGATGTATACGATAGTTCCACCCCCTCGATTCAAACTGTGGATCTGCTCTCGGGTGCCTTGACTCAGCTTAGTCACGCCGGGGTGCAGGTGGTACTTTCCGCTGGCAACCACGACTCAGCAAAACGACTGGGCTACGGCTCCGAACTATTCAGTGTTGCGGGCGTGCACCTGCGCACCGACTACACTCGCGCGTGGGAACCGGTCATTCTCAGCGCCGGGGAGCAGAGCGTGGCAATTTACGCGATTCCCTATCTGAGTCCGCGCTATGTCGCCTCCCTGCTCAATGTTGCCGGTACCCATGAGGCGGTACTCTATGAAATCATGGAACGCGTGCGCGCGAATATCGCCGCGCGCGCCGAAGCGGGGGATAGCGCACCGAGTATTGTCCTCTCCCACGCGACCGTGAGTGCCAGCGGCAGCTTTGACCCCGCCAACCGCTCAGATGCAGAACAATCTATCACCATTGGTGGTGTGGATATGGTGCCTGCGAGCGTCTTTGACGGTGCCGACTACGTGGCGCTGGGGCATATCCACAAGCGCTACGCCGTGACCGACACTATTCGCTATAGCGGCTCGCCCATTGCCTTTTCCTTCTCTGAAGAGACGTACCGTCACGGCGGCTACCTAATCGATATTGAGCACGGGCAGCTGAGTGTACAGGACGTACTCTGGGAAACCCGCGTGCCGATCAAAACCCTCATCGGAACCCTGGACGATCTGCTCTCCAACCCCGAATACACCGAGTATGAGAGCGGCTATTTCTGCCGCTTGATCGTGCGCCAAGAAGAACGCCCCGCCCATGCCTATGATAGGTTACGCGAGCGATTTGAACAGATTTCAGACTTCCGTTTTGAATCCACCCTGGAAGCTGCACCTCGCTCTGTGCAAGCGCGCAGTAGGGTAGAAACCACCGACCCCATGGATATGTGTGAAGAGTTCATGGAGCATATGCGCTCACGCCGTCTAGCCCCGGAGGAAAAAGAGATCCTGAACGATATTCTCGATAGCGTGCTGCATGCTGAGCCCGCAGACACCCGAAAGGAGGCATAATGCGCCTGCATGTGCTGGAATTCTCCGCCTTTATGTCCTACCCCGGCGAAGAACGCATTGACTTCGACGCCCTGAACGATAGCGGTATGTTCCTGCTTTCCGGCCCCACCGGTGCAGGCAAAACCACCGTGCTCGAGGCGCTCAGCTACGCCCTCTACGGGCACACCACCAGCGGCAGCCAGGAGCGCGACCCCAAGGCGCTCGCCTCCACCTTCGCCGATTTTTCGAATAAGAAGCTGGTACCGCGCGTGTACCTGGACGCCACGATTAATGGTGTACGCGTGCGTATTGAGCGCTTCCTAGAATTTCAGCGCCCGGGCAATAAAAATACGACCGCTGCCAAGGTTGAGGTGCGCTCGCTGATTCCCGGAGCTGACCCGGATCTGTCTGAATCCTGGCAGCTGCAGGCGGCAAAGGCTAAAGACGCCGGAGATTACCTGGATGAGCTCATCCAGCTAAACCGCGAGCAATTTATGAAGGTCATTCTGCTGCCCCAGGGTGAGTTTTCGCAATTTTTGCAGGCGCGCAGTGATGAACGTCAGGCAATGCTCGCCAAGCTTTTTCCCGTAGAGATCTACTCTGCTCTACAGCATGAGCTGGAGGCACGCGCTAAGGAACAGCGTCAGGCGGTGGGGCAGCTGCGTGAAAGTATGGACGCCCTGCAACAGCGCGCTGTGGATAGTGTGGACGCTACTGAAGAGAATGCTCGGGGCTTGGGCTCTGAAGAGGCTGAAGAACCTCAGGAGGGCTCTGAAGAAGTAGAAACTCCCAATCCCGTTCTGCTGACCGGTGAGGAATTCCTAGCGTGGCTTGATACTCGACTGGACTCTCTGAATGCTGCTGCTCAGCAGCTCCAGGAGACGCAGAGTCTTTACGATGCCCGGGATCGAGAATACACCGAGTCTATGCAAGCTGCCCGCGAGCAGATTCGAGTGCGCACCGAATACGCGCAGCTTGAACAGGAGCGTGCCATTCATCGGGCTCAGAGCGATAGTGTGAGTGCCTATCGGGCTGCCCTTGAAGAGCATGATCGCGCTCTGCCTGTATCCCGAGCCGCGGATGCCGTACGCCAAGCGATTGCTGAGTTAAAGAGTGCCTACGCCAGCTTTGACTCGGCTGCCCTAGCCCTTCAGCAACAGGCGGCAAGCTACCCTGCGCTGGCTGAACTGGCGGAAGCTCACCCCGAGTACGAGGTGATAACCTGGGCGGCGGGACTGGACGGAACCCGCTTATCTCCGAGAGATTTGCCTCGCGAGTCTCTGAACAAGCAGCAGGGCGCTCTGAGCATCGCGCGCACTCAACTACAGCAGCTGCAGGCCCTAGAACAAACCTTGAATAATGTTCAGAATCAACTCTCCCAGGCTCAGGGGGAAGCACTCCAGCACCAGCAGACTGAAGAACACGTAACGGCAACTCTGGAGCAGACAAGCTCCCAACTGCTGCAGGTTCAGAAGACTATGGATGAGCTGGCTAATGCACCCGTGGAGCTGAACCGGGCGCAGAATGAGAATGAGCAAGCTCGTCAGGCACTGGAATCCGCCCAAAAGTACACGCGTGATCTAGCTGCCGCTGAGCAGAGCTATGCACAAGCTCAGCAAGTAGAAGCCACCGCCCTGGCTCAGGCACAGTCAGCTGCCGCTCACCTGGCGCAGCTCTACTCTGCGCGCATGTCCTATGCCCGCTATATTCTGGCAGCGGATCTGAAGCCCGGTGAAGCCTGCTCAGTCTGCGGATCCTTGGAACACCCCGCCCCCGCCCAGCTACAGGATGGTGCCTCCGGCGTGCAGGAGATTACCGAAGCGACTCTTGAGACAGCCCGAGCAGCGAGCGAGAATGCTTCGGCTGCTCATTCCCGGGCTGCTCAGGCACTGGCTGGTGCACAAACTATTCTCAATACCCTGCGTGCGGCACCCCTGGATGAACATAACGCGGCTCAGGCTTTTAACCTGGCTCAGGGGAACCTACAACAGGCTCAAGCTCGCGCCCAGCAACTAGCGCAGTCCCAGCAGAACCAGCAGCAGCTCCTTGAACAGATTCAGAGCCTGAACGAGCAGAAAAATACTGCCGCTCAGGCTCGCACGGGTGCCCAAAGCCGCGCCGATCAGCTTACCCAGCAGATGCAGCAGCTGACCCAACAGATTCAGGGGCAGAGCCTGAGCGTGCCCGTTGCCCAGCGCATTCACTCGCTGAACGCTATCGCTGCTGCCCTGTCTCAGATTAGCGATATTCAGCAAGACCAGATTATTCCCGCCGATTTCATGTTTGCTAACCGCACGGATGAGCTGGAACAGGTTCGTGCGGTCAGCGGATATACAGAAATTGATGATGCCCTCGCCAAGGTTCTTGAACCGCAGACTCACGCAGAGTACACGCATGCCGTCAACACCTGGAACGAACAGGAACATAAGCTGCAGGCGCGTACTGAGCGTGAGGATATTCAGCAGCTCATGGCACAGCTGGCAACTGAAAATCCAGGCAAGGAGCATGACCCCTATTTACTGGAGCACTACCGGAACACTCTGACAGAGCTCGAGCAGCGCAGCCACGAAAACTCCGTTCAACGCACCCGCTACGCTCAGGCATTTGGTGCGCTCAATGCCCAAGTGAACGATATTCAGCAGCAGAGGGCGGAATACGTGCACCTGCGCGAAAGCAGCTCCGAAGCACTGCACCGCGAGGAACTCTACGAGAACCTCGCACGCGCCATCGTCCGCGGTGAAAGCGACACCGGCACCCACCGCAGCGATCTGGTCAACTACGTACTCGGTATTGAATTTAGCCGCGTGCTCGAGGCCGCCAGTGACCATCTGCAACGTATGAGCGGTAATCGCTACCGCATGGTACTGCACGACCGTAAAGAAGGTCGCACCCAGCAGGGAGGCCTGGGCATTGATATGGACGATCTCTGGAATAACCAGCGCCGAGAAGTACGCTCCCTCTCCGGTGGCGAATCCTTCCTCGCATCCCTCGCGCTCGCCCTGGGACTGGCAGAAGTGGTGCAATCGCGCAGCGGCGGCATCGAAATGGACACCCTCTTTATCGACGAAGGCTTCGGCAGCCTGGACCAGGACAGCCTAGACTCCGTCATGGACGTGCTCGAACGCCTGCGTGATAATGGCCGCCTGGTCGGTCTAATTTCCCATGTGGAAAGCATGAAGGAACGTATCGACACTCAACTGGTCGTCACCAAAACGCCCCGCGGCTCCTCCCTGCAGACAATCATTGCCTAAAGACAGGTAACCGTCCCGGCAAAGAGAGCGCAAGCGAGTAAAATAGGGGAGAAGCACAGCCCGTTCGTAAAGGTAAGAATGTCCGTACTGCAACCGCACCCGGCGGAACCGGAACACACCCGCCGCGCAGCAACCGCCGCGCCGGATAACACCAAAGTTCCGCGCGCCCACACCGTGGATATGACGCGCCGCCCCATTCCCCTACGCGAACAGGGCGGCGTCTCCCAGCCACTCTCCCTGGAGAACGTGCTGGACATCGGCCTGTGGGCAACCACCCGCCAAACCCTGAACGGACTCTGGAATGAGCTACGCCAACGTGCCCCCGAAGCCGGCCACGCCATCCGTGTCGTAGGTTTGGGTAGCGTACTTGGCACGCTACTCATGCACCTGCCCGTAATCATGATCAGCATGACCCTGTACATGATGCACGCCCTGCTGCTGGGCACCGCGCACGATGCAGGCTACGCCGTGAGCGCCTACGTGGTCTCCGTCGGCCTGGCTGTGCTGCTGGACCCGATTGTGGTGCGCTGGCTGGGTACACGAACCGCCATGGGATCCAGCGCATTCAACAATATGGTCGCCGTGAGCTACCTGCTCTACGTGGTCTCCAAACTCGAACGAGACCCCACCCAGGTGGGAACCTTCGAAATGGCGATCAGTATTATCGCCGTGGGTATTAGCACCCCCGTATGGGCGACCCTAAACCACGAGCGTAAATACGGTGCATCCAATATCCGTATGAACGACCGGCAGCTTTTCGGCATGGCGGTGATTGCGAACTCCGTCAACCTTGCCGTGTATCCCCTGGCGGTTGGCCTCATATACTGTGCCCAGCAGATCGCCTTGAGCGTGGGCGGCGTGCCAGCACAGAACTTCCTGGCGATTTACGGCGGCTTGATTGCCGTGCTGCTGCTGGATCTGACCATGGTTCTCACCTCCGTCTTTAGCCCTTCGAAGGTGCCCGATTCTGCGCCCTCTACCGTACCCGCATACCGCCGTAGTTTGCTTTCCTCCAGCACTATTGCGGGGCAGAAGAAGCTGCTCTCCGAGGCGCCCTCCGGTGCTATGCCGGGCGATACCAGCGTGCACCTGCTGCTAGAAGACCAAGAATTGCAGGAGCAGGCTCAGCGTTTTGCCCTGGTGGTTTCCCTCGGCCTGGGACTGCTAGGAATCTGCTTGGGAGCTATTGCCTCGGGTACGCTCAGCTACACCATGACCAATAATATGGTGCGTGAATTCCCGCAGCTCATGTTCATTATTGCTGCTGCTGCATGGGTCGCCGCGATTCCTGTGCTACTGACCAATATGCGCCTGACCCCGTGGGTTGGGTGGGTGCTCTCGGCAATGGGCCTGATCGGTACCTCGCTCATGCTGCCGACCACGCAGGATTATCTGAAAATGGCACTCTTCTTAGGTCTATACGGGGCGATGCTGGGTATCGCCGCGGCGGGTCACCTGCAGACCCTCAGCCGTCTGGACATGGTGCTACCGCACGCAAATATCTTTATCTTTGCCGGCTTTATTGCCGCGGTGGGTGTGCCCGTGGGTTCCATGTGGGGCGGCTACCTGGGTGATAGCTCGTACCACTCGAATGCTTTTATGGTGCCCGTATGGGCATCCTGCGCCTACCTGCTGCTTGGGCACGTTTTCGGCTACCTCTGGCGCTCTTTCTATGAGCCGCACCTGGAACCCTTGGAACCGGAAGACTAAGTTTTTAGATGTGAATGTTCAAAGGCTCCCCGTATGATGCGGGGAGTCTTTGAACTATATCTTGGTTTAATATGTTGGGATTAACCGGCGCTCGCAGCTACGGCAGCATGAGCCAGAGCCGCGCGACGGAACACACCGCTGGTCAGCGCATTCACATGATCACGACCCGGCAGCATGAGCAGCTCAACCGGTCGATTTGCCGCCTCCAAAGACTCCAGCAGCAGGGGAGTATCCGCCGCAATGGAATCCTCATCCCCGGCAACCAACAGCACAGGGGCGGCAGGCAGACGACCCGCGCTCAACTCTGCAGCCAGAGGTGCATAAGGCAGAGCCACAAAATCAGCCAGCGCCTGCGTTTCAAGGATAGAACCTGCCAGGATCGGTTCAAAAGCAGTCTGCGCCTGATCACGAACACGCAGCTGAGAATCGTTGAGAGACTCCGAGTCAGCGTTGAGCAGCACATTCAAAGCGTAGAGATGATCATGCACCGGCAAACCGCCCAGTACCAGCGAACGCACGCGCTCAGGGTGCAGAGTGGACAGCTCCCACGCGGTGCGGGCGCCAAAAGAAAAACCCATCACATGAGCGGCAGGAAGAAGCTGCGTTTCAGCCGGATTATCTGAGGCGGTAATCATGCGAGGAGCTTGCTCAATCAGAGTCGATAGGGCGCGGGCATACTCAGCCAGCATATTCTCATGCTCACTCACCGCAACAGAACCCGTAAGCATTTCAGTACCCGCCGGAAGCTTAGCGTCAAAGCCCACCGGATCCTTAATAAAGGACTCACCGTGGAACGGGAAATCCACCAGCAGCACCGCATAGCCGGCACGCACATACTGACGCACCCACCCCGTCGCACCAAAAAGCTGCAAACCCGTCGTCGCGAAACCGTGCAGGAGCATAGCAGGGTGAGGCTGAGTGAGCTGAGCCGGAATAAAAAGACGATACTCAATCGGCGGTAGGGTCTCACCCGTATGGGGAATATGAGAGTGCTGAACCATACTCACATCATACCCCTGTTATGATTCCCATACCCCAATCCGGCTAGGTTGCGGCTGGCTATCCGGCTAGGCTGCGGACGGCTATCCGGCAAGGTTGCGGTCGGCTATCCGGCAAGGCTACGGCCACCAATCCGGCAAGGCTACGGCCAC
>Cebus_capucinus_imitator_PRJNA485217_SSR039__coassemble_1080_pt1 | contig 20181 bp, 20 predicted proteins | sample Cebus_capucinus_imitator_PRJNA485217_SSR039__metabat2_high_PE_009 | metagenome-assembled genome bin Cebus_capucinus_imitator_PRJNA485217_SSR039 | reverse complement strand
CACCAGCCGTCAGCTGGATCCGCTGGTTGTTGGTCAGGAGCACTACGACACCGCAATCCGCGTGAAGGCAATTCTGCAGGAAAACAAGGAACTGCAGGACATCATTGCAATTCTGGGTGTGGACGAGCTCTCCGAAGAGCAGAAGGTCGTTGTGGCACGTGCACGCCGCATCGAGCAGTTCCTCTCGCAGAACACCTACACCGCAAAGCAGTTCACCGGTGTGGAGGGTTCGACCGTTCCTCTGAAGGACACCATCGAATCCTTCCAGATGATCTGCAACGGCGATGTGGACCACATCCCCGAGCAGGCATTCTACAACATCGGTGGCATGGACGATGTGATGCGTCAGTACGAGGAAATCAAGGCACAGACTGGAGCCAAGTAAGATGGCTCTGTACGTTGAAGTTGTCTCCCGCGAACGTACCGTGTGGAAGGGCGAAGCCTCTTACGCACGCGTGCGCACCGTCGACGGTGATCTGGGTATTATGCCCGGTTTGATTCCGACCCTGGCGCTGCTGGCTAAAGACGGCGAAATGCTCATTCGTCCCGTTGAGGGCGAAGAGATTCGTACCGTTCTGCACTCCGGTTTCGTGACCATTTCCAATGATCGCGTGACCATTGCAGCGAAGCATGCCGATATCTAGTCTCTAGATACACCGAAGGCTCCGATAGTCTAGCTATCGGAGCCTTCGCTTATACTGTAGTAGCGCCAATCGTGCGTTGCCCTACCCTTCGGGGTAGATGTACGGATTGTATGACGGCGGGTCGGTTCTTTCCAGAATCGGCTCGCTTTTCCTTTTAAACCCAGCTGGGGAAGAGCCTCTCCTATATCCCTCAAATACAGGGGAGTAACGCACTGAGAGAACACAGCTATAGAGCATCGACTCAAAAGTGCTAGAGTGTATGGGTGCGAATTGTTATAGCTGAATGCTCTGTAGATTACGAAGGACGACTGCGCGCCCATCTGCCGCGCGCAACCCGCCTGCTCATGGTCAAAAATGACGGCTCCGTGCTGATCCACTCTGACGGCGGCTCCTACAAGCCCCTGAACTGGATGAGCCCGCCCTGCAGTCTGAGCATCACCGCAGCAGAAAAGCTCAGCGAGACTGAACGCGAAGACTACGATAGTGACCTGCAGGAACTCTGGACCGTGCAGGCCGCCAAAAGTGACGATAAGCTGCTACTGAAAATCTACTCCGTGCAGCATGAATATTCCCAAGACCTCGGCCACGACCCCGGCCTGATTAAAGACGGAGTGGAAGCCGATCTGCAGCGACTGCTGGCAGAACAAATCGAAACCCTGGGCGAAGGCTACACACTGATCCGCCGCGAATACCCCACCGCCATCGGCCCGGTAGATATCCTCGCGCGCGACGCCGACGGTACCACCATCGCCGTGGAACTCAAACGAGTGGGCGATATTGACGGCGTGGAACAGCTGACCCGATACCTGGACCTGCTCAACCGCGACCCGCTGCTAGCACCCGTCTACGGCGTGTTCGCAGCCCAGAAAATCAAACCCCAGGCGCGCACTCTTGCCGAAGACCGCGGTATTCGCTGCCAGGTCCTGGACTACGACGCCATGCGCGGCGTGGATGATAGTGCGGGGCGACTCTTCTAATGCCACGCAAAAACCATAAAAAGGCCTCCGGCACCACCAGCGCCAAATGGACACGCACCGCACCGGCAGGACGTGATATTAGCCGCATCCTGGACCCGGCGCCCCGCATCGAATCCGACCGCTACGGCGACTGGCTAGTGCAATATATCCCCGCCGTTAACGCCCTCAAAAACTACACCTGCCCCGAATGCGGACGAACCATCCCGCCCGGCGTGGCGCACCTGGTCGTATGGCAAGATGACCATATGATGGGACGAGAACGCGGCATCGAAGAACGCCGCCACTGGCACCAGGGATGCTGGCGCACCCGCCGACGCTAACCACCCGCGAGCAGCTAAGGAAACTCATGAGCGAGATTACCCGAGATAACGAATTCAACCCCGAAGCCTACGTCTTCGAACCCGTCACCGCAGAGCGCATCCGCTCCCGCTCCGTGCTACCGGCACAGCGTGAAAACTTCACCGTAACCACCGCCGACGGCAAACGCCTGGTCGGCGAGCTCTCCCTGCCTGCCGGCGAAATCAAAGCAACCCTGGTGACTTTCCACCCGCTGCCCACTCACGGTGGCTACATGGACTCCCACGTGTACAAGAAGGCGTCCTTCCGTCTGCCTGAGCTAGCCAATATTGCCGTGCTGCGCTTTAACACCCGAGGCACCCGCTCCATTCGCGGCGTAAGCGAAGGCGTCTTTGACGGCGGATTTGCCGAAAAGAAAGACTTCGACGCGATTCTTGACTTTGCGCGTGAACGCGGCCTGCCCAACCTCTGGCTGGTCGGCTGGTCCTTCGGTACCGAACTGGTGCTCAAATACGGTCCTGAGCACGCAAAGGAATTCACCGGCGCTATTCTGCTCTCCCCGCCGCTGCACCGCGTGCACCCGGCAGAGCTGGAGGAATGGAACCGTATCTCTAACCCGCTGGTGGCACTGGTACCCGAACTGGACGACTACCTGCGCCCGGTGGAAGCACGCGAGCGCTTCGGTGTAATTGACCGCGCCCAGATTCAGGGCTTTGACGGCTGCAAGCACCTGTGGGTGGGGGAGAAAGCGGTGAACCTTGTGCTCAATGCGATCGTGTCGACCGTGACCGGTGAGAGCGTTGAACTGCCCACCGAGTATACGGGACTGATGGCTCAGGAGATCACTGAGGTGTAGACCTCTTTGATTGCATACAGGTACGTTGGTATGCGGGGCAGCAGATATAGGCGTTTGCGCACGAGCATGACCATTTCGCCGGAGCGAAATGTCCAGGGTAATAGCGCTCAACCTATATCTGCTGCCTTTTGCTATGCCCACCTACTTCTAGACCGATGCGCATATGCCAATGACTGAGAGAAGCAGAAAAGCTGCGGGGTGCTCATCACATGGCTCTCAGATTGCTAAAGTCTAGAGCAATGGCTGCGGTAGACTGGTAAGTATCATCCCGAAAGGAAACACCGTGTCCCAGACCCCGCAACAGCCCGGGCAGCCTCGGCCTCCCGCGCAAGGCGCCACGCAGCAGCATGTACCTGCACAGCCTCACGCAGCGGCACCGCAGAAGGTAGCCGTGCAGCAGCCTCCCCGCGCATCTTCCGCACGCAAGCAATCGGAACGCTCCTTCGCTCACCAGGTGGGCGAGACCCTCAGTGCAGCCAGCGAATCTATCTCTAAGACCCGCGAACGCCGTCGTAAGGCGGCAATGCCTCCGACTGAACCCATCGACATCATTGACCCCAATGAGGAGAAGGAGAATGAGGGTAATGAATCTGAGGCGAAGGCAGAGAGTCTGTCCCTGAGCAAGAACCCCGTGGCTTTCGGCTTCCTGCTGACCGTGGGTGTGGGACTGGCACTGGCACTCTACTATGTGATGAACAATGTGGGTTCTCTGATCGCCTGGATCACCTGCGCTATCTTTATTGCCCTGGGTCTGGAACCCGTGGTGAACCGCGTTCAAAAGGTTTTCCGCAGCCGCATGGTTAGTATTATCCTTGTGCTCGTGGTATTTGGTGCTCTAATTGCTGGACTCTTCGCATGGATTATTCCTCTGGTGGTTAATCAGGCAACCAACTTCATTAACCGTGCCCCCGCCATGTACCAGGAATTCATCGAATCCGATACTTTTAAGAACCTGGATAACCAATTCCATATTGGTGATTGGGTGAATTCCAATGTGCCCAAGTTCTTTGAAACTCTCACCTCCGGTTCGGGTGTCAATACCGTGATGAACGGTCTGCTCTCTGCAGGTTCCACCATTGCTCAGACCTTCACCGGCATTATTATTGTGCTGATTCTTTCCCTGTACTTCCTGAGCGCTATGGACGCCATTAAGAAGTGGGGCGTTAAACTCTCTCCCGCAAGCAAGCGTGTGCGTGTACGTAAGATTCTTGACATGATTACCTCCGCTGTGGGTAATTACGTGATGGGTCAGGCAACCGTGGCATTTATTAATGCTCTGGTTGCTTTCGTGGCCATGTACTTCCTGGGTGTTCCCTACGCTCAGTTGCTCGCAGTGATTGTGCTGATTCTGGCGTTCATTCCCCTGGTTGGTGGCGTTTCTGCACTGGTGATTGTCTCCCTGGTGCTACTCATTGCATCCCCGATCAACGTGACCATTACCTACGCAATCGTGTACGCAATCTACCTGCAGATTGAAGCCTACGTGGTCTCCCCGCGCATTATGTCCAAGGCAGTTTCCGTACCCGGCGGCGTGGCAATTATTGCCGTAGCCGGTGGCGGCGCACTCTGGGGCGTGCTCGGCGCGCTCATCGGTATTCCCGTAGCTGCAGCCTGCATGATTCTGCTGCGTGAAGTTTTTATCCCGTATCAGAATAAGCGCTAAAGAATAGAATCTGAGATGTGAATACAGCCCGGTGGTCTAAAGACTACCGGGCTGTTCTGCACCCGCTCGCCAAGCGCTGGGCATAATCCCTATACCCTTGACAAAGAACTTGAGATAATAGGGAACAAAGATCTCACTATCGACTCAGAAGGAGTAAGAATGAGCGCAGAATTCTTCCCCGCAAACCCCGCCGCCCAGGCAGCACAGGGTGCACCCGCAGACGCAGCACTACCCGCCTCTGTCCGAGGCGCCATGGATCTGAGCGCACAGGCGCAGGCAACCGCACCCGCCGTAGAACAGGGCACAGCACGCACCTGGCGCGTAGACATAGAAACCAACGAAGACTTCCAAAAATACGTCAACGAATCCGGCCGCGGAGCCGTCATCTTCGCCCTCTACGCACCCCACTCACCCGCCTCCCTGCAAATGCTCGAAGCCACCGAGCGCCTGGTCAACTCCGCAGAAGGCTCCATGCTGCTCGCCGCAGTAGACATCGTCAAACTCCCCGAAGCCGCCCAGGTCTTCGGAGTCACCGGCGTACCCGCAGGTATTGCGGTGCTCGGCGGCCGGCCCGCCCCCATCTACACCGGCACCATCAGCCCCGAAGAACTCACCCAGGTCCTCGGTCAGGTGCTGCAGCTCGCCGCGCAATACCAGTTGCCCGGCGGCTTCGAACCCATCAACCCCGAGGCTGAAAAGCCCCTGCCACCCCTACACGCAGCAGCCATCGCAGCCCTAGACACAGGAGACTACACCGGTGCCCGCGAATCCTACCGCAAAGCCATCGCCGAAAACCCCGGCGATAACGACGCCAAAATCGGCCTAGCGCAAGTAGGACTGCTCGAACGCGTCTCCACCATGAACGCCGCCGAGGTACGCGCCGCAGCCGCCAATAATCCGAACGATATTCAAGCAGCCTTTGACGTCGCCGATTTGGATCTGACCGGCGGACACGTAGAAAATGCATACACCCGCCTGCTGCGACTCTTTAGCACCGTGGATGCCGATGCGAAGGCGCAGGTACGAGAGAGGCTCGTGGAGCTCTTTAGTATCGTTGGAGATGATGATCCGCGAACGAAGGCAGCACGAGGCCAATTGACTATGCTTCTGTTCTAATCATTTCTTGTAGATATGAGTTAGTTACCTATAGTACGTTGCGCTTTTGGGCGACGGGCGCCTCAAGACGGCTCCAGCTCAAACAATAAAAAATCCCAGCGATGTATAACGCCTGAGTGTTATAGATTGCTGGGATTTTTTATAACTCGCGAGTCGCATCTGAGGCGCCCGTCTGTGCGTGCGTCCCAGCGTGTGAGGGGAGAGAACAGCAGGTGCGTGGCTGAGTTCTCGTGCTGCCTCGTTCGGGCGGATGGCGGCGGAGAGCGGCAGAAAGCCGATAGGAAACACGCACTATGACAGAGCGTCTGTCATATTTTAGGAAATAGTCGAGGATGCTTAACACCGTGCAAAACTCGCGCTAGAGTAAAACTATGAGAGAACATCACCGCACACACCGCGAGGACCCAAGCGCTCCTCAAACCTCCGCCCTGCACCCTGGCGCAACCCACACCGCCGCACAGCGCATCGTGCCCCCTGCACAACACCCGCACCCCGGTACCTACCCGGTACCCCCTGCGTACGCCGTCGACGCCACCGCACCCGGCACGGAACAAAACAACGTACAGCCTGCAGCACAGGAATCCGCACAGGCAGCACCCGCCCTATCCCTGCGAGGCCTCTCCAAAGCCTTCGGGCAGAAAATCGCCGTCAACCGCCTGAACCTGGACATTCCCTCCGGCTCCTTCTACGGACTGGTGGGTCGCAATGGTGCAGGTAAAACCACCACCATCTCCATGGCAACCGGCATGCTCGAACCCGACGAAGGCACCGCCTATATCCGCGGCATTGACATGTGGACCAACCCGCTCGAGGCCAAAAAGCAGCTCGGCGTGCTACCGGACGGCGTGTACCTCTTCGACAAACTCACCGGAGAGCAGCTCATTACTTACTCCGGCTACCTGCACGGACTGGACAAAGACACCGTCGCCACCCGCGCAGCCGACCTGCTGGCAGCTATGGACCTACAGGAGGCAGCAGGTCGCCGCGTCGCCGACTACTCCGCCGGCATGACCAAGAAAATTGCGCTCGCCTCCGCCCTCATTCACGCACCCTCCGTGCTGATCCTGGACGAACCCTTTGAAGCAGTGGACCCCGTCTCCGCAGCCAATATTCAGGACATTCTCAAAGGCTTTGTTGCCGGTGGCGGCACCGTCATTCTCTCCTCCCATGTGATGGACCTGGTGCAGCGCCTATGCGACCACGTAGCCATTATGAATGATGGCGTGCTGCTCGCCGCCGGTACCGTAGATCAGGTACGCGGTGATACGAGCCTGGAAGAGAAATTCGTGCAGCTGGTTGGTGGCCGCACCACCTCGGAAGGATTGGAATGGTTGGGCACCTCATCTCACTAAAATGGCGCTATGTGCTCGCCACCCTGCGCACCAATATGTGGGCAATGATCGGTATTATTCTCGGCCTGATCTACCTGCTCGGCGCACTAACCGGCTGGGGCGTGCTGCACACGGTACTCGCCAGTGAACACGCCGAAACTAGCGCCGGATTGAGCATGCTCGCCGGTATTGTACTGACCGCCGCCTGGGTGCTCGTACCCATTTTCTTTAGCTCTCTGGACGGTACCCTGGATGTGAGCCGATTCGTGCTCTTTCCCATTGGCCCCAAGGATTTGCAAAAGGGACAATTCTTCGGCGGCTTTATTGGACTGCCCGGTATTGGCACCGTGTGCGCCATGCTGCTGGGCACGCTCGGTCTGATACACGCACCGGCAATTATCTTCTATATTCCCGGCGTGATTCTGGGTCTGGGGCAGCTAATGATTGCCGCGCGCCTTGCCAATATGTTCGGCGCCTATCTGCACCGCAATACCGCCGTTAATACCATCTTTACCATTGTGGCGGCGCTGACTCTCATGTCTAGCGGCCTGGTACTCAGTGGCTCCATCTTCTACCTGCTGGAGAACTACGAACAGGTCATTCCCGCCCTGAGCATTCTGGGGTACACGCCCCTGGGCGCCGGTTTCGCCGCCCCCTATCTAGCGATTACCTCCGGTGTGGGTGCTGCGCTCGTTTCCCTGGGGTGTGCCGCCGCTTATTGTGCCCTGGGCTGGTGGTTCTGGGGTCGCCGCCTGAAGAGCGATATGCGCAATGTGGGTGCCGGGCAGCGTGCCTCCACCAAGAGCCTGGCATCGGGTGAATTGGGGCTGCTGAGCCGATTTCCCGCTACCGCTGTGGGAGCCGTTGCTGCACGCACCGTGCACTATGCGTTTAAAGATATGCGTATAGTGATTCAGCTACCCATGATGTTCTTCATGTACCTGATTTTTGGTCTGTTCTTGGGAACCATGAACACCAATCGTAGCGGGGAAGGATTTGTCACCGCCTTTGCTCTAACTGAAGCCTCACCCATGGCTGCTTTAAACCCTGCCGTTTTCTTCGCCACCGTGCTCTGCGGCTTCTCAGTGTGCAATATGGTTTCCTACGATAATTCGGCATTTAGCCTGCACGTGCTCGCACCGATTAGTGGCAGGCAGGATCGAGCCGGTCGTGCCCTGGGTGCTCTGTGCACCTTTGGGCTGGTGGTTGTGATGGGTGTAACCAGCGTGACCGCCATTAAGAACGCCTGGGCTATGTACCCCTGGGCACTGGCTCAGCACGCCGGAATTTTCCTGGGTGTTTCCGGTATTTGCCTGGTTGCAGATACGCTGGTCAATCCGCCCGTACCGCCGCCCGGTCAGAATCCCTTTGCGACCACCCGTCAGGGTAATACGCTCTCTAAACAGCTCATGCTCATGGCGGTTATGGCGGTGTCCTCCATTGCCGGTATTCCCGCCTATGTGTGTTCGGCTGTGGGTGCGCTCAGTGGCAATAGCATGTGGTTCATGATTGGCGCAGCCCTTCAACTGGTGATTGGCGCTCTGCTACTCTGGGGCGGTATTGTGCTCGGCGGCAAGAGCTACGATAAGCGTAGCTCGCGGATGCTGCAGCGCGTGAGTGTGCGCGCCTCCTAAAGATACAGCGTGCCGGGCGGGGAGAGCGCCGATAATAACCGGCGTCTTCTCCTGCCCGCGCTCAGGTAGATACAATAGAGGCTAAGACTAAAGGAAAGGACGAGCATGAGCTCCATTGACGGCATTGAAGATCCCTTCGGCCCCGCAGGAGGCACCGCGCTACTCGAGCGTGAAGAACTCAACCTGCAAGAACCCGGCGACCACGAGCGTTTCTCGCACTATGTGCGCAAGGAAAAAATCATGGAATCCTATCTGACCGGCGAGCAGGTTACCGCCCTGTGCGGTAAGAAATGGCGCCCCAGCCGCGACCCGCAGTCCTTCCCCGTATGCCCGCAGTGCAAGGAAATCTGGGAGGGTATGAACCCGGGAGATAGCGGATCTGACGACAATAGCGATAGCTAAAAACAGGCTATAGCCATCAGCGCAAAGCCCCGAGACTGTGCAGACAGTCCCGGGGCTTTGCGTTACAATTTAACCTCGCCTGCCTGCAGAAAGAGCGCCGGTCTTAGATCCGTGCTCTTAGGCTGGGGCTGGGCGCGATAGGTATACAGATGAGAAGGAGAGCCATGAGCGAGCACCACGAACCGACCCTATTCGATTCTCTCGCCAAGCCCAAGCTCTCCCCGGCATACCCCGACCGCGCCCCCTGGGGTACCTCCGTGAGCCTGCGCGCCTGGCAGGCGGAGGCAATGCAAAAATACTTCGACACCAACCCGCGCGATTTCATGGCGGTTGCAACCCCCGGCGCGGGTAAAACCACCTTCGCGCTCACCCTCGCCAAGGAACTTTTCAACCGCGGAGTGGTGCGTAAACTGACCGTGGTCGCCCCCACCGATCACCTGAAAAAACAGTGGGCGGATGCCGCCGCAAAGGTCGGTATTCCCATTGACCCGAACTTTAAAAACGCCGATGTGACCGTTGGCCGTGGCTATAAGGGCGTGGCGCTGACCTATGCGCAGGTTGCCAATAAGCCGCAGCTGCACGCCCGCAATACCGAAGCCGATAAGACCCTGGTGATTTTTGACGAGATTCACCACGCGGGCGACTCCCTCTCCTGGGGTGACGGTCTACGCGAGGCTTTTGATGAGGCAACCCGTCGCGTGGCGCTGACCGGTACGCCCTTCCGTTCCGATGCTTCTCCCATTCCTTTTGTGCGCTATGAAGAGGACTCCGAGGGAATTCGCCGCTCCCGCGCCGACTACTCCTATGGCTACGGACCGGCACTTAAAGACCACGTGGTGCGCCCCGTGATCTTCATGGCGTACTCCGGTCAGATGCGCTGGCGTACCAGCGCCGGTGAGGAAATGGCGGCGAACCTGGGCGAAGGCTTTACTAAGGACGTCACCTCCCAAGCGTGGCGTACCGCCCTGGACCCGAACGGTGAGTGGATTCCCACCGTGCTGGCAGCAGCCGATAAGCGCCTGACCGAGGTGCGCCGCACCGTGCCCGACGCCGGTGCCCTGGTGATCGCCACCGATCACGCCGATGCTAAAGCCTACGCGCAGCAGCTGCAGAAGATCACCGGTGAAAAGCCGACCGTTGTGCTTTCGGATGATCGCGAAGCCTCCGCAAAAATTGATGAATTCCGTGAAGGAACCCAGCGCTGGATGGTTGCCGTGCGTATGGTGTCCGAAGGCGTGGACGTACCGCGCCTGGCGGTGGGCGTCTACGCAACAAGCACCAGCACCCCGCTCTTCTTCGCCCAGGCAATCGGTCGTTTTGTGCGCGCCCGCAAACGCGGTGAGACTGCCTCGGTGTTCTTGCCCAGCGTGCCCGCGCTGATGATGCTCGCCAATGATATGGAAATGGAGCGTGACCACGCTCTGGACCGCGGCAAGAGTGAAGAAATCGACCCCATGGTCGAGGGCCTGGACGATCACCTGATTGAGGAAGCCAACCGTGAGGAACGCGCGAGTGAGGAACTGGCGCGCGGCAAATTTGAAGCTCTGGGCTCCCAGGCGTCCTTCCACGGTGTGCTTTTTGACGGTACGGAGTTTGCCTCCGGTGGTCTGGAAGCGGGCAGCGCCGAGGAACAGGACTTCTTGGGTATTCCGGGTCTGCTGGATGCTGAGCAGGTGGGTACCCTGCTGCGCGCTCGCCAGCGTGAGCACGCTTCTCGTCGTCCGGCTACGGCAGCTCCGGCGGTGGTGGATCACCGTCAGCTCAAGGATTTGCGCGCCAAGCTGGCGAAGAATGTTTCCGCATATTCGCTCAAGAGCGGTAAGCCTCACGGTGTGGTGCACAATGAACTGCGTAAGATTTGCGGCGGCCCCGCGGTGGCCCAGGCATCGGCGGAGCAGCTGCAGGCTCGCTTGGATAAGCTGGCGGACTGGTTTGTGGGTCGCCGCTAGGGGGCGTAGTCTGTAGATGGCGGGGCGGAGTGTACTGCGAAAAGTGCACTGCACCCTGCCATTGCGCTCAGCCGAGTCGGGTAGATATGTACCTGTGATATATTTCCTCTGTCATAATTCTGCGAGTTGAGCATGCCCGGGCGTGTCGTGCTTGAACTATATCTATAATAAAAATATAGTATTATTTGACATGACACAAAGTGAAAAAAATAAATAAAACCAAATAGTAAAAAACGATATAAAATAATATCAAATCAAGGTTTTATTTTACAGTTAATTTTCTATTTAAGAAATATTTTCCACAATTCTTAAAATCTATTGATTTAAATGCTCTGCGGTGAGATGGTTAATATATACCCCTGGACGGGTAGGATAGAGGGACACCATGACAGCACCGCAGATTCATTGGAACGTACAGCAGCGAGGGGATCCGGCTCCTCACTTTCTGGCGCACCCCGCGCTGGATCTCAACCCCTTCATTCTGAAGCATATGCTTCAGTCACCCACCTCCGAGCGTATTTGCGTGCTCCCCGGCGTATACGGCGGTAGCGCGCAGCAGAACCACCACAATCCGCTCATGTGGGACGCGCAGCTCGCCCGGCTCTTTCACCCCGTGTGGGTACGTCGCCGCTGGAGGGTCATTGCCCCCGAAAGCTTCGAGCTGCACGACCGCGCCCCGGCAACCGGCACCATACCCCTTGTTAAGGAGAGCACGGAAACGGGGGAGAAGCACTCACCCCTGGCTGCATAAAGACAAGACCCCCGCCGTATCAGAGCAGTATCTGTATACGGCGGGGGTCTTGTCTTTATGCGTTATAGAGCGCCTAATATAGGGGATTGAGGGCTTAGAGCACCTCGATAACGCTCACGCCCTCATTGTCAAGTTCCTCGATGATATCATCGAGCTTATCTTCGTGCACGGGAGCGGTCAGGTCGATCAGTACGCGAGTCTCATAGCCTGCATCCACGGCGTCCTTAGCGGTGGCGAGCACGCAATAATCGCTGGCAATGCCCACAATATCCACGTCCTGAACCTCCTGCTCATCCAGCCAATCAGCCAGAGGGGTCTGCGGGCCGCTCTCATCCAGGTTCTCGCCGGGCTTATGCTCACCGGTCATCACGGCATCCTCGGGAGCCAGAAGAGCCTCAAAAGCGGAGTATGCTGCCTCGTAGCGACCCTTACGGAAATATGCCTCAATATAATCGGTGTCCAGATTCTCGTGCAGCTCAGCACCGCGAGTATTAGCCACGCAATGCTTAGGCCAGGAATCAATATAATCCGGAGTATCCGAAAAATGCGCACCCGGATCAATATGCCAATCCTGGCTGGCAATAATTACATCATATTCGTGATGATGATCTTCTACATATTCACTAATCAGAGAAGCAACCTCGGCACCGCGCTCGGTTGCCAGGGTGCCGCCCGCGCAGAAATCATTCTGCACATCAACAATAATCAGGGCCTTTGCCACGATTTAAATCCTTAAAAATTTGGGAGTATTCGATTTAGATAAATTCGGTGGGAATAACCGGCTCGCCCTCGGAGAGGCGACGCGCAGCCTCGGGCAGTTCCGCCAGGCTTGCACTATGACGAGCGGCAGCGGCACGCACAGCATCCGCGCCCACAAAGGCCTCATCCAGCAGCTGACCGCCGCGAACGTACTCAACCATCAGATCGCGAGTGCCCTCAATCTCAGCGGGGTTCTGCTCGGTGCCCAGCAGTTCGGCGGTGGCAATACCGAAAGAATTCAGCTTGCGCGCTGCGCGCTTAGCACCGCCAATGGATGCCTTGCCGCTGGATGCCTTTGCCACCGGCTGCATATCGCCAGCAGAGTTTTCACGCTCAACCACCTTGTATACCATGGCGGAGGTGGGCGCACCGCTACCGGTCACCAGCTTGGTACCCACACCGTAGGCATCCACGGGGGCAGCAGCCAGGGAGGCAATCGCGTATTCGTCCAGATCGCTGGTCACGGTGATCTTGGTGTGGGTATTGCCCAGTTCATCCAGTAGTTCGCGTACGCGACGAGCCGACTCGACCAGGTCGCCAGAGTCCAGGCGCACGCCGCCCAGCTCTTCGCCCGCCAGCTCAACCGCCAGGCGCACCGCATTATCTACGTTATAGGTATCCACCAGCAGGGTGGTGCGAGCGCCCAGGGAACGCAGCTGGGCCTCAAAGGCCTCGCGTTCACTATCGTGCAGCAGGGTAAAGGCGTGGGCGCTGGTGCCCAGGGTTGCCAAATCGTAGCGGCGACCCGCCTCCAGATTGGAGGTGGCGCTAAAGCCCGCGATTACGGCGGCGCGTGCTGCGGAGACGGCTGCGCGTTCGTGAGCTCGGCGCGAACCCATTTCAATGCAGGGTCGGGTGCCCGCGGCGGCGCTCATCCGGCTTGCTGCCGAGGCGATCGCTGAGTCGTAGTTCAGGATTGAGAGCAGATAGGTTTCCAGAATGCATGCTTCGGCGAAGGTTGCTTCGATCTGCAGTACGGGGGAGTGGGGGAAGAAGATTTCGCCTTCTGCATAGCCGCGCACGGTGCCGCTGAATTCGAAGGATTCCAGGAATTTCAGGGTTTCGCTATTGACGATTTTGCGGCGGGAGAGGAAGGATAGTTCCTCATCGGTGAATCGGAATTCTTTGAGTCCTTCGAGGAATCGGCCGGTGCCGGCGAGCACGCCGTAGCGGCGACCTGCCGGTAGCCGGCGGGTGAAGACTTCGAAGGTGCACTTACGGTGCGCTGCTCCCGAGCCGAGGGCTGCCTGGAGCATGGTCAGTTCGTAGTGGTCGGTCAGAAGGGAAGTTGTTGCCATAGTTCTATTTTAGGGGGTGGGGGCGGGTTTCTCCCTCTCCCATGACCGTGTAATACGTAACATAATGTTTTCTTGACTTTAACTAGTTTGTGCTGACATAATCCATGCAGCAAGCGGCTCAAAGAGTATAATCACTAGTAACTCTATATTCGCGAGCGCCCACCAAAAGCACTCGCACAACCTGAGCGCTCACAGCGCCCACCACACGAAAGGGAAGCACCAATGTCGCGCACGCATCGCACCGCAGCAGGTGCGCTCAAGGCAGAGCACTCCCACACACATACACACCCCGTTTCCGCACAGGACACCGATACCCTTACCCGAGAAGAACAACAGGTAGACTTCGCTCAGATCCTCGACGCGGAAAGCCCCTGGCAGGTCATCGTCTGGAACGACCCGGTCAACCTCATGTCCTATGTCGCCTATATTTTCCGCAGCTATTTTGGCTACACCCGCGCCCGCGCCGAAGAGCTTATGCTCGCAGTGCACAATAATGGCAAAGCTATTGTCTTTACCGGCAGCAAGGATGAAGCACAGAAGCATACCAGCGCCCTGCACGGCTACGGGCTCATGGCGACCTTTGAAAAGATGGAGGGCTAAGCATGGCTCACGCTTTTAAACGCACTCCCGATGGCTACCGTGCCCGTTTTGAACCGGCAGAGGTTGAGCTGATTCGCGACCTTGCCGAAGATATTATTGACCTGCTCACCCCGGCTCCCGCATCCGACCCGCTGGAGGCAATGCTGGGCATTACCGAAGACACCAGCACTCCCAACGACCCGGCTCTAGCGCGCCTGCTGCCGGTGGCAAGCTCCCATGAGGAGGCTGCTACCGAGTACCGCCGCTATGTGGACGCCGATATTCGCGCCCACAAGATCGCGAATCTGCGCATGCTCGCCACCGATGTCGAATCCGGTCGCCACACCCTAGACGAAACCCACGCCCGCGCATGGGCTAATGCTCTGGGTGATATTCGTCTGGTGCTTGCCGAGCGCCTGAATCTGCGTACCGAGGCCGATAATGAGCGCGTTAACCGCCTGATGTCCTCTGAGAGCATTGATAATGCCGAAGAGTACCTTGCCTATGTTTACGGTTTCTTTGGCTGGCTGCAGGATACCCTCATGGAGTCTATGCTCGAGTCCCTGGATGAAGAGCAGGGTGAGGAGCCCGGTATGCGCCCCTGGATTAGCGCTGCCGAAGAGGCTGCCCAGGAGCCCGTAGGTGCGGTGGATACCTCCGAGCCCGCGCCTACGGCTGATACCACGCCTGCTGATAGTGACGAGAACCCGGAAGGAGAAACGCGATGAACGCATGCACCCCCTGGGGTAGCCCCGTGCCCGTAGCACCCACCAACGCGGCACCCATTGGCGTTTTCGACTCCGGTGTGGGCGGTCTGACCGTGGCTCGCGCCATTATGGATCAGCTACCCCATGAGCGCATTATTTATGTGGGAGATACCGCTCACGGCCCCTACGGCCCGCTCAAAATCGCCGAGGTGCGCGCTAATGCCCTGCGCATTATGGATGAACTGGTCGATTCCGGTGTGAAAATGCTGGTCATCGCATGCAATACCGCCTCCGCCGCGGTGCTGCGCGATGCCCGCGAGCGCTACACCCGTCAATACGGTATTCCCGTGGTTGAGGTGATTCAGCCCGCCGCGCGCCGCGCCCTGGCGGCAACCCGCAACCGCAAGATCGGCGTAATTGCCACCGAGGCAACCGTGACCTCCCGCGCCTATGAAGACACTTTTGCCATTACTCCCGATCTGGAGGTTATTTCGGTAGCCTGCCCGCGCTTTGTGGAGTTCGTGGAAAAGGGCGTAACCAGCGGCCCGGAGCTGCTGGAAACCGCCGAAGAGTATCTGCGTCCGCTCAAAGAAGCGGGCGTGGATACCGTGATTTTGGGGTGCACCCATTATCCTCTGCTCACCGGCGTGATCTCCTATATTATGGGCGAGAATGTCACCCTGGTGTCTTCCTCCGAAGAGTCCGCTAAGGACGTTTACCGCGCCCTGCTGACTAATTCTCTGGAATCCCCGGAGATGGAAGGTACTCCCAAGCACGAGTTCCTGGCTACGGGCGAGAAGGAAACCTTTGAGCATCTGGCGCGCCGTTTCTTGGGTCCGGAGGTTGCCAATGTGCGCCATACGGCAAGTGTTGCGGAGCGTTACCCCACCGGCTCCCTGGCTATTTTGTCGCCCGAGCAGATTGAATCCTATCGTCAGGACGGCACGACCGTTATTGACCCGCAGGTTTTTAGTTCCTAGAGGTTTTCGTACCTCTAGCAGCGGCGATCGCGCCGTATTTCGCCGGTTTCGGCACACCACACACATGTAAGGACAGTAGATGAGATTGACCGTGATTGGCTGTAGCGGCTCGTTCCCGGGACCTTCCTCCCCGGCAAGCTGCTATATGCTCTCGGCGGAGGATGAGCAGGGCAAAACCTGGCGCGTGCTCATGGATATGGGCAACGGTGCGCTGGGCGTGCTACAGCGCCATATTCAGCTAGAAGATATTGACGCGATTCTCATCTCTCATCTGCATCCGGATCATTGCATTGACCTTTCGGGGCTGCATGTGGCAGTCAAGTGGGATCCTCGCGGCTGGCCTAAGGGGCGCATTCCGCTCTACGGCCCCGATCATATTAATGAGTACCTATCGGCGACCCACGGGCTGGATCCTGACCCGGGGATGAGCACCGAGTTTGAGTACCACAGCTGGGTTGAGCAGCAGTCGGTCGTCATCGGTCCTTTCACTATTACGCCCTATCGCGTGGTGCACCCTTCCAAGGACCCGTATGCCCTGCGCGTGGAGTGCCGTGACGCCAATGGCTACACCCTGCTGTGCTATTCGGGCGATACTGACCTGTGCGATGGTCTGGTGCATGCCGCAGCCGGTGCTGACCTATTCCTATGCGAAGCAGCCTATCAAGAGGGTCGCGATGATGCACTACGCGGTATTCACCTGACCGGGCTGCGTGCCGGTCAGGCTGCGCGAGATGCGGGCGTGCGTAATCTGCTGCTGACTCACCTGCCGGTGTGGAATGCCCCGGATATTGCCGTCGCCGAGGCACAGCAAGCATTTAGTGGCCCGGTGGGTGTTGCTGAGGTGGGAGCCACCTACCGTGTGCATCCGCGCCCGGAGCCTCATAATCCGCCAACCACCACCCTGAGCGCCATTGCGCGTGTGGATCCGCCTCTGCGCACCATTGTGCTGGAATCCTAATCTAGACCTTGTATACCTGTCCCTTCACAGAAAAGATAACCAATGACTGAATACACCCGTGCCGACGGTCGCGCCGTCAATGAGCTGCGCCCCATTAGCATTACTCGCGGCTGGTCCCGCCACGCCGAAGGTTCCGCCCTGATCGAGTTTGGCAATACCCGCGTGCTGTGCACCGCCTCCTTTACCGAGGGCGTACCCCGCTGGCTCAAGGGTGAAGGCAAAGGCTGGGTGACCGCAGAATACGCCATGCTGCCGCGAGCAACCAATACCCGCAATACCCGTGAGGCTGTCAAGGGTAAGCAGGGTGGCCGCACCCACGAGATTTCCCGTCTGATCGGCCGCTCCCTGCGCGCCATTATTGACACCGAGAAGCTGGGTGAGAACACCATTGTGCTCGACTGCGATGTGCTGCAGGCTGACGGCGGCACCCGCACCGCTTCCATTACCGGCGCCTATGTTGCCCTGGCAGATGCTATTAGCTGGGCTAAGGAGCACGGTATTATTGCTCCGGGCGCGCAGGTGCTCAAGGACTCCGTCTCCGCGATTTCCGTGGGCATTGTTGACGGCACCGCCGTACTGGATCTGCCCTATGTTGAGGATTCTCGTGCCGAGACCGATATGAATGTGGTGGTTACCGGAAGCGGTAAGTTCATTGAGGTCCAGGGTACCGCTGAGGGCGAGCCCTTTGACCGTGATGAACTGAACCGCCTGCTGGATCTGGCGCTGGAGGGCACCTATGAGCTCTCCGAGATTCAGCGCGAATCCCTGGGCAAGTAGGGGAGTAACACTATGCCGACTATTGTGATTGCAACCGGTAATCAGGGTAAGTTGCGTGAGCTGCGTGAGCTGCTGCGCGGCGCTATTCCCGGCCTGGATGTTGATACCGAGGTGGTCAGTGCCGCCGAGGTTAATGCTCCCGATGTGCCAGAGACCGGTGTGAGCTTTGCTGAGAATTCCCTGCTGAAGGCTCGTGCTGTTGCCGATGCTACCGGCCTGATTGCTATTGCCGATGACTCCGGTCTGCAGGTGGATGTGCTTGGCGGCGCTCCCGGTATTTTCTCGGCGCGCTGGGCTGGCCGTCACGGCGATGATAGCGCGAATGTGAACCTGCTGCTGGCTCAGCTTGCCGATATTGCCCCCGAGCATCGTGGGGCTCACTTTAGCTGCGCTGCATCCCTTGCTCTGCCCGCTTCCCGCGGCGAGTTCACCGCGGTTGAGCATGGCTATATGCCCGGTACTTTGCGCTATGAGGCAGCTGGTGAGGGTGGTTTTGGCTACGACCCGATTTTTGAATCCACCGAGCTGACCGCCGGTATTGACGGTGAGCCCCCGGCATATAACGGCGAGTACGCGCACTTGACCAATGCTGAAATCCCCGCGGAGGTTAAGAACGCTATTAGTCACCGCGCTCGCGCTTTTGATGCCCTGCTACCGCAGATTATTGAAGCGGTTAAGCTTTACCGCGGCGAATAATACAGCCGCTACCCCAGACATGGTGCGAGCAAAGCGTTCGAAAATGCCCGCGCGCATGTGCATCGCTGTGCAGTCCACGCTAGGATAGAATATCTGCGGTGGACTGCACAGCTCTGCGCGCCCAGGTAAGGGTATTGACGTACCCGACCACTTATCACTGACCAATCAACGCAAAGGACTTTTTCGTGGCAACTTCCTCGTATACCGCCCGCAGCCTCTCCGTGCTCGAAGGCCTCGAAGCCGTCCGCAAGCGCCCGGGTATGTACATTGGCTCCACCGATTCGCGCGGTCTGATGCACTGCCTCTGGGAGATTATTGATAACTCTGTGGACGAGGCGCTGGCGGGTTTTGGCCAGTCCATTAACATTATTCTCTACCGCGATGGCTCCGTTGAGGTTCAGGATGACGGTCGCGGTATCCCCACCGATATTGAGCCGCGCACGGGCCTGTCCGGCGTGGAAGTGGTCTTTACCAAGCTGCACGCGGGCGGTAAGTTCGGCGGCGGCTCCTACACCGCATCCGGCGGTCTGCACGGTGTGGGCGCCTCCGTGGTGAATGCTCTCTCCTCCCGCCTGGATGTTCAGGTGGATCGCGGCTCTAAGACCTATCAGATGTCTTTCCGCCACGGCGTGCCGGGTGTCTTTGACTCCGGCCGCACCCCCAAGCCTGAGGATTCTTTCACTCCCGCCTCGGAGGATAATGCTGCCCTGCAGATTGTTGGCAAGGCAAAGCGCGGTGTGACCGGCACCCGAGTGCGCTATTGGGCAGATCCGCAGATTTTCACCCCGGATGCGCGCTTTAGCTACCAGGATTTGGCGGCTCGAGCCCGTCAGACCTCTTTCCTTATTCCGGGTCTGCGCATTGCTATTCGCGATGAGCGCCGTTTGCCCGGTACCCCCGGCGAATTCGGCACTTATGAAGAGGTCTTCCAACACGATGGCGGCATTAGCGAATTTGTGGAGTTTTTGGCTCACGATAGCGCGGTGACCGATATTTGGCGTTTTACCGGTCGCGGCTCCTTCACCGAAACTGTGCCCGTGCTGGGAGATGACGGCCGTTCGGTTCTGCAGGATGTTGAGCGCGAGTGCGAGGTGGATGTTGCCCTACGCTGGGGCATTGGTTATGAGACCACCCTGCGATCCTTTGTGAATATTATTTCCACCCCCAAGGGCGGTACGCACACCACCGGTTTTGAGCAGGGTCTGCTGAAAACTATGCGTAAGCATCTGGCGGATAATGCCCGTAAGTTCAAGGTCGGCAATGACAAGATCGAAAAGGATGATGTGCTTGCCGGTCTGACCGCTGTGCTGACCGTGCGCCTGGCGGAACCCCAATTTGAGGGTCAGACCAAGGAGATTCTGGGTACCCCCGCGGTGCGTCAGATTGTCTCCAAGGTGGTCTCTGACCAGCTGAAGGCTCGTTTGGAAGCGACCGCTCGAGTGGAGAAGGCTCAGGCTACCGCCCTGTGCGAGAAGGTCGTTTCGGAGATGAAGACGCGTATTTCTGCGCGTGTTCATAAGGAGACTCAGCGCCGTAAGAACGCCCTGGAATCTTCCTCCATGCCTACGAAGCTGGTGGATTGCCGTTCTACCGATGTGGCGCATTCTGAGCTCTTTATTGTGGAGGGTGACTCGGCGCTGGGTACTGCGCGTCTGGCTCGTTCTTCGTCCTATCAGGCGCTGCTGCCCATTCGCGGTAAGATTTTGAATACTCAGCGCGCTTCGGTGACCGATATGCTGGCTAATGCTGAGTGCGCGGCGCTGATTCAGGTGATTGGTGCCGGTTCGGGTCGTACTTTTGATTTGGA
>Cebus_capucinus_imitator_PRJNA485217_SSR039__coassemble_1069_pt1 | contig 21552 bp, 19 predicted proteins | sample Cebus_capucinus_imitator_PRJNA485217_SSR039__metabat2_high_PE_009 | metagenome-assembled genome bin Cebus_capucinus_imitator_PRJNA485217_SSR039 | reverse complement strand
AAGCTTTCCAGCACTCGGCCGGTAGCTGACACCACGGCGCACTTAGCACCGGATTTGAACCCGGGGGCAATACCCATGGTCACCATCTCACCGGCGGCAGGAGCCAGCAGCATATCACGCACATTGGCGCTAAAAATCTGCACGGCTTCATCCCGGGCATTATCCTGCAGGCTCTCAAAAATACGGTTCTGCAGGCGCGGTAACAATTTCTGTTCCCAGATGGAACGCACACTTGCCGCCAACCAGGCAATCACTCGCTGACCGCTCTCTGGGCTCTGCTGCTCCTCGACGGTATTGAGTGCCTGGGCGGGAATGCGCAGGGCAGCTGCCAGGGCGCGCTCATAGGGTGCGCGCGCCTGAGCGTATTCGCTCTCAGGCTGGGCGGGAGCCACATCCACACGGCAGGTGAGTACCCCGGCATTGACGCCTCGAGCCAGTGCCAGTACGCGGTGGGGACGGATATCGGCAATGCTTTCGCTAAAGTCAAAATAGTCAGCGAATTTTGAGGATTCTTCCTCGCTCACCGGGGGTAGCTCTTCGGCAGAATCGTGAACGCGGGAGGCAAAAATAACGCCGCGTGCGCGCAGCTGCTGGTAGAGGCTATCTGCCAGCTGAGGGTCGGTCAGGGCACGCTCGGCAAGAATCGCATAGGCGCCTTCTAGAGCCTGGCTCACGCTGGTAATAGCCTCAAGACCCAAAGAGCGCAGCTCCCGGATTTCTTCATCCCCGGTGATATAGGAGGAGGCAATATCGCCCACCTGAGCCAGGGGCACCTCCAGCAGATCTTCCACCAGGGCATCCAGGCCAAGAGCGAGCGCCCACTGCGCGCGGGAGGTTACGGATTCCTCATAGGGTGCGTAGAGCTCACGAATGGCACGCTGACTCTGGGCAGCATCCAGCGCCTCGCGCAGCTGCTCGTAGCTGAGGGGATCCAGGCGCTCTTCTTTCAGAGCACGCAGCAGTTCCACGTGGGTGGCGCGGCGCATCTCTTCCAGATCCAGCAGGCGGGTGTACAGGCTGTGGATGGTACGCAGCTGTACATCTCGCAGCGCCCCGGTTTCTGCTTTGAGATAGTGGGCGATATAGGGCACGGAGTAGCCCTGCTCGAGCAGACGCAGAGCGGCGCGGACACGACGGAAACTAATCTGCGTTTCGGTGACAATGCGAGTCATGATCTGGTCGCGGGTTCTGGGCTCAAGCGTAGAGTTCATAGTTTCAGTGTCGCACGCTAAGCGGTACTTAATCTATTCGGCTTCTCTTGCTTTCCCTGCCGGCGTGATAGGAGCCCGGGAGGAACAGATGAGAAAAAGTAGATATAGCAAGCGGGCGCGCTATCGATTCGATAGTGCGCCCGCTTGATGTGCGCAGGATAGGTATATCCCCCGCCCATGTGTGCTGTTTAGTTCTCTACAGCCTTGCTCGCAGCTGCTGCTTTACGCGCGTGGCGCTTACGCATTACCTCGTAAACAGCCCACACACCCACAAACCAGATGGGGCTGAGCATCAGAGCCAAGCGGGTATCCTCCTGAGTCAGGAAGGCGAAGATCATCACCACGAAGAATGCCAAGCAAATCCATGCGGTTACGGTGCCACCGGGCACCTTATAGGTGGAGGCCGCGTGGCGCTCGGGGAAGTTACGGCGGTAGACGATATAGGCAATGAGCATCATCACCCAGGTGAAAATACCCATTAGGGTCGCCACTGCACTGACCAGGGTGAAGGCATTAATCATGCTATCGCCCACGGTGAGCATCACCAGGCTAAAGAGCAGCAGCACGCAGGTCAGGTACAGCGCATTCTGCGGCACGCCGTTCTTGGAGAGCTTCTTCAAGAAGGAGGGTGCATTACCTTCATCCGCCAGACCGTAAATCATACGAGAGGTGGAGAAAATACCCGAGTTCGCGCTGGAGGCGGCGCTGGTCAGCACCACGAAGTTCACCAGGCCCGCTGCAATGCCGATACCCGCCATAGTAAAGGTGGAAACGAAGGGGCTGACGTTGGGGTCCAGCTGGTTCCAGGGGGTTACCATCACGATTGCCAGCAGAGGCAGAGCGTAGAAGATTACGATACGTGCCGGAACCGCATTAATAGCCTTGGGCAGGGTCTTCTCCGGTTCGTGGGTTTCAGCAACCGCCGCACCCACCAGCTCAGCGCCCACAAAAGCAAAGAGAGCGATCTGGAAGGAGCCTAAGAAGCCCATTGCACCATTGGGGAAGAGGCCACCGTGTTCCCAAATATTGGCAACGGAGGCGGTGTGACCATTAGCGCTAAAGCCGATGAGCACCATCCAGAAGCCCACAAGAATCAGCAGGGAGATAGCGACCAGCTTAATAATGGCAAACCAGAATTCGATTTCACCAAAGTTCTTCACACTGGGCAGATTCAGCGCCAGCAGCGCAACAATCACAATCAGCGCGGGAATGCGCGGGTCAAGCTCGGGGAACCAGAACCCAACATAGCTGGTAATAGCAATGACGTCGGCAATACCGGTGGTCACCCAGAAGAACCAATAGGACCACGCCACGAAGAAGCCGGCACGCGGGCCGAGAATATCGCTAATGTAGTCGGTGAAGGTTTTGTACCCGGTCTTGGACAGTAGAATCTCGCCCATAGTGCGCATGACGGCGAAAATGACCACGCCGATAATGGCGTAGGTCAGTACGATGGAGGGACCGGTCAGCTGCAGGGTTTTTGCCGAGCCGAGGAACAGGCCGGTACCAATAGCACCGCCAATAGCGATGAGCTGGATGTGTCGGTTGCTCAGTCCGCGCTGCAGGTGGGGGGATGCTTGGGGGTGGTCGGTTTTTGCCACGGGGGCAGATGCGTTAGGGTTCTGCGTCACCGTTCTCTCTTTTCTGCTGCGGTGCCTCTATCCGTGGAGTTGAGGTCACCCCTTGCGTTGGTTGGAGCGTTGCAGTCTGTCGGTAGGCTGCATACGCTGGAAAGATATACGTCCGTTATGGGCGCGACACTGAAATCTCAGAATGCGACGCCTATGGTTTAACGGGATTCCTTCTCAAAATTCTACGTTTTGTAGTGCCACGGGACGAAAAATTTTCCGAACTTTCCTGTGGTTATGTATCATACCTCACTATTTTCCCTAATGGAAGTGGTGCACGGCATATATATTCACATCTTTCGACATATAAGCAGCCCGCAGGGTGTACCCGGTCGCTTCTTCTACCCCGCTTCTTTTCTGATATAAAAGTCCCACCCAGAGGGCAGAAAAACGGCCGGTGCGTTATCCTGATAGACATGGCAGAAACTCAGAATGCACCCGAAAACCCCGAGGTAAATACCGCACAGGACAGCGGCAAGCGCGAAGTTCCCGTAGAATTCCGTCGCCAGCCCTACTCCTTTGTACGTCGAGGCGACCGACTGACCGCACGTCGCCAGAAGGCATGGGACACCTACGCCCCCACCCACGTACTGGATATTCCGCGCACCCACGCGGATACCTCTGTGGCTCCCGAGGCTTCTTTTAACCCCGAAGAGCTCTACGGTCGTAGCGCTTATCAGGTGGTTGAGATTGGTTCGGGTCTGGGCGAGGCCATTGTGCACCGCGCAGCTGAGGTTCCCGAGGCTAACTTCCTGGCGGTTGAGGTGTACACCCCCGGCATTGCTGACCTGCTGCTGAAGATGGGTCAGGCGGGCGTTGAGAATGTGCGTGTGGCTCAGGCTAATGCTCCCGAGCTGCTGGATAATATGCTCGAGGAAAATTCGGTGGATGAGCTCTGGGTGTTCTTCCCGGATCCCTGGCATAAGTCCCGCCACCACAAGCGCCGCTTGGTCTCCCCCAATTTTGCCTCCAAGGTTGCCCGTGTACTCAAGCCCGGCGGTATTTGGCGTCTTGCCACCGACTGGGAGGAGTACGCACTGGTCATGCGTGAGGTACTGGATGCACACCCCGATTTTGAGAATGTGCACGCTGGCGAGGGCGTGACCGAGGAGGATCCTATTGGTGGTTGGGCTCCTCGCTGGGAGGGTCGCACTCTGACCAGCTTTGAGCGCAAGGCTCGCGAAGCAGGCCGCAACGCCCACGATCTGACCTACCGCCGCAAGTAGAATCCGCTAACACTCAAGGACTATCTATGACTCACTCAAACAATGGCATTAAGCGCGTTATTTTTGTGTCCAATATTGTTGGACGAATCGGCGGTCTCTCCAGCGTTGTTAATACCCTGGCTACCGCTTTTGAAAAGCGCGGTATTAAGGTTGAGCATCTTTCCAAAGGTATCCCCGAAGAAACTCTAGCACCTCCGGCTGGACAGAAGGTGACCCAGTTGGATATTCACCGCGAAAAGACAACCCATAATCCACTGGCTAAGGAGCATAAGGGGCCTTTGGGTCTTAAGTACTTGGTGAAGTCTCTATACACTGTAATCTGGGATATTCAGTTCAAAAAGAAACTCCACAATACTTTCTCTGACTTTACTTCTGAGGATCTTCTCATAATTGTTGATCCTTATGCTGGCCAGCTAGTATTGCCTGCGCTAAAGGAACTCAATCGTAAGCCCAACCGTCCATTGATTGTTACGGAGTTCCACAGCCGTTTTGGTAGCAACTATCAGAAAGCAGTAGATTCTTTCTACCCAGAAGTTATTAAGAATTCAGATTATTTTATCTCCTTAACGACAGAAGATGCGCAAAACTTCTCTGAATATTATGGAGTTGAAACTCTCGCTATTAGCAATCCGGTAAAACCCAATGTGTACAACCCTGATTTTAAAACCTCACGGTCCTTGGTCGTGATTACTCGCCTTGATGGTGAGAAGAACGTAGATCGGATTATTAAGTCCTTCGATTCTCTTCGTAGTGAGTACCCTCAATGGACTCTAGCTATTTACGGTTTTGGCCCTGAACAAGAGAAAATTGAGTCTCTCATCAAGGAGCTTGCAAACCCTGCCATTCATTTCAACGGTTCTGTTACGCAGCCTGAGGCTCAAGAAATTTTGGCTCATGCTGATCTGGGTATGATGGCTTCCGAATTTGAGGGAATCCCAATGTTCCTACTGGAAGCCATGGCCTCTGGAACACCCATTATTTCTTCTCCCGCTTCCCCGGCTATTGTCGAGCTAGTGGGTGAGTATGGCTATCTGGCGACAAGTAATTCTATTGAAGATCTGGCTGAGCAGCTTCGTATAGCGCTGAGCGATAGGGCTCTGCGTGAGGAAAAAGCGCGTGCATCCTATGAGAAATCTAAGGAGTTCTCACCCGATGCAATTGCTCAAATCTGGCTGGATCTCAAACGCTAGCGCACGGCACGCCCATGCTTCAGAGAGGAATCTCACAGGTTATATCCGGTAGATTCTCACGCGCTTTCAGCGAGGGTAGATATACTAGGGTGTATCGGTGATAGATGCTAAAGTCTCACAGACTCTAAACGTCGTCTCATTTCGATAAGTGCATAGATAGGAATTGGAGGGGCTCCCGTGCGGGGAGACCCTCCAATTTTGTTATACCCAAGAGTTCTAACCGTTCGCTCTGCCGAAACCGGTCAATGTTCTCATTAGCCCTGATCGGTGCGGGAGCGCTGAGCCTCGCGGTAGAGCACCACTGCAGAAGAACGCTGGCGCGGTGCCGGGCGCTGGCCGCGCACCAGGCGCACCACATCCCCGGTGGTACCGGCGGCAAAGACCCGAGCCGAAGCACTGAGCTTAGCGTGCGCCTCCTCCAGCTGCGAGTGCAGGGAAGCGATGCGTTCCTCATGCTGGGCAACCAACGCCTCCAGCTCAATAATGCGACGGATACCCTCCAAAGAAACACCGTTCTGGGAAAGCTCCTGAATCTGCTTGAGCAGATTCACATCACGCTGAGAGTAGCGGCGCGCCTTGCCCGGCGCACGCGAGGGCTGCACCAGGCCAATCCGGTCATATTGACGCAGGGTTTGGGGGTGCATCCCCGCCAATTCTGCCGCCACGGAAATAACGAATACCGGGCGATCGACGCTGTGCAGAGGCTCCTGGGGGTCCTGCGAAGGCGTGTTCTTCCGAGTTTCGCGTGCCATTTACGCCACCTTCTTCGCCATCTCTTCGCGAGGGTTCTCCTGCGGCACCAGGGCCAAGAATACATCCAGTGCCTGCTGCGCTTCTTCGCTCAATTCGGTGGGCAGGGTTACTTCGGGAATAACCAGCAGATCGCCCGCGCCGGACTTGGTGTTAAAACCGCGGCCCTTGGCGCGCAGCTTGCGACCCACACTGCCGGGGTTCAGGCGCATTTTGACGCTCTTACCACCGGGCAGGGGAACTTCGAGCACGGTTCCCTTCATACCCTCTTCCAGAGTGACAGGTACGCGCATAACCAGGTTGTCGCCCTCGCGGCTGTATACACTGTCATCGCTCACGTGCACGGTAACGATGAGATCACCGTTGCCGCCGGAGCCGGGGTATCCCTGACCGCGCTTACGTACCTTCTGACCGTCTTTTACGCCGGCAGGGATACGAATCTCTGCAGGGTTACCGTTGGGCAGGTAAACAGTTTTGGTCGCACCGGTGTAGGATTCCTTCATGCTAATGCGGGTGCTAGTGGTGATGTTTTCGCCGCGTGCCGGTGCCTGGGAGAAACCTCCCATTCCGCCCATTCCTGCGAAGGGGTCACCACCCATAGAGGTACCCATTCCACCACCCATGGAACTGAATCCACGACCGCCTCCGCCGAACATGCCGCCGAGCAGGTCTTCAATATTGATATTCTGACCGCTGTAGCTTGCACCGCCGAATCCGCCGGGGAAGCCGCCGCCCATGCCTCCTATTCCGGCGGCACCGTAGCGGCGAATCTGATCGTATTCTTCGCGCTGCTTGGCGTCCGAGAGCACGTCGTAGGCTTCGGAGATTTCCTTGAAGCGCTTTTCGGCTTCTGCGTTATCGGGGTTGAGATCGGGGTGATATTTGCGCGAGAGCTTGCGGTATGCCTTTTTAATATCTGCATCGCTTGCGTTTTCACTAACACCCAGTGCTTTATAGAAGTCGTCGGTTAGCCAGTTTTCACTTGCCATAGTGTTTTTCTCCTTGAAGTTTCTGCCGCCCTCCTCGTGTATTGGGACGGCGTTTTAGTCTTATCTCTACTATTAAGTTTAGCGTACTTGACTCAACTTTGGAAGAGCTGGAGCGAGTGTTTTTCCCCTAATTTCGCGCCCCTACCCCCACGAAATATACAGATAGAACACGCAGAAGGCGGAGGCACCATCCCTAAGGAATGACGCCTCCGCCTTCTCTATATCTCTAGATATTCTCGAGATCTATCGGCTTAGAGAGCCGCAGCCACAGCCACCTGAGCGGTGCGTACCACGCGGTCCTTCACGCGGTAACCATAGCGCAGAACCATGGAAATATGGTCCGGCTCCACCTCGTCGGTGGGCTGCTGCAGAACAGCTTCATGAATCTGCGGGTCGAATGCCTCGCCCACTTCACCGAAACGCTCCATGCCCTGCTTGGTGAGGGTTTCTTCCAGCTTTACAGCGATTGCTGCAAAGGGACCCTCTTCCAGGTCACCGTGCTTACGCGCGGCATCCAGGTCGTCCAGTACGGGCAGCAGTGCGGTAATCACATCGCCAATGGTGACGGTGCGCAGCTGTTCTTTTTCGCGAACGGTGCGGTTCTTGAAGTTAGTGAACTCCGCCTGCAGTCGCATCAGATCTTCCAGACGCTGCTCGGCAAGAGCGGCCTCTGCAGAGACTTCAGCTTCTGCTTCGATAACCTCGGCTTCTTCAGCCTGGGCTTCGGCAGATTCAGCCGGCTCTTCATGACCTTCAGCAGCGGGTGCGGCGAAGGCTTCTTCCAGCGGATCTACCTGCTCGGGAGTGTTATCCTGCTCAGCCATGATTACTTCTTTTCGTCTTCGTCGATAACCTCGGCGTCGACGACATCCTCGTCAGCTGCCGGCTGCTCGCCTGCTGCTGCTTCGGCCTGTGCTGCTTCGTAGAGTGCCTGACCAATCTTGGACTGGTTCTCGTTCAGCTTCTCAAATGCCGCCTTGACAGCTGCATCGTTGTCGCCTTCCAGAGCCTTCTTCAGGGCGTCAACATCTGCTTCGATTTCAGACTTGACGTCTGCGGGCAGCTTGTCGCCATTGTCCTTGAGCAGCTTCTCCACGGAGTATGCCAGAGTCTCAGCCTGGTTGCGGGTCTCAGCTGCCTCACGGCGTGCCTTGTCCTGCTCTGCGTGCTCTTCAGCATCCTTGACCATGCGGTCGATATCTTCCTGGGACAGGGAGGAACCACCGGTGATGGTCATGGACTGCTCCACGCCGGTACCCTTATCCTTTGCGGAAACGTGCACAATGCCGTTTGCATCGATGTCGAAGGTGACCTCAATCTGGGGTACGCCCCGGGGAGCCGGTGCAATACCGGTCAGCTCGAAGGTGCCCAGGTTCTTGTTGTCGCGGGTGAACTCACGCTCACCCTGGAAGACCTGAATGGACACGGAGGGCTGGTTGTCCTCAGCGGTGGTGAAGGTCTCGGAACGCTTGGTCGGGATTGCGGTGTTGCGCTCGATCAGCTTGGTCATCACGCCACCCTTGGTCTCAATACCCAGGGACAGGGGGGTCACGTCGATCAGCAGAACGTCCTTACGCTCACCCTTCAGCACGCCTGCCTGCAGTGCTGCACCCATTGCCACGACCTCGTCCGGGTTCACGCCCTTGTTGGGCTCGCGACCGGAGAGTTCCTTGACGATTTCTGCCACGGCAGGCATACGGGTGGAGCCACCGACCAGCACAACCTGTGCGATATCGGAGACGGATACGCCTGCTTCCTTAATAACGTCCTGGAAGGGCTTCTTGGTGCGCTCGAGCAGATCGCGGGTCAGTTCCTCGAACTTTGCGCGGGTCAGCTTCTCGTCCAGGTGGATCGGACCCTCGGGGGTCACGGAGAGGTACTGCAGGGAGATGTTGGTGCTGGTTGCGGAGGAGAGTTCCTTCTTAGCCTGCTCTGCTGCTTCGCGCAGACGCTGCAGTGCGATCTTGTCGTTGGAGAGGTCTACACCGCTCTTTGCCTTGACTTCACCCAGCAGCCAGTCAACAATACGCTGGTCCCAGTCGTCGCCACCCAGACGGTTGTCACCGCTGGTTGCGCGCACCTGAATGGTGGAGAAGCCGTCTTCATCCTTGCCGACTTCCAGCAGGGAGACGTCGAAGGTACCGCCACCGAGGTCGAAGACCAGGATCAGTTCGTCTTCCTTACCCTTGTCCAGACCGTATGCCAGTGCTGCTGCGGTGGGCTCGTTGACGATACGCAGAACGTTCAGGCCTGCGATTTCGCCTGCTTCCTTGGTTGCCTGACGCTCAGCGTCGTTGAAGTATGCAGGAACGGTGATGACCGCGTCGGTTACGGTGTCGTTCAGGAATGCTTCTGCGTCACCCTTGAGCTTCATGAGGGTTCGTGCGGAAATTTCCTGAGCGGTGTAGGGCTTGCCGTCGATGTCCTGGGTCCAGGTGGTGCCCATGTGACGCTTGACGGATGCAATGGTGCGGTCCACGTTGGTTACTGCCTGGCGCTTTGCGGTTGCGCCGACGAGAACCTCGCCATCCTTGGAGAATGCAACCACGGAGGGGGTGGTGCGAGCGCCTTCAGCGTTTGCGATAACGACGGGCTCGCCGCCTTCCAGTACGGAAACGACAGAGTTGGTGGTACCGAGGTCAATGCCTACTGCACGTGCCATAAGATATAACTCCTTGAGTTCGTGCCCCGCTTCGTATCTCACGGGGCGGGTGTTTTTCTGTTAAGTCTTCTGTGATTCGAATCGGGTTTTCGTCCCGGTCGAACCGTACATATACAAGTATGCGCCTCTTGAACAGCCCTGTCAATAGAGTTGAGTCAAAAAGACTCAACTTTTTTCAAGAGATACACACGCAACCCTCGATATACACCCGCAGTTCCTTGAATTTGCAGGGAAGTAGCCCCTATATGCCTTGAGTGCAGGAGATAAAAATTTTTGAAAAATTCCTCTCTTTCAACCCCAAAAAGCCTGAAAAGCACCCCAATTTCACCCCGGGCGAAGCTGGGAGTTTGCTGCGAGTACACTAGAGATATGTACTCCATGATGACCATCTGCACCGGCAATATTTGCCGCTCCCCCGTTGCCGAATACCTGCTGCGCGCCTATGCCGAACAGGAAGGACTTGAGGTCACGGTCGCCTCCTCGGGTCTATCCAATGAAGAAGAGGGAAACCCGGTCGACCCGCGCACCGATATTGTGCTGCGCGAACACGGTATTGATGCTTCCGCACACCGCGCGAAGGTGTTTACCCCGGAGGATTTTGAGCGTTATGATCTGCTGCTGGCGCTGGATGTGAACCACTTTTTGCGTTTGAGCCAGATGGCGCCCACTGCCGAACATCGCGAGAAGATCCGTATGTTGCGTTCCTTCGCCCCGAATATGCAGGGCAAAAGCCTGGACGAGCAGGGTATTTTTGACCCCTGGTACGGCGAAATGAAGGATTTTTACACCACCTACGATCTGATGGATGCCTCCGCGAAGGGCGTTATTGCAGCTCTTAAAGAGGGCAAGCTCTAAGGTTGGACCGCACACGGTCGAGGGCATGTGAGAAGGGCAGGATTCTATGGTTCAGCAGGCAGATAGCGCGCGAGTTACTCAGCTACGCGCTAGCTCCGGATTCGCCGAGCTATATGCCGAGCTGAAACAGAGCATCCGTGAGCATCGCGCGTGCTCTGCTGAACCCTATATTCTGGCACTCGATGGTCGTAGCGGCAGCGGTAAAACCACCCTGCGCCAGGCGTTAGCCGAGCAATTTGAGCAGGATTACCCCGGCGACGTATCGATCTTTACTCTGGATGATATCTACCCCGGTTGGGACGGTCTGCGTGCGGGTGTGGATGCATGGATTATTCAGGCCGCTCTGCTCTCCGCAGGTGCCCCCGCGCCTTTTAAGCGCTGGGATTGGGAGCGTTCTTGTGTTCTTCCCACGGAATATTACACCCCGAGCCCCATTATTCTCGCCGAGGGTGTGGGCTCTTTAGCGGGAAGCCATAACGCGGGTATATGGTGCGTGGCTACGAGCGATACCCGCCGCAAGCGCGCCCTGGAGCGTGACGGACAAACGTATGAACCCCATTGGCAGCGCTGGGCGGACCAAGAGGCACAGCTGCTTGAAGATTTCGCGTGTATCTATGCCCCCTATGAGCAGCTAGCGCGTAGGCTTGCACCTTCTGTCTCCTGCGTTTTCGCTTCACAGGCTAATGCTTATAGCGTGCGCCTGTAGCCTGGGCTATGAACTTTCTCATAAAGAGCTGTTCTGCGCTTACGAAGAGCGAGTGAAAAGAGATAGGCTAAAGGATTGTGCATTCAGCTCAGACCCGGGTCGCAACCGGGGCATTATTCTGAGCGCCGGTGCACTCGATTCACATACAGAAAGTAGCTATGTCTTCTTCTCCCACACCTCAGGCTCCGGCTAAGATTTCCTTCGGGTTATCTCCCGCTCTGATTGTTACTCTGGCATCTCTGACGGCTATTGGCCCGTTGGGTATTGATATGTACCTGGCGTCTATTCCGCAGATTGCCACGGATTTGAATACGAGCGCCGCAGCCGCGCAGATGACTCTTTCGGCGTTTATGCTCGGTATGGCTCTGGGGCAGTTTGTAATTGGCCCGCTCTCGGATAAGACCGGCCGTCGCGTGCCAATTCTGATTGGTTCTGTGGTGTGTTTTGCCGCTACCGCTCTGTGCGCATTCTCTCCGAATATTGAGGTGTTTATTGCGGCTCGTTTCATTATGGGCTTTAGCGGCGCGGCGGGTTCTGTGCTGGCGCGTTCTATTGTTGCCGATACGACCACGGGTTTGGCGACCGCTAAGCTCATGGGCATTATGATGATGATTAATGGCTTTGCGCCGGTGCTTGCTCCTCTATTTGGTGGCTGGATTCTCTCTTGGGGTACGTGGCGCACTGTCTTTAATGTGCTGACTGTGGTGACGGCTCTGCTGATGCTGGCGGTGCTCTTCTTTGTGCGTGAGACTCTACCGGTTGAGCGTCGTCTCTCCGGTAGTGTGCTGCACGCTTATTCGGGTGTTCCGGTGGTGTTGAAGAAGCGCCGCTATGTTGGGTTTATGCTGACCATGTCTTTTGCTTTTGGTGCGCTCTTCTCCTATATTTCGGGTTCGACCTTTGTGTTGCAGAATGTTCTGGGTATGGATCCGGGGCAGTTCACCATTGTCTTTGGTATTAATTCTTTTGGCATTGTGGCGATGAGTTCCTTGGCAACGAACCTGGTGGGTAAGGTTGGTCAGCGTACGGTGCTTAATGTGGGCGTATCTTCCCTGCTGGTCGTGGCCTCTCTGCTGGTTGCCTCCTTTAGTTTCGGTATTAACTACTGGGTGACTCTGGTTCTGCTCTTTGCACTGACCTGCTCGGTGGGTCTGATTTTTGGTAATTCTTCGGCTCTGGCTATTGCGGAGGCGCGTGAGGTTGCCGGTAGCGCTTCGGCTGTTATGGGTACTATTCAGGCGCTGATTGGTGGTATTGCTGCTCCCCTGGTGAGTGTGGGTGGCGAGCATGCTTATATGCCGATGGGTATCTCTATTTTGGGCTTTGCGGCTCTGACCGCGCTCATGCTCTGGACTACTCCTCGCCTGTCCTCTGATTTCAGCGCTGACGGTAAATAATTATGTAATGACCACTAATTTTTAGAGATGCTCCTGCCGGTAATCTGCCGGCGGGAGCTTTTCTGTATCCGTATCTTTTATGCGCTACGCGCTATGCTTAGAGTATGTCCATTAGTGTTGTGATGCTTGATCCCGCGCACCCTGCCGGTGTGCTTGCCGACCCGACTCAGCCTCTGATTAGTATTGAGGATCAGGGTTTAACCCGCGGCGATGGCGTATTTGAAACCATGCTCGCGGTCAATCGTCGTGTGCGTAAGCTGGATTCGCATATTGCGCGTTTGGCATCTTCTGCGCGTCTTCTGGATTTACCCGAGCCTGACCCTCAGGCTTTGCGTGCAGCCCTGGATACTCTGCTGCAGGCTGCTGTGCCCGGTACCGTCACGGAGCTGGGTGAGGAGCACCTGGTAAAGATTATTATTTCTCGAGGCACTCCTGCTGATGGCCCGCATTCCTGGGTGACGGCTGCTGCCGCCCCCGCGAAGGGTATTGCTCAGCGCACCTCCGGTGTGAAGGCTATTCTGCTTCCGCGCGGTCACGACCCTGCCGAGAATACCGCTTATCCCTGGTTGTTGGCGGGGGCGAAGACTCTCTCCTACGCGATGAATATGGCAATGTTGCGTTATGTTGCGTCGCAGGGTGCTGATGACGGTATTTTTATGACCGATGATCGCCGTATTTTGGAGGGTGCTACCTCCTCGGTGATTATGGCGAAAATTGAGGGCAATCGTAAGGTTTTGTATACCCCGGAGCCTAGCCGAGGTATTTTACCTGGTACCACTCAGGGCGCTATTTTTAATGCTGCTCGTGCCCAGGGGTGGGAGTTGGGTTACGGCCCGCTGTATCCTCAGGATCTTTTGGAATCTGATGGTCTGTGGCTGGCTTCTTCGGTGCGTCTGCTGGCGCCGGTAACCCATGTGAACGGTACGGCTATTGCTACCAATCCTGAACTGACTCGCGTATTTATGGACTATTTGGCTCAGGATTCTTAAGAATCCGATACACCGGTTTAAGAGCATATAGGTGGGGCTCTTCTCAATCATTAGGTTCAATGGTTGAGAAGAGCCCCACCTATATGACGAGCCCTATAGATTATCTCGGTTGAGGGATTAGAACGGGTGCTTCCTACGGTATGTATGGGCAACCGCGGCGAATGCTGTCCCGGCGATGAGCGCAATCATGAGCAGTTCAGCATCGAACCAGGGGCGATTCATGGTCAGTTTTGTGACGACCCAGAAAACCGCTACGCTCCATACCCAGGATGCAAGAGCACGCGCCCAGGCTGGGGTCTTGGCGTAGAGCGCCAGTAGACCTGAGTTCTTGCGCGGTTCACGCATACCGTGCATCCGATATACAGATGAAGATTTCATCATGCCTCGCTTTCTGTTGGGGTGTTTCCAGCGAAAATAGTTTGCCTCTTCACTATGAACCATACCCCCCAGATATAGATGTCAATCATTCTCAGCTGTATTTTGTGCCGGGTTATGACATGATTGCCTCTAAGACCAGATAAAGGTCAGAGAGCCGGTTATGGCAGAGATGCCGTACACCGCAATAATCATCAATACAGCGACAGAACACACCGCATAATCAGCACGAGAGACCGTAGACTCACGGGCCCAGGTGCGGCGTCCCGCACCGAAACCGCGCGCCTCCATGGTGACCGCAAGACGAGAGCCGCGGCGAATAGCCTGCACCAGCAGAGCAAAACACTGACCCGCCGCGGTGCGCATACGCCCCCACCAGGACTGACCGGCACCCAAACCGCGAGCGCGTCGAGCCTGCCCCAGAGCGTGCCACTCCCCAAAGAGCACGCCCACCAGGCGCAATGCCACCAGGGCTGCCAGCACAAAACGAGCCGGTAGGCGCCATCGCTGGGCTAGAGCATCACCCAGGTCGGTCGGGTCGGTACTCATCACAAATACCAAGCTGGGGATGGTCATCGCCAGGGCGCGCAGCATCATATTGAGCGCTACTTCCAAAGAGCCAGTACTAATGGAATTGAGCCCAAAATCCCAGAGCATTTCACCGGTCTTAGGGGCCAGTAGCGCAGTGGACCAGCCGGTGGTCAGCAGTGCTACCAGCAGAGGCCAGAGATAAAAGGACAGGCGCAGCAGATTAAAACCGCTCAAGCTTACCAGCACTACCTGCAGGCTAAAGAACCCGAGAGAGGTTACGGGGTCTTTGGTGATCATAATGGCGATAATCAGTAGGAACATAACGCCCATTTTCACGCCCGCATTTAGGCGCCCAAAGAAACTATCGCGGCGAATAATGGATGAGAAAATATCCTGTCCCATTATTTTTCCTCCTCGCTGATGATAGAGGCGTTGAGTGTAGAGCCCAAAAATATAGAATCATTATTCTCTATACGGATATATCCTCCACCCAGAGCACGCGTGTACTCCTCATCGTGGGTAATGGATAGCACCGCAACCCCCTCAGCCATAAGCTCACGAATCAGTTGCACCAGTTCAGCCCAGGTACGCGCATCCTGACCGAAGGTCGGCTCGTCCAAGATCAATAGCTGCGGTCGGGTTGCCAGCGCAGTTGCCACCGAAAGACGGCGCTTCTCACCACCTGAGAGTGTAAAAGGATTCGCCTCGTGCACGTGGCTTAAACGCAGACGCTCCAGCAGCTCATCGGTACGAGCCTCCAACTCTTGCTCATCCACGGCGCGGTGCTCAAGCGCCGCCACACGGCGAGGACCCACCTGCAGTTCATCGCGCACGCGGGAGGTCACAAATTGGTACTCGGGTTCCTGAAAAACATAGCCAATGCGACTGACCAGCTGTGCCGGGTTCCAGGAGGCAATATCCCAGTGTGCATCGCTCTTCTCGCCTCCGCGCGCAGCCCGTAGCGCCGGGCAGGAGTACAGTAGACCGCTGACGGGATAGAGCAGGCCGGCGAGGGTGAGCGCCAGGGTGGATTTACCGGCACCATTAGGCCCCAACAGGCTCAGATGCTCCCCCGCGCGCAGGCTCAGTTCGGGAATCTGGCGTAGCGCACTCGGGATGTAGTGTTTGACCGGCTCAAGTGCCAGTTCAACGGGTTCGGAATGTTTGGCGACCTGTGCGCGTCGTATCTTCAAACTTTTGCGCGCCGGGTTCACTCGGCTAATGCCCAGATTATCCGCTACGATCAGAGGTTCACCGGGCTCAGGCGCACTAAAGACGGGCAGAGCGGGTTCATAGTCGGGCACCCACACTCCCCCGGCGATCAGTTCATCGCGGGCTGCGGTGAGCACCTGCTCAGGGGTTCCGTCATGGCTAATGGTTCCGTCGGTACCGAGCACAATCACACGATCCATAAAGGGTGACCAAATGCCCACGCGGTGCTCTACCACGATCAGGGTGGCACCGGTAGTTTCGGCGGCGGCAAGTACAGCATCCCGCACCTCAATCACGCCCGCAGGGTCGAGGTTTGCGGTGGGTTCATCCAGTGCCAGGGCTGCAGGGTGCATGGCGAGAATACCGGCAAGCCCCAGGCGCTGCTTCTGTCCACCCGATAGTGCCGAGGTGGAACGATCGAGCTCACAATGCCCCAAACCCACCGCGTTCAGGCTGGATTCAACGCGCTGCCAGATCTCTGCCGGTTCTACTCCCATATTTTCGGCGCCGAAAGCAACATCATCGCCCACGCGCGAGAGCACCACAGAGGATTCCGGGTCCTGTTGCATCAGGGCAATGGCGCCGCGCGCTTGATCTGCGGGTACGCCATTAATGGTGATGCTTCCGCTGGAGCTCTGCCCGTCTTGGTCGTAGAGCACACCGGCTATAGCGTGTAGCAGGGTTGATTTTCCGGCTCCGGAGGCGCCCAGCAGCAGTACTTTCTCCCCCGGGGCAATGCTCAGGTTAATGGAGTCGAGGGTGGGGCGTTTACGTCCGGGGTGGTGCCAGCTCAAAGAGTTCAGCTCAATGAGTGCACCGGCTCTCTGGGCGGTGTTCTGTGTGGTTTGGGTGTTCATGGGTGCCGATACTATAGGTGCTGTAACATGCTTGCGCGGGGTTTGATTACAATGTTGGATTGCCCGAGATTAAATGCAGTCACCGTGCCGTATACCCACCCTGACATCAGGAGAATTACGGGCGGGCTATACGACACGGTTCTGCGCTATATCTAGGTCTTAGGCGCTACGCGATTGAGTGCCCGATGCCAGGGATGCCAGCACACCGGTCTGTGCCAGGGCGCGGGTCAGCAGCCAGGAGCCGCCTCCTGCAAGAATCGCGCCGGAGATAATGGAGCACAGGGCGTAAACAAAAGCCTTAGAGCCGTCGTATACACCCGCATAGTAGATAATCAATTCGCTAATGCCCATAAAAGCACCCGAAAGCGCACCGGCAGCCAGCGCGGTCAGCGCATCCCAGCGGCGGTAGAGGAAGAGCGCGAAAATAATCTCGGCACCCACGCCCTGGATCAATCCGGAGAGCAGAATTTCGCCACTGGCTCCGGCACCGCCGGGCAGCATGGAGGAGATAAAAGCGGCAATAATTTCACCGGCGAGGGCCGCACCGGGGCGGCGAATAATGTAGCCGCAGAGCACACCGGCAAGCAGCCAGGCGCCACCAATCAGGGGGCGGTATTCGGGCGCTGCAACCAGCAGAGCTTTGGCGGCGGGGTAGACGGCGCTATTCCAGATGGCAAAAATAACGGAGCATGCTGCGGCAAGAACGGCGAGAACCACGATTTCGTTCACGCGCCAGCGGTAGTTTTTCACGATATGTTTATCCTTCCCGTGGGTTGAGAAGGGGACCGCGCGCAGCGTCTTTGTGCGCGCGTTGAGATTCGACTCCCTACGCCGGTATGGTCCGGATCAGGTTCGAGGGTCTGCACGGGTGTGCACTCTCAGCGCCCGTGTGGCGCTCCCCTGTCGTGGCGCCTCACCGCGCGGTGGGGCACCCATATCGTTCTTATTGTGGCATAGAATGCAGAAATTCCCAGCATTTTTACAGAATATGACGTGGCTTTTTCTCGCTTTCTGCACGGTGGACAGGATAGTCTTAGGGGGTGAGCTTTTTCTTTTGTGAAAAGGCAGAGAACATACATTGATATGAGGAGCATTATGGCTTTGGTTTCGAAGGCGGTTCCCGCCCTGATTGGTATGGCAGGTTCTGCTATTGCATCTAAGGGTGCAGGTCTGGTGTGGAAGGGCGTTACCGGTAAGGAACCCCCGGTCATCGGTCCGGATTCTGAGGACACTCTGCGTAACGCGCTGATCTGGTCGGTTCTGGCTGCAGTGACCGGCACTGTGGTGAGCTTTGCGATTGCACGCGCTCAGCGTCGTTTCTTTTCCTAGGTTTTAGGTGTTCGAGGATGTGCCCGGTGTGTGCCGGGTGCGTCCTTGAACTTTATATTCGTGCGCTGGGGTGCGTGCGGATAGTGCTGAAAGGTTGGCTATGGCTCAGAGTGTTTCTGGCGGCCCGGATCATAGCACCAGTAAGAGGTCTGTGACGGCGTGGGCGCTATGGGATGTTGGTTCTTCCTGCTATGACGCGGTGATGACCACTTTTATTTTTACCGTGTATTTGACCAGTGTTTATTTTGGCGACCCTGCACATACCTCTCAGGTGCTTTCCTACGGTATGACTGCCGCGGGTGTGCTGATTGCGCTGTTGGCGCCGGTGACCGGTCAGCGTGCTGACCGCACGGGTCGTAATATTTTCTGGTTGGGTGTCAATACCCTGATTTTGGTGGCGCTAACGCTGGCGTGTTTTTTCGTGTACCCGCATCCTGAGTATTTGTGGTTCGGTGTGCTGGTGATTTCGGTGGCGTCTATTTTTAATGAGTTCGCGGTGGTGAACTATAACGCTGTGCTGCCTCGCGTGTCTACTCCCGCCAATATTGGTAAGGTGTCGGGTATTGGCTGGTCTTCGGGCTATTTTGGTGGCATTGTTGCTCTGGGTCTGGTGCTGGTGTTCTTTATTGGCATGGGCAAGGACACTACAACCGGCATTTTAGGTATTAGTCCCGATGAGGCTCTCAATATTCGCTCTATTGCGATTTTTGTGGCGGTTTGGGTGCTGGTGTTCTGCACTCCGGTGTTGATTCGTATGCGCCGCCGTAATGAGTTTTTGCCGACGATTCTGCCCGATCGTGAGCGTCGTTCACTGGAGCGTGGTTTTGCGCGTTTCACTCCGAGCCGCCGCGGTAGTTTGCTAGCGTCCTATAAGGAGCTGTGGCGCACTCTGGTCCGTTTGCGCCGTACCCAGCCGCAGATTCTGCGTTTTTTGATTGCTAGTGCCGTGTTCCGTGATGGTCTGGTGGGTATTTATACTTTTGGCGGTATTTTGGCGGCGGGCTCTTTTGGCTTTACCACCCCTGATGTGCTGATGTTTGGTATTGCGGCGAATGCTGTTGCCGGCGTGGGTGCTATTGTGGGCGGTTATTTGGATGATTATTTGGGCCCGAAGATGCTGATTATTTTGTCCCTTTCGGCAATGATTGTTTCTTCTGGTCCGCTGTTTATGGCTCCGAGTGCTCAAATGTTTTGGGTGTGCGGTTTGCTGCTGTGTATGTTTATTGGACCTGCACAATCGGCGTCGCGTACTTTTTTGGCGCGTATTGCTGATCCGGGTACGGAGGGTGAGCTTTTCGGTTTGTATTCGACCACCGGTCGCGCGACGAGCTTTTTGGCTCCGCTGTTCTTCGGTTTGTTTGTGACCTTCTCTGGTTCGCAGATTTACGGTATGTTGGGCATTATGCTGGTGGTTGTGTTGGGTTTGCTCCTCACCCTTCCGCTGCAGGCGCCGAGTGCTACGCGTTCTCGTCGTGCGCGTCGTTTGCGTAAGAAGATTGAGAAGCAGCGTGCGAAGCAGAATTATCGCGCGCCGTTTGAGCAATAGCTCTTCTCTGCACTGCAATAACCACATATAAAGACCCCGGTAGGTACATTTCGTACCCGCCGGGGTCTTTCTTAGCCTACTAATCTAGTGCGTTGATGCAGAAGCCTAGTCCGCAAAATCCTCTTCAACAATCTCATCCGACTCATGAATCAACTCACGCAAATCCACGGCCTCATTCAGCGTCTCGTCCATCATGAAGAGATCGTCTTCCACCACATAAATCTGCAGAATTCCAGACTCAGCCAGCTGGCTCATAATATTGTGGTAAGCATCCTGCGGCAGACCCTCAAAGATTGAACCCATGACCTTAAAGTGCTCATCGATGCTCTTCTCGCCCTCAGCCTGCACCCAGCACTCTGCGGCAAAGGGCGAGAGCACATCCAGAGTCTGATCGTGCAGCAGGTAGAACGTCTCACCCAGCCACGCAGCGGAGGTACCCTGAGCACGAGAAACAACCACAGTACCGTTAGCAAAGACGCGCGGCAGACGCTCCGGGCTGAGCAGCATCTCCACATCCTCCTGCACCGCGGGAATCTCGCCTGCCAGAAGGGATTCAATCAGGGGCAGAGTATCGCTAATCTCCGCATAGGAAAGCTGCACTACACCGCCGGTTGCCTCAATAACCTTCAGCAGGGAGTTAATACCCTCGGGGTGCTTGCTCAATGCCGAGGACTGATCGGTCAATTCCTGCAGGCGACCCTCAATAGTAATGGGCTCCAGGGTCGGCTCGCTAAACTGCTCGTCACGCTTGAGCAGCACCAGACGACTAAGAGTGTAGCTCGTATCGCGAGGATCCACCGGCTGCAGGCCGCGCTCAGCAGCGGGAATCTGTGCCTTGGGCTCACCGCGAGTCTCAATAATAGACAGGGGCTTCGGGTAGGGAGTGACACTCAGATCGGAGTTAATGATCGTGGTTTCATCGCTCAGATAAGCGTACTTTGTACCCAGGGTCATGGTCGCGGTGGTTTTACCCGTACCGGAGGACCCAATCAGGGCAATAGCCTGCTTCGTGGCGGGGTCGCCCAGTACCGCCGCGTGCAGCAGTACGGAGTCACCGGCACGCTGCTCCAGCATGGAGAGGGTAATACGGCTAGTAATGTCCTGCAGGCCCTTCGCTTCTTCGCCGGGCAGCACACGCTGCATACCGAAGGAGGCGTACGGACCCATCAGGGAGCTGTGGGTCTCCATGGGGTTCGCCTCATCACCGTACACTACCAGAACCTGGTGGTGGGTGGGGGCTGCATCGTACGCCTGCTGAATATCTTCGAAGATTTCGGGTTGGAAGTTCTTCCAGGCGTGTTCTACACGCTGCACGAATTCATCGGAAATATCCGGGGTGAAGAGCAGAGTCTGGTAGGCGTCTGCGGTGTGCAGAACCATTATGCGATCAGTCATGGTGAGTGAGTTCTTTCCTTAAAGCTTGAACGCGAGGCGCGTACCTCGCGTTCACCCTGAGAATCTAGGATTCGGTGGGGATGATGGTCTGGTGGAAGTTCAGGTAGCTACGGGATGCGGTCGGGCCGCGCTGACCCTGGTAGCGGTTACCGTATGCACCGGAACCGTAGGGGTTCTCCGCATCGCTGCTGAGCTGGAAGAAGCAGAGCTGACCCACCTTCGAACCGGGCCAGAGCATAATCGGCAGGGTCGCCATATTCGACAGTTCCAGAGTCACGTGACCGGAGAACCCGGGGTCAATGAAACCTGCGGTGGAGTGAGTGAGCAGACCCAGACGTCCCAGGGAGGACTTGCCTTCCAGGCGGGCAGCAATGTTATTGGGCAGGGTGACCTTTTCGTAGGTTGCGCCGAGTACGAACTCGCCCGGGTGCAGAATGAAGGGCTCGTTCGGGGCGACTTCTACCAGGCGGGTGAGGTCTTCCTGCGGCTGCGAGGGGTCAATATGCGGGTACTTGTGATTGTCGAAGAGGCGGAAGAAACGGTCGATGCGCACGTCCACGCTTGCGGGCTGGATCATCGACTGGTCGTAAGGCTCTAGGACAATATTGCCTGCGTTGATTTCTTCGAGAATATGACGATCAGATAGTAGCACCCTTTAAGAATATCAATTCTGGGCGCTGACCGCGCTGTTTAGCCGGGGTGAG
>Cebus_capucinus_imitator_PRJNA485217_SSR039__coassemble_1065_pt1 | contig 22526 bp, 15 predicted proteins | sample Cebus_capucinus_imitator_PRJNA485217_SSR039__metabat2_high_PE_009 | metagenome-assembled genome bin Cebus_capucinus_imitator_PRJNA485217_SSR039 | reverse complement strand
CATCCCATGCGAGTGTACGGCCACAACCTTGCCGGATAGCCAGCCACAGCCTAGCCGGATAGGCAGCCACAGCCTAGCCGGATTGCCGAGGGGCGATATCCTCACCCTGCCATCTCAGGAACCGGAGCGTGGAGAGGAAAAGGTTGAGCGCTATTAGCCTGAGGATTTCGCCCCAGCGAAATGCGAAGGGTCGTGCGCGAACACCTTTTCCTCGATCCGTGCCCCTGCCTCATATCTGTAGCCATAGCCTTGCCGGATTGCTTTAGTAGTTTTGAATATAGTCAGAGATGGTATTGAGCACGGCACGGGATCGTTTAGGGTGACCGTGAGTAGATACAGCAATCGTTAGATTCTGCGGCTCAGTTGATACGCTCTCACCCAGGTGTTCATCCAGGGCGCTATTGAGACGATCAGAGGCATCGAGATGTTCGTGTGCCATCATCCAGAATCCGCTATGTTCGGGCACTCCCCCGACCAGGCAGAGCTTGGCGTATTTGGCGCTGGCTAACGCAACGTCTTCATTGACACTGGCGGTGGCGTGGGCGAGAATCAGGGCGAATCCGCGTACGTCGGTGGAGTCAAAGGCGCGTCCCAGGTAGTGGATTCGGTGTGCGCCTTGAGGGTGCGCTTCGATGTCTTCAAGAAGGAGTTTACCCATAGCTTTGCCGAGTTTGGGGGCAACAATGGTTAGTTGCGCACCGTTTTCCCAGAGGATGCGCGCTCGGCGTGCGGCAACTTTTCCCGCGCCAACAATGAGCACGGGCAGGTGGTTGGTATTGACCATAATGGGCAGCATGTCTCTCCTCCGATGGTGGGTTCGGCCGAGGTGCAGGCGCGAGCTTTCTCTATGAGTGCGGATATCAACGCCGGGGTGAGTGATTTTTCACCCCGGCGTTGGGATGCAGGCCTTAGACCTGCAGGTAGACGGATCCCTCGCGAATCTCGAGGGGGTAGACGGGCAGAGTAAATTCTGCTCCGGAGACGTTTTCGCCATTGTCTAGGCGGTAGACCTCTTTATAGAGGGGCGAGGCGATGGTTGCGGTGCCGTCTTTTTCGCCGACGATACCGCGTGCCATGACCAGGGCACCGCTATTGGGGTCTTTGTGGTCATAGGCGAAGGTGCCGTGTTTGGTTTTAACGATGGCGTATTGGTGTCCGTTGACGAGGGCGACTTCTCCCCAGTTGAGTTCGAGTTCGCTTTCGGGACAGATGAGGGTCCATTCTGCCATGGTTTTTCCTTTCGCTGTGGCGCTGTACTTGTGGTGCCGAGGCGCCGTGGGGCGTTCTCACGCTGTGTGTTGGTGGCGGTGCGGCTTGTGGAGCCGCTCAGCCAGTATTTACATATTCATACATTAGTGAATACTTATTCAAAAGTTCACACATTCCCTTTTCATCATTCTACACAGAAATCCCAACATGAAGAAATGTTAAAAACGCGTGCCCATAAGGTAATTTAAACCCTTTAGGATATGCTTACCATAGTTCAAAACCCCTTATCTTTTGCAAGAGTTAAGATTGCGCCTTAGGGTCACAAATACCCCAAAAATCCGCGTGATTCCGCGGGTTAAGGTCAGAAAATTTTTATTTCAAATATCCAAAAATCACTCATTTTTCACCGTTCAACCCTATACAATGAAATCGTATGCATAGCGTGAGACCAAAAGCCACACATTTCCACATACACCCCGTGGTAAAAGGTCAAAAACACACTAAGCCCGCCACGGAGACACACCACAGGAAGGTATAAAAATGAGTGCATCTCCCACCGCACGCAATATTCTGGTTCTCGGCGCAGGACCGGCAGCATGGCGATTTGTTCGCGCCTATGCAGATGCAGCCCCCGGCACCATTCACGAAAACGACCGCATCACCGTTATTAACAACGAAAAGCACATCCCTTACGACCGCGTCGCCATTGAAAAGATCTTCGTCGACCCCGACAAAGATCTGACCCTGGGCGATCCGGAACTGTGGAACAACCCCAATATCAACCTGGTCAGCGGAGTCAACGCAACCGCGGTGGACCGCAAGGCACGCACCGTCACCGCTGATAATGGCGAAACCTACCCCTATGACGAACTGATTTTTGCCACCGGTTCCCGCGCGGTGCGCATCCCCATCCCCAACTCCCAGGTCGCTCACGTTTTCCGAACCATTGACGATGTGCAGCGCATGGTCTCCGAGGTTGCTCGCCTGAAGGAGCAGCTCGGTCGCGCGCCCCGCGCCATTGTGGTCGGTGGCGGCCTGCTCGGCCTGGAAGCCGCCGAGGGCATGAAAGAACTGGGCGCCGAACCCACCATCCTGGATGTGGCTCCCTGGCTGCTCTCAGTTGAGGTGGACCAGGGCGGCGGTTACGCCGTCAACGCCCAGATTGAGGCAACCGGTATTGCTATTAAGACCGGTGCGTTCATTAACTCCATCAACCTGGAACAGGGCGAAGTAACCTCTGTTTCCGTGGCTAACTCCACCAGCGACGAAGCCGATATTGAGCACATTCCCGCCGATCTTGTGATCTTCGGTGCCGGTATTCGCCCCAATGACGAACTGGCACGCACCTGCGGCCTGGAGACCGGCGAGCGCGGCGGTATCGTGGTCAACGACGCCTGCCACAGTGCCGATGAGCACATCTGGGCTATTGGTGAAGTTGCCTGCGTGCTGGGTCGCACCTGGGGTCTGGTCGCACCGGCAAACGCCATGGCAGATGCCGTTGCAGCCAACCTGATCAACGACAATGAAGAAGCTCAGGTTGAAGAGTTCGATATCGCCACCAAGCTGAAGTTCTCCGGCGTGCAGGTGGGCGGTTTCGGTGACCGTCGCGGCACCACCCCCGGCTGCCTGGAGGTTCTGTTCGCTGACCCGGCTCGCGGCATGTACCAGAAGATTGTGGTCTCCTCCGATGCGAAGACCCTGCTCGGTGGTGTGTTCGTGGGCGATACCGCTCCCTTCGATGCCCTTAAGCCCCTGCTGGGTCGCGAACTGCCGGCTGAGCCTCAGGTGTACCTGACCGCTGCCGGTGGTGGCGACGGTATTCCCGATACCGAGCTGCCCGATGACGCGATCCTGTGTTCCTGCAATAACATTAGCTTCGGTACCGTGCGCCAGGCTGTGGTGGACGGCAACCACGATGTGCCCGCCCTGAAGGCTTGCACCACTGCCGGCACCCAGTGCGGTTCCTGCGTGCCCATGCTGCAGAAGACCCTCGAGCAGCAGATGAAGAAGATGGGCATGACCGTCTCCAAGGCATTGTGCGAGCACTTCGACTTCTCCCGTGCCGAGCTTGCCGAGGCTGTACGCGTGACCAATCTGAACGATTTCTTCGCTGTGCTGGCTCGCTTCGGCCGTGGCGAGGACGGCTGCGCTATTTGTAAGCCGACCGTCGCCTCCATCCTTTCCTCCTTCCGCAACTCTTACCCGCTGGATTCCGGCCGCGGCTCCCTGCAGGAGACCAACGACCGTAACCTGGCAAATATGCAGAAGGACGGCACCTACTCGGTCATTCCGCGTGTTCCCGGTGGTGAAATCACCCCGCAGAAGCTGGCTGTGATTGCTCAGGTCGCTGAGGATTTCAATCTGTACACCAAGATTACCGGCGCTCAGCGTATCGGCATGTACGGTGCTCGCCTGGAGCAGCTGCCCTATATTTGGGAGCGTCTGGTGGATGCCGGCTTCGAGTCCGGTCAGGCGTACGGTAAGTCCCTGCGCAATGTGAAGTCCTGCATTGGTTCGGCGTGGTGCCGTTACGGTGTGCAGGATTCGGTGCAGATGGCTATTGACCTGGAGCTGCGTTACCGCGGTCTGCGTTCCCCGCACAAGTTCAAGTTCGGTGTTTCCGGCTGTAACCGTGAGTGCGCCGAGGCTCAGGGTAAGGACGTTGGTCTGATTGCAACCACCAATGGTTGGAATGTGTACGTGGGTGGTAACGGCGGTTCGAACCCGGCTCACGGTCGCCTGCTGGCTAAGGACGCGAGCGCTGAGGACACCATCCGCTATATCGACCGCTACCTGATGTACTACATCCGCACTGCCGATAAGCTGCAGCGTACCGCCCGCTGGGTTGAGGATCTGGATGAGCAGTACGGTGACGGCCTGGCTCACCTGCAGGAAGTGCTCATTGAGGACTCCCTGGGTGTATGCGCCGACCTGGAGCGCGATATGCAGTACCATATCGCCACCTATGAAGACGAGTGGGCTGCAACCCTGAAGGATGAGCGTCGCCTGCGCCGCTTCCGTGCCTTTGTGAACGACCCCGCAGGTAGCGACGAGGCAGCACGCATGTACGTGCTCGACCGTGAGCAGATTCGCCCGGCAACCGAGGCTGAGATCAGCGAGGTTGAGGCGGGCCGCTCCGATTCGAAGGTTCTGCTGACCGGTGTGAAGATCCCGGTGGGTACCATTGATACCGCTCGTCACGCTTCTGCTGCTCCGGCTCTGCCCATTGTTGACCCTGTTTCGGTGGGTCACGCGGTGGGTTCTGAGTACGCGCCCAGCCTTGAGCAGCTGCGCGAAGCCGGTGTGGATGTTTCCGCACGCGAAACGGCGGGTGTCTAATGTCCCCGGTTCGTCCTCCCCTGCCTCCGCGTGCTTTTGCGTCTTTTGATGAGGCGCACGGCGGTGCGATTGCTGCCGCTTCTGCCGGGCTGAGCACGGTTGAGGCTGCCTCGTCGGCGGCTTCTGCGCACGGTTTAACTCATGCGCCCGGTGCCGGTAGTGAGCGTATTGGTTCCTATGTTTTCCCCGGTATTGGCGTGATTGAGCCTGCTCCCGAGGGTACCGCGCCGGGTAAGGTGTACCTGGTCGGTGGCGGTCCGGGTTCGGTGGAGCTGCTGACTCTTAAAGCTGTTCAGTGCCTCTCAAGCGCCGATGTGGTTCTGCTGGATCATTTGGCACCTCAGGATATTGCCTCTTTTGCGCCGAATGCTCAGATTATTGAGGTGGGTAAGAACCCTGGCAAGCATGTGGTTCCCCAATCCCATATTCAGCAGTTGATTTTGGCGCTGGCTCTTTCGGGTAAGACCGTGGTGCGACTAAAGGGCGGTGACCCTTTTGTCTTCGGCCGCGGTGCTGAAGAGCTGGACGCCTGCACGGCTGCCGGTATTGAATGCACGGTGGTTCCGGGCGTGTCGAGTGCTATTGCGGTTCCTGCCGCTGCCTCGATCCCGGTGACCATGCGCAAGGTCTCCCATATGTTCACGGTGCTCTCAGGTCATAGCGCTCTGAGCGATGCTGATCTGGATGCTCTTGCCGCTACCCTGCGTGCCGGTGGTACCGGTGTGCTGCTGATGGGTGTGCGCACTTTGGGCTCCACGGTGGCGGGTCTGTTGGCTCGCGGTCTGGACGATTACACTCCCATGGCGACCATTGAACGCGGCTATAGCGCAGATCAGCGCGTGACGGTGACGGTACTCGGTGCTGCTGAGCGTGATTGCTCGCAGGTGCAGGCTCCGGCGATTACGGTCTTTGGTGAGGTCGTGCGTTATGCGCGTGATGATCAGCAGCGTCTATTGGCTGAGGTTGCCGAATATATCTAATCAACCCTAATGAGTTGATATTAAGTTCGGGCGGGGTGAGCGGTTCCTTCCCCGTTCGCCCCGCCCTTTAGTTTTTGACACTCTAGTGCCCCGTACACGGGGTCATTCGGTGTCCCATCAATCCGCCCTACGGCGGTTCGTGCTGCCCAGAAACGGACATAAAGTTAGGAAAACCCATGATTAATGTTGTTGCAGTAGCCCACGGTACCGACGCCTCCGAAGGCCGCGAAGCGATCAACCTGCTGCGTGAAAGCCTGAGCACCACCCTCAATAGCTTCGGTGCGCGCAGCAACCAGCAGTTCCATGTTTTTGAGGCCTATGTGGATGTTCAGGAGCCTCGTCTGGAGACCGTACTGGCATCCCTGCCCACGTCCGAAGTGTGCGTGGTGGTTCCGCTGCTGCTCTCCGCCGGCTACCACACTCAGGTGGATTGCGAGCGCGCAGCTGCCGCTAGCGGTATTGAGGATGTGCGTATTGCGCAGGCTCTGGGTCCGGATCGTCGCCTGGCACACCTGCAGCGTAAGCGCCTGGAGGAGGCAGCTTGGACTCTTTCCGATACGGTGGTTCATGCTTCCGCCGGTTCTTCCCGACCGGAGGGTAAGGAGCAGATGGATACCGCTGCTGCTCTGCTGGCTGCTGAGCTGAGCACCGTGGATCAGGGCATTACCGCTCAGGGTGTTTCTACCCCGGATGCTCCCGAGTCTTCCACCCGCGTGGTGAGCTCTTTTGTGGCTGCTCAGTCCCCCAGCGTGTCTGAGGCTGTTGAGGCTACCGGTGCTGGATGGGTTAGCTCTTACCTGCTGATTGATGGTTTCTTCCAGTCTCAGCTGGTGAAGCAGGCTCAGGAGGCTAACCCCGCTGTCCGCTGCGCGTCGGCTCTGCTGAATACATCCGATCGTACCGCGGTGCACACCATTGCGTCCTGCGCTTTTGATCGTGTACTTGCTGCTCTCTAATCTATTCCAGTTCGAGAGCTTGCGGCGGGAGAAAAAAGGTATTTAAGCTTTGGATTTACCAGAAGACACAAAGAAACCCACTTAGTATCTAAGTGGGTTTCTTTATTCTGTGGAGATAAGGGGACTCGAACCCCTGACCCCCTGCATGCCATGCAGGTGCGCTACCAGCTGCGCCATATCCCCATATTCTATTGTGTTACCGTACAAGCCGTGCAACATGTATTAGTCTATAGCATTGTGCTCCGGGGTGCAAATCCATTGGACACTAGCACCCGAAATATTACGCGAGTATTTTCTCCCCGGGCAGGCAAAAGCCCGGTACCCGCCACCTCAATACTCTCAAGTGGCACGCACCGGGCGTCTTCTTAAGCCTCAGCCAGCAGATTAGTCCTCAGCGGGAATAATACGCGCTGCCTCTTCCTCGGTCTCACCCTCAATATCAAAGGGAGCTTCGGATTCAACATTGAGCTCAATACGCGGAGCCTGAGACCACAGGCGATCCAGGGCGTAGAACTCACGCTCTTCCTCGTGCTGAACGTGCACAACGATATCGCCGAAATCCAGCAGGATCCAGCGACCGGAGGCACGGCCTTCACGGCGGATGGGCTTCAGGTCAGCCTGCTCGCGCAGTGCATCTTCAATTTCATCAGCGACGGCGTTAACCAGGCGCTCGTTGTGTGCCGAGACGACCATAAAGCCGTCAATCAGGCCCATTGCGTCCACAGCGTCAACTGCGAACATATTGGTTCCCTGCTTCTCTTCAGCCGCGCGGGCTGCAATGCGCAAGGCATCAATGGAGGACTGTGCAGCGGGCATGCTTTTTCCTTTCGTGCCTTACGGCGGTTACCTCAAGCCCCAGATAGCAATCAGGGCTAGAACAATAATAGCGAGAATCCAGATAATCCAGTACTTCTTCTTGGAGGATTCTTCAGATTCTTCCTCAACGCTAGCGGAGGGAGAGCCGGGCAGGCGCTTCTTCGTATCCGAAGATTCCTGAGTGTCCAGCTCCTTGGAGCTCTTCTTCTCAGAGTCGCTCTTTGCCTCGGACGTCGTAGATTCCTTCTCGTCCTTCTCAGTGTTGTCGGCTGCCTTTTTGTCAGCTGCCTGTTCGATTTCTTCCTTGGTCAGTGCCGCAAAAGAGGTGGTTGCCGGTTGAGCCTCGGTTTCTTCGGAGCTCTTTTCAGAGTCAATAGTTTCAGTGCTCTTCTCCACGCGCTCTTCCAGGCGGCGGGTACGCTCTTCCAAACGTTCAATTAGCTTATCAGCAGTGGACAGACCAATATCGGTTCGTTCGGTACCGGCGGAAGCCTTCAGCTCCTCGGCTGCCTTTTCGGAGGCGGTCAGCTCACGCTCAGCTTCTTGAGCTTCTTCTTCAGAGATAATACCGGCGGCGATTTCAACCTCGCGTACCTGAGCAGCAAAGGCAAGGAATTCATCCTGATTTGCCGGGGTGTCCGAGAGCTTGAAGGAATCATCGGCCTCTTCAAAGTCCAGGCCCTGAGATGCCTTGGCGTCCACAGGGGTGGGCAGCAGCATATCGGTGGTGAACACCTCGGTGGGCGAGTCGTCCTCAGTGTCGGTCTTGGGCTCATCGCGCACCAGGTACTCGTGAACCTTCTTCTCTTCCTCCGCCTCATCCTTCTTGGGTGCAACCACGGGAATGGAGGAGGTAAAGGTCAGGTTATCGGCGCTGGTCATGGAGGCACGCTCGGCGCGGGCCTTCTGAGCCTTCTGCTTAATAATGGCGATGGAGCTGGTCAGCGGGCTGGGCTCGTTGAGTTTCTCTTCATCGTTGACACGAGTGTCAATGCTGCCCTGGGTTGCCAGAGCGGCAAATCGGCGCTGAACCGAGAGCACGCGCGGGTCAATGCCGTGATCTTCGGGGTTGGTCACGCCCATGAACTCGACAGGTTCGGCGTTTTTACCCTCGGCAATGGCGCGCAGATAGGCTGCGGCTTCTTCACGGTAGCGTGCCAGTCGGCGCGGACCCATGGGCTGGGTGGGCGGCGGGATTTCCAGACCGTCCTCGGTGGTGTAGGGCTCGTAGAGGTATGCTTCGGCCTCGTCGTAGCTTTTAGCTTCGCTCATACTTTTCCTTCTATCGTTGGTTGGGTGAATTATCGGTTGGGGCTATAGGCGGGAAGCGTCCCGCGCGCACCTAGTAGGTGCCGGAAGCATCGCCCGTTTCGGGTACATCGCTCTGAGCTGCCGCCTCAGCATCGGGAATCACGCGGGCGGTCAGCAGGGTCTCACCCTCGGCAAGATCGTGCTGCACCAGGTCCATATCGATCATGGCTGATTCTTCGTGCTCCAGCTGCGGGTGAGGAACCATACCGCGCACATAGGGCAGGCGGGGCACCTCGGTAGGATCAGACGCAGCCAGCTCAGTAGCGCTCGCGGCTTCCTTATCCTTCTTGGGCAGACCGTGGTCGTAGTGGTGCTCCGGGTCGGAGGCGGGCGAGTACAGACCGTATTTGCTAATGTACTGCACCACACCATCGGGCACCAGGTACCAGATCGGCGCCGAGGCGGCGGAGCGCTGACGAATATCCGTGGAGGAAATCGCCATTGCCGGAATCTCCAGGGTGGTAATACGAGCCGCCGCATCATCGGGTAGGGCCAACTCATGACCGGGTCGGGAGACCGCCACGAAATGCGCCAAATCCCAAAGCTTGTGGGCGTTCTTCCAGGTCATGATCTGGCTAATAGCATCGGCACCGGTAATAAAGAATAGATCGGCGTCGGGGCGCTGGCGGCGCAAATCATTGAGCGTATCGTAGGTGTAGGTGGCACCGTCACGGTCAACATCCACACGACTAACGGTAAAACGCGGATTCGACGCGGTGGCAATCACGGTCATCAGGTAGCGGTGCTCAGCATCGCTGACCTGGCGCTCTCCCACTTTCTGCCAGGGCTGACCGGTAGGTACAAAGACCACCTCGTCCAGGTCGAAGACCGCGGCAACTTCGCTAGCGGCCACCAGGTGACCGTGGTGAATCGGGTCAAAGGTACCACCCATAACGCCCAGGCGTACACGGCCGGGCGTGCGCGGAGCCAGGGCGTTCATATCCACAGATTCAGGAAGAGGTGCCATATTACTATCCTTTGGAATAAAGATACTATCCTCTCTATGCTACCGGATAGACAGGCTCAACCCGGCACTTTCAGACTTTTAAGCCCGCCGCGTCACACTCTTTCCGTACCCCCTCCACGTTGCGAATAGTATTTTTCCTCGCGAGGGGTGACATCCCTCGCGAGGAAAAATACTATTCGCAAGGCGGAAGAGCGCGGGGTAATACGAAGTAAATCACAGGTACGTACTCTCTATTCAACACCCGTTCAACAGCTAAAAATCGGTAAAATTGAATGATTTATGCTTGTCATAAGCACAAAAACGCAGAAAGAAACATACGTGACGAATACTCCCGACACCACGGAGCAGTTCACCGGTAACCTGCGCGGTAGCATTATTACCCGCAAGCCGCCCGTGACCGCTGCCCCCATTTACAAGGGCGACCTGAAGGCCAAGGGCGAACGCCACCACGCACCCAAGGCAGTGCGCGGCCGCAACCTTGCCGATATTATCTTCTTCATCCTCGCCGGTCTGGCATCCCTGGCACTAACCCTCCTCATGCTGGTCAACACCATTGGCCACTCCTGGTGGGGTATTGTCGTGGCACTGGTCTTCTGGGCATTTACCGCCTACCTGACCCTGCCCCGATTGCACGCCGTGATGACCGCCATCTACGTGCCCGACTACTTCATCGGTCGCACCCGCACCGGTGACGGTCTGCTGGGCGACCCCGTGAACCTGGGCGTGATCGGTACCGAGGAGCAGCTGCATCAGGCAATGCTGGACGCCGGATGGACCCGCGCGGACGACGTAACCCTGGCATCCTCCTGGAAGATTATTGTCTCCACACTGACCCGCAAATCCTACGCCGAGGCACCCGTGTCCCCGCTGAAGATCTTCGGTAATATTCAGTCCTTCGCCTACCAGCAGGAAGTGGACGGCAACCCCGAAAAGCGCCACCACGTGCGATTCTGGAAAACCCCCGAAGGCTGGCTACTGCCCGGCGGCGAGCGCGTAGACTGGCTGGGCGCCGGTACCTACGACTCCGGCGTGGGCTTTAGCTTCTTCACCCTGCAGGTCACCCACCGCATTGATGCAGAGACCGACTTTGAGCGCGACTACATTGTCGATTCGGTGCAGTACGCCTACCCGGAAACCGAAGTGGACATTATTGAAAACTTCTCCTCCGGCTACCACGCCCGCAATGGCGGCGGTGACGAAATCACCACCGACGGTCACCTGCCCGTGATCACTCTCAAGAACCCCGGTCTTGACCCGATTGAGGCACCCAAGGATATTAACCTGACCAGCGCTAAGGACGTGGCACAGCGACTGCCCATGTCCATGCTTATGGGTTCGCTCATGCTGCTGATTACCTCCGTCTTTGAAATTGTGAATATTTTCGCTACCGCCGCCAACCGCTCGGTATTGCGAGAGGCTTTTGAAGAGGCGGGCGATTTCGAATCGGCTCAGCAGCTGGTTAACGGCAGTGCCGAGGGCGAGGCAATCTCCCTGGCCATTACCGCCATTCTGATTATTCTGGTGGGTATTGTGGCTCTGGTTCAGCTGTGGTTGATGATCCGCATGCTGCGCGGCTACGGCGGTGCGCGCCTGCTATCCCTGGCCATTCTGGCTATTGGTGTGACCAGCCAGGTGGTCACCATTATTGTGAACCCGCATGTGCTGCCCCTGGGCACCCTCTTTATTCAGCTGGGTGTTTCGGTCTTTGCCATGCTGGCATTTACCTCGGATGCGGCGGTGAATTACACCTACCACCGCGGTGTGACTCGCCGTCACCGCAAGCTTCTGAAGAAGGCGCATAAGAAGGCTCAGGAAGCTGCCTAAGCACCTTCCAGGGGCTATGCTTCCCCGTAAAGAGTGTTCAAAAGGGCTGTGCCCCTCACGTATACGCGAGGGGCACAGCCCTTTAACTATTCGGTACGGCTTAAGAGCTTATTACTTCTGATCTTCACCGTGGAAAATCGGGCCCACAGTACGAGTACGCTTCAGCTCAAAGAAACCGGGGTACTGCGCCAGGGTCACGGCAGCGTCAAAGAGCTTACCCGCCTCTTCACCGGCGGGGCTGGGAGAAATCACCGGGCCGAAGAAACCAACACCGTTGAAGGCAATAATGGGCACACCCACATCATTACCCACCAGCTCCTGAGCGGCAGCAATGGAGGTTGCCAAACCGGGAGCGGACTCGTCATTTAGCGCACGCTCAAGCAGTTCAGCAGGCAGACCGGCAGAAGCCAGAGCCTGCTCAATAGCGGGCAGGTACTTATCGCCCGGGGACGTGTTCTCGCGGTGGTGAATCTCATTGCCCAGCACATCGTAGAAGTGCTTGAGCTGCTCGGGGTACTGCTCAGCAACAGCCTGAGCCACGCGCGCCGGGCCCCAGGTGTTATCCATAAACTTACGGTAGGAGGGCTCCAGTTCGCGACCCTCATTAATGGTCGCCAGGGAGAATACATGCCAGCGAACCTCAATATCGCGCACCTTTTCAACCTCGCCAATCCAGCGGGAGGTAATCCAGCACCAGGGGCAGATCGGGTCAAACCAGAAATCAACAACATTGCTCATGGAGAGCATTCCTTTCACTCTGTGTGGATAAAAATTCTGCGAAGCGCCCTAGGCGATTTTGCGGCGCTTGGTCTTCGGCGCGGGAGCCGGAGCCTGCAGCACATAGGTAGGCTCAGCACCGGATAGCACGCACTCGGCGGTAATCACAATGGCGGTTACATCCTCACGATCGGGCAGTTCAAACATGACCGGCTGCAGCAGGTGCTCCATCATGGAACGCAGACCGCGAGCGCCCACCTTACGTTCCACAGCCTTAGCAGCAATAGCCTCCAGGGCGGCGTCTTCAAAGAGCAGCTCCACACCGTCCAGAGCCAGCAGGTGCTTATATTGCTTGACCAGGGCGTTCTTGGGTTCGGTCAGGATTCGACGCAGCTCATTCACGCCCAGCTCGTGTAACACGGTAATAACCGGCAGGCGACCGATCAGCTCGGGAATAATGCCATAGTGGGTTAGATCCTCGGGCATGAGCTCATCCAGAGCGTCTTCGGAGACGCGCGCATCAATATCGGCGCCAAAACCAATGGCAGCCGAGGAGGTGCGGGAGGCAACGCGCCCCTGCAGCCCATCAAAGGCACCACCGACAATAAAGAGAATTTCGGAGGTGTCAATCTCCAGATTGCTTGCGGTCGGGTGCTTACGCCCACCCTCGGGAGGTACGGTAGCGACGGTACCCTCAATGATTTTCAGCAGCGCCTGCTGCACGCCCTCGCCGGAAACATCGCGGGTAATGGAGACATTCTCACCGTTTTTGCGGGCAATCTTATCGATTTCGTCAATGTAGATAATACCTCGCTGGGCGCGGGAAATATCCCCATCGGCGGCATTGATCAGGCGCAGCAGAATATTTTCCACATCATCGCCCACATAGCCCGCCTCGGTCAAGCTCGTAGCGTCTACCAGGGCGAAGGGAACGTCCAGCTTCTTTGCCAGGGTCTGCGCCAAATAGGTTTTACCGCTACCGGTGGGGCCAACCACCAGAATATTGGACTTGCCCAGCTCTACCGGCTCACCGGCGGTTGCCATGAGGGTGCGGGAAGAGAGCACCGGGTTATCCAACTCGTGAATACGCTTGTAGTGGTTATAAACTGCCACCGCCAGGGCACGCTTAGCACCCTCCTGACCAATGACGTACTCCTGCAGGTACTCATAGATTTCGCTGGGGGTTGCCAGACGATGCTCGCGAGCAATACGGCGCGTCGGCTGGTCGGAGAGCAGCTCTTCGGCAATAATATCGCTGCACAGAGCGATACATTCATTGCAGATATACACCTGCGGGCCCATCACAATTTTCTGCACCTGAGAGCGTTTCTTGGTGCAGAAGGAGCAGCGGATATCTAAGGCGCTCACGGTTTCCACGCGATGATCCTTTCGTGAGTGGGCACTCGATCGGGGTGTCGTCTCGAGCCTACTACAAGGCTACCCTAAATAGTTGCCCGCGTCAGGTTTTGACTTCGCTTTGAGCTGTAAAAAGCACTCTATGACCCGCCGTGACCATCTATGACATTTCATGACAGATTATGACGGGCTTATCTTGTGCGCCGCGCGGGTAAAAGAGCTAGTCACGGGCATACACAGACATAAGAGTACGCATACACAAAGACCCCCGCACCGAGCTCTGCGTGAGCCCGATACGGGGGTCTTAGGACACTATGAGGCGCTAGAGTCTAATCCTCAGAGGAGAGCTCCACCAGCTCACCGGAATCAATAGCCGCCACCGCCTGGCGCAGACGGGAAGCAAAACCGGGGCGCACATAGTCCTCAAAATCAACAGGATCCACCCACGCATACTCCAGCAGCTCCTCAGCCTGCAGGCTAATGGGAGTATCGGAGGCAATCACGCCCGCATCGTACATATAGTAGGTGGAATCGCCCCACATACCCAGTGCCAAACCGTGGAAAATAAAGACCAGGCGACCCAGCTCAAGCTCCAGACCCAGCTCTTCGACCAGCTCACGGGTGCAGGCGGGCTTGGGCGCCTCACCAGCCTCGACAGTACCGCCGGGCAGAATCCAACCGTCCTTATAGTTGGGCTTGACCAGCAGCAGATCCCCGCGCTCATTGCGTACCAGGGCGCCCGCCGCCAGGCGACGAGTGGGCAGAGTGGCAATAAAAGCTTTAAGGTCCTCATCGCTCAAATAGCTATCGCGCATAGTGTCCTTCTCCTCTAGTCGTTACGCTTGAAGAAACGCTGGGCAATGCTGCGGGCGGTGCGCACGGTGCGCTGAGCCACCTGGGAGGCGGTCTCCACGGCGTTTTCGGCGCGCTCTCGTACACTCGGCTCGACGGCAGGCTCGGGTTCAGAGCTTTGATCCTCGCTCTTCTCCGGTTCCGGGCTCATATAGTTTCCGGCGCGCAGCTCATCAATCAGAGTGCGCTTGGGAGTGATCACCTCGGGCTTGGCTTCTACCGCGGCAGAGGTGTCGGAGTCAGCGGGGGCGCTCTTCTCCCCCGCGCTATGTCCAGTGTTTTCCTCGGCGCTGTCGGATGCGCTCTGTGGGCTCTTCGACTCAGACTCTGAGGGTTCGCGGCTCTCAGCCTCAGAATCCAGCAGATCACCAATCACCGAGGCACGCAGCTGCTGATCCAGTACACTCTCAGACACACCGGAATCCAGGCTCTCTTCTAGGGCATTATCCAGGGCTTGCAGAGAATGCGGGTGCACTGCGGGCTCTTCACCAGGCACCTCATGCTGCATCCGATGCAGGGTCTGAACCGCCTCAGAAACCTGCTCCAAATCCTGCGGCTGAGTGCCGGGCTCCTCGTCCTCTTCATAGTGCAGAGGCTCGGGCTGCAGGTGGGTCAGCTCAAAATCAATACCCTCGGGGTTGGAAATGGCGTGCATCCACTCCTCCAGGGTAACCGTGCGGTCATTAGCAACCAGGCGGTAACTATTCTCCAGCACGCTACCGGGGGTGCTCACAGCACCCATGAGAGCCGCCGGTTCTAGGGGAATACCGGTGCCGTCCACCTCGGGCTCGGGCGCCTCAGACTCGCCAAAAATACGCGCGGTGCTAATGGTGCTAATATCAAAACCGTCCACCGGCACACTCGCCAACTCGGAGGGCAGATTCAGCAGCTGCAGCACCGACTCCAGACCCAGGGGCGCGCTCACATCGCGAGCGTAGCCGGTGAGTCGGCGCATATCCACGCTGGAGACACCAAAGAGAGCCGCAAGCGCCTGCACGCTGCTCTCATTGGCGGCGGCAGCCTCATCCCCCACCGCAATACCCGGCAGGGAGTACAGCAGATCACTAAAGGTCTGGCCCAGGGCAATACGTTCCTCCGGGGAGAAGATACGGGTCAGCTGCTTGGGCACCGTGGACCAGCGCATTTCCAGCACTTCAAGCTCGGGGCTGGGAGCGGCCATAAAATCAGCCATGCGCACATACTCGCGGGTCAGCAGAGGACGCGGATAATCCAGCACCACTAGGTGCTGCTGATGGGCGTTACCCTCGGCAATAATCGTGGTCTCGCCCAGGGCAGCGGCAATCTGCAGCAGGTGCTCCGGGGCGCCGGAAATTAGGGTCCACTCCCCCGCAGGTGCCAGGGTCACCGGCAGCGGCATGCGGGACAGCAGCAGGCCGGTTACCTCATTAATATGCACAGCAACCAGGGCAGCGCTATCGCCATCGGCGGTAAATTCCACCTCGAGCACATCCTCAGGAATCTGCACCCACACGGTGGGCTCTTCCTCCAGGGCGGCGCCGGTCACCGGCAGGGAGTCCACCAGCCACTCCACGTACTCTTCCAAATCGCGACCCAGGCTCATGGTACCGTGTGCAACATTGACCAGGTTCACATAGCCCTGCTGATCCATAGCGCAGAGCAGGTAAATTTCAATACCGGTATCCCCGCGCTCAAAGGCAATAACCTCCGGGCGGGCGGCGGTCAGTTCCTTGAGATGTCGGATAATATCCTCGTGACTGGTTCCTCGCGCCAGAATGCGGCGGCGGGTCAGCTCTTCCTCGGCTTCGGCATCAATCACGGCGTCAAAATCGGGCTCGTCGCTCTTGGAGTCAGCACTACCGGGCTCAGTGCTCTCTGCAGCCTCGGTGGACTCCGGGGTATGCTCTGCGCTCTCAGGCTGCTGAGTGCTCTCTTCCCCAGCACCCTCTGCCGAGTCCTCCGCGCCCTTCTTGTCCCCGGCGCTCTCTTCCTCGGTGTTTTCACCCTCGGCCTCAGAAGCGATCTTCTGCGCCAGGGAAACCTCTTCAGCCGGGTCCGCCGGAGCCGGTGCATCCATCCACTGCTGCTGCAGCTGCTCCAGAGTCAGGGTCTCAAAGCGCGAACGAACCAGCTCATCCACTTCATCCTGACTGGGCTGAGATAGGGCAGCCAGCTCGCGCACCTGCGCCAAAAGATCAGAAATGGCACCGACAACATTTTCGGTGGCAATATCATTCGAAGAGTCAGTGGAATACACCAAATCGCCAGCAATCTCCGGGCTGGCATCACCGTACTCCAGAGAAAGACGAACCCACAGGTAGTCCAGATCGTTCAGAGAATCCTGCGCCGGGCTATCCTCCCGAGGCTCTTCAAAATCCCGGAGGTCATTCTCCGGGCTTATGTGTTCGGATTCGTAGTCGTGATTCTGATCCATACTCTTCTCCCATCTTTATCGCTCATTAACCTATAGTCCAAGCATACGCACCGGCTGCCGTCCCCATTGCCCGCACCGACACGAATAGGCTCAACTGTCTCTAAGAGCGAACGGACGGCGCCCATTCTGAGTAGAATGCGCACCGCCCGTCACCTATTACTGCATTTTAGAGGAACTTCTCAAAGCCCTTGGGCAGGTTCAGGCTGGAGAGGTCCAGATCCTGATCCTGTGCCTGCTGACCAAATGCCGCGCCCGCGCGAGCCTGAGCCTGCTGCTGTGCTGCAAGCTCCTGTTCCTTACGCTTCATCGGGTTACCCGACTTGCCCGCCTTCTTCTTGGCGTTCTTCTTAGCCTTGCGCTTCGCGCCGCCGGCTGCCGCCATACCGGGCATCTGCATGCCGCCGGGCATACCGGGCATATTACCGCTCGCCAGCTTCTTCATCATCTTCTGAGCCTGAGCGAAACGCTCCATCAGCTGGTTCACCTCGGAGACGGTCACACCCGAACCCTTAGCAATGCGCGCACGGCGAGAACCGTTAATGATCTTCGGGGCCACGCGCTCGTGCGGGGTCATGGAGCGAACAATAGCCTCAACGCGGTCAATCTCGCGCTCGTCAAAGGCCTCCAGCTGCTGGCGAATCTGAGCCGCACCGGGCATCATCATCAGCAGCTTCTTCATGGAACCCAGCTTGCGGATCTGCTGCATCTGAGCCAGGAAGTCATCAAAGGTGAAGTCTTCCTGATCGATGAACTTCTTCGCCATGCGGTCAGCCTCAGCCTTATCCCACTTGGCTTCCGCCTGCTCAATCAGGGTCAGCACGTCACCCATATCCAGGATGCGGCTTGCCATACGATCGGGATGGAACTGCTCAAAGTCGGTGACGTTCTCACCGGTGGAAGCAAACATAATGGGCTTGCCGGTCACCGAAGCCACGGACAGAGCCGCACCACCGCGCGCATCACCATCAAGCTTAGAGAGCACCACGCCGGTGAAGTCCACACCCTCGTTGAAGGCGTTGGCGGTATTGACCGCATCCTGACCGATCATGGCGTCAATGACGAAGAGAACCTCATTGGGTTCAATGGCATCGCGAATATCGCGTGCCTGCTGCATCAGCTCAGCGTCAACACCCAAACGGCCCGCGGTATCCACAATGACCACATCGTGCAGCTTGGCGCGTGCCTCGGCAACACCGTCACGAGCAACCTGAACGGGGTCACCGGTGGGAGTGTCGAACTCGCTGGTAACACCGGGGTGCGGTGCGTAGACGGGCACGCCGGCACGCTCACCGACCACCTTCAGCTGGGTGACCGCATTGGGGCGCTGCAAGTCAGAAGCCACAAGCATGGGGGTGTGGCCCTGACCCTTGAGCCAGTACGCCAGCTTACCCGCCAGGGTGGTCTTACCGGCACCCTGCAGACCCGCGAGCATAATGATGGTCGGGCCGGTCTTCGCCATGGAAATACGGCGGGTCTGACCGCCCAGAATAGCGACCAGTTCCTCGTTCACAATCTTTACGATCTGCTGCGAGGGGTTCAGCGCCTCGGAGACCTCTGCACCCAGGGCGCGTTCCTTCACATGCGCAGCGAATTCACGAACCACCGGCACGGCAACGTCGGCGTCCAGCAGGGCGCGACGAATTTCGCGTACGGTCGAGTCGATCTCTGCCTCGGAGAGACGACCCTTACCGCGCAGGTTTTTGAAGGTCGCTGTCAGGCGATCGGAAAGAGAGTTGAACACCGCTTGTGCCCGCTTTCTATATCGAATGGAAACCTATAGTTTGATGTTAAGAATACCGCAGAATAGCTGCACGCCTGTAGTTAGGGCGCCATGTCGTGGCATTCATTACGCCAGGGGCGCAGAAGAAGCAGAACACCCCGCCTCCCTGAATATCAGGGTGACGGGGTGTTCCATCACTTCGCTAGAACGAAGCTATACGCTCAACAGCGGTAGATTAGTTGCTACCGGTCAGCTTCTTGCGCAGTTCAGCCAGTGCTGCATCGGATGCCAGGGTGCCTGCGGATGCGGGCTCCTCGGAGGAGTACGATGCGGGAGCGGGCTCAACCGGTGCCGGTGCTGCTGCTGCAGCTGCTGCGTCAGCCTCGAGAGCCTTTGCAACCTGAACCTTGTGTGCTTCCCAACGAGCCTGCGCCTCGGAGTACTGTGCCTCCCAAGCCTCACGCTGAGCCTCGAACCCTTCCAGCCACTCGTTGCTCTCGGGGTCGAAGCCCTCGGGGTACTTGTAGTTACCCTGCTCGTCGTACTCTGCAACCATGCCGTACAGAGCGGGATCAAACTCGGTAGCGTTGGGGTCAACGCCCTCGTTTGCCTGCTTCAGGGACAGGGAGATACGGCGGCGGTCCATGTCGATGTCGATGATCTTGACGAACAGATCCTCGCCAACAGACACAACCTGATCTGCCAGGTCAACGTGACGCTGAGCCAGCTCGGAGATGTGAACCAGGCCCTCGATGCCGTCTTCAACGCGAACGAATGCGCCGAAGGGAACCAGCTTGGTGACCTTACCGGGAACGATCTGACCCAGTGCGTGGGTGCGGGCAAATGCCTGCCAGGGATCTTCCTGGGTAGCCTTGAGGGACAGGGAAACACGCTCGCGGTCCAGATCCACTTCCAGGACCTCGACGGTAACGGGCTGGCCAACCTCGACAACCTCGTTCGGGTGATCGATGTGCTTCCAGGACAGCTCGGAAACGTGAACCAGACCGTCCACGCCACCCAGGTCCACGAATGCACCGAAGTTGACGATGGAGGACACGACACCCTCGCGAACCTGGCCCTTTTCGAGCTGGTTGAGGAAGGTGGAGCGAACCTCGGACTGAGTCTGCTCGAGGTATGCACGGCGGGACAGAACAACGTTGTTGCGGTTCTTGTCCAGCTCGATGATCTTTGCGTCCAGCTGCTGGCCGATGTAGGGAGCGAGGTCGCGAACGCGGCGCATCTCAACCAGGGATGCGGGCAGGAAGCCACGCAGACCGATGTCGAGGATCAGACCGCCCTTAACAACCTCAATAACGGTGCCGGTAACAACGCCGTCATTTTCCTTAATAACTTCGATGTCGCCCCATGCACGCTCGTACTGTGCGCGCTTCTTGGAGAGGATCAGGCGACCTTCCTTGTCTTCCTTGGTCAGAACGAGAGCTTCGAGCTCGTCGCCCACGGAAACAACCTCGCCGGGCTCAACGTCGTGCTTGATGGTGAGTTCGCGAGAGGGGATGACGCCTTCGGTCTTGTAACCGATGTCGAGCAGAACCTCGTCGTGATCAACCTTGACAACCTGACCCAGGACGATATCGCCATCGTTGAAGTACTTGATGGTCTCGTCAACTGCCTTGAGGAATTCTTCCTCGGTGCCAATGTCGTTGATTGCGACCTGAGGGATGTTGGTGCTCATAAAGATAGGGCTCCAATTGGATAACTAATAGGTCGATACGTCCGCGAAATGCATAGAGCATGCACCGCTTCTCACCGGCAGGCGCCGGAGGGTCGTATCGAGCTGACGGATACTTACAATACTTATTCGCACATTCAGCGTTTTCAGCCCGTCCGAAGGCGCACTGGATACACTAAACCCACAAATACGTTCTACCAGTCTACTCCCTTAGAGACTAAAAAACAATACACCGCACCCGGCGTGTTTACTCTCGACTCTGCCGCTCATTGAGAGCAAGCGCAGCATGAGAGAAACACCCGGGCGCGGTGTTATATCCTTACGCAGAGGTGAGCGCTAGTGAGCAGCCTCCTGCCAGGAAGCACCCCAACCACACTGAACCTCCAGAGGCACGCTCAAATCAGCCGCGCCACTCATCTCCTCAATCAGGATCTTCTCAGCGGACTCGCGCTCACCGGCAGCCACCTCAAGAATAATTTCGTCATGCACCTGCAGCAGCATGCGGGTCGCCAGGCCCTCAGCCAGCAGGCGGCGGTGAATATTAATCATCGCAATCTTCATCAGATCCGCAGCCGCACCCTGAATCGGGGCGTTCAGCGCCGCACGCTCAGCCGCCTCGCGACGCATACGGTTCGTGGACTCCAAATCCGGCAGCATGCGGCGGCGGCCAAACATGGTCTCGGTGTAGCCGTCCTGATGCGCCTGCTTGACCACATTGCGCAAGAAACGACCCACGCGACCAAAACGCTTGAAATAGTCGGTGCGCAGCTGGCCCGCCTCCTCGGCGCTAATATTGAGCTGCTTGGACAGACCGAAACGAGACAGACCGTAGGCAAGACCGTAGGACATTGCCTTGACCTTGGCACGCATATCGCTGGTGACATCTTCAGGAGCCACACCGAAGACCTGCGAACCCACAAAACGGTGCAGATCCTCACCCTGAGCGTAGGCGTCAATGAGTGCCTTATCCCCCGCCAGGTGCACCATAATACGCATTTCAATCTGCGAATAGTCGGCGGTCAGCAGACCCTCATACACGACACCGTCCACCGGCTTGGGCGCGGAAATAAAGGCACCGCGAATACGGCGACCCTCTTCGGTGCGCACCGGAATATTCTGCAGGTTCGGGTTCGTGGAGGACAGGCGACCGGTGGAGGCGGCAGCCTGCTGGAAGGTGGTATGCACGCGGCCGTCCTCTTCAGAAGCCTTGATCAAACCCTCCACGGTCTGCTTGAGCTTAATATTGTCGCGGTAGTGACCCAGGGCGGCAATAAAGAGAGCACCATCGGATTCGGGAGAAATCTGAGCCAGCAGCTCGGTCAGCGACTCGGAGTCGGTGGAGTAGCCGGTCTTCATCTTGCGGGTGGTCGGCAGCTTCAAATATTCAAAGAGTACATGCTGCAGCTGGGTCACGGAGGCAAGGTTCAGCTCGGATTCGACCATCTGCCCCTTTTCCTCGACCGTAACGGTCGGGCCCACAATGGCGCGGGCTGCGGCAACGGCGTCCTCAGCACGGGCGGTGAAGGTCGCCTCCAGCTCTTCCAGCAGCTCGACCGAGACCGCAATACCGGCACGCTCCATATCGGCAAGCACCAACAGCAGGGGTAGCTCAATCTCGGTATACACGCCCAGCTGCCCTTGCTCTACCATGTCATAGTGCAGCACGCGCGCTAGCTCGTGTACCAGGCGAGAGAATTGAACATTGACCTGCAGATTGGGCACCTCGGTGTTAATCAGCATAGATTCGGTGAATTCATCCGCACCCATCCACAGGTACTGAGCCGCCATATCCTCCAGGCGCTCAATGAGCAGGCGGCGGGTCGCCTTGGGAATAAAACCGCACATATAGGAAGAGAGAGCCGGGTCTTCCACCGCACCGTTGAGCTCCAGACCGTTGACACCCAACAGCTTGCGCACGGACTTGAGATCCAGCACAATCTTGCGAGCGTTTTCATCGGCACACCATGCGGCGAGCGCACCCAGCAGTTCCGGATCCACCAGAGCCGGGTCGCAATAGATACTGCCGGGCTGATCGGAATCTGCGGGCATATGCGCGGTGAGAATAATACCCTGTAGCTGCGGGGCTTCTTCGGCGGCGCGGATTGCCACCTTGGTCACGCGCTTACCCTCAAGGTTCTTACCCTCGGCGCGGGCAATGGGCATCTGGGTAAGCGGGTACAGAGTCACAGCCCCGGCAATGCGCTCGGGAGTTTCCAGCTCATTACCGGCAGAGTCCTTACCGTAGCGGGCTGCGGTAGCTGCCGCCAGCCACTCGTGCAGCTGCTCTACGCTCTCCAGAGGTACGGCGGGCTGGGTGCTGATCGGTTCAAAAACCGGGCCGGAGTAGGAGGAGGCGGGCTTCTCAGCGCTCACCGG
>Cebus_capucinus_imitator_PRJNA485217_SSR039__coassemble_1061_pt1 | contig 23377 bp, 22 predicted proteins | sample Cebus_capucinus_imitator_PRJNA485217_SSR039__metabat2_high_PE_009 | metagenome-assembled genome bin Cebus_capucinus_imitator_PRJNA485217_SSR039 | reverse complement strand
TCACATACAGGAGATACATCATGATTGAACAGGCACCGCGCGAGCCTAGCATTGGTTCGGCACCTCAGGTAGCAACCGCACCGGCGCGTTTGGATCGTTCGGCAACTATTGACCTGGTCAAGCGTGAAACCGCAGCTCCCGTTCAGAGCACCATTGACCATGAAGCCGATAGCCTGGCTATTGCCCTGAACGAGACCGATCTGAACTCGCCCACCCTCATGGACACCCTGGAAAACACCATTTCCGTGTACGGTGCGGATACTTTTAGGGGCGTGGATCGCGTGACCCAGCGCTTGCTGGATCTGCAAGAGTACGAGATGCAGCCCGATTCTCCGCAGTCTAAAGCCTCTAAGAACCTTGCCGAATTGCGCGCCCTGATCAACTCCCTGGATTACAGCGCGATTGACGGCACCCCGGGTAAGAAGGGCGTCATGAAGCGTTTCTTTGGTTCTCAGAAGTCCAAAGTGGATAAGTTCTTCTACCAGTACGCCTCGGTGAATAAGAATATTGAGGGTATTCAGAAGAGCCTGAATAAGTCCACTGACGCCCTGGTGCTGCAGCAGAGCGAGCTGGCTAAGCTGCGCGAGGGCCTCAAGGAGGGCATGGCTGAGCTGAACGAGAAGGTTGCCGTGCTGCAGCAATTCTCCGCGATGGTTCGCCAGGCAGCGGACGATACCGAGGCAGAGGGCGATCCCGATACCGCGCGTATCTACCGCGAGAAGGTTCTCTATGTGACCGAGCAGCGCATTAGTGATCTGCTGACCAAGCTGGAGATTGCAGGTCAGGCGTATTTGACCAGTGAGATTGTCTCGAGCAATGGCAAAGAGCTGATTCGCGGTATTCGCCGTGCGGAAGATACCACCCTGTGGGCTTATAAGATGACTGCATATATTGCGCGTTCTTTGGGCATGCAGGAGGCGGTGCTGCGCCAGCTCGGTGCCCTGAAGGAAACCACGGAAAACGCTATTATGCGCAATGCCGAGATGCTCTCTTCCCAGGCGACCCGCATTCAGCAGATGGCATCCCAGCCCGCTATTGATCCTTCCGTGCTGGCTACCGCTCACGGCAAGGTGCTCTCGGCTCTGGATGAGGTGACGAACTTCCGCCAGGGAGCTATTGATGCTTTCGCTGCCTCGAACCAGATGCTGCGTGAAATGAGCAATGAGTCCATGCGCCGCATTGAAAACCGCGCTTCGGAGCGTGCCTAGTGGCTCTTTTCTCTCGCCGTTCTTCTGCTCGGGAATCTGAACAGGCTGCCGCCGAAATTCAGCAGATTCTGCAGGTGCAACAGGAACAGGCTGAGTACGAGCAGCAGAGCACCGCTCGGGCTTTGGAACAGTTGCGGGATTCGGTGGCGACGTTGAGCCTTTTTGCTCAGTCGGTGCCACCGCATCTGCTGATTCCCGGTTTTGAGTGTGCCGAGCTTTTCCGCCGTATGCTGCTGGAGTCTGAGCGAGGTCTGCATAAGGAGCTGCCCTATTCGGCTCTCTATACTTTCCAGACTGCGCTGAGCGAGTACCTGCCCACCACCTACCGCGCCTATGCGGCGTTGGCGACTTCGGGTACCGAGAGCGAAGCGCAGGAGCAGGCGCTGCTGCAGAGCGTAATCGCCCTGCGTGATCGTTTTGCTCAGGCTCTGGATGAGGTGCGCGAGTCCGCGCGTTTTGGGCGGGAGCTGCACCTGGAGACGCATATTGATTTTATGCACGCGAGGATGTCTATATGATCGAGCTAAAACTTGGTGAAAATGTGAACCTGAGCGCTGAAGCGCCGCATCTGAGCCATCTGCTGATCGGTATTCAGGCGCGCACTTCCGAGCCTATGTTGCAGGATTATGTGGAGAGCGGCGTGGTGCTCACGCGCGACGGTTCCCTGGTGCGCGATGAGGATTTCGTTTTTGAACATCAGGTGGTGGATTCTTCCTCCTCGGTGTATCGCCGCGAGTATATGGAGCAGGATACCGTGCAATATATGGTGTCTCTGGCTGATATCCCGCAGGATATTGATTCCCTGGAGATCATGATTTTTGTCAATGGTGCCCAGTCTATTCGCCTGAATCGCCTGGATTCTTTGAGGGTTCGTCTGATTAATCCTGCTGACGGTCGCACTGTATTGACCACTCCGCTGCTGGATGCCGGTCGTAGCCTGGTGTTGCGATGCCTGCAGATTTATCGTCACCGAGGGGATTGGAAGATCCGCGCGGTGCACGATGAGTGGGATTCTTTGGAAGCCATGATGAAGGGCTTTGGACGATGAGCACTCACCCTGCTTTTAGCTTTCTTAAAGCCTATCGGCCTCAAGGGCAGGAGCGTGCCGGTGTGACGGGGCAGAAAGAGCAATCGATAGAGCCCAAAACCTCTACTCAGAATGCACCTTCTGTGTTGCCGGATGGTTCGGCTCCCGTACGTAAGGTGGAATGGAAGCCCCCAGCGCAGGTGGAGCAGAAAGTACCGGCAGCACCGACGTCCGGATCTGAGCCTGCGCATCCGCCCGTGCGTAAAGTGCAGTGGACCCCTAGCGCCTCCGCCAGCTCGGTGCCTGCAACTAAAGCACCGTCTCTGGCCCGGAATTCCGGCTCGGCGAGTGCACCGGCACCGGCGCGCACTCCACAGAATATTGCGATTGCTTTTGACCCGCCGGTGAAAATTTCGCCTACAAAGTCAGAAGTAGTCGATACTCTACAGTCATCCCCACCGGGGGCAATCCTCTACAGGCTTACCAGCCTGCAGAGCGCACTGGGTGGGATAGAAATCATCGGTGAAAATATCTTCACCGCTGCAAGCTTTTGGAATGAACCTCTGGGCGCTGCCCGCCCCCTGGACTCCACCGTCCGGGCGGATAGCCCCAGCGTGAACCCGGCTCGTACCGAGCTGTTCATTCCGCCGCGATCTTTAGCGAATCTTCGTTCGCTGCGGATTAGCGGACAGAATCTAAGAATCAGAAATACTGCCCTGAGCCTGGTTACTGAACCGGCGCAGGAATTGCTGATTCTTAGCGATCAACACCAGACCGCCTGCACGGTGGTCGTCATCCACTAAGGAGATAACACAATGGCTGCTATTAAGCTCTCGAAGGGCACCCCCATCAACCTGAGCAAGGAAGCACCCGGTCTGAAGAACCTGACCATCGGTCTGGGCTGGGATCTCTCCATTGCCGGTGGTGGCTACGACCTGGATGCATCGGTTATGCTCACCGATGAGAACGACAAGAATCTGGGCGATGATTCCCTGATCTTCTACAACAACATGGTCAGCGCTGACGGTGCCGTGACCCACACCGGCGATAACCGCACCGGTGAGGGCGACGGCGACGACGAGACCATTATCGTGAACCTGGATAAGGTTGATCCTCGCGTACACCGCCTGCACATTCTCGCCTCCATTCACGAGGGTGAGATCTCCGGTAAGAACTTCGGACTTGTGCGCAACGCATATGTGCGTATTGTTAATGACGATACGAACGAAGAAATCGCGCGCTACGACCTCTCCGAGGATAGCGCTACCGCTCCTTCCGTACTCTTCGCGCAGGTTTACCGCCACAATGGCGAATGGCGCTTCAAGGCAGTTGAGGAGCCCTTCAGCGGTGGTCTGCCGCATATTCTGACCTCTTACGGTTTCACCGTCTAAGAGATACATTCCTTATCTAGGAGAACACACAGCTTTATGGAACTTCTGAAATTCTTCAGGGTTGACTTTATTATTACCGCCATTGCGCTGGTTATCGCTTTCCTTTACGGTGGCGTACCCGGTGCCGTGTCGGCAGCTATCCTGATTGTCTTGGAGATCGTTTTCTCCTTCGACAATGCGGGTGTTAACGCTAAATACCTGGCAAAAATGAGCCACGCCTGGCGCCGTATCTTCCTGACGGTCGGTGTGCTGGTCGCAGTCTTCGGTATGCGACTGGTCTTCCCTTTCTTGATCGTGTGCCTGGCGGGTAATGTCGGCCCGGTCGAGGCGTGGAATCTGGCAATGGCTCAGGGCGACCCGCATACCCCGGGCACCTACGGCTTTATTCTCAACTCGGCTCACGCGACTATTGCCTCCTTCGGCGGCATGTTCCTGCTGATGCTCTTCCTCTCCTTCCTCTTCGAGTCGGAGAAGGAAAGCCACTGGCTGCGCTGGATTGAGAAGCCCCTGGCAAAGGCGGGTCACTTTGATTCCATGCCGGTGCTGGTTGCCGGTGCGATTCTGATTGTGGCGTCCCAGTGGTTTGGCGCTGAGCACCACAAGGAGTACGAGATTCTGCTCTCGGGCTTCTTGGGCATGCTGACCTTCCTGGCAACTAACGGCCTGGCGACCTTTATGGAGGACCGCCAGGAGGAGCGCGAGGAGTCTCTTGCTGATGTAGCTATGCTGACCGGCAAGGCTGCATTCTCCATGTTCCTCTTCCTTGAGGTGCTGGATGCATCTTTCAGCTTCGACGGCGTGCTGGGCGCGTTCGCGGTGACCAGCGACCCGATTATTATCGCTCTGGGTCTGGGCGTGGGTGCACTCTTCGTGCGTTCCATGACCATCTACCTGGTTGAGAAGGGTACCCTGCAGGAGCTGCGCTACCTGGATCACGGTGCTCACTGGGCGATTGGTGTGCTGGCGATTATGCTGCTGCTGACCCTGAAGTTCGAAATTCCGGACGCTGTGATTGGCCTTTCCGGCATTGTCTTTATCGGCGCATCCATTTGGTCCTCGCGCCGAGCAAATGAGGCAGAAGCTCGCGAAGCTGCAGAAAGCATTGAGGCAAGCGAAAAGGGTAGCTACACCGTCTAGGTGTACCCGCGGCTTTGGCTCCTGTGCTAAAGCATGAAGCATAACGCGGGTCGGTCACCGTGCTGGCCCGCGTTATGTGTACCCACATACCCCTAAATTCACCGAAAATTCACCGAAAGTAGGAAAAACTCATGGCTATTAACCTCTCCAAGGGTCAGAAGATCAACCTGGCAAAGAGCAATGGTAACGCGCTGAGCGCTATTCGTCTGGGTCTGGGCTGGGATCCGATTAAGACCCGCGGTTTCTTCGGGTTCACCAAGGAAAAGGCAGTGGATCTGGACGCTTCGGTTATCTTCTACTCGGGCAACCAGGCTGTTGATATTGTCTTCTACGGCAAGCTGAACGACCCGGCGAACTCGGTCTTCCATCACGGCGATAACCTGACCGGTCAGGGCGATGGAGACGATGAGATTATCGATGTGAACCTGGCTGCTGTTCCGGTACAGGTGACCTCCCTGGCACTGGTGATTACCTCGTACTCGCAGGATCGTTTCGATACTATTGAAAACGCCTTTGTGCGCGTTGAGGATGTATCGACCCGCAGCGAGATTGCTCGTTTTACCGTCTCGGATAAGGGATCTCATACCGGTCTGCTGGTGGCTGTGCTCTCCCTCGGCCCGCAGGGTTGGGAGTTCAAGGCAAGCGGTGCGCCGCTGCTGGGTGCGGCTCGTACCCCGCGTGATGTTATCCAGACCGTGGCAACCATGCTCTAAAGTCGGGTCTCTACTACAGAGCCTTCCTATAACTTAATACTGACGGTGTCGGGCTTAACCCTACACGTCGCGAGCACTAATTGCCGTCGCGAGCGTTAACAGCGCTCGCGACGGCAATTAGTGCTCGCGAGGCGGGAGAGTGCAAAAGAGCTTTGTAATATTTGCGTCATATATTCCAAAGTATTGTGTTCCGTGCCATACTGAAACTATGAGTAATGAAGCACATCACCCCGAAACTATTCTCACCGCCGAAGAATGCTGGAAACTGACCCGCGCCGCGCGCTACGCCCGCCTGGGTACCTTGAGCGATAGCGGAGAGATTCACATTAACCCAGTCAATATCCTGGTGCACAATGAGAAGATCTACTTCCGCACCGCACTGGGAGCTAAGTACACCAATCTGCTGCTGCACGAACAGGTGACCATCGCCTTTGACCGTATTGACGAAAATATTGCCTACTCGGTCAATCTTTTCGGTATTGCCCGTCCGGTAACCGGCAGCACAATCCGCAGAGAAATAGAGGAGATCGGCCTGCACACCTGGGTGGATACACCCAAGCTAGAGCTGGTCGAGATCACCCCGGTCTCCCTAACCGGTCGCCGGTTTAAGCTCAGTTAGTAGAAGGAAACGGCAGAGTATCCCGCTCGAGAGCACCTATTAAAGCTCTCGAGCGGGTACACTCTGCCTGCAAAGGTGCCAGGCGTTACAATAAGAGAAATAACTCATAGCTGATAACCACTAGGAAAGGGACAAGGATGACCACCCCCCATATTGCCTTTTTGGGCACCGGTTCCATGAACGGCTCCATTGCTGCCGGCCTAATCGCCAGCGGCTACCCCGGCGAGGCAATCCGCGCCACCGTGCGTAGCGAAGCCTCCATGAATAGCCTGCGTGAAAAGCTCGGTCATGGCGCGGGCGATGCCGTGATTATCGGCTGCGAGCTCAAGCCCGAGGGTAACCTGGAAGCTGTTGAGGGCGCCTCCGTGGTGCTGCTGGGTGTTAAGCCCTACGGCATTGTGGAATTGGCTCGGGAGATTTCCCCCACTCTGGCACCGGACGCCCTGGTGATTTCCGTGGCCGCGGGCGTCACCCTTGAGACTCTGCAGGCTTCTCTGCCCACAAACCAGCCGGTGATTCGCTGCATGCCCAATACCCCCTCGAGTGTGGGTCGCGGCGTGCTAGCTATCTCGGTGTCCGAATCGGTGACCGAGCAGCAGCTGGAACTGGCGAAGAAGGTGCTCGGTGCTGTGGGCCAGGTAGTGGTCGTTCGTGAGGATCAGATGGATGCTGTGACTGCCGTATCCGGCTCCGGCCCGGCATACGCTTTCCTGCTGGCTGAGACCATGGCGGCTGCCGGTGTAAAGCTCGGCCTGGACGAAGAGACCGCCCGTACCCTGGCGTCTGCAACTGTTGCCGGTGCCGGTGCCCTGCTGGATACCAACCCGGATGCTGCTGCCCTGCGTAAGGCGGTGACCAGCCCGAACGGTACCACCGAGCGTGCCATTAATACCTATATTGATAAGGGTCTATTCCAGCTGACTGAAGACGCTATGCGTGCGTGCGCTGAGCGTTCGGCTGAAATGAGCCGTATGTACACCGCTGACTAATAGTCCGGTAGTCAAAGCTAATGCCCCGTATCGTGACTGATACGGGGCATTAACTTTAGGTATGTAGATTTTAGGGGCGAGCAGCGAAACGCTCAATCAGATCCACATGCCCGGAGACAATCAAAATATCGCGGGAGTGAATCACCGTCTCAGCATCGGCATAGGTGAAATCTTCACCCGGGGATTTAATACCCACCACCGAAATACCGTACTTGGAACGAATATCGGACTCCGCCAGGGTAAAGCCGTGGGTTTCGCGCGGCGGGTGCATTTTCGCAATCGCGAAATCATCGTCGAACTCAATGTAGTCCAGCAGGCGACCGGAGACCAGGTGGGCTGCACGACGGCCGGCGTCCGCCTCGGGGTACACCACATGGTGCGCACCAATACGTTCCAGAATCTTACCGTGGGAGGGGGTAATGGCCTTAGCCCAGATACGCTCCACTCCCAGGTCCACCAGGTTGGCGGTAATCAGCACGGAGGCTTCCAGAGAGGTACCCACACCCACCACGGCGGAACCAAAGTCCCCGGCACCCAGCTGGCGCAGAGTATCAATATCGCGGGCGTCGGCGGCAACCACATGGGTTAGAATACCCGACCATTTTTGAACCAGCTCGGGGTCCTTTTCAATGGCGAGTACTTCTTTGTTCAGGGAGCGCAGCTGCGCGGCGGTGGCGGCGCCAAAACGACCCAGACCAATCACGAGCACGGGTGCATTATGAGTATTAGCCAATGATGGGCCTTTCTTCAGGGAAACGATAGAGGCGGCGGCGTGAGCGCAGTGCCAGACCGGTAGCCGCGGTAATGGTACCAATACGACCGATGAACATCAGTGCTGTGAGCACATAAATACCGGCGGGAGGTAGCTCCGCGGAGAGCCCGTCCGAGAGCCCGCAGGTGGCGTAGGCTGAAATCGTCTCAAAGAGCACGCGGGAGAGCGGCTGCTCGCTAATAACCAGCAGAGCACCGGCACCCACTATAATAACGCCGAAACTCATCGCCATCACAGAAATTGCGATGCGCAGGGTCGCTTCGGGAATAGTGCGGTTGAAGGCGACCACGAATTGGTCACCTCGAGCTTCGGCAGCAATAGCCAGCAGAATCACGGCAAAGGTGGTGACCTTAATACCGCCGGCGGTGGATGCCGAACCGCCACCAATAAACATGAGAATATCGGTAATCAGGCCGGTAACCGGCTTAATATCGTTCATATCCACCAGGTTGAACCCACCCGAGCGGGTCATGACCGAGGCAAAAACAGAGTGCAGAATCTTATCCCCGGTGGAGTGATCCCCAATAGTGCGGGGGTTATTCCACTCGGCAGCACCCCAAGCAATGGCTCCCAGCACGAGCAGCGCGGTGGTGGTGACCAGGGTGATTTTTGCGGTCAGGGACCAGCGAGCAGGCTTGAGCGGATTCTGCTGCATGGAGAGAATCACGGGGAAACCCATGGAGCCGAGAAAAACCGCCAGGCAGATGGGAATCAGCAGCAGCACATCGTGACCGTAGGGCACAATGCCGTCAGAATGCGGGGTGAAACCGGCATTATTAAAGGCGGAGACAGAGTAGAACACACCGTGCCACATACTGGTCAGGGGGTCTTCACCCAGAAAAAGAAAACGCGGGGTAAGCACCAGAGCAATAGCGCCTTCAATGGTAATAGAGGAGAATGCCACCACGCGCAGCACGCTACCGACTTCACCCAGACGTCCAATATTGAGCTCCCCCTGGGTCATGAGCTTGGTACGCAAACCCATTTTGCGACCCACAGCAAGAGCCAGCAGGGAGGTCATGGTCAGAGTACCCAAACCGCCAATCTGACAGGCGAGTAGAATAACTCCCTGACCGAAAGGCGACCATTGAGCAGCCGTGGAGACGGTGGTTAGACCTGTAACGGTTACGGCGCTGGTGGCGGTAAAGAAGGCATGGTGAAACTCCACCATCTGCCCATTGCGCGAAGAAAAGGGTAGGGAAAGCAGCAGGGTGAAGACAATAATCACCAGGGCAAAGACCGCAATAGCGGTGCGGGAGGGGGAGGAGAAGACCCGGTGGTCGATTTCTTCCCAGAGGCGCGCGTAGCGGCGGGGGTTGAGAATACCGGCACGGATAACCTGTTCGCCCAGGTGCGGGTCGCTGCGTGACATATCTGAGGCAATGGAACGCAGCGCCTGATAATTGGGGGCGTTATTGCGCGAGGCGTAGGGCGAGCGGCGCGATGATTCAAAGCGCGCCAGGCGACTGTCAAGATCGCTGCGGGTGAGGGTGGTGCGCTCTTGAGCTTCCTGGGACTTGGGGGAGCGCTTGGATTTTTTGGCTCGCGTGGTACTTAGAGTAAAGCGGGATCGAGGGGCACTCTCTGCACCCGGCAAATCCGTGTTGGGCAGGGCGCTAGAGCGCAGGGAGGAGTAGCGGAAGAGATCGCGGTGTGCGCGTTCGCGTTCGCGCTCAATGGTGCGTTTGCGACGGGTTGCTTGAAGTTTACGTTTGGTTTTGCCCAGACCCACGGTTCTTCCTCCTTCTCTGCTCTCAATACTGCTTTTATCTGTATATAGTGTATCGCTGTTTGCTGCTTCTCTTAGTGTGGTGTGCGCGTACCTTGGGCTTAAAGAGAGCGACCTGGCGGCAGCGATTGAAAACAAGGCATCGGCAGCTAAGAGATGGAAAAGTATAATATTAGTAATCTAGCTATATAGATAGATTAGTATATTTAAATACAATCCTGAAAGGTTGTTTTAAGGCTAAATCTCGGGAAAATTTTGGATATATACGAGTGTTGCTATGAAATGCAGAGAGCTATATGACATAATCGCAATATGCAAGCAGATGTTTTTTCAGTAATTGCGGACCCCACTCGCCGCCGCATTATGCACCTATTGGCAGAGCAGACCCACACCGTGGGCGCCCTGGTCGAAAAGCTGGACGTTAGCCAGCCGACCATTTCCAAGCATCTGAAAATCCTGCGCGAATTCGAGTACGTATCCGTTGACATTGAAGGTCAGCGTCGACTCTACTCCCTGGATCTCAAAGCTTTTGAAGAGCTCAGCGCCTGGATTAACGAACTGACCGCCCTGGTAAAGGCAGCCCGCGAACAGGGCGAAGTTGCACTGCCCGGTGGCGTGAGCGTACCCGCCGCAGCACCCGCACAGAATATTCGCGTGGTCAACTCCCGTGCCGCTGAAGCAACTGAGAGTACTCCGGCTACTGAACAGGCTCCGGCAGAGAAGAGTGCTCCTGCAGAACAGCCCTCCGCTATCGAGACTCCCGCAGCCACCGCTCAGCAGAGCGCAGCTGAGGAAGAAGCCGTACTGCACGATTCCTTCGCCGTGCCGGCAGCACCGGCGGTAGCAACTGTGGGCGCCTCCGCACCGCAGACTGCACAGAGTGAAGAGACCTACGGCGTGGGCATGGCAAAGGCAAGTGCCAAGGCAGAAGACGAATCGGAAGATGACGCTCTGCTGGCTGAGTCCACCCCGCTGCGCCCCTTCACCCCCGGCTCCTACGGTATTGATAGCGCTTCTTCTGCATCTACCGCGGTAGAGGAGAAGAGCGCAGCCTCCAGCCTGCCCGCACCCGTAGCGGCTGTTCCCGCACCGGTTGCCGCTGTATCCGCTGCGGATCAGAAGCCCAGCGAGGATAAGAGCGAAGAGAACACCGCAGAAGCATCCGCTGTCCAGGCTCCCGTTACTCAGACTCCGGCAGCTGAAAGCGCGCCCGCCTATGTCACCTCGCCCAAGACCGCAGCCGTTGCGGATAACGCCGTGGTAACAACCCAGAGCGTATCGGCTTCGGCAACCTCCCTGCCCGAAGCAGCTATTGCAACCGTGGCGGTTGAGCCCGCAGCCGAAGCGCAGACCACTGCTGAACAGGCTCAGGAAGAAACCACAAGCGACAGCGAAGAGGTCGTAACCGAGAGTCCCGAGCAGAGCGCATACCGTCCCTACACCTCCGCGTACACTCAGCCGACCCAGAGCGAGGAACAGCGCGGTAGCGGTAACCTCTTCTCCCGTCTCTTTGGCGGTCGCCGCTAAGAGCCTGTCAGTTGAGCGCAGGCATGCCCCGTGCTTGCCTGCGCGCTGCTGTTCATCACAGCGCGGCTATAGACCGCGCCTGAATAACTCGCACTCACTCACACCCGATGACTTTTTCGAAAGACGATATTTGTGGCTATTCATCGTAAAATCCTGCGCTGGGTTGAAGACGAACTGAGCGAAGGAACCATCCGCCTGGGGCAAGATCTGCCCGATGACGCGCATATTGCGCGCTCCATTGGCGTGGGTCGCACCCGCACCCGCGAGGCGCTGAAAGTCCTGGAAGATATGGAGCTGCTGCAGCTCTACTCCGGCCGCGGCAAAGAGATTATTCCTCACCTGCACGAGGAACCGGCGGTTGCTGCCGCGGCTCCCCTGAGCCTGCATATGGCGGCGTCTCTGAACCCCACGCGCGATATTGTTCAGGCGCGTATTCTGCTTGAAAGCTGGGCGATTAGCCAGATTGACCCGGACGAGGCAGATTTTAGCGAGCTGGACGAAGCCCTGGACGATATGTATGACACCCAGGGTATTAGCGAGTTCCTGGATGCTATGCTGACCGTGCACCACCGCCTGACCCGCCTGGGTGGTAATGAGCTGATTTCGGGTCTGCTGGCGGCTATTCGTCAGCCCACCCGTGAGGCACTGTTCGAGGTGGTCGGTCGCGTGCCTCTGTGGAGCAGCACCCGTGACCGTTTGTGCGCTGAGCACCGCGCTATTGCCGAGGCGGTGCGCCACGGTGATTCTTCGACCGCGCGTCGCCTGATTGCTGAGCAGCTGCAGGATCTGTACGCCGAGGCTCAGATTGATTTGGACGCCGATGCTCTGGATTTTGAGCAGCTGCCCGGTGTTGAAGAAGATGAGCTTTTTGAGCCTCTGGTGGACGAAGAGCTGGAGGAGCTTCCCGATATTCCTCCGGCGGCTCCGGAGATTTCTTTGAGTTTTGGTTCTTCTCGCCCTGCAGTGTCTGAGGTGAGTGAGTCTGAGATCGCTGAACCTGCGGTAGAGGTGTCTGAATCTGTTGAGAGTGTCTCTCTGCCCGAAGCCGAGACTGTCTCTGATCAGAGTGATTCTGCGCCGTTAGCGGTCGAATCTGTGGATTCTGTGGTTGACTCTAATGCGTCTGAGGGTGCACCTGGCGCTGAAAAGACCGAGAGCACAATAGAGAATAATAATTCTCTAAATGCTGCTTCTAGCCCGGAATCTTACGGAATTCACGGCGTGAACACTCCTGCCGCTAGCGGTCTATCGGCTGTATCCCAGCAGGCTCCCGTACAGGCTGCACCTGTCGCACCCGCACAACCCGCACCGGTTCCGCCCGCCCAGCTGAACCAGCCGCTGCAGGCTCAGCCCGCCCAGCAGCTGCCGAAGACCCTGCCGCCGGCTGAACAGCCGGTGGTACGTGAGCGTGACGATGTGCTGCGTGCCAGCACCTCGGGCGTGGGTAATAGCGCCCGCCGTCGTAGCGGTCAGATTAGCTCCCCGGTACGCGCGACCATTATTACTCCGATCAACCGCACCGGTGGCGGCGCGACCCTGCGCGCCCCGCAGCCTTCTGCTCGTTCGGGTCGTATTGTGGATGCTCCGAGCAGCCGCCTGGGTTCCGCGGTGGATGCTGGCGACCGTTTGGTGGCTGTGCGCCCCGAGGATCGCCTGCAGGCGCCTGCTCGTTCGGTTCCGCAGCCTGCGCCTCCTCAACCCGCGGCAGATACAATCAAAGCTCCCGCGCAGAATTCACCCGCACCGGTATCCGAGCCCGTAGTGCCCGCTGAACAGCCTGCGCCCGCTCCGGCACCTGAGAGCCAGGAGAACATTGCCCCGGCTGCTGAGGAGAGCGTGAGCTTGCGTTCTCGTCTCTCGCGCTTTTTGGGTGTGACGGATTATCAGCCCGGCAGCGGTCAGAACTCCGATGAGGCGCCGAAATCTTAGGGTTTTGGAGAGAATCCTCGCAAATTTTGGGTTTTCTGTGCTCTGGAATGGAGTTTTAGACCCGTTTGCTTGTACTCTAGATAGGTAGCGTTCCAAAGCGCTTGGGTACAGCTGTGCCCAGATTGCTTCTGAGCGTTTATACCGGTATAAACACCCCGGGTAGCTAACCGTGGCTTATGCCCGGCCGGGACTAGTAAAGTGAGGAAATCCTATGGGTTCCGTTATTAAGAAGCGCCGCAAGCGTATGTCCAAGAAGAAGCACCGCAAGCTGCTTCGTAAGACTCGCCACCAGCGCCGCAACAAGAAGTAAATAGACTTCGCTAAGATCCCCGCATCGTTTTCGGTGCGGGGTTTTTGGTACCCGGGTAGTGGTGTTGTGTGGCTTTGTGGGGCTCCATAATGGCTGGATCCTGGTCTGCAGGTGCCCTTAGAGAGTAGAAGCTAGGGGAGTGCCCTCCACAGCGGGAGCGTGCGATCTTAGAGCCCCGGGTCGTGCTTTTGCCGGTACACTAGGTGTATGTCTAAGTCTGTTACAGTTCATTTGATGCGTCACGGCGAGGTGCATAACCCCGAGCGTATTGTCTATGGTCGTCTGCCGAATTATCACCTGTCCGATAAGGGGCAGCAGATGGTGCGTTTGAGCGCTGAAGAGTTTGAGCGTCGCGCGCAGGCGGGTGCCAATATTGTGCACCTGGTGTGCTCGCCGTTGACTCGTACTCGTGAGTCGGCGGCTCCGATTGAGGAGCTGCTGGGTTTGACGGCTGTGCCGGATGAGCGTGTGATTGAGGCTGATAATTATTTTGAGGGTTTGCATGTTAATGCGAAGGAGCTGCTGACCAACCCGAAGCATTGGCTGAAGCTCTACAATCCTATGCGCCCGTCCTGGGGCGAGTCGTATACGGATCAGATTGACCGTATGGCGAAGGCTATTAAGGATGCTGCGCGTGCCGCCTATGAGAAGGGCGGCGAGGGTGCGGAGGCGATTATTGTCTCGCATCAGTTGCCGATTTGGATTACTCGTCTGGGTCTTGAGGGTCGCATGTTGCAGCATGATCCTCGTAAGCGCCAGTGTAATTTGGCGTCTATTACCTCGCTGACTTTTGATGATCTGGATAGCGATGCGCCCCCGCGTGTGAGCGGCTATGCGGAGCCCGCAGCTCCGCTCTACGGCGGCGTAATCCAGCTGCCGGGTAGCTAAAGAGATTCTTTATTCTCTATACATGCTCTGGTCGGGTACCTGAGAAGGTACCCGACCAGAGCAGTATTTTAAGACTGGGAAGGCTTGGGATTATCCTCATCCGGAGTACCAGATTCGGGAGAAGAATCAGAGTCGGTCGACTTCTCAGAGACAGAGGGAGAAGAATCAGAGTCAGATTCAGAAGAATCGCGCTTGCGCTTTGCCTGCTGCTCCAGCCAGCGCAGATACTCCTCATCATCGTCCGGGGCGGCGCCACGCGCAGGAAGCTCCGGCTCACGCTTGCCCAAACCCGTAAGCTTCGGCACGCTCTGACCCTTCGGGCGACCAGCAATAAACCACGCCGCAGAACCCACCACATTAAACAGCACAATCAGCGTAATCCACGCGCCCTTCGGCAAATTACGCACACGCTCAGCATCCGACCGCGCAGCATCAATCAACGCATACACAGCAAAACCAATCGCCAGCAGAGGCGGCAAAATCATCATAAGCGCACGAACCATACCCCCAGTATGACACACACCATGCACCACACGCCCCAGCAACGCGCCCCCTTCCCCAAGAGCGCACACCGTCAGCATGACAGAATAGAAGGGCACTAAAAAGCCCGGCGCCTCCACATAGAAGACACCGGGCACAGCCCTCACATGAGCCTCAATCCTAATAGCCGGTAAACACTGGAGTGATCACTGCAGCAAACAAATCAAAACGACCCAGCCACACAGCCAACGCAATAATCAGCGAATACGCCAAGGTCACAATACCAGCCTGCTTCAACACAGGAATCAACTCGCGACCCGTACCGTACCACACCGTTACACAGGAATGAACGGTCGGCCCAATCAGCACAAACACCAAAGCAAACCACACATTAGACGGCAACAATAGCAGAGTCAGCGCCAAAGCCACAGCCATCTCCGCAATATACACCAGACGCGCATTACGCTCACCCAAACGCACAGCCAAGGTCAGCTTACCCGCCTCAATATCGGTCGGAATATCACGCACATTATTCGCCATCAGCAGCGCACAGGACAGCAAACCAATAGCAATAGCGCTCACCCAACCCAGCAGGCTCAGGGTATTCGCCTGAGTGTACTGGGTGCCTAGCGTCGCCACCAAACCAAAATACACAAAGACAAACACATCGCCCAGGCCCATATATCCGTACGGTCGCTTACCGCCCGTATAACCCCAAGCGGCAAACACGCTCGAAGCACCAATCAGCACAAACCACCACTGATTAGCCAGAGCAATGAGAGCCAAACCTGCCAACATAGCCGCACCAAAGCAACCAAAGGCCGCGTACTTCACGCTACGGGCAGACGCCACGCCCGAACCCACCAGACGCAGCGGGCCTACACGATTCTCATCCGTGCCCTTAATACCGTCCGAATAATCATTGGCGTAATTAACACCCACCTGCAAGAAAAAAGCCACCGCCGCAGCCAGCAGAGCATAGAGCGGCTTAAAAGCGTGCAGCTCATAGGCAGCAGCAGAACCCGCAATCACGGGAGCCACCGCCAAGGGCAGGGTGCGCAAACGAGCGCCTTCAATCCATTGGCCTAGAGTTGCCACGGCGTCCTTTCAACAGGGGAGTGAGGTTAGGGTTTTAAGTCTATACCTAAAGCGCAGGGATACCTATTGCGAACACCCGCGCATGGGCACAAGCGGGCTATGTGCACTTTTCATAGCGCTCGGTAAGGAGTTTAATCAGCGCCGCGCGATCCGGTTTACCCGTGGAGGTCACCGGGAAATCCTGCAATTCCACAATCATTTTCGGTCGTGCGTGCGCGCCCAGGCTCTGCCCGCAGAGCTCAGATAAATACTGATCTAGCGTGTGAGAACCGGAAGAGATGCCGGATGCACCCACCCGCGTAAATGCCGCCACCACGGCACTACCCCAGCGCGCATCGGGCACACCCACCACGAACGCCTCGCGTACCGCCGGAGCTGATTCAAGAGTTTCTCGCACTGCGGAGGCTGAAATCTTCACACCGCCAGAAATAATCACATCGTCACTGCGACCAAGCACGCTCAACCCCTCGGGGTTCAGACAACCGTAATCATCCGTGCGATACCAGCGCGTGCCCTGCGAATCCACAAAGAAATGCTCCGCGGTACGCTGCTCATCGCCCAGATAACCGCTAGCAATATGCTCACCGCCCAGATATATGCGCCCCGCACCCTCAGGAGCCGAATCCTCCGGCACACAGCGCAGCTGCACACCGGGCAGAGCCTCTAAATAGGTCGGGTAACGGGCATACAGGCAACCGCCCGCACTCTCAGCACTACCGTAGGTGGTCACCACCGGCAGACTCAGCTCAGCCGCACGCGCCAGCAGCGAAGCACTCGCCGGGGCACCACCGAGCAAAATACCCGTAAAAGAGCCCAAAGCCGCATGAATATCAGAGCCCAGAGCCGGATCGCTATCGGCGGCCTCCAGCAGCTTATGCAGCTGGGTGGGTACCAGAGAGATAAAGGTACGGGAAGAGCTCAAAGCCTGAACAGCCGAGAGGAACACAGAGGGGCTAAAACTCACGCCCCCGCTCACAGAATCAGCAATCACCGGGGTCGTGCCCGCAAGCACCGAGCGAGCCAGCACCTGAGCACCGGCAACATAGTGCGCGGGAAGAGCCAGTAACCATTGAGCACTATCAGACACCTCTGAACCGTCGGCAAAATAGCCTTCCGTAGCGTTAGCGCTCGCTGCCAGGGCGCCGGCACTAAGCACCGTCTGTTTTGGCGTGCCCGTAGAGCCTGAGGTGCCCACCACCAGGGCAGGATAATCCGCCACACCGGAACCCAAGGAACGTTCAAAACAGTGCAGCATAGAGGCGATATCCGCAGGCTTATCCGCATAAACACGCACCGTATTCGGGCGCAGAGAATCCACCCCCGGGGCGCGCACAGGGCGCAACCCCGAGGGCAGAATCGATAGCTGATCACTATTCACGTCAGATAAAACCCACGCGGTTTAGAAATAGTAGGGGTATGCCGACCAGTCGGGGTCACGCTTCTGCAAGAAGGCATCGCGACCCTCAACAGCCTCATCGGTCATATACGCCATGCGGGTTGCCTCGCCGGCAAAGACCTGCTGACCGAGCATACCGTCATCGGGCAGGTTGAAGGCGTACTTGAGCATACGAATAGCCTGCGGGGACTGGCGCGCAATATGAGCCGCGTATTCCAGACCCTTTTCTTCCAGCTGCTCGTGGGGTACTACATCGTTCACAGCACCCATTTCGTACATACGCTGAGCGTCGTATTCCTTCGCCAGGAAGAAAATCTCGCGCGCGAACTTCTGACCCACCTGGCGCGCCAGCAGAGCCGAACCGTAGCCCGCATCAAAAGAACCCACGGTCGCGTCGGTCTGCTTGAACTTGCCGTACTCTTCAGAAGCAATAGTCAGATCGGAGACCACATGCAGGGAGTGGCCGCCACCTGCAGCCCAACCGGAGACCAGGGAAATAACAACCTTGGGCATGGTGCGCATCAGGCGCTGAACTTCCAGGATGTGCAGGCGTCCCGCGCGTGCCGGGTCGATGGTTTCGGCAGTCTCACCCTCGGCGTAGCGGTAGCCGTCGCGGCCGCGAATACGCTGATCGCCACCGGAGCAGAACGCCCAGCCGCCGTCCTTGGGGGAAGGACCGTTGCCGGTCAGCAGCACGGTGCCCACATCGCTGGTCATGCGCGCGTGGTCCATTGCGCGGTAGAGTTCGTCCACAGTGCCGGGGCGGAAGGCATTGCGCACCTCGGGGCGGTTGAAGGCGATGCGCACGCAGGGTAGGTCGCGCAGAATCTCGCCGGCTTCATTGCGTTCAACCTGGCGGTGGTAGGTGATATCGGTGAAGTCTTCAAAACCTTCCACCACGCGCCAGCGCTGGGGGTCGAAGATATCAGAGACTTTTTCGGGCAGATTAGCAGTAGTCATAGTTCTATTCTAGACGCTTGAGCCCGGGGGAAAAGGGAGAAAGACGTGCAGGGATCCTATCGGGCCGTGCGCCATAGGGGGCGTAGTGGGGAAGGAGCGTAAGGGTCGGTACCGTGGAAGAGCTAAAAAGCGAAGAAAGGTAGGGAAAGGGGTACAGAGGGGGAAAGCAATGCCTCCGCGGGGTATCGCGGAGGCATTGCGCTCACTATCTTTTATCGAAGAAGATACGCAGGTACGGTATTTCTTCTATTCTTCCTATGCGGCCGTAGCCACGCGGGCTACTTGGCTGCAGACGGCTCAATCTCGTCCAGAGTCTTGCCGGTGCGTGCCAATTCGGCAGCCAGGGAGAATTCTTCATCAATCTCAGCATTGGGCTTATAGGTCGCCAGAGAGACGAACACAGCAACAGCCAGCGCCGAGAAGAACGCCGGAACCATCTCGTACATAGCCGAGTGCAGCTCCTTAGACTGACCCCAGAAGAACGCCACCAGAGCACCCACCACCATGGAGGAGAGAGCACCCTGCAAGGTCAGCTTGCGCCAGTACAGGGAAAGAATCACGGTCGGGCCAAAAGCAGCACCGAAGCCAGCCCAAGCAAACGCCACCAACTGCAGAATGGAGCTATCGGGGTTCCACGCCAGTACCGCGGCGACCAGAGCCACCAGGGCAACACCCGCACGACCCAGCCACAGAGACTGGTTGGCGCTCAGCTTACGGGAGGAGAAGACGCCGTAGAGGTCCTCAATCAGCGCCGAGGAGCAGACCACCAGCTGAGAAGACAGGGTGGACATAATTGCCGCCAGCACAGCCGCCAGAATCATACCCGCAATAAAGGGATGGAAGAGAATCTGAGAAAGATCCAGGAAGACAGACTCTGCGCTCTTGGCGTCGGTCAGGGAGACCTCCGGGTGCTTAGCGAAGTAGGCGATACCCACAAAAGCGGTGGAGATTGCGCCGATAACGGTCAGCAGCATCCAGGAAATGCCGATACGGCGGCCGCTGGTTGCATCCTTGGGGGTACGCATTGCCATAAAGCGCACAATAATATGCGGCTGACCGAAGTAGCCCAGACCCCAGGCGGCAGCGGAAATAATGCCCACAATGCCGCCGGATGCTGCAAAGAGGTTAATCGCGTTGGGGTTGGCGTGAGCAATGGACTCGGTCACGCTACCCATATCGCCAATATTAATCAGCGCCACCACGGGCACAGCCAGCAGCGCGGTCACCATCAAAATACCCTGCACCATATCGGTGTAGGAGGCACCCATAAAACCACCGAAGAGGGTATAGAACACGGTAATACCGGCAACCAGCAGCATACCGGTGTGGAAATCCTGGTTGAAGGAGGACTCGAAGAACTTACCGCCCGCAACCATACCGGAGGATACGTAGAAGGTGAAGAAGACCAGAATAATCAGGCCGGAGAAGATACGCAGCAGCTTGCGCTTATCGCGCAGGCGGTTGCTCAGGAACACGGGCACGGTCACGGCGTTACCGGAGACTTCGGTGTAGCTACGCAGACGCGGGGCGATGAACTTCCAGTTACACCATGCGCCAATGGTCAGGCCGATGGCAATCCAGGACTCAGACAGACCCGAGATGTAGATTGCGCCGGGCAGACCCATGAGCAGCCAGCCGGACATATCGGCGGCGCCCGCCGAGAGAGCGGCGACGGTGGGGGAGAGCTGACGGCCACCGAGCACGTAGTCGTCCAGGCTGGTGTTCTTGCTATTGGCCCACAGACCGATAGCGATCATGGCGACGAAGTAAATCGCCAAGGCTATAACTTGCCAGGTAGTTGCGTCCATTTTTATTCCTTCCGGGGTGCGATGATCGTTCATCGTGTGTGTGACCGGTGTGGTTGGTTTTATTTATTCAAATACCCATGACTTTATGAGTAATCTGTATAACACTCTAGACCGACAGGGAGGAAAAAGCAAGAATCACGGTCCGAGGTATCCACTATATGAACCGTGCCACATGTGACTTAGATTAGTTACTCGTATCTCAGATGTATATAGCAGTCCACGCACTATAGTCCTCAAAGTGCACGAAAAACCCGCCCTCCGCATGTATCAGAATGCGGAAGGCGGGCTCAGTATTTCCCCTGGTCAGGGTGCGCTATGTGGGCTTGGATATACTCTCGTATCTCGGCTCTCGCACTATAAATATGCATAGCCTGTATGGAGCGAGAGAAATAGCCTAGAGAGAATCCATAAAATCACCCAGCTGATCAGTCACCACCCATGGGTGCTGAGCAATAGAATCCGGGCTAAAGAAAGGCAGCAAATCGGCAACCGACTCAATACCGCGCGCTCGCAGATCCGCCGGAATGTCAAGGGGAATAGAATCGGCAATCCAACCCAGTAGCTGAGCGGTGGAGGCGCCCGCCTCGCGCAGCTGCTCCAGGGTTACCGCACCATCGCGCTTTGCCAGACGCTTACCTTCAGAATTGAGTGCCAGGGGCACATGGGCATAGCTCACCGGCTCAAAATTCAGTAGACTCGCCAAATACGCCTGACGGGGAGCCGAGGGCAGCAGATCATCCCCGCGCACCACCTGATCCACACCCTGGGCGTGATCATCCACGACCGAGACTAGGTTATAGGCGTAGGTACCGTCATTGCGCAGGAGTACAAAATCATCCACATCGCCCGTATAGTCACCGGCAAAATCATCGTGCACGGTATAGCTGCTGCGGTTGGCGCGCAGACGATACGCCGGGGGACGCACCGCGCGCTTCTCTTCTTTCTGCTCTTCGGTCAGATCCCGGCAGGTGCCCGGGTAGGCGCCGGGGGCACCGTGCGGGGCGCTGGATGCCTCCTGAATCTCACGGCGAGTACAAAAACACTCATAGACCAGGCCCTGCTGCTGCAGATACTCAAAAGCCGAAGCATAAGCCTCGAGTCGCGTGCTCTGGTATAGAGTCGGCTGATCCCAATCAATACCCAGGGAAGCCAAATCATCCAGCTGGCGCTGCGCCGCGCCTTCACGCACGCGGTCCAGATCCTCTACACGCATATGAAAAGCACGACCGGTAGAGCGCGCCATGAGCCACGCCAGTACCGCGGTGCGCAGATTGCCCAGGTGCAAATCTCCCGAAGGAGAAGGAGCATAGCGGCCGGCACCGCTGTCCTGGTCAGCGTAGAGCGGACGGGCATAAAGAGGCAGGGAAGAAGCGGAAGTACTCATAGCTCTATGCTACCTGCCGCGTGTATCCACTACGGGGTATGAACGGGTACGCGCGCGCCGAAAGACTCTGAGAGAGGGCGCAGGGTCGGAAAATCCTTCATTGAAGCGTTGAAATATATATAAATATTTTCTAACAATTGAATAAAAAATCGCGACGAGATAGCCAGAGCGCCCCGCCGTGCAGTAGGGTTATATATTATGGCTCGTACAATCGAACTTGCAGATGGCGTCTACCGTATTGCCACCGATAACTACCGACTCAACACCGGTCTGATTCTCGGTCTGGAAAAAGCGCTGGTCATCGACACCGGTGCCGGTCCGCGCCAAGCAACAGAAATTTATGATGAGGTACGCCGCATTACGCGCCTGCCTCTGATCGTGGTGAATACCCACGCGCACTTTGAGCGTTTCATGGGCAATGATGTCTTCCACGCCATGGGTGCCGAGGAAATCTGGGCTCACCCGCGCACCGCACGCGCAATCGAAAAATACGGTGAGGCGCAGCGCCTCTACGTGGAAACCCTCGAACCGGAAATGGCACACCACTCCGGCCCCGGCACCGATATTGTCGTGCCCGATCGTCTGATCGCCAGCGACCATATTGAGGGCGTGACCTTCACCCCCATTGACCTGGGTTCGCGCACCGCAACCCTGATGTACTTCGGCGCCGCTCACACTGACGGCGATGTGCTGGTCGGCGTGGAGGATGTGCTCTTTACCGGCTCCGTGGTGGAAGAGGGCGTTGACCCCGCCTTTAGCGATGCTTACCCCGAACGCTGGGTGGAGACCCTGCGCGCGGTGACCGAATTGCAGCGCTACCGTATTTATGTACCCGGTAATGGTGAGCCCGTGGACCGCGACTATGTGGTGCGCATGGCCGACACCATTGAGCAGGCGGTGCATTCCATTCGATCCTCGGCTCTGGATGCCAATGCGGAGGCAACCACCGCGGCAATGTTCAAGCTCAGCTTCTCGCCCGGCGCCACCCGTATTCTGCTGGATCGTCTGACCAAGCTGGATGCACTATCCACCGATGACCCGGATGATGATCAAGAAATCAACCCGGTCACCAGCGGCTTTACCGGTCCGATTACTCTGGGTCAGCCCGGTTCCTAAAGATTCGGCTGATTAGTATAGACACAGGTCAGGGCTATATTTCCTATAGATAATAGGAAATATAGCCCTGACCTTTTGCTATTAATTCACTTGTAGAAGCGTGCAGAAACTCCGCACTAGGAACGGTACATACTCACATCAAAGGGCGTGTGAATATGCACCTCAATACCCGCCTGAGGATTACCCGGGGTAGCGCCAAAACCGGCAACCATAGCCTTCAAATCACGATTTTCGGCAGCTGCCAGGGTAAAGAAACGATCTACCGCGGAGGTAAATTGCGGATTCTTCGCCATATCCCCGTGCTCCAGGGTGGTAAAAATACCGCCGCCCGCATCATCAAAAACATGCACGCGAACATCCGGCAGCAGCTCGGTGTTCGGTAGATTCAACGAGGCAATATCGTGCTGGAAGGTCAAATCACCGCAGAGCAGAGTGACCGGTTCGGCTTCACCGGCAACGGGCTCTTCCGCCACGCCGGTGGGGTAGTAACCCGCCAGGGAAATACCGATAGCGGTCGCCAGGGTGCCGTCAATACCGGCAAGACCGCGATTAGCGTACACCGGGTAGGGGGCAGAATCCTCAGTCACGGGAGCCGCGAAATCCAAATCGCGAATCAGATTTGAAGAACCCACCACCAAGGCGCGACCCTCATCGGCTGATTGCGACCAGATCCAGCGCGCCAGGGAGCGACCGGCGGTACGATCACGGTAATTATCCGGCTCTACATACTCTTCACCAAAACGACCCGAGCGGTAAGCAGCTAAAGAGCGCTCAAAGAGCTCCTGGGCACGCCCGGACTCCTGCTCCCAACGGGCAGTCCAGCCCTCGGAACGCTGGGCGCCCATTGCGAAATCATAGAGCTTTGCCGGGGCAGAAATCTCAATCTCGCCTCGCGC
>Cebus_capucinus_imitator_PRJNA485217_SSR039__coassemble_1058_pt1 | contig 23778 bp, 20 predicted proteins | sample Cebus_capucinus_imitator_PRJNA485217_SSR039__metabat2_high_PE_009 | metagenome-assembled genome bin Cebus_capucinus_imitator_PRJNA485217_SSR039 | reverse complement strand
TTTCATAGTTTCCACTCAAAATATCGCGCTTTTCCCACAATTTTCCCACTATCCAACCGATTCCACCCCCAAAAACACGACTTTTCCATCCTCATACCGCCCCGAAAGTGCTAAACTAGTAAAATTTTCGCCCCAAGCTATCACAGTTTCACTTCACACTTTGACAGTTTGGAGACAAACTAAAGCCCCCGATATGAGTATCGGGGGCTTTAGTTTAAGAAGAGTACCTCGAGTGGATTACTCGGGGATGATCAGACCCTTGGTCTGGCTGGTTGCGCGCTCGAAGCGTGCCTGCACATCTGCCCAGTTCACAATGTTCCAGAATGCCTTGACGTACTCGCCCTTAACGTTCTGGTAGTCCAGGTAGAATGCGTGCTCCCACATATCCAGCTGCAGCAGCGGGATCAGTGCCACGGAGATATTGCCCTGCTGATCGTAGAGCTGCTCGATGATCAGGCGCTTACCCACGGTGTCCCATGCCAGGATTGCCCAGCCGGAGCCCTGAATGGTCATTGCAACCTGGGTGAAGTGCTCGCGGAATGCATCGAAGGAACCGAAGAACTCGTCGATTGCTGCTGCCAGCTCGCCAACAGGCTTGTCGCCGCCCTCAGGGGAGAGGTTGTTCCAGAAGATGGAGTGGTTGGTGTGACCGCCCAGGTTGAATGCCAGGTCCTTGGAGAGCTTGGAGATGTTGCCGTAGGCGCCGGTCTCGTGTGCTTCTTCCATTGCGGCAATGGCTGCGTTTGCGCCAGCAACGTATGCTGCGTGGTGCTTATCGTGGTGCAGCTCCATAATGCGTGCCGAGATGTGCGGCTCCAGTGCTGCGTAATCGTAGGGGAGGTCGGGGAGAGTGTACTTCTCTGCCATGATTGGTGCCCTTTCACTTGATAAATGGCTTCGTTTTAAGGGTACCAGTGTTTTCCGGGTAAAACATTGCCCCCGACGCGGTTTTTGCGAAGGATTTTTAGCTAGATTTTCCTGAGGTTCCCCTGTGGATGGATGTGCACAATATTCACAGAAGTTTTCCACACCTGTGTATAAGGCTGTGGACTTTTACCCCGCCCCTTGATTTTCCAGGCATAAGAGCCGAATAATCACATGCATGTAGTTTCTCCACAATGTGGATAAACCCTGTGGATAACCTTCTATAGTGTGGATGAAGACCGTCTCAACGGTGCACTCGACGTATTTTTAAGACCTCCGGGCTGGGTGCATGCACCCCGCACACACTTCTCAGAGAGCGCATTTAACCTCTTTAATCCACTTAATGTGTATCCACTTTTCCACATCTGTGCGCACAAGCGCTCTTAAGGCTCCTGTGACCGCCCTATACAACCGGTCAGCCGAGCGAATCTTCAGTAGAATGCCTCTTCCCTTTTAAGCCCGAGTTTTCTGTAATTACAAGAATTTTTAGAGATTCACTCCCCCTGTATCGATAGCCCGGGGATACACTCCGCATAGTTTTCCACATTATTCATACTTCTCCACAATGTGGATAACTCCTGTGGATAACCTCTTGTCCATAGTTCTTCACCCCGCTGACGATCACAGTGGGTATAGTAAAAGCCTCGCGGAACTCCACATGGTGGAGTGCCTGGCGAGGCTCAAGATTCTATGGATATTAAAGAGTAAGGACCTGCGTTCTAGCAGGTCCTTGGAGTGAGTATGATACTTCGCAATATAGGATAAAAAGATACGGTACGGATGCAACCCAACCACGAACTACATCCGTACCGCACAATTTGTCGGTAGAGATACGAGTTACTCGTACACCGACAACAATCACCGATAAATAGAGAGTCGAACCCATTCGGTTTGAGCTTCCGGTCTCGCCCCGCGGGCTTCCTTTCGACCCCGTATGCATACAACTATACACGAGATTGAAGCTTACGCAAACCCCAAATGGTACTTTTTCTAAAATTTTCGTAAGAATTTCGTTATATTTGGGTTTATCACCCTCCACAGGTTGAAAAACCCCGGATTTTCGCGGATTTTCCTCCAAAAAATTTATGAAAAATTTAGAAATCCACCCTGATCCACCTCCCAAGAGCCCACAAACACCCCATTTTTGTAACACGTATCACTAATTTTACCCCTTATGAATCTTGCGGAAATCTAACGAGGGGGGCTTTGGAGAGTACCAATTTTTCTGAAGCACCCTTCACCCCCAATCGCCAAACCATCAAGCTGCACTTTAAAACCCCTTAAGAGCCCAGCTCAAGGTTGGCACACCTGGGAGCGTTACTGCCCACATTTTACTTTCCAAATAAAGCTTTCGAGTGTGCTCTCTAGTAAAGTAGTGAGCTGTACACATATTGCATTTACGGAAGGCACCATCATTTCCGCTCAACCAACCACGCCCAAACCTGCGCAGCAGCAGGATCAGGACACCACCGTATGGCTCACCTCCGAGGAACGCGAAGCCTGGCTCTTTATTAGCTCCATTATTTTTAACCTCACCCGCCAGCTGGAAGTTCAGCTGCAAAAAGACTCCGGTCTGAGCTTTGTTGAATATATGGTTCTGGCTATGCTTTCGGAATCCCCCACCCATTCGCTGACCATGACCGAGCTGGCGACCGCCACCAACACCCTACCGGCACGTCTCTCTCGCGTGGTTACCCGTCTGGAAAAAGATGATTTGGTGCGCCGCGAACCCAGCCCCAGCGACCGCAGGGTGAGTATCTGTTTCCTGCTCAAAGCGGGTCTGCAGAAGGTACAGCAGGCAGCTCCGGGCCATGTGCGCGAGGTGCGTCGCCAAATTTTTGATCATCTCGCCCCTGAACAGGTGCATTCCCTGCAGGAAATCGGTACCAGCGTGCTAGGAGATACTCCTTCCCAGGTTATCTCCATCGATAGCCTTATGCGCGGGGATTACGGTGTCACCAAGCAAGAGCGTGCCGATCGCAAAAGTGAGCGCGAATCCTAGGGTACATAAACACATAGAACGACATATATAGTTAGGGGCACTCAAACTAAGCTTTGGGTGCCCTCTCTTTGTCTCTAGGGCAACCCAAGGTGAAGCTTGGGCGGAACCTAAGCAGTGTTCAAGATTAGCCTTTTCTGTCTATACAAGCCAATTTTTAACCTTTAGGATAGATAACAGAACGCGACACAAGTGTGTCTCGTATAAAACCACACGCGGTATACGACCGCCTAACTCAAGGAGAAATCCTCATGACTAAGACTTTCTACGAACTGCTGACCGAACAGATTGGCCACGAGTTCCACGCTTCCCACCAGTACCTGGCAATGGCTATCTGGCTGGACTCCGAGGATCTGCCCCAGCTGGCACGTCACTTCTACCGCCAGGCAATGGAAGAGCGCGGCCACGCACTGATGATGGTTCAGTACCAGCTCGACCGCGGCCACAAGGTTCAGATTCCCGCAATCGGCGCTGTGAAGAACGACTTCGCAGACGTTCAGGAAATCGTTGACATGTCCCTGGCTCAGGAGAAGCTGGTGACCACCCAGATCGAGGCTATCTTCGCAGCTGCACGCAGCGAGTCTTACCCCCTGGGTGAGCAGTTCATGCTGTGGTTCCTCAAGGAGCAGGTTGAGGAAGTTGCTTCCATGGAGACCCTGGTCACCATCGTTAAGCGCGCAAACGGCAACCTCTTCGACATTGAGAACTACGTTGCTCGTGAGCTGGACGAGAACCACGGTAGCGATGATTCTGCTCCCGCAGCAGCAGGTGAGTAATTCTTTGAGCTTCTAAAAGCTTAGAATCGGGCGGTCGGTACATAATAGTACCGACCGCCCGTTTTGTATATCCCGCCTCTGTCGATCCAAGCGTCCATTTAGTGTCCCCGCCCGCTGGGCATCTATCCTCACGTCTACACACGGCGGTACACTGGAGACTAAGAGATAAGAGGATTTATGACCGATACTTCAACCCCCAACACCCCACAAACTATTCTTTCCCGCGGCTCGTACGCCGAATCTAAGCGTGTTACCGAGATTCTGCGCAATGAGTCCGTGGGCGGTTTTATTCTGCTGGCAGCAACCGCCCTGGCACTTATCTGGGCCAATACCCCCTTTGCCGATAGCTATTTCGCGGCACGAGATGCTCACCTGCCCATTCATATTCCCGGTTTTGAACACCTGCATATGAGCGTGGGTCATTTCGCGGCGGATGGCCTGCTGGCTGTTTTCTTCTTCCTGACCGGTTTGGAGCTGAAGAAGGAATTCGTCATTGGAGATCTGCGATCCCCCAGCACCGCCATTGTGCCCGTGGCTGCTGCAGCCGGCGGTGTGGCGGTTCCGGCGATTATCTACTCCCTGGTGAACGCCACGAATGCGAGCGCTATTCACGGCTGGGCTATTCCCACCGCTACCGATATTGCTTTTGCGGTGGCTGTTCTTGCCGGTGTAGGCACCTTCCTACCCTCGGCTCTTCGCCTTTTCCTGCTGACTCTGGCTGTGGTGGATGATCTGATTGCAATCTGCATTATTGCGATTTTCTACACCAGTAATTTCCACGGTGAATACCTGCTGCTGGCGATTATCCCCATTGCTCTTTTTGCCTGGGTAACTCATCGCTATGAGACGATGTTCCATCTGCGCACTCCCGCGGCGTGGTTTATTCTACTGCCCTTGGGTGTGCTGACCTGGGCTCTCTTCCTGCAGTCGGGTATTCACGCGACCATTGCGGGTGTAGTGTTGGGCTTCTGCGTGCCGGTGGTGCGCAATGCTCGTTCTGAGGCTGCTGGTTCTGAGACCGGTTTGGCGGAGGCTTTGGAGCATCGTTTCCGCCCCCTGTCCACCGGTTTCTGCGTGCCTCTTTTTGCTTTCTTCTCTGCCGGTGTTACCGTGGGCGGTCTGAGCGGTTTGGGTCGTGCCCTGAGCGATTCTGTGTCTATCGGCATTGTGCTGGCTTTGGTGCTGGGTAAGACCATTGGTATTTCGGGCACTACCTGGCTGGTGACTCGCTTTAAGGGTGCGAATCTTGACCCGGATATTGCCTGGATTGATGTGATTGGTCTGGCGGTGACCGGCGGTATTGGTTTCACCGTCTCCCTGCTGGTTGCTGAGCTCTCTTTCCCTGCCGGTTCTGCCCACACCGAAGACGCAAAGATTGCAATTCTGGTGGGCTCGATTACGGCGGCTATTGTGGGTGCGATTATTCTTTCGGCGCGCAATAAGCATTATCGTGCTTTGGAGCTGAAGGAAAGCCTGGATGAGGACGAAAACGGCATCCCGGATGTCTTTGAATCGAAGCCTTCTGAAGGTTAATTATTCGTTACAAATGCCCAAAAGTGTCCCCCGGCGGTTGCCGGGGGTCTCTTTTTACCCGCACAATAGATGCTAAGTTCTTGCGGGCATTATGCCCGGTCGGAGTATGCCGAGCGGATCCTCGTGCAGTTTCGATAAGTCATTGCCGCCTCCTGATATCCCGCCCACAGACCGGGAAATCTTAGGAGGCGTTGCATATTTAACGTAAGGAGCAGAGTGGATTCACTTCTTTCCGTCATTGAGGGCATCAATAGCAGCACCGCGTCGCTGACCGATGCTATTGATATTGCCCAGGGTTCCCTGTGGACCTATTTTCTGTTCTACGCACTGATTGCTGCGGGTCTGTACATTACGATCCGCACGCGCGGTATTCAGTGGCGAGGCCTGCCCGAAATGCTCCGTACTCTGACCGATCCGGCGGGTACCGAGCGTAATGGCGAGAAGAGCATTTCTGCTTTCCGTGCTTTTACGGTCTCTGCTGCCTCCCGTGTGGGTACCGGTAATATTGCCGGCGTGGCTGTGGCTATTGCTATGGGTGGTCCGGGCGCTGTGTTCTGGATGTGGGTTGTGGCTACCGTGGGTTCCGCTTCGGCGTTTGCTGAGTCCCTGCTGGGTCAGCTCTATAAGGAACGCGGTAAGGATTCCTATATTGGTGGTCCGGCTTACTATATGAAGCGCGGTTTGAAGGCTCGCTGGTTGGGTCTAATCTTCGTTGCTTTTATTGTGGTGACCTATGGTTTTGTGTTCTGCGCTGTGCAGACCAACGCTATTGTTGAGGCGACCGCGAACTCCTTCAATATTGGCGTGACCGGCACCAACGGTATGGATTTCCGTGTTGTGGTGGGTCTGGTGGTTGTGGCTTTGACCGCGGCTATTATTTTCGGCGGTATTCGCACTATTTCTTCGGTGACCGGTTGGCTGGTTCCGGTAATGGCTGTGCTGTACATTCTGCTGGGTCTGCTGGTGATTGTCCTGAATATTACTGAAGTTCCGACTATGCTGGGCATGATTTTCCAGGGCGCTTTTGGTCTGAAGGAATTTGTCACCGGTGGTGCTATTGGCGCGATTGTCTGGGGTATGAAGCGCGGTCTGCTCTCCAATGAGGCAGGTATGGGTACCGCTCCGAACGCGGGTGCTACCGCTACCGTTTCTCACCCGGCAAAGCAGGGTTATGTGCAGACTCTGGGCGTGTACTTTGACACCATGATTGTGTGCACCGTGACCGCTTTTATTGTATTGCTCTCCAACCCGGTGTACGGGGACAAGAGCCGCGGTGCGGGTCTAACTCAGGATGCTCTGGCTAGCCAGCTTGGTACCTGGTCGGTTCACTTCCTGACCATCGCAATTTTCCTCTTTGCGTTCTCTTCGGTGATTGGTAACTACTACTACGCCGAGTCCAATATTCGTTTTGTCACCGAGCGCACCTGGGCTCTGGTTACTCTGCGTGTGCTGGTTCTGGCGTTTGTGTTCTTTGGTGCGATTGCTTCCCTGGATCTGGTGTGGACCCTTGCGGATCTGCTCAATGGTGGCATGGTGATTGTGAACCTGATTGCTGTGCTGGGTCTGACCGGTACTGTGGTGAAGGTTCTGAAGAATTACGAGGATCAGCGCAAGGAAGGCTTGGAGCCTATTTTCAAGGCCTCGGATATGCCCGAGATTGAAAATTTGGCTGCCTGGGATGGTACGGATGATGTGACCACTCGCGAGTTCTGGGCTGAGCGTGATGCTGCCGCTGCGGCTAAGCGCGAGGCAAAGGCTGCTCGTATCTAAGCCTATCGGCTCTTAGCGTCTGCCCCGTCTACGGATATTCTATATGGATTCTGCGGGCGGGGCACAGCTATGTCTTCAGGCTCTATATGGGGCTGTAATGGGCTATTTATTGTCCACCCGGGGCAGATGCTATTCTGCACATATCCTTGCTCTTAGCGAGGTAGTACTATTCGGGCAGATTCGGCGTATAGGAGGTCGCGTGGATTCTCAGCAGATTATTGGCTATGTGTATTTTTCGCTGATTATGGTCGGTGCTGCACTCATGCTTTTTTGCGTGGCGACCATTCATCGCAGCCCGTATTTTACGGAGGTTCAGAAGCTCAAGTGGCTTCTTTTTGTGCTGATTCTGCCCTATTTTGGCCCTCTGGCGTGGATATTGCGAGTGCGCCGTGAGCGTGCGGAGGCGGCTGCTTCTCAGGCTGTTTCTGAGGGGTCTACAGACCCCACAAATACTAAGTGATGAGAGTCACCCCTTCTCGAGTAGACATGGACCCGGAAAGTCCGTATAGTATTACTTGTTGCCTGCGAGGTTCGAAAGAACAACGTAAGACACAAGCGCGAGTGGCGGAATAGGCAGACGCGCACGGTTCAGGTCCGTGTGCCCGTGAGGGCGTGGGGGTTCAACTCCCCCCTCGCGCACCAAGTATCCCCGGTTCGAAAGAACCGGGGATTTTTTGTATCCGCAGGTATTTACGCCGAGGTAAATGTAGAAATAACCTGCACACTTCTTCTCCTTTGACCTAAAATAGGATTGGCTGTATTCTCTGCGGGCTATGTACGCTATGTACGTGGAGCACACAGCTAACACACAGATATTTTCGCTAAACTTGAGCCTTCAGACGTTCACACGTTTAGCAAACACCGAAAATATTAGAGCTACCGGGTCGTACAACAAGGAGGCGGCGTTGAGTTTCTTCAATAAGCTAGAGCAGGGTATTGGCAGCGCAGTCAATCGCGGCTTTGGCACGTTCGAAAAGGCGGATATCGCCAACCGAATTCGTACCATTATGGACGATAGTGCACATGTGGATCACACCAACCGCACCCTTGCACCCAATATTTACACTATTCGTTTCTCCGCCGAGGACTTCCCCCGCATTCGCGAATGGGGCAGCCCCTTCGCCTCCGAGCTGTGCGATCTGGCGGTTTCTCACGCCCGCGCTCAGGGCTACTCCCTGCTGGGTGCCGTGCGCGTGACCTTCTCGACCCTGGACACTCTCTCCGCCGGCGAGTACGAGGTCATTCCGACCTTTGAGCAGTTCTCCCCTTCCTCTTCTCAGCCTCACGGTGCGCCCGCGGTTCGCCCCGTAGCGCCTCCGCGTCAGGATATGCCCACCCGCATTACCAAGGATGCAGCCCCCCAGGCTGTCCCCCAGGCTCAGGTTCCTCAAGCGCAGGTACCTCAGGCAACCCCGCAGGCTCGTCTTGCCGGTATTCAGAATCACCTGCCCTCCCATCAGGCTGCCGCAACCGGCGCCGTGCTGGAGGTAGACGGTGTGACTCACCCGCTGACCACCTTCCCGGTGGTCATTGGTCGCGGCAAGGAAGCGAATCTGCGCGTTGCCGATAAGGGCGTTTCCCGCCGCCACCTGCAGATTTCCTACGCTAATGGTGCTTTTGTCGCCCAGGATATGGGTTCGACCAATGGTTCTCTTCTCAATGGCTCTCCCCTGCGCGCACCCGTTGCGCTGGTGGATGGCTCGGTGCTGCATGTGGGTGGCACTCGTCTGGTCTTCCGATTGCCGGGAGGTAGTTATTAATTATGGCTTCTGAACTGACCGTCACGATTCTCCGTTTCGCGTTCCTGGCGCTCATCTGGTTCTTTGTGTTCCTGGTGGTGCGTGCAGCTCGTCGCGACTTGGGGTTGGGTAAAAATGTGCGCGCTATTGCTGTTGAGGCTCCGGCGCCGCACCGCGAACCCGCGTCTTTTATTGCTCCTTCTCGCCCCTCTGAGCTAGTCATTATTGAGGGTGCGCAGGCTGGGGCTGCTATGGCGCTGGGCGATAGCCCCGTGACGATCGGTCGAGCCAATGATATCGAGGTCTCCCTGCAGGATGATTACGCCTCGGGCCATCACGCGCGTCTTTTCCCTCAGGGTTCGCGCTGGTTCCTGGAGGATCTGCATTCTACCAACGGTACATTCCTCAATGGTGAACGGCTAACGCGAGCTACGGTGGTTGAGCCCGGTGTTCCCTTTAGGGTCGGCGGCACGACAATGCAGCTGAAGGATTAGTCGCATGAAAATAGCTTTTCGATTTACGGCGCGCTCCGATAAGGGCGGTCGCCGATCTAAAAATGATGACTCCGGTTATGGTGGTCGCTATCTTGCGGTGGTCGCTGATGGCATGGGTGGCCATGTGGGCGGCGATGTCGCCTCGGCAACCACTGTTTTGAACCTGACTCCTCTGGATCACCCCGATTTTGACGGTACCGCCAGTATTTATCTGGCGGATGAGATTCAGAGCGCCAACGCCATTATTAATGAGCTGGCAGCTAATGACGCGCGCCTGGCGGGTATGGGTACCACCTGTACCGCCCTGCTGGTGGACGGCGATCATATTGAGCTGGCGCATATTGGCGACTCCCGCGCCTATCGTCTGCGCCCTGCCGATCATGAGCACGGTTTTGAGCAGATTACCACCGACCATACCTTTGTTCAGCGTCTACTCTCCGAGGGTCGCATTACCCCCGAAGAGGCTGAAACCCACCCGCACCGCAATGTGATTATGCGCGTGCTCGGCGATGTGGACGCTTCCCCTGAACTTGAGCTAAAAACCCTGGACGCCCAGTTGGGCGAACGCTGGGTGCTGGCTTCTGACGGTCTGGAGGCGGTGGTTAGCGATGCTGAAATTGAGCAGGTTATGCGCTCCACCGGGGATCTGGACGTTATTGCCGATACCCTGATCGATATGACTCTGGAGCGCGGTGCTCCCGATAATGTCACCGTGGTGGCTCTGCAGGTCATTGACCGCTCCGTACTGCCCGTGGATGAGCCCGTGGGTGAATCCTCGGTTCCGGCTGCCCCCTCGGCTCTGGCAAGCGCCGCTGGCGCCTCCGCCATGCCTTGGACCCCTGCAGCTCTAAGCCCCGAGGGTGATTCTCTGCCCGAGCGTCACCTGCGCCGTTTCCGTCGCGCCCGCGATTTGACCGGTTCTCTGCTGCACGGCAGTAAGCTCTCCGAGCAGCACCCGGTGGAGGCTGCGCGTACCTCGGCTGAGATTTTGCGCGGCGAGCTGGGTTTGCGTCCCCATCAGCTGGTGGGTTCAGCTTCTGCTGCGACTATGACCGGTAAGATTCCGGCAGTGACTAACCGTACTCTGGAGCAGCGCGCTACCCTAGCTCAGCGCACTATTGGCGCTCAGGAGAGCTTGCCGGAGGAGCTTCAGGTGCTGGTCTCCGAGGATGAACCCGTGATTACTCCGCGCCGCTGGCCGGTGCGTCTCTTTAGCTTTGTGCTGATTGCCGTGCTGCTCATTGGCGGCATCTGGGGTGGTTTGAAGTGGATTGAGACCCGCTACTATGTCGCCGAGTCCAATGGCTATGTGGCAATTTATAATGGCGTGTCCCAGCAGCTGGGTCCGGTGCGCCTATCCCATGTGGTGGATGAGAGCGATATTCCTCTCTCCTCCCTTTCGGAGCATAACCGCACCCAGGTGCGCAATACGATTACCGCATCCAGCCTTGAGGATGCTCAGCAGATCGTGGCCCGTTTGCGCACCCACGCTAATTCCAATATTTCTAATCCCACTCCGGCGTCCCATTCTCCCGGATCGGTGACCATTGCCCCCACGGAGCCCAGTGCTTCTATTTCTCCGGGTACGATTACCGAGATTCCGGGCATTGTGGTGCCCACTGAGCTGACGATGACCGCAGATCCCGCCGCGAGTGCAGGGGGTGAGGCGCGTGGCTAATGTGTCCGCTCTGACCTCCTGGATGAACCCTACGAATCCGGATGGTTCGCCCAAGGTGCGCTCCCGCCGTTTTGTTGAGCTTATTTTGCTGATTTTTGCGGTGAGTATTGGTTCTTTTGCGCTGTATCTGATTGATCCGGAGTCTGCCGCTGCCCCCGGCAGCGTGTGGATGACCGGCACCCTGGTTCTTGCCGGCGGTTCCGCGCTGATTCATGCGGTACTCTATTTCCGCGCGCGCTATGCCGATCCTTTTATTCTGCCCCTGGTGGTGGCTCTGAACGGTATTGGTCTGGCAATGATTTTCCGTGTGGATGCCAACCTGAAAGATAAGGTGGGCAATGGTCAGCTCTTCTGGACGGGCTGCTCGATGGTGCTGGCTGCCATTATCTTGATGCTGCTCAAGAACCACCGCGTGCTGCGTTCCATTACCTACACCTCTCTGGCAGTGTCTTTTGTGTTGCTGATTATGCCCCTGATTCCGGGTTTGGGTGTGGAGATTAACGGTGCGCGCATTTGGATTTCTCTGGCGGGTCGTACTTTCCAGCCCGGTGAGGTTGCCAAGATTACCCTGGCGATTTTCTTTGCCGGCTATTTGGCAACGCACCGCGATCTGATTCTGGCTGCGGGTAAGAAGATCGGCCCGGTTCGCCTGCCTCGTCTGCGCGATTTGGCTCCGGTCTTTGTCGCCTGGGTTATTAGCCTGGGTGTTCTGGTCTTCCAGAAGGATCTGGGTTCGGCAATTCTCTTCTTCGGCCTGTTTATGGCAATGCTCTACCTGGCGACGGAAAAGACCTCCTGGCTGCTGATTGGTCTGATTGGTGTGGCTGCCGGTGCGTGGCTTGCGTATAACCATGTGGACCATGTGCACGCGCGTATTTACGCTTGGGTTCATGCTTTTGATCCGCAGGTTTATAACTCCCCCTACGGTGGTTCGGGTCAGATTCTGCAGGGCGTGTTTGGTCTTGCCTACGGCGGTCTTTTTGGCCGCGGTTGGGGCGAGGGCCGCACCTACCTGGTGCCCTACGCTAACTCGGATATGATCATCACCTCCCTGGGGGAGGAGCTGGGCCTGCTAGGTCTGGGTGCAATTTTGATGATGTACCTGCTGCTGATTTCCCGCGGCTTCCGCGCGGCTCTGGGTACTCGTGATGCCTTTGGCAAGCTGCTTTCGGCTGGCCTGTGCATGGTTATGGTGCTGCAGCTCTTTGTGGTCATTGGCGGTGTTACCCGCTTGATTCCTTTGACGGGTCTGACCACTCCCTTTATGTCTGCCGGTGGTTCGTCTCTGGTGGCTAACTGGATTATTGTGGCACTGTGGCTGTCTATTTCCCATAGTGCCCGCGCACCGCACGTGGTGAGTACTTTTGATGCTCCTTCCGGCATTGACCACGTGGATGATAGCTACGAGCCGGAGGGTGCGACCAGCGTGCTGGCGCGCATTACGGACTCTCGAGAGGGTGAACGCAATGGATAAAATGAATAGGGCAGTGCGACGCATGTGGATGTCAGCAGCCTGCGTATTCATTCTGCTCATGGGTACGCTTAGCTATATCCAGGTCTTTGACGCCGATAATCTGATGGCTAATCAGTGGAATAACCGTGCGCTCTACGATAATTACGGTGCTAATCGTGGCCCGATCGTGGTGGACGGTGTGGAGATTGCCTCCTCTATCCCGTCCAACGATGAGTTCAATTATCAGCGCGTGTACTCCGGCTCCAATGCCGCTACCGCCCGTAAATACGCGGGCGTAACCGGCTACTACTCTCTCAATGGCGCAACCGGCATTGAGCAGGCAATGGATTCTGAGCTGGCGGGCACCTCCGATAAGCAGTTCTATGATCGCCTGGTGCAGATGTTCTCCGGTCACGCCGCTCGCGGCGCGAGCGTGGAGCTAACCCTAGATTCCAAGCTGCAGGAACTCTCGGCGGATCTTCTGGCGGGTCATAAGGGCGCCATTGTGGCGATGAACCCCAAGACCGGTGAGATTCTGGCGATGGCTACCTCCACTTCCTATGATCCCAATGCTCTGGCGAGCCACAATAACACCTCGGTGCTCAATGAGTACGCTGCCCTGGAGGCCGACCCCCAGCAGCCGCTGGTGAATCGCGCTATTGGTGGTAATACCTACGCTCCGGGCTCCACCTTCAAGATTATTGATACGGTGGCGGCGCTGGAGTCGGGTAAGTACAACGGTCAGAGCACTCTGGATAATCCGCAGAATCTGCTGCTACCGGGTACCAATACCTACCTACCGAACTATGTGGGCGGTCAGTGTTCCACCCGCACCAAGGCGACCATTGAGTGGGCTTTGGCTCAGTCCTGTAATACTCCTTTTGCTCAGATTGCTATGGATTTGGGTGAGGATAAGATTGCTCAGACGGCGGCTAATTTCGGTTATGGTCAGCAGCTGAGCGTACCCCTGACGGTCACCCCGTCGGTGTTCCCCACGGGTATGGATAAGAGCCAGTTGGCTCTGGCATCGATCGGCCAGTATGACGTGAAGACCACGCCTTTGCAGGTTGCGATGATGAGCTCGGCGATTGCTAATAAGGGCGTGCAGATGAAACCGAATCTGGTGCGCTCGGTTAAGACGAGTAATTTGAGTACCATTTACGAATTTTCTCCGGAGAAACTTCGTACCTCCACCAACCCGCAGGTTGCTGAACAGGTCAAGAATCTCATGGTAAATTCAGTAGATAATGGTATTGCCTCTCGTGTAAAGGTTTCGGGTGTGAAGGTTGCCGGTAAGACCGGTACCGCCGAAATTGGCACGACGGGATTGAATAATTCATGGTTTACCGGTTTCGCCCCGGCAGATGATCCGCAGATTGCTATTGCGGTGGTCTATGAGGGCGAGAATGTGTCTGCCGGTGCACAACTTTCCACTAATGCAGGTAAGCAACTCTTTGAGGCGGTGTTGAACAAGTGAGGCCTTCAGCTGAGACCACCTTGGGCGGGCGTTATATCCTGACTGAACGTATCGCAATCGGCGGTATGGGTGAGGTTTGGAAGGCGCGCGATAAGGTTCTTGGGCGCACCGTTGCCGTGAAGATCCTGAAAGAGGAGTACACGGGAGATCCGGGCTTCTTGGAGCGTTTCCGTGCGGAGGCACGCCATACGGCGCTGCTGAACCACCCGGGTGTTGCCAATATGTTTGACTACGGTGAGGAAGATAATTCCGCCTACCTGGTCATGGAGCTTGTGCCCGGTGAGCCGCTGAGCGCCATTATTGAGCGCGAGCGCACCCTGTCTCCGGACCGCATTCTGAGTATTATTGCGCAGACGGCTCGTGCCCTGGCTGCTGCTCACGCCCAGGGTCTGGTGCACCGCGATGTTAAGCCCGGTAACCTGATTATCACTCCCGATGATCGCGTGAAGGTGACCGATTTCGGTATTGCTCGTCTGGCGAATCAGGTACCGCTGACCGCTACCGGTCAGGTCATGGGTACCGCCCAGTATTTGGCACCCGAGCAGGCTACCGGTCAGCCGGCTACTCCTTCCTCGGATATGTACTCTCTGGGCATTATTGGCTATGAGTGTCTTGCCGGTCGCCGCCCCTTTACGGGCGAGTCGCAGATTGCTATTGCTCTGGCTCAGGTCAATGATCCGCCACCGCCGCTTCCGGAGTCTATTCCGGCTCCGGCGCGTGCTCTGGTCATGTGTCTGTTGGCGAAGGAACCGGAGTTGCGCCCTGCCGATGCTACGGCTCTTGCCGCTGCGGTGGATGCTATCCGCCGCGGAGATTTGCAGGCTGCTTATAAGGCTGTGCCCACCCTGGAGCAGTTCATGCCCGGTGAGGATGCCACTCGTGTGGCTCCCGTGGTGACGACCAGTAATGCGCCTCGTTTTGGTACCGGTGGTCGTTTCGAGCCGCGCACCACTACCTCCCCGATCCCTATGGAGACCTCGTCAACCCCGGTGGCTGTTGAGAACTCCGGTTCAAAGTCCGGGAATAATACCTGGATTTGGGTTGCTGTGATTGTTGCGCTGCTTTTGGCTATTGGTGCTCTGGTGATGATGTTCTTTAGCAATCAGCGTCAGGCATCTCAGGAGATTGAGGCGGCTCCCTCTGCTTCGGTGAGTGCTTCTACCTCTGCTGAGCCGAAGGCAACCTCCAGTGCTTCCAATGCTCGAGCGGTGACTCTGAACTCTTCGAGCTATGTGAATCGTCCGGTGGATGAGGTTGCTCAGGAGCTGGTTGCCGCCGGTTTGGTGGTGCAGAAGGTCGGTATTGAGTCCGATCAGCCGGTTAATACGGTGCTGCAGATTTCGCCCTCGGGTAGTGTGACGGTGGGAACGACGATTACTGTTCAGTATTCCACCGGTAAGCAGGTGGAGATTCCCGCGAACCTGGTGGGTCGTTCCTCCGACGAGGTCAGCTCCGCCATTAGCAAGCTGGGTCTGAATGTGACGATTCACTATGAGCACTCTCCCACGCAGGCTCCCGGTACTGTGCTTCGCATTTCGCCTGAATCTGGAACGAAAGTTGAGATTCGTAGTAAGGTAGATGTGTATGTTGCGAATTCAAGTTCGGGTGCTCCTGCTCGTGTAACGACGATTACCGAGGACCCGGAGCCGGATGCTAGCGCCTCTGCTGCTCCCAGTGCCTCGGCACGTGCGAGCGCTGCGCCGACGGCTAGTGCGAGGGCTTCTGCCTCTGCCTCGGCTTCTGCCCGTTAATGTTTTAAGCTTCTACTTCTGATTTGTATTACCCAGGAGATTATATGGACCTGTTGGTTCCTGATACGGTAGACAACCGTTATAAGGTCATCGATGTCATCGGTACCGGCGCGATGGCTACCGTGTATTCTGCAGAGGATACTCGCCTCGGCCGTAAGGTCGCGGTTAAGATTCTGCGCCCGGAACAGGCCCAGGATTCTACATTCCGTGCCCGTTTTAAGCGTGAGGCGGAGGCTGTTGCCTCCCTGAACTACCCGGCGATCGTTGCCGTATACGATACGGGTAATTACTCACCCTCGGAGTCCTATGGCACCGATAGCGCGCAGGAGGCATCCTCCGAAGCAACCCTTCCCTATATTGTGATGGAGTTGCTGACCGGTCGTACCCTGCGTGAGGTTCTCTCCTCGGGTGGTCATCTGCCCCTGCGCGAAACTGCCGGTTATGCCCGTCAGCTGCTGGGTGCTCTGCAGTACAGCCATGACAAGGGTATTGTGCACCGCGATATTAAGCCGGCGAATATTATGGTTCTGCCGGTGACCGAAGAGGATATCGCTAAGGGTCAGCCCGGTCAGATTAAGGTCATGGACTTCGGTATTTCTCGCGCCCTGGAAGAGGCTGGCGAGGCACTGACCAAGGCTAATGTGGTCATGGGTAGTGCGCGCTATATGTCTCCCGAGCAGGTTAAGGGTGAAGAGGTTGATACTCGTAGCGACCTGTACTCTGCTGCCTGCGTTATTTACGAGATGATTGCTGGCCGTCCGCCTTTTGTGGCTGATTCCAATGTTGATTTGGCGGCTATGCACCTGTCGGATACTCCGGCGGCTCCTTCCTCCTTTACTCCCCTGGAGATTCCGGCAGCGGTGGATGCTGTTCTGCTCACCGCCCTGTCTAAGGATCCGGCGCAGCGTTATCAGAGCGCTGATGAGTTTGCTGCTGCCCTGGCTGAAGCGATTTCTCCCTCCACCGCTGTTCCGGTGGATGAGGCGATGACCACCGCCTACACTGTACCGGCGGCTGTTGTGGCTGCTTCCGGTGCGGGCGATTACTCTCCCTACACTTCTTCTCTGGATTCCACCTCCGATGTTGAGGATGGCGATCTGGGTAATTTCTTCGACCCGGATGAAGAAGAGTACGAGGATGAGGAAGAGTACTACGAGGAGGAGCCCCGTAAGAGCGTATGGGGTCGCTTCCTGATGGTTTCGGCTATTGTGCTACTGGCTCTGGGTCTGGTGGGCTCGGTTCTGTACTACCAGTCCAAGCTCAATGAGGTTCCTCAGGTTCAGGTGCCGACCATTAGCAATGTCTCTAAGGACGATGCTGATACTCAGCTGCGTAACCTGGGCTTCCAGCTGGAATACAAGGAGGCTTTCTCCGATACCGTCAAGAAGGGCAATGTTCTCAGCGTTGACCCGGCTTCCGGCACCAAGATGGATAAGGGCTCCAAGATTACCGTGACCCTCTCGAAGGGTCCGCAGAGCGTGAAGCTGCCCACCGAGGATGAGGTTCGCGGTCAGAGCGAGGCCTATGTCCGTAATCTGCTCAAGGAAGCCGGCCTGGTAGACGGCCGCGTGTCCACTGTGGATAGCGTGGATGTTCAGGCTGGTATGGTTGTGGGTCTCTCCCCCGATTCCGGTGAGGTTGAGGCTGGTTCTACCGTGGATATTATTCTCTCCTCCGGTAAGGTCAAGGTTCCCTCCGTGGTCGGTAAGACCCAGGATGCGGCTACCGAGGCTCTGAAGAACGCTCAGCTGCACGTGAATATTAAGTACGTGACCACCAGCAATAACCCGGCGGGTACCGTGGTATCCCAGAGCCTGGCGGCGGATACTCCGGCTGAGCAGCACACCACTGTGACCATTGAGGTGGCAAAGGCTCCCGAGCCCAGCGCTTCTCCCAGTAGCGCAGCTCCCGCTCCTACCGCTCGTGCGACCACTGCGCCGACTCAGGCTCCTGCGGCTACCGCTCGTGCAACCGCAGCTCCGAGCTCTTCGGCTCCCAGCACTCCGGCAGCTAATAATCCGGCAGCGGGTAATGCTAACCCTCCGGCGGGCAATAACGGCAATAACGGTAACGGAACCTCTTCGATTAGTCGTAACTAATATCTAGATCACCTAGGCTAAAGGCTCTAGCAGCTCTTCTAAGAGCTTCTAGAGCCTTTAGTGTATAAAGAGTGGTTCGAGATATAAAAGGGCGTTCTAGAGGGTTTTAAACCCTCTAGAACGCCCTTTAGTTATACAGCTGTATCACTCAGCCCGATAAACAGTCCGCCTATGCGATACTCAATCGAATCTGAAAACTCTTAGCCAATCAGCGGCGAGAGTTCCTTAGCACGAGCAGCAGCACCCTCAAGACCGACCTCTTCGAGCCAATTGCCGAGCATCAGGTAGCCGCTTTCGGTCAGAACCGATTCGGGGTGAAATTGTACGCCGTGCATGGGGGCGGTGCGGTGACGCAGACCCATAATAATGCCATTATCGGTCACGGAGGTGACCTCCAGGGTATCGGGCAGAGAGTCCGGTTCCACCGCCAGGGAGTGGTATCGGGTGGCGGTAAAAGGGCTGGGTACATCCACAAAGACGGAGGTGTTTTCGTGGGTGAGCACCGAGGTCTTGCCGTGCATCAGCTCCGGGGCGTGGCTAACAGTTGCACCAAATGCCTCGGCAATGGCCTGGTGCCCCAGGCACACACCCAGCAGGGGCTTATGCTCATCGGCAGCCCAGCGGATCGTGTCAATAATAACGCCGGCTTCTGCGGGCGCACCGGGGCCGGGAGAAATGAGTACACCGTCGTGCTCTGCTGCGAGCGCGAGGGTCTCCTCCAGGCTTTTTTCGTCATTGCGGATGACGGTGGTTTCGGCGCCGAGCTGCTGCAGGTAGCCGACCAGGGTAAAGACGAAACTATCATAATTGTCGATGACCAGGATGCGAGTCATAATTCTCCTTGAATTGTCCTAGTGGCTTGTGGGGCTGCTGGAGGCACCCGAACCGGGGTCAATGGTGACATCCAGGTTGAAGGGGCCGTATTGAGCGAAATGGGGGAAGACGTACTCCATGAGTGCGTACACAATCGCCGCAATCAGCAGAATGGATAGAATAATGCGTACCCAGAGCGGACCGGGCAGGTGGCGGAAAATCCAGCCGTACATGGTGGGTTCCTTTTCTCTAGGTTACTTGGTGGTCAAATGGGCAATGGGCTCGGGGGCACCGGCTGCTGCGGGACGCCAGGATTCAAAGCGCGCGTGCACAATATAGCGTTCGGTGTCGCCATAGCGGGGGTGGCAGGTGGTCAGCGTCATGAGCCGTTCGGTGGGTGCCACGCCGGGCTGGCCGGGAACGGGGTCAATCACGTCCACACGGTCGGGGGTAACGATTTCGTGGCTGTAGACGCTGTAAATGTAGTAGCCATCTTTGGTGCGCACATAGATTTTATCCCCGGTTTCCAGCTGGTCAATATAGTCCAGCACGGCGCCGCGGGTTTGGCGGTGGCCGGCAACGGAGAAGTTACCCACCTGGCCGGGCAGGGCGGTTTCGTCATAGTGACCCAGACCCAGGGTGTCGATAACATCGCTGGTGGTGTCCTGCGCCAGGGGGCGCTGGTAGTCATTGCCGAGCTTGGGGATATAAATAATGCCGAATGCCTGGCCGTGAGCCGGGTCCTCGAGGGTGCTTACGGGGTTGGCGGGGTCCCATTCAATAATGTCGTGGGGTGTTGCCTGATCGAATTCTCGACTCAGGGAGTCTACGGCTGCTGCCTGGGTGTTATTGGCGGCAATATTGGTCCACCATAGCTGCCAGGCAACGAAGAGCAGCAGAATAAGTCCGGCGGTAATAAGCAGCTCGCCGAGAATTTGGACAACCCATTGCAGGGCGCTTTTAGGGGCGGGCTGCTTCTGTGCTGCCGTGCTGGTTCGGGCCATAGCTTATCCTTTGTACCGTAGGGTCTATCTATCTTTAGTGTAGAGAACGCGAGTCAAAGATGAAATCATCCCGCGAGTCTGCAAAGATAGTTCTAACGTACATGAAAAGTTTGCCTAATACCATGCGGAGGATAGATGGCGACCACATCTGCTCGGAAAAATTCCAAGCGTAAGAAGGCAGCGGCACAGGCTCAGCGCGCCAAGGCTCGTTCTGAGGAGCTAAAGGCACGCGAGGCGCAGGCCGAGGCTCAGGAAGCGGAAGAGACTAAGGATTCGGCCTCGGATGCAAAGGGTAACTCCACCAAGGCTGAGAAGGCGTCCGATTCGAAGAAGTCGGAGTCCAAGAAGACTAAGAAGGAACCTCTCTCTGCCGATGATGAGCGCTTTATGCGCGTGGCTAAGGAGCTGGAGAGCAGCCAGACCCTCAAGTCCCCCACTCCCCTGTGGTACAAGGTGATTATGTTTTCGCTGCTAGTAGTGGGCATTCTGTGGATTATTGTCTACTACATTACGAGCGGTCTGTACCCGGTGCCGAGCATTGGCGGCGGCAATATTGGCGTGGGTGTGGGTGCGCTCATGGTCAGTATGCTCATGATGACACGCTGGCGATAGCTTGATGTAGCTTTTTAAACACTGGAGCCGGTACCCGAGATGATTTCGGGTACCGGCTCTTTAGCTTTAATGCGCGCTGTACGGGGTGAAGGTTTAGTTCAGAGTACTCTCCGGTAGCTTCTGTTGAGAGCTCTTCTGTTGTAGTGATTCTCCAGGGCTTGAACGGCGGAAAATCGCTACCAGGGTTAGCAGAATAATAATCTCGCACAGAGTTTGGAGTACCACACTCAGGCGCATCAGGTGCGCTCCCGGGTAATGCTGTAGGTTGGTAGCCAGAACGCTCACCACGGGGAATATAACCAGGGCATTACGGGTTGCTGCACTCATACTCACGGCAATACTATCGCTGCGATCCAGGCGTGCACTTATGCGGGCCAGGGTGTAGGCAGCAGCTGCGGAAAGCGCCCCGTAGAGCATATAGACGGCTGCTATAGACCCCAGGTGCTCACTTCCCGGGTTATGCACCACCGGCGCGGTATAGGCAGCCGCCATAACGAAGAGCAGTAGGCACATCAGTGGCACCATAAAGCGTTCTGCACTGGTGCTCAGGATGCGCGCTATATAGCCCGCTGCGCGAAGGGGTGCACTGGGCGTACGGGGTGAGTAGCGCAATAGATATTGCAGGGCAATGGCTGCCCCGAAGGGAAGAAGCAGTACTAAGATAACGATTCCATAGCCTTCGGTCCATCCACCAAAACCCCCTATATGAACACTTGGCAATATACCAATATAACTATAAATACAGGTTAGAACAGGTATATAGACAGCCTGGACACTTAAAAGCAGGGGTGTTAAGGCCAGCAGGGGTCTCCAAGAACCACCGGCAAGACGCGTAAAAACCACCACATAATCAATACAGGGAGCCAGCAAAATAATGGCAACCGCGTAGGATTCAACCCCCGCGTCGGGTAGAAAAATCACCAGCAATACCGAGACAATCAGGGGATTGAGCACGCAATTCACGGTGAGGATAACGGGTAGAATTCGAGCCACCTCAGCGGAGAGTGAGACAGATCCCCGAGTGCTACTATCTGCATTAAAGAAGGGAATACCCATAAAATTAGCCCAGAGTAGCACGCCCAAAACAGCCGGAACCATCAGCTCAAATAGTGCTGCACCCTCAATACCCACGACCAATGATAGAGCGGCGCCGGTAGCCAAAGAGAGTAAATATAAAAGGCTCTGGTAACGATCCAACCAGCTCATGAATCCTGCCCCATATCAGCGGCCCTGCGGATGCTTTCCGTAACGTTCGCCAGCAACGGAGAGTCAATATTCCAATGCTGCCAATAGAGCTGTACCTCAAAAGGCTCATCCACCAGCGCCACCAGCTCCCCGGAGCTCAAGCCCTTCTCGCACTGCTCCCAGGGCAGCACACCCCAGGCACATCCTGCCTCCACAGCACGGGCATAATCGGGCGAGGAAGGAACATAAAGACGCGGAGCGGGAGTGCGCTCAGTAGCCCCTGATCCACTCTCCTCGGAGTTTATGCCGTATTGCGCCTCCAATAGCTGCCGCGCACGGTGATAGCCATAATCCTGGCGGTCATATTCCAGCACCGGGGCTGCATCCAGCTGAGCCAAAGACACTCGCGGGAAATCCGGAAAATGACGCTGCACAAATTCCGCCGATGCCACCACCCAATATTTCATAACGCGCAAGGGTTCCCAACTGCAGCCGGCAATGGGGTGCGGATCGGAGGTAATCGCTCCCATTACCTCACCGCTGCGCAGCAGGGCGCTGGATTGAAACTCACCCTCGCGGCGAATTTGGCAATAAATGGATTCCTCCACAGCCAGGGCGCGTACAGCCTCCATAAACCAGGTAGCGAGAGAATCCGCATTGACCGCAATAGAAATCGTGCGATGCCCTGTAGAACCCACCAGGGCGCGCTCCAGCTCCTGCTGTAAATATTCGCTCTGACGGGCAATGCGCAGAATATTTTCCCCCGCCGCTGTGGGCTCAATGGGGTTCGTTCTGCGCAGCAGCACCTGCCCGGCAATGCGTTCCATAGTTTTCACGCGCTGGGAAATAGCCGGGGCACTCACGCCGAGGATATCGGCGGCTGCTTCAAAAGTGCCGTACTCAATAATCGTGACAAAGGTCTGCAGCTGGTCTGCACTCAAACGACTCATAAGACTATTTTATGCTACTTAAAATTCTTGAAATAGATTTATGTCGGCGTGTTGGGTATGCTCAACACATGAACATTGACACCGCACTCCTACCCATCACACTGGCAGGCTTCACCACAACACTCACCCTCATCGTCGCCATTGGCGCCCAAAACACCTACGTGCTCAAACAAGGAATCCTCGGACGCTGGGTCACACCCATTATTATCTTCTGCGTACTCTCCGATGTACTCCTGATCGGACTGGGAGTCTTCGGCTTCGGCAGCCTCATCCACGCAGCACCCTGGATCCTCGAAGTCTTCCGCTACGGAGGCACCGTCTTCCTCCTCTGGTACGGTCTTAATGCCCTCTGGCGCAGCCGCAAAAGCGAAGCGCTCATTATCGACACTGCCGACACCGGGCCCCAAACACTGGCTAAAGCCCTACTCATCGCCGCAGCCATGACCTACCTGAACCCGCACGCATACCTGGACACCACTATCCTGCTCGGCTCCCTAGCGAATAACTACGGTGACCCCGGGCGCTGGTACTACTATGTAGGCTGCTGCTTCGGGTCTCTGACCTGGTTCCTGCTGCTCGGTTATGGTTCTCGATTCCTCCGACCGATTTTTGCGAAGCCTAGCGCGTGGAGAGTGCTCGATATTGCGATCGGTTTGCTCATGATTTACCTGGCATACACCATTTTCACTATGCCTTCCCTCTAAACACTATGGCTATGCTGCGATTACAACACCCGCATGGGATAATGCACAATTTCTTTGGAAAATGCACTCCAATAGATCTATAGGTTGACCATCGCATTCGGTCAAATATGAGCTGAATTCGCATGGGATGATGCTCTTTAGACCCGGTAGGAAGCTCGCGCAAGTTCTCTCTGGAACGTAACTCCCTTGGCATCGTCCCATGCGCTTTATCTGGGTTCTGCTCATCCTATGGTTGTATTTCCGAGGTTAAGTCGTGGTTCAAGGAAAAGGCATTCGCGCACAAGTTTCTATAGTTCCAAGCTTCGCCGAGGCTGCATGGAAACTTCGCTGCGCGTCAAACAATGCTCCGCTCGCTCCTTTTGAGGCTGCTTTCACTTCTCGGAGGTGTGTGAGCTTCGCATAACTCCGCGCGTACGCCTCGTTTCCTCAGTTGTCTCAGCCTTGTGTGCGCCTGCAGTCCTGAGAGGGTGACGGAAGGGGTTCTGTGTTTCTTACGTCCTATACGCGCCTTCTATTATTCTCTTCCCGGCTTCGGGGTGGTAGCGTTCCACAGACTTCTCTCCTTTTCTTGAAACCGGTAACGCGTTCTTCCCAATCCGGCAAGGCTACGGTCGGCAATCCGGCAAGGCTACGGATTCCTATCCGGCTAGGTTGTGGCACGCTATCCGGCAAGGCTGTGGCTAAGTATCTGATTCTCCGCATGGGATGAGCCTCTTCAGCCAAGGTAAGAAACAAACGCCAGTGAACTCACGAACGCAACTACCTGGGGCTCGTCCCATGCGCACAGTAATTGATCCAGAATGTTGAATACTGCGCT
>Cebus_capucinus_imitator_PRJNA485217_SSR039__coassemble_1053_pt1 | contig 24773 bp, 21 predicted proteins | sample Cebus_capucinus_imitator_PRJNA485217_SSR039__metabat2_high_PE_009 | metagenome-assembled genome bin Cebus_capucinus_imitator_PRJNA485217_SSR039 | reverse complement strand
TATCTTGCTACTTATCTTGCTAGTTTCTGCTAGCAAGATAGTTCGTTCTCTAAACACAAAACCCCTGTGTGTTTATCTCATCGAGATACGACACACAGGGGTTTTGATCGTCTATGACCTAACGGGTTTTACGCAGCAGCCAGAGCATATACAAACCGCCCACAGCACCCGTCGCCAAACCCACCGGGAACTGGAAAGGCTGCAGAGCGTGAGAAGCAATGAAATCAGCCAGCATCAGCAAAATACCGCCCAGCAGCGCCGAATGCCACAGCGCCGCACCCGGAGTATTCCAATAACGGCGCGCAATCTGCGGAGCCACCAAAGCCAAGAAACCAATCGGGCCACCAATAGAAATTGCAATAGCCACCAGAGCCACCGCGCCAGCAATCAGCAGATTGGTCGTGCGCTTAACATTCAAACCCAAGCCGGACGCCAAATCATCGCCCAACTCCAAGGTGCGCAGCTGAGAACTTAGCAGCAGCACCAGGGGAATCACCGCGCAGAGCACCAGCGCCGGGACGGTCACCTGATTCCAAGACAGAGCATTGAGCGAACCGTGCTGCCAGGTCTTTGCCGCCTCCGCACGCTCCAGGGAAGCGCGAGTAATCAAATAATCATTCACCGCAGCCAGCATTGCCGAGACCGCAATACCGATCAGCACCATCTTCTGACCCATGGAGGCGCCACCGCGCACACCCGCCAGGAGCATAACCAGCGCAGCGGTTACAAAACCACCCATAATCGCGCCGGCACCCACGCCAATACCGCTAATATTGGTGCCAGCCACCAGCATAATCATCAGCGCACCGGTCGCCGAGCCCACAGTAAAACCAATAATATCGGGCGAACCCAGGGCATTACGCGACACGGACTGGAAAATCGAACCGGATAGGCCCAGCGCGGCACCCACCATAAAGGCGGCAACCATACGCGGCAGGCGCTGATCCAGCACAATCATGCGGTCGGTCTCGCTACCGCCTCCGGAGAAAAGCACCTGCATCACGCGCTCGGGGGTAATATCGTACACACCCAGAATCAGGGTTGCAGCAGCTACCACAAGACCAAGACCAAGAATCAGCAGAGTGCGTCCAAGGGGAGTGCGGTAGTGGCCGGGAATAATGGGGCGAGCCGAAACACTCTGAGTTCGAGTGGAAATATTAACGCTCATTATGCGCCCTGCCCTTCTGCCTGATCGTGCGCTACAGCCTTAGAACCCATACGGCCGCGCTTGGAGCCCTTAGAGCCGGAGCTAATACGCATCACCAGCAGCATCAGCACGGGAGCACCGATAAAGGCAGTCACAATACCAACTTCCAGCTCGCTGGGAATAGCGATTACGCGACCGAGCACATCGGAGGCGAGCATAAGTACCGGGCCGTAAATCAGAGCCAGGGGCAGCACGCGCGCAATATCAACACCCACCAGCAAACGAATCACATGGGGAACAACCAGGCCCACAAAACCAATCGGACCGGCAATAGCGGTCGAAGCGCCACAGAGCGCCATAATGGCAACAATGGCACCGGCACGTACCCAGGTGACGGGCACACCCAGGCCGGCAGCTGCATCCTCACCCAGTGCCAGGGCACGCAGAGGACCAATCAACAGGAAGGAGAGCAGTACGCCCACCACAATAAAGGGCAGGGCGGAGTACACCTGCTCGTAGGTACGGTTTTCCAAGGAGCCAACCACCCAGAAACGGTGGGAGTCAAAGGCCTTGGAATTGAACATGGTAATAATGCCGGTAATGGTGCCCAGGCAGGCGTTTACCGCAACACCGGTAAGCACCAAACGTGCAGTGGAATCAAGATTCGGTTTAGAGTCCACCACGCCCATAATGAACACCAGGGCTGCCGCGGCACCGGAGCCGGTCAGCGCCAACCACATTTTGAGAGTGTTATCGCTCAGACCGAAAATACCGGTGGAGACAACCACCGCCACGGCCGCACCGGAGTTCACACCGAGCAGGCCGGGTTCTGCCAGGGGGTTACGGCTCAGAGCCTGCATGAGCACGCCCGCCAGAGCCAGGCCTATACCGACCAGCAGAGCGGCCATGGTGCGGGGCATGCGCTTAGCCCAGATGAGTTTAGCTTCGATGGTGTTGGCATCCGGGTGCAGGAAGCCATCCAGGGAACGGTCGAAGCTGAGCATACGGGAGCCAATGGCAAGGGAGGCAATGAGCAGAATCGCTAGCAGAGCCAGGCCGATAATGAGCGCTAGTATCCAGTAGGTGTTCTGTCGTGTTTTTGAGACGGAGGATTTATCCGCCCTGAGGCTGCGGGAGGAGGCGGGTGCCGGGACGGCTGCCTCGGGAAGCTGTGTGGTACTCATCCGGGTTTCTTGTGCTCTGTAGTGGCTGGGGCGCGAGGCACCCAGGTGGACGGGGTACACGGCTATTCTTTCGGGCACGGCGAAGACCGGGCAGAAAATGCGAGTCCGTGTGTATCGGTGCGGTGTTTTCCGTTACTCTTTACGTACGCTGTGTATCGAAAGAATTATTCGGAGTTACACCAGTAGACGAGCACTTACTTTTAGCGAAAATCACGGATATATATACGCTATAGGTGAACTATATTATCTATATATTTTCGTCATACTTCTGCTGAAGATAGCACTTGCCCTCATAAAAGGTTATCCTAATACCATGGCAAACACTAATATTTCCCGTAACATTACGCGCCGTTCTTTCGGTGCACTGGCACTGGGTTCCTTCGGCGCACTGGCTCTGGCAGCATGCGGCGCCTCGAACTCCTCCTCCACTTCCGGCGCTTCGGCAAGCACTTCCTCCAAGCCCGCTCCCTCCGCTCTGCCCGATGGCATGGGCACCACCGTAGCGGACGGCGTTTTCCCCCGTACCGTCAAGCACTTCAAGGGCGAGACCACCATTGAGTCCGAGCCCAAGAAGATCGTTGTTATTTCCACCGGTCAGATTGACGATGTGCTGGCCCTGGGCGTTGTGCCCGTAGGTGTTGCTGACGCCAAGGAAGCTGACGGCGTACCCAGCTACCTGAAGACCAAGTACGCAGATAAGGCATCCGAGCTGGACGCTATCACCAAGGTCGGCAAGCGTACCGCCCCCAGCATTGAGGCAATCACCAACCTCAAGCCCGATCTGATTCTGATCAACTCCACCGCTAAGGACGAGGCTATCTACGAGTCCCTGGGTAAGGTTGCTCCCGTGGTGGTGACCGAGGGTCAGGGTCTGAACTGGAAGCAGGACTTCCTGCTGATCGCTCACGCTATGGGTGCCGTGGAAAAGGCTGAGCAGCTGCTCAAGGACTACGAGACTTCCGCTAAGAAGCTCGGTGAGATGGCAAACGCTAAGGGCAAGACCTTCTCCTTCCTCTACGCTTCGGCTGACCGTACCCGCATCTTCGCTAAGTCCTCCTTCACCGGTTCTATTACCACCGATGCAGGTCTGGATCGCCCCGCTTCCCAGCAGGTGGCTAAGACCAGCGTGGACATTAGCGCCGAGCAGCTGGATCAGGCTGATGGCGATTACCTGTTCTACGCTGTTCAGTCCGGTGACGAGTCCAAGCTGACCGGCGAGGCTCTATGGCCCACTCTGAAGGCTGTGACCGAGAACCACGCATACTCCGTGGATGCGGATGCCTTCTACATGAACGCAGGTATTACCGCAGCCCAGGTTGTGGTCGATAAGATCGCTGAAGTTCTGAAGTAAGCAGATTCCCTCTGATAGATTCAGAAATATAGCGTATATTGCGTAAAGAGCGGAATGTATACATACATTCCGCTCTTTGCTATATACCTGTAATACTTCAGTACAGAGCACTTGGGATATCCTCTACTCGCTATTCACATAATTTAAAACACCTAAAGGCAGGCCATGTATGGGTATTAGTACCGAAGAGCGCATAGAAGAGATCGGATCCTGGGAGTCTAGGGTCGCGCTCTACCGGATCTGATCATATTGATTTATGTGAATCTCTGGGTAGGCTCCCCTATATTCTGCAGGATACTCATGCCTGGGCACAGCTCTTTGAAAGCACTGCTGAGCTATACCAACAGGCTGCATAAGCCTTGAAACGGGAATAAACCCGTATTGGGCTGTGTTGATTCCTCTAGCTACACTAGAGAAGCAACACAGACAAAGAAAGGCACTATCGTGGCAATTACCCGTCGAACCGCACTGGCAGGCGCAGGCGCGCTGAGTATCACCGCACTGCTGGCAGCATGCTCCTCCGGCTCCAGCTCCGCAGCGAATAAGCTCGAAGAAATCAAGAAGGCGGGCAAGATCCGCATCGGTATGGAGGGTACCTACCGTCCCTTCGGTTTCCACCAGGCAGACGGCACCCTGGCAGGTTTTGAAAAGGAACTGGGCGACTTGATTGCTCAGGATCTGGGCGTAACCGCGGAATACATTGAGACCCCCTGGGACTCCCTGATCGCCGGCGTGGACTCCAACCGTTACGACATTGTTATTAACAATGTTTCCCCCACCGAGGAGCGTCAGAAGAAGTACGATTTCTCCACCCCCTACCTGTACTCCGAGCCCAAGGTTGCGGTTCTGAAGGACTCCCCGCTGCAGAACGTCAGCGAGATTTCCGGCAAGACCTCCGCGCAGTCCGAAACCTCCAATTTCCGCAAGATTATGGAAGAAAAGGGTGCCCAGATTGTCACCATTACCGGCTTCGATGAGGCTGTGGAAATGGTGAACTCCGGCCGTGCGGATATGACCGCCAATGACTCCGTGACCTTCGCCGAGTACCAGAAGGAGCACAGTGACTCCAAGCTGCGTCTGCTCGAAGGCTCCCTGGGTTCCGGCACCAACGCTGCCGTACTCATGCCCAAGAACCAGCAGGCTCTGGTGGATGCGGTCAACGAGTCCATCAAGAAGCACCTGGACAATGGTGATCTGAAGGCAATTTACGTAAAGTACGTCAACCAGGATCTCTCCCCCAAGGCATAATCTCTAACGCCAAACACGACATATACTCCATCGGGTCGCTACCTCTCAAAGGTAGCGGCCCGATGCGTGTCTGCACAGAGTGGTGCAGCGAAGCTACGACATAGCCACGACATATTCTCGTCAGCACGTCATAATCCGGTATTTAAGCCCCTGACAAGCCGACATATTACGTAACATTTCTCTCCGACCGCGAAATATTAAGTCATATGACACACAGAAGCGCGCAAACTACCCGAGTGCCCCAAATATGGGTAAGCTAAGCGAAGAAAGCACTCAGCCGAGTCGAAAGAAGGAATCATGGCAGGCTTCACCACCCGAGCAATCCACCTGACTGAAAACAACCAGTACGGCTCCATTCTGCCGCCCATTTTCACCACCACCACCTACGCTCAGCCCCTCGATGTAGAGGGCCCCTACGAGTACCAGCGCGGTGGCAACCCCTCCCGCGAAGCCGCAGAAAAGACCATGGCGGCGCTGGAAGACGCCAAGCACGCCTACGTTTACCCCTCCGGCATGGCGGCAACCACCGCAGCGCTGAATATCCTCAAGGCGGGCGAGACCGTGATTATGGGCATGCCCATTTACGGCGGCTCCTACCGTTTTGCCACCATTGAGCTGGCTCAGCGCAATGTGCAAACCCGTTTCGTCAAAGACTTCAGCACCCTCAGTGACGCGGACTTTGCCGATAACGTGACCATGGTCTTCCTGGAGTCCCCCACCAACCCCACCCTGGAAGTGCACGATATTCAGCACGTGGCCCAGGTCGCGCACCGCAACGGCGCCATTGTGGTTGTGGACAATACCTTCATGACCCCCTATCTGCAGCGCCCCCTGGAGCTGGGTGCCGATATTACCGTGCAGTCCGCCACCAAGTATCTGGGCGGTCACGCCGATTTGCTCGCAGGTGTTGCCGCAACCAATGATGACGATCTGGCGGTGCGTCTGTGGCACAACCAGATGGTTTCCGGTTCCATGCTCTCCCCCATGGATTCTTACCGCCTGCTGCAGGAGTGTAAGACCATGGCGATCCGCATTGACCGTCAGCAGGAGAACACCTACAAGATTATTGACTTCTTGGAGTCTCACCCCGCCGTTGAGCGCGTGCTCTACGCCGGTAGTGCCTCTGAAAAGGAGGCGGAGATTCATGCCCGCCAGGCTAAGGGTGTGGGTGCGCTGATTTCCATGACTCTGGTTCCCGGTGCTGACCCCAAGCTATTCCTTGAGCAGCTGGAGGTCTTTAGCTTTGCGGTGAGCCTGGGCGGTATTGAATCCCTGGTATCCCTGCCGGCCCATATGGTGCTCGGTTCCTACTCTCAGGAGCACCGCGATATGTTCGGCATTGAAGACCGCCTGATTCGTCTGGCTATTGGCATTGAGGATATTGACGACCTCATTGCTGATCTCAAGCGCGGTCTGGATGCCGTGAGCGAATCTCTCGCCTAGGTCTAAAGTTTTAGACTCTCATATTGAACCGCCCCGCGGATACTGATGCTCTGCCCATGAGCCTGTAGTCGCGGGGCGTATCTAAGACACACATCTATCCCATATCCACTTAGCTATATAGCTTAAAGAATATATAAGGACATACCCATGAGCCTCATCTCCCGCCGCACCGCACTGGCAGCAACCGGTGCCTCCGCACTGGCAGCAGCACTAGCAGCGTGCTCCTCGTCCACCTCCAGCTCGGCAGCCAATAAGCTCGAAGAAATTAAAAAGAACGGCAAGATCCGCATCGGTCTAGAAGGCGCATTCCGCCCCTTCGGCTACCACGATAAGGACGGCAAGCTCACCGGTATCGAATACGAAATCGCCGAGGCAATCGCCAAGGATCTGGGTGTAAGCGCAGAGTACATTGAAACCCCCTGGGACTCCCTGATCGCCGGCGTGGAATCCAACCGCTACGATATTGCCATTAACAATATTTCCCCCACCGAAGCACGCAAGCAGAAGTACGATTTCTCCATCCCCTACGCTTACTCCGAGGCGCGCGTAGCGGTGCTCGACAGCTCTCCGCTGAAGTCCGCCAGCGAAATTTCCGGCCACTCTTCCGCTCAGTCCGAAACCTCGAATTTCCGAACCCTCATGGAAGAGCGCGGTGCTAAGATTATCATCGTTGCCGGATTCGATGAATCCGTGGAAATGGTCAAATCCGGTCGTGCCGAAATGACCGCCAATGACCTGGTCACCTTCAAGGCATACCAGCAGGAGCACCCCGACACCAAGATTCGCCTGCTCGAGGGCGAAGTGGGACCGGGCTCCGATGCAGCAATCCTGATCGCTAAGGGTCAGGAGGCTCTGAAGAAGGCCATTGACGAATCCATCCAGAAGCACCTGGATAATGGTGACTTCAAGGCAATTTATGAAAAGTTTGTGGGCGTCGACCTGAGCCCCAAGAAGAAATAGCGCTAAGGAACTATGGACCGCTATCTAACCCTGTGGGCAGACTCGCTGCCGCAGCTGCTCACCGCAGCCGTGGCAACGACCATTCCGCTCACGCTCATCTCCTTCGCCCTGGCACTGCTAATCGGTACCGTGGCGGCCTCTCTGCGCGCCTCCAGCGTGAAACCCCTGGCGTGGCTGGCGTGGATTTACATCTGGATTTTCCGCGGTACCCCCCTGCTGGTGCAGCTCTTCATTATCTTCTACGGCCTGCCCAGCATTGGCGTGACCCTGGACGTGTGGAATGCAGCAATTATTACCCTGAGCCTGAACACCGGCGCCTATGTTGCCGAGACCTTCCGCGCGGCGGTAGCTTCTATCCCCCGCGGTCAGTTCGAGGCGGCAGCAACGCTGAACTTCACCCGCCTGCAGACCCTGCGTCACGTGGTTATTCCCCAGGCGGTGCGTATTGCTCTGCCGACTCTGGGTAATGACCTGATTGACCTAGTCAAGGGCACTTCCCTGGTATCGGTCATTTCGCTAGTTGATCTTTTCCAGACCGGCAAGCAGATTGCTTCGCGTACCTTTGAACCCATGGCAATGTACACCGAGGTTGCTCTGATTTACCTGGTGATTTTCACCCTGCTGAGCATCGGTCAGAGCTATTTGGAAAAGCGCAGCAACCGTCACCTAAGGAGCCGCAATGCTTAAATTGGAATCCCTGCACAAGAGCTTCGGCGATACTCAGGTACTCAAGGATATCTCTCTGGAGATTGCAGACGGCGAAACCACCGTGATCCTCGGTCCTTCCGGTAGCGGTAAATCCACCCTGCTGCGCTGCTTTAACCTGCTCGAGCGTCCCGAGAAGGGCGTGCTGAGCATTGAAAACGATAGCGTGGACTTCTCCCAGAAGCTCTCCGAAGATGCTATTCGCACCCTGCGCCAGCATTCGGCAATGGTGTTCCAGCAGTTCAACCTCTTCCCGCACTACTCCGCCGCACAGAATGTGGCTCTGGCACCCGTGCTCAACGGTAAGCTGAGCAAGGATCAGGCTGCAGCTAAGGCTCAGGAGCTGCTGGCAAAGGTTGGTCTTGCGGATAAGGCTGACTCCTACCCGGATAACCTTTCGGGCGGTCAGCAGCAGCGTGTAGCCATTGCGCGTGCCCTGGCGGTTGAGCCGGACTATCTGCTCTTTGATGAGCCGACCAGTGCGCTGGATCCGGAGCTTGAGGCAGAGGTAATCCGTGTGCTCATGGACTTGGCTGCTGAAAAACGCTCTCTGGTGATCGTTACGCACAATATGGCATTTGCCCAGAAAGTTGCCGACCGCATTATCTTCCTGGAGGGCGGCGGTGTGCGCTATAACGGTGCTCCCGCGGGCTTCTTTGCCAGCGATGATACCCGTATTCGCCAGTTCCTGAATGTGTACGAGCTGACCGAATACCATATCTAGCAGACGACTATACCAGGCGCCCGCCCGGTGATTCTCTCATCGGGCGGGCGCTTGTGCTTTCCCCGCTATTTCTCCCCTTAGGCACCCCTGCCCTGCCTCTGTCAGTACCGACGCGTAGGATTAGAAACATGATGATTCTTGACCCGCGCCCGGTGCCCCTGGGCGGATTGCGAGCAATGGAAGTGCGCCGCCTGATCCCGGCGCAGCAGCGCCGTATGATTGGTGCCTGGTGCTTTATTGACCACTACGGCCCCGATGAGGTGCCCGTTACCGGCGGTATGCGCGTGGTCTCTCACCCCCATATCGGTCTACAGACCGTTTCCTGGCTTTTCACCGGTGCGATTGAGCACCGCGATTCCCTGGGCACCGTGGGTCTGGTGCTTCCGGGTGAAGTCAATCTGATGACTGCCGGTCACGGTATTAACCACAGCGAGTTCTCCACCCCCGAGACCAGCATTCTGCACGGTATTCAGCTGTGGGTGGCTCTGCCCGCCGATCAGCGCGCTACCTCCCCCGCTTTTGAGAATTACCGCCCGCCGGTGCTCGATTGCCAGGGCGTGACTCTGAGCGTGTTCTTGGGTTCTGCAACCATTGACCGTATTCAGCCCGATGGCAGTGTGAAGACCTATAGCGATGCCTCCCCGGTGCACACCTTTACCCCGCTGATGGGTAGTGATATTCGCGTGGATGATAGCGCTGAAGCGGCAACCATGCGCCTGCATGTGGAAAAGGACTGGGAGTATGGTTTCGTGGTGGATTCCGGTTCGGTTACCGTGACCACCGCCAGCGGTGAGAGCATGACCGCCGGGCGTAACCAGCTGCTCTATTTTGATTGCTGCGACCACCACGATCAGCCCGTAACCATTGAGTGTGCTCCGGGTACCCGCACTGTACTGCTGGCGGGTGCTCCCTTTGGTGAGGAGCTGATGATGTGGTGGAACTTTGTGGGTCGTACCTATGATGAGATTGTGCAGGCGCGTGAGGATTGGCAGGCTCTGATCGCTGCCGATAATTCCGCCGAGCTGGTTGAGCGGGGTGTTATTGCTGGTACACCGGATTCTCCCCGTTTTGGTCCCATTGTGCAGCTACCTGCAGGCTATCCGCTCAACGGTGACCGTGAGGTCATTCCGGCTCCTGCTATGCCGGGTGTGCCACTGAAGCCTCGCGGGGATAAGCCCCGCCCCAAGCCTGAGGAAATTTTCCCTCTGGATACCGGTCAGACCTTCTAGGACGCTCATCGGTTCATACCCTTAAATAGAGATATTCCCCCGTGCACCATAAATACACGGGGGAATATGTCTATCCAAGAATATATACAGGTCAGATCCTATTTTTTATTGCTCTCCTGCTGCTTACGCACCGATTCCCTATATGCCAGAACCTGCTCAGCGGTCAGCACCTCCATCTGATCGGTCAGAGGCTCACCCGGAGTCCAACCCTCATTCTGCAAACGATCCGGCTCGCGACGGAAAGTATTGAACAGATTCGGGCGAGGCACCTTAATCGAGGCAGGAGTGGTCGGCAGCTGCCAATTGCGCCAGTGGGAAAGCAGGCCAAAAATAGTGCAGCTCAAAACCGACACGGCAATGGCGAGGTTCGGCCGATGCAGCACACTCCACACCAGCGCAGTCTCGGCGGCACCCACAAACGCCACCGTGGCGTACAGGGAGTTACCACCAAAAATAGCCGGAATACGGTTGACCAGCATGTCACGAATAACACCGCCACCCACCGCCGTGGCAACACCCAGGGCGATAGCCGGCAGCCAGTGCAGACCGTTATTCAGGGACTTAATGGTGCCGGTAGCAGCCCAGCAGCCCATGCCCACAAAGTCGACCACCAGCAGGGCTTTGGTGGCCCAGGTGGAGCTCAAATCAATCACATAGGCAACCGCCACCGCGCAGATAGCGCCCACCCAATAACCATGGTCGGTCAGTGCCACGGGTAGACCCGCATTGAGCAGAATATCGCGCAGCATGCCTCCGCCCATGCCGCAGGCAATGGCCAGTAGCAAAAAGCCCACAATATCGAAACGGAAGGCGCGAGCGACCGCACCGCCGAGCAGTCCATTAGCGACCACTGCGGCAATGTCTACCACGCGAAAGAGCGTATCCGGTTCAAAGCTCATATATCCCTCCGTTATGCTCGATAATGTCATAGGAAAAGCTGCACCCTGATGTGGGGCACAGCGCCGCATGTTATCTTAGCGTGCTTGTGCGCCGGGTGCACCTTTATGACGCTGAAATACACACCATTTTATGAATAATCTTTGTGGAAAGGACCGCGGTGGCTACAGGTTCCCTCACTCGCGAGCATGTTGCTGAAGCTCTTGAGCCGGTTGCCGAGTATTTTCAGGCGCAGATGCCCGGCTATAGCGTGCGCACGGCGCTTAGTGGTGCGGGAGCTGTGGCTATGTACTTTGAGTCCCCTCCCCTAGCCCTGCGCGGGGTAGATGCTTCGGGACAATCGGTGGCACGTCGGCTGGTGGGCACTATTGAGAGTGCCGGTCGCGGTCTACCCGCACGTCTTGAGGAGCTGAAGTTCTGTTTTATTGCCGGGGTGAGCGTTGCCGAGAGGGAAGAAGAATACCCCGTTATCCCGGATGGCTTGAAGCCGGGTGTGCGCCTTAATGCTGAGCCCTCCTGGGTTTCTGCCGTGCAGGCTCTGGATGCTGTGCTGGGTGAGGATCGGGAGCGCTGGCTAATTTCTCGCGGAGGCTATGTGCCGGGTCGGCGGGCTCTGGGGCCGCGTCGTGTGGCTTTGCGTAAGCATTATTTTCCGGGGAAGCCCTATTTGGGTTTGGGCACTATTGATTGGTGTGCGGGGGTGCGTAGTGTTCCCGTGCCTGCCTCTGATGTGCGTTCTTTGGCCTCTACTCTAATCAATCTTTTACGTGCCTGGGATGGCGCCCTGCATTCTCTGGATGCCTAAACACTCAATGTATATAGCGTTTAAGAAAAAGGGGGCTCCCTACCGGTCGGTAGGGAGCCCCCTTCTACACACATCACATCCGAGAGGATGAAGCCTTAGGCGCCCAGTGCCTCAACAATCTGGATACCCTGAGCAACGCCAGCCAAAGTAGCGGCAATGCGGATCAGGTCGTTGACCTGCTCCTTGGTTGCACCCTCTTCGCGCAGGGTGTGCTCGTGAGCAGCCACGCAGTGGGAGCAGCCGTTGACAGCGGAAACAGCCAGTGCGTACATTTCGAAGTCCAGCTTCTCCACGCCGCCATTCTTACCGATAATCTGCATGCGCAGACCCGCACGCTGATCGTCGTACTCGGGCTCCAGGAAGCCGCGGGTGCGGTAGAAGACATTGTTCATGCCCATGATGGTTGCGGCGCCCAGAGCGGCCTCGACAGCGGTCTCGCTCAGGTGCTGCTTTGCTTCCTCAAGGGTTTCAATCAGAACGGTGTCGTTCTTGGTTGCTGCTGCGGTTGCCAGGATGGAACCCCACAGCTGCTGCTCGGTCAGAGAGGTCAGACGAGTCATTGCAGACAGGTTGAGATTCATGTCCTTTGCGTAGGACGGCAGTGCGGAACGCAGGTTCTCAATGCTCATGATTACTTACCCATTTCCTTGAAAGCGTCGATGGTTGCTGCGCCCTTCTTCCAGTTGCATGCACACAGTTCATCGGACTGCAGTGCATCCAGCTGACGCAGGATTTCGTCGGTGTTACGACCCACGGAATCAGCGGTGATGGATACCGACTGAATGGTGTTGTTGGGGTCAATGATGAAGGTTGCGCGGTCTGCCACGCCGTCCTTGTTCAGGATACCCAGTGCGGAAACCAGCTCGCGCTTGAGGTCGGATGCCATAACGATGGGCAGGTTCTGCAGTTCCTCGTGGGAGCGGCGCCATGCGTAGTGGGTGTACTCGTTGTCCACGGAAACACCGATGACCTGGCAGTCGCGAGCCTCGAACTCGTCAGCCAGCTTGCCGAATGCTGCGATTTCGGTGGGGCACACGAAGGTGAAGTCCTTGGGCCAGAAGAATACTACGCGCCAGGTGTCTTCGTCCAGACCCTCGGAGCTAACGGTGGTGAAGTAGTCTTCGGGCTGCTTTGCGTCGACCTCAGCCAGGTTGCCGGGGATAACACCGGTCATTTCGTAGGCGGGGAACTGATCGCCGATGGTGAGTACTGCCATGAGTCTCTCTCCTTATCTTGTGCCCCGCGTGTGGTGCGGTGGCGTTCGGGGACGCGTGTGCGTCATTGATTTACCACCAGTTTAATATGAATAATTCATAATAAGCAAGTTAAGGGGGCATAATTTTAAAAATTTTTCTCGTTCCCTTCAGCCATCACCCTCCCCCTCAACAGGCGCCCCTTAATCACGCACCTATACTAAAACCATGTCCCACCCAGAACTCATCACCGAAGACTTCACCCTGCGAGCGCTACGCGTTCAAGACGCCCCGGCACTCGTAGAGCTCAATAACGACCCACACACCCAATACTTCACCACCGTCCCGGCACCCTATACCGAGCTGGACGCCCACTGGTTCATTGACTACGCTCAACGCGCCAGTGAGGAAGGGAGCGAGTTCATCTGGGCCATTGACTACTCCGGAGCCTACGCAGGTACTATCGCTCTGCGTCTACCCGAGGCAAACCCCGATTCACCCGGATCCCGCGGTTCCTTAGGGTTTGCCACCCACCCTAATTTTCGCCGCCGCGGCATCATGAAACGCGCGGTGCAGATGGTACTCGGTTTCGGTTTCGACCCGCAGGGGCTGGGTTTAGATGAGATCACCTGGAGTGCTTTAGAGGGTAATGAGGCATCTATCGCTCTGGCACGCAGTGTGGGCTTTAGTGATTTTTGGATTACCATCGATAGTGCGCAGGAGCGCGTGCTGCCGGATGGTAGAACCGTGACTCGAAACGAGATGCATGCGCGCATGAGTCGCGCTGATTTTGCCGCTATTTGGCGCTAACGTGAGCCTGAAAGAAAAGCTGAGCCCCGCTCCTCATCAAGGAGGCGGGGCTCAGCTTTTAGCGGTTTAGTGTGCGGGCAGGATATTACTCCAGTTCAACCGGACCCATGACGCGAACTTCTTCAAGATCCAGACGTTCCTGAATAACGTGCAGCACATTCATATCAATCTCACCGGTTGCGCGCATTTCCACCAGCACCTCGCGCTGACGGTTCAAAATGGCGATGCGCAGAGCCTGATCCTGTTCCAAAATGCTGGGGGCACGACTACCGTCGGGTCGGCGCTCCATACTGGAGTACAGTCCGGTGGGTTCGGAATCACTATCGAGGTTAATGCGCTTGTTATAGTGCGTGAATTCGCTACGCAGAGCATCGCGCACCTCATCGCTGATTCTAAGCTCTTCAGCCAGATCATCCAGGGATTTGTATGCCTCGCGCAGAGCGGTGCGGCTTGCCATCTCAATTTCGCGCTCTTCAGAATCGTCCACGGGAAGCTTCGCCCATCGAATGACAGCCGGCAGGCTCAGACCCTGAACCACCATGGAGAGCATAACTACTGCCGCCACCACGAAAATAATATATTCGCGCAGGGGCGTATCGTAGGGAACCGAGAGCGCCACCGCCAGGGAAATACCGCCGCGCAGACCGGCTGCGGTAGAGACCATACGACCCTTGAACGTGGTGCGCAAAGTCTTCTGATTCTCGCTACGGTCAAGGAATCGCACAATACGTACGGAAACCTCAAGGAAGAGGAAACGTACCGCAATGGAAGCCAGCCACACCGCAACAATGGCAATCATACCCTTGTAGAACTGGTATCCATGTTCCTGAGCGGTCTCTTCCATGGTGCGCCAGATTTCGGGCATTTGCACGCCCACCAGTATGAAAAGAGCACCGTTGAGCGCAAAGGAAATAAAAGCCCAAATCGGCAGACCGTAGAAACGGTTAACCGGGGTAATGGTTTCCGGCCCGTAGTAGGTCATATAGATAGCGGCAACCACCACTGCCACCACGCCGGAGCCCTTGAAACCTTCAGTAATTTCCAGGGATTCAGACAGCAGGAAGGCAATAAAGGGTACGGTCACCATAAAAGCCGTGAAGTACATGGGGTTTTCAATATGAGCACGGATCTTATTGCATGCCCAACCTACCAGATAACCGACGAGGATACCGGCAGCGAAGGAATAGAAGAACATACCGGTGGCGCGTCCCGCGCTCAGCTCATGACCGCCGGCAACTTCCAGCGCTAGGGCGAAGACCACTAGGGTGGTACCGTCATTAATGAGGGCTTCACCCTTGAGGGTGGAGATCAGTGATTTGGGTAGTTTGCCGTTGAGGGTAGCCACCGCGGTTGCGTCGGTGGGTGCCAGGGCGGCACCAATAATGAGCGCCGGTCCCCACCCGATGCTGGTAATGGTCACCAGTAACCAGGCGATTGCCACGGCGGTTACAATCACCAGCAGGGTACCGGTGAGAATAATACCGCGCAGGCGTTTACGCATTTCACGCCAGGAGGTTCCGCGCGCTTCCCAGAAGAGCATAATGGGCAGGAAAATCTCGAGGATTACGTGGGGTGGCAGACCCAGCTCCTGCACCTCGTGCAGCTGATGCGAGGGAATCAGACCCATGATCAGGCCAACAAAAATCAGGACAATAGCCGGTGTGACGCGAATTTTATGCGCCAGGATATTGCCCACCAAAATTGCCATGGAGACGGCAATGAGTACTTCGAGCACGTAGGGTTCCTTGGATAGCGATTAGTCTGTGTGTCCCCCGCACTCGTGTTCACCCGCCGGTGATAACATTCTGCGGGCATAGCAAAAGAGCGCTCGGGGCGCTTAAGTTTCAGTCTAGCACTCTAGGCTATGGGCTGGACGGGGGATGTGAGATATCGGTGCATAGTTTTGCTGATAGCTCTTTTGTGCAGATATCCTCCTGTGATGCGAGAAACCCCGCGCAGGACTAGTGCCCGAAAATATGAAGAATTATGACAATACGAGCTCTTTGTGTCCGAAGCGGTGAAATAGCAGCCAAAATAGGGGCTGAAAATGTGTGCTCGCCCTCTATTCATGCCACAATGGAACTATGACTGAATTGAATAACCCCGTAACCGGCTCCCCGCTCGTTAAGCGCGGCCTGGCCGATATGCTCAAGGGCGGCGTGATTATGGACGTCGTCACCCCCGAACAGGCAAAGATTGCTGAAGATGCCGGCGCTGTTGCTGTCATGGCTCTGGAGCGAGTCCCCGCCGATATCCGCGCCCAGGGCGGCGTGGCTCGTATGTCCGATCCGGATATGATCGAGGGCATTATTGACGCTGTCTCCATCCCCGTGATGGCAAAGGCACGTATCGGTCACTTCGTGGAGGCTCAGGTGCTGCAGGCTCTGGGCGTCGACTTCATCGATGAGTCCGAGGTTCTCTCCCCCGCCGACTACGTTAACCACATCGACAAGCAGCCCTTCACCGTTCCCTTCGTGTGCGGTGCGACCAACCTGGGTGAGGCTCTGCGCCGTATCACCGAGGGTGCAGCAATGATCCGCTCCAAGGGTGAGGCTGGCACCGGTGACGTTTCCGAGGCAACCAAGCACATCCGCACCATTAAGCGCCAGATTGCTGAGCTGCAGGGTCTGTACAACACCATGCCCGATGAGCTGTACGTGAAGGCTAAGGAGCTCTCCGCTCCCTACGAGCTGGTTCTGGAAGTTGCTCAGACCGGCAAGCTGCCCGTGGTTATGTTCACCGCAGGTGGCGTGGCTACCCCCGCCGACGCAGCTATGATGATGCAGCTGGGCGCTGACGGCGTGTTCGTTGGTTCCGGTATCTTCAAGTCCGGCGACCCGGTTGCTCGCGCAAAGGCTATTGTGAAGGCTACCGCTCAGTTCGAGGATCCCCAGGTTATTGCTGAGGTTTCCCGCGGCCTGGGCGAGGCTATGGTCGGTATCAACGTTGCTGATATTCCGGCTCCCCACCGCCTGGCTGAGCGCGGCTGGTAATAGCTTCTAAACTATGATGCGGGGCGGGTGTGCATTCGGTGCGCACCCGCCCTTTATCGTCTCACTACTATGTACCTCCCCTTCTATAGGGGATGCTCTAGGAGGATAGAATGTCTGAATCTCTGCCCGGTGCGGGTAAAACTATTGGTGTGCTGGCTCTGCAGGGTGGCGTGGCTGAGCACGCTCAGATGATGCAGGATTTGGGTGCGCAGGTTGTGCTGGTCAAAAATGCGGCGCAGCTTGAGAATATTGATGCTCTGATTCTGCCCGGTGGCGAGTCCTCCACCATTGACCGCCTGACCCGTATTTTTGATCTGCGTCAGCCGCTTATTGACGCTATTTCCGCAGGTCTACCCACTCTGGGTACCTGCGCTGGTTTGATCATGCTCTCTGCAACCATTGAAGATCCGGCTCCAGGTCAGCAGAGCCTGGGTGTGCTGGATGTGGCAGTGGGTCGTAATGCCTTTGGCCCGCAGGTTGATTCGGCTCAGGTATTCCTGCCGTGGATTACTCCCGCAGGTGATGAAGTGACCATTGATACCGCTTTTATTCGCGCGCCCATTGTGACCGTTCCCGGTGAAAACGTTCAGGTGGTGGCGCGCCACGAGGGCAAGATTGTGGGCGTGCGTTCGGGTAAGATTATTGGTATTTCTTTCCATCCGGAACTGACCGGCGATACCACGGTTCATGAAGAGCTACTGAGCCTGATCGACTAATTTTAGCTATCTGACATGTGCTTATAGATTTATATCTATATAGCTATATATAATATATGCCCGCTTGGCACTCTCTGCGAGTGCCAAGCGGGCATATATATGTTGAAGCCTTTATGCCAGCGAGGGCAGGCGATAGAATGCCTCAATCATACGGGTCATATACGCCATATCATCCACATGGCACATTTCGCGCATGGAGTGCATGGACAGCAGACCAATACCCACATCCACGGTGCGCATGCCCAGACGGGTTGCGGTAATCGGGCCGATAGTCGAACCGCAGGGAGTATTGTTATTCGATACGAACTCCTGATAGGGCACATCGGCTGCACGGCAGGCCGCCACAAAGACACCCGAACCCACCGAATCGGTCGCGTAGCGCTGATTAGCATTGAGCTTGAGCAGCGGGCCCTGGCCGGGCAGAGGCTGCACATTCGGGTCGTGATGGCTGGAGTAGTTCGGGTGCACCAGGTGACCGGCATCTGCCGAGAGACAGATCGAATCAGCCAGGGAACGACGGTACTCCTCAAGGCTTTCACCGCGGGCGGCACTGAGGCGAACCAGCACATCCTCCAGGAAGGGACCGGCTGCACCACTGCGGGAACCGGATCCAATCTCCTCATGGTCAAAAGCGGCGAGCATAGCGGTATCGTGTGCCTGCTCATCAGCATTATCGGCAACATAGCGTTCCAGGGCGCACAGACCCGCGTGCACGGAGCTCAAATTATCCAGGCGACCGGAGGCAAAGAACTCTTCATGCTCACCGAAGCGGCGGGGATCCTGAGAGTCTACGGTAAAGAGGTCATAACCGACAATATCCTCTTCGGCAAACTCTTCTCCCCCGTCGATTACCTGGTGGGTGAGGTAGCCCAGTAGGCTGGAATCTTCGGAATTTGCGCCCCAAATCGGGTACATATTGAACTGACGATCCAGGCTCAGGTCATTACGCTTGGTATCCAGATGAGGCGCCAGCTGGGGCACACGCGCCAGCGGACCGGTTGCGACATAGCGATCAACCAGCTTGCCGTCCTGCAGCACGGTCAGGCGACCGGCAACGCGCAGCTCACGATCGAGCAGGGAGTTTAGCAGGGCACCGCCGTAGTTCTCCACGGCGATCTGGTTCCAATTTTTGAAGGATACGCTCGGCTGCGGCTTAATTTTGAGCGCCGGGGAGTCGGTGTGGGCGCCCAGCACACGGTAGCCACTGGCCTTTTCAGCCTTGCGGCCGCCCGCCCAAGCGATTACTGCACCGTCACGAATAACATAGTGGCGTCCCTTTGCCACTTGGGGATCCCAGGCATCGTTTTCGTGCAGCTCGGTAAAGCCGGCTGCCTGCAGGCGACGCGCAACAGTGCGTGCTGCCAGGTAGGAGACCGGGGAGTCTTTGACGAATTGGGCTAAATCTTCAATGTTTTTAATTGCGTCTACACTCATACCCTTAAGCGTACTCCCTTTGGGGTCTTTTATGCAGAATCTACACCACTCTTCACACAATCTGCTTCTATAGTGCTCACGGAGGGAAAAATATCGCGGTAGGGTACAACACCCTACCGCGATATTTCGAAATACAACCTATACAAGATTATGTTTCACGTGAAACATGCACTATGCAGACTGAGGTTCAACCCGAGGAGCCTCAATAATACGGCGAGAGGCAAAACCAGCCTTACGCGCCCAGAGGCACATCATCAGGGTATACAAACCCTCAATACCGGCAACCAGTGCGAAGTCCATAAAGCTCGTACCCGCCTGAGCAAAAGGATCCTGCGCCGCAAAAAGACCCATGAGCATAACCAGCACATTATTACCCACGTGCAAACCCACACCAGCCTCAATACCGCCGGTATACCAGCACAAAATACCGGCCATCAAGCCCATAGTCAGCACGCCCGCCTGACCCCAAAAATCATAGGAATGGCCCAGCATAAAAAGCACCGCAGGAATTGTAATAACAATAATGGGACTCTTAATCCAACGACCCAAAATCTGCATAGCGTACCCGCGGAAAGCCAGCTCCTCGGCATAGCATTGTAAGGGAACCAAGAAAATCATCAGCAGGATAAAAGCAATCAAACGCCCATCATCAGCCGGCACGCTCATCTGCCCAAAACCAGCAAAAGAATCCAGAGCACCGGTAACCAGATAAAAAAGACCGTACACAGCAAAGCTCAGCCCCAGGGAGCGAGCAAGCAGGCCCCAGCGCATGCGACCGGCTACCGAATGCAGCAGCCCAAGCGGGCGAGCGCCAAAGATCCAACGGCCCACAATAAGTCCGGGTGAAAGCACAGCAATTGACGCAAAGCTAAAGAAGAGAATCCACGGGTCAATGAGAGTCTGCGTTTGGATATAACTCGTTATATCCCCACCTCCATCACTCAGATGTACCGAATGATGGCTCAGAGCGATATAAAGACCCATTGCCAGCTGCACCAAAAAGAGCAGCGCGACAGCAATACCGCCACCAACCAGCAGCTCCAGCAGAGGCTTATACCATTGCACGCGGCTATCGCTGCGCTCGAGCTGGTCATAAGTGTACTCACCGGGAATATCGCGCGCGGGCTGCACAGGATAGGGTGCCGGCGCCGCGTAGAAGCCTTCCGGGTGAACTATCGCTGCCTCGGGTATAGCCGATTCTGCCGGCTGCACCGCGTATCCGGCATTGGGGGCAGGATGCTGCGCATTCTGCTGGGATTCGGGTAGATTCTCAGTCATATATTTCTCCATAGAACAATCTGGAAGAATAAAGGTGCACTCGGGTACAAGCGCGCATATGACTCCTACCCTAACACGCTATAACGCGGGCTGTCAGGGCTAGTTCATAGAGCGATATACGGACCGTAACGGGGTACAGTTCCCGTTATTTTTGGTTAAGTAGGGTCATAAGCTGGGAGCTTGCGCAATATATCGCCTTAAACCACGAATTATGAGCCTAGCTATGCGATACTTTTAGAGATAACGCAATGTACGAAAATATTGCGCGTGGATTCTTCCGGTTGAATTCTTCGCGCATGAGGAAGGCATTATGGCACTCATCTTCAACCCGCCGCCCAATTGGCCCAAGCCGCCGGAGGGTTTTGTTCCCACCAACACCTGGCGACCCGACCCGACCTGGGGTCCTGTACCTCCCGGCTGGCAGCTATGGATTGAAGAGCCAGAGCCGGAGCCCACTCCCGAGGTGGTTGAGGCTCCCGAGGCAGATATCCCCGAGAACCTGGGCACCCCCGAGCAGATTGCCCTTCCCGAGCAGGTAGAGGCAGCTGCTGAGCCCGCTATTGAGAGTGTTGAGGCTCCTGAAGCACCGGCGGCACCCGAGTTCAACATTCCGGCGCCCGCTCTGTCCGATATTCCCGCACCGAATCTGGATTCCATTCCGGCACCGGCTGCGCCCGTTGTAGCAGATATTCCCGCACCGAATCTGGCTGATATCCCTGCGCCCTCTACTGCTACTCCGGCGGCACCCGAATTTAATATTCCGGCACCCGCCGCCGAGATGCCCGCCGCAGAGGTTCCGGCACCCGAGCTGGGCTCTATTCCGGCACCGAACCTGGCAGAAATTCCCGCACCCGTAGCTGAAGTTCCGGTTGCTGATATTCCGGCTCCGACTTCTATTCCCGCGCCCGCTGAGCCTGAAATTATTGGCGCAGCTGCAGAGGCTCAGGACATTATTGTTGAGCCCGCGCCCGAGGTTCCGGTCGCTGAGGTACCCGTTGCAGAAGTTCCCTCGGCTGAGATTCCCGCTCCGGCTGCTCCGACCTTTGATATTCCGGCGCCCGCAGCTCCGGCACCCGTTGAAGAATCGGCTGCACAGACCCCGGTTGAGCCTGCTGCTGAGCCCGTTATTGAGGCGGAAGAGGTACCCGCTCCGCGCACCTCCGAGGAGTTTATCCCCGGCGGCTCTCCCTTTGTGGAGTTCTCTATTCCCCTGCCGGTGGATGAGGTTGAGATTCAGGAGCCTCTGGAATCTGTCGAAAGTCAGAGTCCCGAGCTTGCTGACGCTCCCGCCGCTGAGATTCCCGTTGAGGTTCCGGCTGCTGAAGAAGCTGTAGAAGATCCGGCATTTGAGGCGCCTGCCGCAGACGTTCCCATTGCAGAAATTCCTGCAGCTGAGCCCGTTTTTGAGGCTCCTGTAGGTGAGGTACCCGTTGCGCAGATTCCTGAGGCTGAGGTTCCGGTTGAGAATCTCGCAGCAGAAGCACCCGTTGCCGATATTCCGGTAGCCGAGGTGCCCGTTGCGCATATCCCTCAGGCTGAAGTTCCTGTAGCTCAGGCTCCCGTAGAGCCCCGCGCCTTTGAAGCTCCCGCAGCATTCGAGGCACCCGCCGAGGCTGCATTCTCTGAACCTGCATTCATCGAGGCTCCTGTGGCAGAGGTTCCCGTAACCGAGGCTCCCGTTGCTTTTGAAGCACCGGACTTCTCTGAAGAACCGACTGTTATTGCGCAGCCCGCTGCTTTTGAGGCTCCTGCAGCTTTTGAGCAGCCCACCGAAGCACCTATTGCAGAAGTACCCAGCGCTGAGGTTCCCTTTAACCCGGCTGCCGGTATTGCGGCTGGCGGTGCCGCTCTGGGTGCAGCTGCTGCAACCGGTGCTGCGGCTGCGCAGAAGAAGGGCTCGAAGAAGCTGCTGCTGAGCATTATCGCCGGTGTGGTGGTTCTGGCTCTGATTATTGCCGGCGCTGTGTTCTTTATGAACCGCGGTGGTAGCACCAACGCTGAGCCCGCAGCTGAGACGACCAGCGCCTCGGCCGCTGCTGAAAGCTCCTCTGCCTCCACTTCTGCTAGCGCGGCTGAAGTCAAGACTGTGGAGCTGCGCCAGCCCAGCGGTGACTTCAAGGAGTACAAGGGCGACGGTTCTAAGACCATCGATATTGAGAAGCCCAAGGGTGTGGATTCTAAGGCGATTGTGACTTACGAGTTCACCTCCTCGAAGGATTCCGGCAGCCTGTTCTCCATGCAGGGTCGTAGCGATAATGATCAGACCAGTAACCTGAGCGTTGCTGAGACCACCAGCAACCGCACCGCGGTGACCGGTTCGGTATGGGCTGATATTGAGCCGAATCAGGCAAATAAGACCCGCAAGCTCAAGATTGAGGCTGAGGGTTCGTGGACTATCCGCGTGTACGATGAGTCTTCGGCACCTAAGTACGCTAAGAATGAGAAGTTCGAGTCTAAGCAGCTGAACTACGCGTTCCTGTACACCGGTGGCGCGGGTACTCTGCAGGCCACCAATGAGCGTAGCGGCGAGGGTAGCACCAGCATTATGCTCACCCGCGGTACTAAGAGCCAGCAGCGCGCTCAGGTGCTTTCGAATGCGGAGCCTAAGTTCAAGGGTTCGCTGGAGATCACTGAGTCTGAGGAGATTTACTTCCAGGTCAATACCACTGGTACCTCCACCTGGTCGCTGGATGTCCGCTAATCTCTTTCCCTAGAGACCACAAAGGGGGCCCGCCTGAGTTTCAGGCGGGCCCCCTTGAGTGTATCCGAGCGCCTATCAGCCGCTAACGCGTGAGTGCAGATTCAGCACGGATTTCGGGTCGTGTTGCCGCGTAGCACCAGAGCATGGTCACGCTATACAGACTCAAAATGGGCAGGGTCGCAATCACCAGCAGGTGGTATGCAATATAGTCCATTCGGTCAAAAGTTCCTCCCTGCAGCAGAGCACCCAGCTGAACCGGCTCAATATACAGGGTGATACCGGCAAAAATAGTCAGCACTCGCCCGAGTTTATACAACCATGCCGGTAGCACGCTGAAGAAGACCGGCAGACCGTCCAGCACCAGGGCGGCAATCAGCAGCGGGAACATGACATTGTGATGACCCCAGCTAATGGGTGAAATGCTGATCATGAGCAGACCGGTCACGCCCACCTGAGCCAGCACCATGGAGCGGCGTTCCAGCTGGTAGAGCAGGTAACCGATGGCGATCACGGTCAGCAGGGCTACAGTGTAGTAGGTGATGCGCAGGGTCGTATCGCGCAGGCCAAGGTGCATGAGCCAGCCCTGAATGGAAATATTATCCACATAGTTAATATTTCCCACGCGGGCGGGATCATGAACCGCCTTGAACCAGTAGGTGTACGCGTCCTGAGGGTTGAGCACAAAGCCCAAGGCTACGGTCGCACCAAAGCTTGCGCCCAGGGTTGCGATACCCTTCCAATCGCGGCGCGCCAGGAAAATCAGACCGAAGGCAAGCGGCGTGAGTTTAATGCCTCCGGCAATGCCGATAAGCACACCGCGCGGCACACGGGTTGCCGGGCGAATAAAGTCGGCGAGCACCAGCATGAGAATTACGGCATTAATCTGGCCGAAGGTGGTGGTCCACCACCAGGGACCGCAGAGCCAAATTACCGAGGTGAGTGCCGAGATAGTTCCCCACTTACCAAGCTTTTCTTGCAGGGGCAGGCGACGGCCGCGAGATTGTACGTAGCCGTAGATTACCGAGGAGAACCAATAGCAGATGGCTCCCACGACGAAGACCATCAGGTACATGGTCAGCTGCGCCCTGATCAGGGTGAAGGGGATAAAGATATAGGCGGCAAAGGGCGGGTATGTAAAGGGGAAGTGAGAGACGCGCACATCGTAGAGCGGCACTCCCCCGCTGCGGCCTATAACGGCTTCGGCACCGCTGCGGTACACCATGAGATCGAACATAGGGTGGAATTTGATGTACCAGAGTATACCGAGGGTTACCAGAGCGAGCACCACATGGGGTATCACTCTATATGCTCGTGCGCTGTGTACTTCTTCGCGCACCATTGCACTCATGATTAATCACGACCTATCTATATAGATATGTAGTTATTTATACTCCTGACAGGTATTTTCACAAGGAAAATAAAATCTAAACAGTCTGCACCGACTCCGAGCGGATCTGGCGGGTGCAGCTCGAGGCGCCCCAAAGCACAATCACCACGCACCACAGGGCGAAGATCGGCAGACCGCCAATAAAGACACCGGGAGCCCAGAGGTGCTCCAGATTGTCCATACTGCCCCAGGTGGCGCCTCCCACGGCACGCGGGGAGATAAACAAACCCACGGCACCAATCCAGAAGAGTACTCGGGCACCCTTCTGTAACCAGGCGGGGAAGACCTTAAAGAAGAGGGGGAAGGCGTCCACTACAAGGGTGGCAATAATGAGCGGCAGCCACACATTGTGGTGCGACCAGCTAATGGGCGAGAGGCTCACCATGAGCATACCCGCCACGGAAATTTCAGCAAGCACCAGACGGTGACGGTTTAGCTGATACAGAGCCACAGCAGCCAGCACAATAGAGAGGGCAGCCAGGGCGTAGTAACTGTATTTGAGCAGCGAGCCGGTCATACCGAAATGAGCCAGCCAGCCCTGAATCGAAATATTATCTACGAAGTTAAT
>Cebus_capucinus_imitator_PRJNA485217_SSR039__coassemble_1048_pt1 | contig 25044 bp, 15 predicted proteins | sample Cebus_capucinus_imitator_PRJNA485217_SSR039__metabat2_high_PE_009 | metagenome-assembled genome bin Cebus_capucinus_imitator_PRJNA485217_SSR039 | reverse complement strand
GTGCGGGTGCAGGCGCCGCAGAAGGGCTCGGTTACGGAGGCAATAATGCCCACCTGGCCCAGCGAGTCCCTGCCATCGACGGGGAAGCCAGCGGAGTCCAGCTCGGTGCCCAAGGGGTAGACTTCCCAGAGCTGGGCGGGGGAGTCGCCTCGTTCGATGCTGGTGGAGCCCAGCACGAAACGCTCGGAGAGCAGGGCACGAATTTGAGCTGCGGTAATTGTGCCTTCGCGGGTCCAATTATTGTCGGCATCCAGCGGCATCTGCTCAATAAAGCGCAGCTGGTAGCCGCCCGCAAGCGCCCAGTCGAGCAGCTCGGGTGCTTGGGTGTCATTGACTCCGGGCATGAGCACCGCGTTGATTTTCACGGGGGAAAGTCCCGCTGCGGCTGCTCCTTCAACTCCGCGCAGCACCGAGGCGAGCTTATCTCTACGGGTGAGCTTGGCGAAGGTTTCAGAGCAGATGGTGTCCAGGGAGACATTAATGCGGGTCATGCCAGCATCCACCAGTGCCTGGGCTCGTTTTTCCAGACCGATACCGTTGGTGGTCATTGCCAGGGGCACATCGGGGTGTAGGGCGTGAATGCCGGCAATAATATCGACGAGGTCTGCTCGGACCAGGGGCTCACCACCGGTAAAGCGGATTTCTTCTACTCCCAGCTGGCTAATGGCTACATCTGCCAGGCGAATGATTTCTTCGGCGGAGAGCAGATTATCTTTGGGTAGCCACTGCAGTCCTTCGGCGGGCATACAGTAAATGCAACGAAGATTACATTTATCGGTCAGGCTGATACGCAGGTCGGTGGCGATGCGTCCCGAATTATCTAAGAGGGGACCGGAGTTCTTGAGTTTGACCGGGAAAGGAACCGTTTTTTCGGGCTTCGGCTCGTTTTCGGGCGCAATAAATCCGCCTTGGATATCTTCCGCAGAAGATAAGGTGCGTAACGTCGGTCCCGCAATCAGTTGCGAGGTGCCCGAGCTAGGGGTATATGCCATAGCAACCTTCATAGAAATTTCGCATCGAAGAGACGATAATACGATTATTCCACGATTTGTGTCCCGGTGTGAGTATGTTACGCATAAGTTCGCTGGCAGAAGCTAGCGAGTTTAGACACAGATGATGGGGTGAGTGCTCACTGAGGTAAGCCTCTGTGAGAGATGCCTCAAGTCATAAATGTGTAAGTAGCATTAAACGCGCAATACGAGTCGTAGAATAGCTCGTATTAGACAGATTAGTGTCTCTAACTCTGCCTAATACGAGGGATCCGAGAACACCATTGTTCACTAAGCTGCTTCCAGCACACGATATTAAAGGAAATATCCATGAAGAACACTTTCAAGGCCGCAGGCGTAGGCGCTGCACTCTTCGCATCCCTGGCAATGACCGGCTGCGGTGCACCCGCTAATAACTCCTCCTCCACCGCAACTGCATCCTTTTCTTCCTCCGCAGCAGCAGTATCCGGCGAGATTAAGGTTTTCGCAGCAGCATCCCTGCGTAATGCGGGTACCGAACTGAGCGAAGCCTTCAAGAAGTCTCACCCGAACGTCAACATCACCTTCAGCTACGAGGGTTCCTCCAAGCTGGTTCAGAAGATTGAGCAGGGCGAAGAAGCAGACCTGCTGATCACCGCTGACCAGAAGAACATGAAGAAGGCAACCGCTCTGAGCGAGCTCGAGGGCGCAACCCCCTCCGTAATCGCAACCAACAAGCTGGTTCTGGTTACCGCTGAGAACAACCCCGGCAAGATCAACTCCCTGGATGACCTGAAGACCACCGAAGGCACCGTGGCAATCTGCAAGGAAGACGTTCCCTGCGGCACCCTGGCACACAAGGAGCTGAAGGACCACGGCATCGAGCTCAAGAGCGCTTCCACCGAAGCTAACGTGGGCGCAGTGACCACCAAGGTTACCTCCGGTGCAGCAGATGCAGGCTTCATCTACACCACCGACCTGGCAGCAGCAAAGAAGGACGGCAAGAACCTGGGCTCCGTCGAGCTGACCGACATCGAGAAGAACGAGTACCCCGCAGCTCTGACCAAGCACGGCTCCTCCTCCGATGCAGCTAAGGAATTCTACAAGTGGCTCGAGTCCGACGAAGCTAAGAAGATCCTCAAGGACTACGGCTTCGAGACTGGCAAGTAAGCCGCTATATCACTCACTGAGTGAGCGATAGCTGATATAAAAGCTGCTGATATGCAGCTATAGAGAGGGGAGGTACGCTAAGCGCCGGTTCTACCGCAGCGCCCGGGCGTACCTCCCCAGCTCTATTTTTCTCTCAATCACCGCACACAATACCTCGTGAGAACACCTCGGCAGAATGAGAAGAACACCGTGAGCCAAGCACCCGCAGAAAGCATTAGCCGCGAACACCGTAAAACCCTCTACTCGGGTCCCTTTAGCATTGTTCCGCGCTACTTTATGATTCCCGCAACCATCGGTTTCCTCTTTATCCTAGGGCCACTGGTAGCGCTGCTGGTTAATATGCCCTTCGCCAAACTCGATAGCATTATTGACGAAGAGGTGCTGGGCGCAACCCGACTATCCCTGTACACCGCCTCCATTTCAACGCTGATCTGCGGTGTGCTCGGCGCGCCCCTGGCGCTGCTGCTCTCCAAGGTTATTGACCGATCCCGCGTCAAAGCCGTGGGTAATGTACTCTACGCGGTCATCTACACCCCCATTATTTTCTCGCCCGTGGTTTCCGGCCTGGGTCTGCTTTTCTTTTGGGGTCGTAAAGGCCTAATCGGTGCCTGGCTTTATGAGCAGGGTGCCCGCATTACCTTTACCACCACCGCGGTGATTATCGCCCAGGTCTTTGTGGCTCTGCCCTTCTTTGTCGCCAGCGCCGTGACCACTCTGCAATCCATCCCCAAGGAATATGAGGAAATTGCGCGAGTTGAGGGTGCACGAGCGAGCGAAATTACCTATAAGGTGCTCCTTCCCCTGGCAGCCCCCGGTATCTTTACCGGCTTCCTGCTCTCCTTTGCCCGCGCGCTGGGCGAATTCGGCGCGACCGTCACCTTTGCCGGTAACGTCAAGGGTAAAACCGAAACTATCCCTTTGAATATTGACCTGGCCATTAGCGGCGGTAGTATGAACTCCGCTCTGGGTAGCGCCCTGATGCTCATTAGCCTGTACCTGTGCGTTTTCGGTCTGATCGGTCTCTTTAGATTTGCTAAGCAGCTGCGCGCTGCAGCTACCAAACGCTGACACTGGGCGAACGTCCACAGAATTATTTTTAGGCTATAGTGACTGCCTGAGAAAAGACTCCGGCGTTACTATGGATATAAACGGCGTACAAACGTCACCAGCCACAGATACATCGAGGAATTATGGTCTCTACATTGATTGCTCCGGGCCTACCCGCTCCCAACTTTGACGGTGTCCCCACACCGCATGAATACCGAGAATACCTCTCCCTGCTGCTGAACACCCTCTTCGTGGCACGCACCGATCGCGTGCCACTGGCAGAGGCGAACGGACGTATTCTCTCCCAGGATATTAGCGCCCGTATGGACGTACCCAGCTTCGATAACTCCCAAATGGACGGCTACGCTCTGACCGCCGGAGCCGCAGAGCGCGAGAACCGCCTTTTTACTGTGGGTCGTGAAATCCCCGCCGGTAAGCCTCTACTGCGCTCGCGAGCTAGCGATGACCTTGCCTACCCGATTATGACCGGCGCACCCATTCCCAAGGGCTACGACCTGGTTATTCCAGTGGAGCAATCTGAGCGTATTGAATACCCCGATCTGCCAGAATCCTACGGTCGCCCCTCCGAAACCATTAAGCTTGCCACCGGCACGGTCGGTCAGTTCGTGCGCCGCAAGGGCGAGGATGTACAGGCTGGGCAGCTGCTGGCACGCCGCGGCGAGCGCATTACCCCCGCTCTGCTGGGCACCCTGGCGGCTCAGGGCTACTCCCATGTGCCCGTAAACGTTGGCCCGCGCGTACTGGTGTGCACCGGTGGCGATGAGATCCGCTCCGAGCTGGATAACCCCCAGGTGCGCGAAGAGCTCGAGCACGGTCAGATTTATGATGCTAACGGTCCCATGCTCGCAGCCCTGCTGCAGGAAGACGGCGCCACCGTGCACCGCATTGCCATTGGCGATAACCCGGATGCCCTGGTGGAGCGCCTGCGCCGCGAATGCGTGGACTTCAAGCCCGATATTGTGCTCACCTCCGGCGGTATTAGCCACGGTAAATACGAGGTGATGCGCCTGGCGCTGACCAAGAGCGCGCCCGCCCTGGGACTGCCCGTGATTACCAATTGGTTCGGTCACGTTAGCCAACAGCCGGGCGGTCCGCAGGGCGTGAGCGTGCTAGATATTGACCTGCACACCACCGAGCTGCGCCCCCTGCGCGCCACCGGTACCAAGGGTCAGCTGATCCCCATTATTTCGGTTCCGGGTAACCCCGTGAGCACCCTGATTTCCTATGTCATGCTGGTGCGCCCGGTGCTGCGTAATGAGCTGTTGCACGGTGTGAAGACCGCCGATCAGCAGGCACGCCGCGCGGTACTATCCCTGAGCCATCTGCCGGAGATTGAGCGCGTACACGGCACTCCCGCCGCAAAGACTCAGTTTATGCGCGGAACCCTCAAGAGCGTGGAAATTGAGCCGGGTGTCTACCGCCATGAAGCTCATCCGGATCTGCACGCGGGTTCGCATCTGCTGCACCGTGCTGCCGAGGCGGATATTCTGATTGAGATGGAACCCAATACCACCTACACCGGTGGGGAAGTGGTTCGCTACTACCCGCTGCGCTACCCCGTAGCCTAGCAACCAGCTGATGGTGTGCTTAGTCGGTGCAAAGGTGCTTTGAGCGCCCGCACCGACTAAGCTTATATATACGGCATGAAGCGCACATCGCGCCGGCATATGCCTGTGATAACCCTCGCGAGGAAAGAAGAGTATGAGCACTAACGAACAGCCCCAAAACCTCACCCATGTGCGTGCCGATGGATCTGCTCATATGGTGGATGTGACCGAGAAGAATATCACCACTCGCACCGCCATTGCCGAGGGCTATGTGCGCACCCGCGCCGATGTTATCGAGAAGATTTTTGACGCCGACCTGCCCAAGGGCGACGCCCTGCCGGTAGCGCGCGTAGCGGGCATTATGGGAGCTAAGCGCACCCCCGAGATTATCCCCCTGTGCCATCCGCTACCCCTGGGTAAAATCACGGTTGATTTTGAGCGCGGTGAGGATTTCGTGCGCATTGAAGTCTCGGTTAAGACTCGCGGCGTCACCGGTGTTGAAATGGAGGCACTGACCGCCGTTTCCTCGGCGGCGCTGACCGTTTTCGACATGATTAAGGCAGTGGATAAGTACGCGGTGATTGAGGGTATTCGCGTGCTGGAAAAGTCCGGTGGTAAGTCCGGCGACTGGTCTGTTGAGAACCGCTAGCCCATCGGCCGAGTATTCAAGGAAAGAGCATGTCTAAAGAACCTTTTGAATTTTCCCGTCCCCTGACCGCTGTGGTGATTGTTGCCTCCACGCGCGCGGCTCGCGGTATTTACGAGGACCGCTCGGGCCCCATTGCGGTTTCTTGGCTGCGTGAGCAGGGCTTTGAAACTCCCGATGCCATTGTGGTTGAAGACCGTGCTATTGGCGAGACCTTCGACAAGCTGGTGCGTGAGGGTAAAGCTAATGATTCTCTGCCCACCGTGATTCTCACCAGTGGCGGTACGGGTCTTAATAGCGATGATCAGACCGTGGAGGCTGTGCTTCCGCACCTGGATAAGGAAGTTCCGGGCGTTATGCACGCCTTTTGGACTCAGGGGTTGAAGAACACCCCTTCAGCGGTGCTTTCTCGCGGTGTTGCCGGCGTGATTGACCGCAGCTTTGTCATGACCCTGCCGGGCTCTCGCGGTGGAGTTAAGGATGGCTGCACCACCTTGGAACCGCTTCTGGAACATATTCTGCGTCAGCTGGAGGACTACCATGACCACGATTAATCACGAGGGCTTTACCTCCGGAGAGCCCAGCGGCTCCCTGGTGGTATTCAGCGATATTACCGAGCAACCCCTGGAGGAGCTATACGCAGCTGCCAAAGAGCAGGTTATGACCGACGCCATGGGCGCCCTGGTAATCTTCGACGGTATTGTGCGCAACCACGACCACGGCGAGGCTGTGAACGGTCTAAGCTATAGCGCGCACCCGCAGGCTAAGGAATTCATGGCTGAGACAGTTGCCTCCGTGGCTGAAGAGCTGGACGGTGTGCGCCTATGGGCTGTGCACCGCGTGGGTCCCATTGCCATTGGTGAATCCGCACTGACCGTAATGGCAGCGGCTGCTCACCGCGGTCGTGCTTTTGACGCCTGCGAAATGGTTGCCGATCGCGTCAAGGCTCAGGTTCCCATTTGGAAGGAACAGGAGCTACACGACGGCTCCATTGAATGGGTCGGTATCGATACCAATCCCAGCTAAATATAAGGATGGCGGGTGTACAAGAGGTACGCCCGTCCTCTTCTCTTTAATTCGCCCTGCCGCCCCGTGTCCCATCCGGGGAGCGGAGAGCAGATTGTGAGTAAGAAGGTTTAATGTCCCAGGATATCCAGCTTCCCTGCCCGGTTATTCCCGCGTCCGAGGTGCAGCTTAGCGAAGATGAGCAGCGCTACTACTCGCGTCAGCTGCTGCTGCCTGAAATCGGCTTGGAGGGTCAGCGCGCGCTCAAAGCCTCCCGCGTGGCGGTGCTCGGCGCCGGTGGTCTGGGAGCTCCGGCGTTGCTATACCTGGCGGGTGCTGGGGTGGGGCAGATTCTCATTATTGACGATGACGCGGTGGAAGTGTCTAATCTGCATCGCCAGGTAATTCACTCTGCCTCCCGCGTGGGTACCTCCAAGGCGGATTCTGCCGCCCAGAGTCTGCGCGAACTCAACCCGCATATTCAGGTGCAGGTGGCAAAGACCCGTCTGGATGCCTCTAATGCGATCGAGCTGCTGAGTGGCTATCACCTGGTGCTCGATGGCAGCGACAACTTCCCGGCACGCTATGCCCTCTCAGCAGCCTGTGCAGCGCTGGGTATTCCGCACGTATGGGCGGCTATTTTGGGCTTTGACGCGCAGCTGAGTGTCTTCTGGGCTGCCAAAGGCGTGCGCTATGAGAGTCTGTACCCGTCAGCTCCGGCAGAAGGCTCGGTACCCTCCTGCAGCACCGCCGGGGTCATGGGTGCTCTCGCCGGTATTGTGGGTACCTCCATGGCTCTGGAAGCTATTAAGCTGCTCACCGGTAGGGGAGAAGCCCTTCTGGGTACCCTGGCGAGCTTTTCGGGTCTGAGCGGGCAGTGGGAGTATGTGCCTCTGGCTCTGGGGGAGCCCATTGCACCCACCGTTGTCTTTGAGTGGGGTGGTGCAGAAGAACAGGGAGCCTCTCAAGCGAGTACTTATGCATCCTTAACCCTTGATTCGCTGTTTAAGAGTAACAAGCAAGGCGATACTAAATATGAACTCTCTTTGACTTCTGAAGGAGAGAAAGAAGAGGAAAAAGAGAGCCGCACCACTGAAAAAACAGCGGAATATAATGTGAATTTAGTCACAGAAAACCCGCGACATAAGCTAAGGGAAATTTCTCCGCAGGAGCTGAAAATCCTCATGAAAGAAGGTCAAATAGACCTTATCGATGTGCGTGAACGCGTGGAGTATCAAGCCTTCGCTCTGCCCGGGGCGGTTAATCTTCCGCTGACCGAAATTATGGAAGCGGCAAAAAATGGCACCCTGGGCGCGGTATTCCGCCAAAGTGTCAGTAAAAATTCTCATGCACTCGTGTTATATTGCACAGGCTTCACTCGTACTATCCCCGCAGCAAGGGAACTTGAGCCTTATACTAAGGCACCCCTATATATATTGCAGGGTGGGGTAGCGGGGTGGCTTACGGTATAAATAACCCTTAAGCTGTGCTCGATTACAACACACTTTTATATTGTATTTTTTAGGCGGAATTTCCGATATATTAGCGGTATGGAACAAGCAGCACAGATTAAGGGTTCGGAAAACCCTCAGGTTAAAGGACCGGATGGTCCGCTGACCGATCAGCTCATTAAATTTGGTCGGTTCTTCACTAAATGGGATCAGACCGAGGACGGCCGTGCGGTCTTCCGCCAGGGCGGTCGTAAGGCTGATTCCTTCTATCGCGATCGTTGGAGCCACGATAAAGAAGTGCGCTCCACTCACGGCGTTAACTGCACCGGTTCTTGCTCCTGGAAGGTGTATGTCAAGGACGGCATTATCACCTGGGAAGCACAGCAGACTGACTACCCCTCGGTAGGTCCCGATCGCCCCGAGTACGAGCCCCGCGGCTGCCCCCGTGGTGCATCCTTCTCGTGGTACACCTACTCGCCTACTCGTATTAAGTACCCCTATGTCCGCGGTAAGCTCCTGGAAGCATACCGTGCGGCTCGCGCTATCCATCCGGACCCCGTGGACGCATTCCACGCAGTGGTATCCGACCCGGCAGTGCGCAATAGCTACATCACCGCCCGCGGTAAGGGTGGTCTGGTGCGCTCCACCTGGAACGAAGCTATTGAGCTCGTTGCAGCAGCACACGTGCACACCATTAAGGAATACGGCCCGGACCGCTGCATCGGCTTCTCCCCGATTCCGGCAATGTCCATGGTCTCCCACACCGCAGGTAACCGCTTCATTCAGATGATCGGTGGCGTTATGACCAGTTTCTACGACTGGTACGCCGACCTTCCCGTGGCATCCCCCCAGGTCTTCGGTGACCAGACCGACGTGCCCGAATCCGGTGACTGGTGGGACGCACGCTACCTGATTATGTGGGGTTCTAACATCCCCGTGACCCGTACCCCCGACGCGCACTGGATGGCTGAGGTTCGCTACCGCGGTACCAAGGTTGTTGCAGTGAGCCCCGACTACGCGGACAACACCAAGTTCGCCGATGAGTGGCTGCACGCACAGGCAGGTACCGACGCGGCTCTTGCAATGGCAATGACCCACGTGATCCTGAAGGAATTCTACGTTGATAAGCGCGTGGACTTCTTCGAGGACTTCTCCCTGACCTACACCGACCTTCCCTTCCTGATTACCTTGGAAACCCGCCCCGACGGCACCAAGGTTCCCTCCAAGTTCGTCACCGCAGCAATGCTCGCTGGCGAGAAGAACCAGGAAAACGCAGAGTGGAAGCCGGTGCTCATGGACCGTGCAGACGGTCAGGTCTTCGTACCCAATGGCACCATCGGCCACCGCTACTCCGAGTCCGATCAGGGCAAGTGGAACCTCAAGCTGGACGGCCGTAAGCCCATTCTCTCCATTCGCGACCTGCCCCAGGGCGAGGCAAAGGCAGTTGAAATCAAGCTGCCCACCTTCGACAACCCCAAGGGCAATGGCGACGTGGTCACCCGTGGTGTGCCCGTTACCTACATCGAAGGCATGGAAGTTACCACCGTCTTCGACGTGATTCTGGCTCAGCACAGCGTTGGCCGCCCCGGCATCCCCGGCGTATGGCCCACCGGCTACGACGATGCATCTGTGCAGAACACCCCCGCATGGCAGGAAGAAATCACCTCTGTGGTTCCCGAAGCTGCTATTCGCGTGGCACGCGAGTTCGCACAGAACGGTATCGACTCTCACGGCCGCTCCATGATCATCTTCGGTGCGGGTATCTGCCAGTGGTACCACGCAGACACCACCTACCGTGCCATCCTGTCCCTGCTGAACCTGACCGGTTGCCAGGGTCGTAACGGCGGCGGCTGGGCTCACTACGTGGGTCAGGAAAAGGCTCGTCCCATTACCGGTTGGTTCCACTTTGCAAACGCTCTGGACTGGATGCGCCCGCCGCGCACCCAGCCCGGTACCTCCTTCTGGTACATGCACACCGACCAGTTCCGCCAGGACGGTCACTCCACCGACTACCTGCAGTCCCCGCTGGGCACCGGCGAGCTGCGCAATGTACACACCGCAGACGTGGTGGCACGTACCGTGCGCATGGGTTGGATGCCCTTCTTCCCCCAGTTCCCCGAGAGCTCTCTGGACCTGGCGGATAAGGCAGAGGCAGCAGTCCAGGCAGGCACCGCAACCAGCCACGCTGACTACGTTGCACAGCGCCTGAACTCCGGCGATCTTTCCTTTGCTGTGGAAGACGTGGATAACCCCGTCAACTGGCCCCGTACCCTGGTGCTGTGGCGCTCGAACCTCTTCGGTTCCTCCGCAAAGGGCGAAAGCTACTTCATTAAGCACCTGCTGGGCACCATGGACAACGTCCAGGGCGCAGACCACAAGGACTACCCGCCCAAGGAAGTTAAGTGGCACGACGAGGCACCCCAGGGCAAGCTGGATCTGCTGGTTACCGCGGACTTCCGCATGACCAGCTCCACCCTGCTTTCCGATGTGGTTCTGCCGGCTGCTACCTGGTACGAGAAGCACGATATCTCGACCACCGATATGCACCCCTTCGTGCACGCCTTCTCCCCGGCAATTGACCCGCCGTGGGAAGCTAAGACTGACCACGAGACCTTCAAGGCTCTGGCATACGCATTCTCGCGTCTGGCAAAGACCCACCTGGGTACTCGTAAGGACATTGTCTCCCTGGCTCTGCACCACGACACCCCGCAGCAGATTCAGCAGCCCGGCGGCCACGCGCCCGACTGGAAGCTGGATCCGAATATGGTGGGTGTTCCCGGTAAGAACATGCCTAACTTTATGACCGTTGAGCGTAACTACGGTGCTATCTACGATATGTACACCACCGTGGGTCCGCTGCTGGATAAGCTGGGTACCACCATCAAGTACGTGACCGTGGATATTAACCACGAAATCACCAAGCTGGCTGAAGAGTTCGGCGTGATGGATTCCGGTCCCGCTGCAGGTCGCCCCGCCCTGGATACCGACACCAAGATCGCAGAAGCAATTCTGTGCATCTCCGGTACCTCCAACGGTGAGGTTGCTATTAAGGCCTTCAAGGAGCTGGAGAAGTCCACCGGCGTGCACCTGCTGGATCTGGCAGAGGGTAACGAAGAAAAGCGTATTACCTTCCCCATGACCCAGGCAGCACCCGTGCCCGTTATGACCAGCCCCGAGTGGTCCGGTTCTGAAACCGGCGGTCGCCGTTACGCTCCGTTCACCGTGAACATTGAGCGTCTGAAGCCCTTCCACACTCTGACCGGTCGTATGCACTACTTCCTGGATCACGACTGGATGCACGAAATGGGCGAGGCTATGCCGATTTACCGCCCGCCGCTGGATATGGCTAGCCTGTACAACGAGCCGGAAATCGGCACCGTCGAGGATAACGGCAAGGGCCTGTCCGTGGCTGTGCGCTACGTGACCCCCCACAATAAGTGGTCCATCCACTCCCAGTACTTCGACAACCAGCACGTGCTCTCCCTGCACCGCGGTGGTCAGGAAGCCTGGATGAGCCCCATTGACGCTGAGAAGATTGGCGTTAAGGACGGCGAGTGGATTGAGTGTGTGAACACCAACGGTGTCTTCGTCGGTCGCGCGATTGTGACCCACCGTATGCCCGAGGGCGTTATGTACGTCTACCACGCTCAGGAACGTGTGGTTGGTACTCCTAAGAGTGAGACCACCGGCAAGCGTGGCGGTATCCACAACTCGATGACTCGTATCCTGGTCAAGCCGACCCACCTGATCGGTGGCTACGCACACCTGGCATACGCCTTCAACTATCTCGGTCCTACCGGCAACCAGCGTGACATTGTTTCCTATGTCCGCCGCCGCTCTCAGGAGGTTACCTACTAATGCGTGTCATGGCACAAGTTGCAATGGTGATGGCACTCGATAAGTGCATCGGCTGCCACACCTGCTCCGTGACCTGTAAGCAGGCATGGACCAACCGTAGCGGTACCGAATACATCTGGTTCAACAATGTTGAAACCCGTCCCGGTCAGGGCTACCCCCGCCGTTATGAGGATCAGGAAAAGTGGAAGGGCGGCTGGACGCTGAACAAGCGCGGTCGTCTGGAGCTCAAGAGCGGTAACCGCTTCCAGAAGCTGTTCACCATCTTCGGTTCCCCGGTTCAGCCGACCCTCTCGGATTACTACGAGCCCTGGACCTACGAGTACAGCCAGCTGATCGAAGCTCCCCTGGGTGATGACTTCCCGGTTGCAAAGCCGGTTTCCTCCATCACCGGTCAGGATGCAAAGATCAAGTGGGGTGTGAACTGGGATGATAACCTCGGTGGCGCACCCGAGTACGGTCACCTCGACCCGCTGGTTGAGAAGGTACGCAAGAAGTCTGAGGACAAGATTAAGTTCGAGTTCGAGCAGACCTTCATGTTCTACCTGCCCCGTATTTGTGAGCACTGCTTGAACCCCTCCTGCATGGCATCCTGCCCCTCCGGCGCTATCTACAAGCGCGAGGAAGATGGCATCGTGCTGGTTGACCAGGACCGCTGCCGCGGCTGGCGCCAGTGCGTGACCGGTTGCCCCTACAAGAAGGTGTACTTCAACCACAAGACGGGTAAGGCTGAAAAGTGTACTTTCTGCTACCCCCGTATTGAGGCCGGTATCCCGACCGTCTGCTCCGAGACCTGCGTGGGTCGTATGCGCTACATCGGCATCTTCCTGTACGATGCTGACCGCGTGACCGAGGCAGCATCCGTACCGGATGAGAAGGACCTCTACGAGGCTCAGCTCTCCCTGATGCTCGACCCGCACGATCCCGAGGTTATCCGCGAGGCTCGCAAGGCAAACATTCCCGATGAGTGGGTTAAGGCCGCTCAGAAGTCGCCCGTGTACAAGCTGGCGAAGGAATGGAAGGTGGCTCTGCCTCTGCACCCCGAGTACCGCACTATGCCCATGGTTTGGTACGTGCCGCCGCTGTCTCCGATTGTTGATCTGCTCCAGGAGCAGGGTCACGACGCGGAGAACCAGGGTAACCTCTTCGGCGCGATTGACGCACTGCGCATCCCCGTGGAGTACCTGGCAGAGCTGCTGACCGCAGGTGACACCGAGGTGATTACCCGCGTGCTCAAGCGCCTGGCAGCTATGCGCTCCTATATGCGTGATATTTCGCTCGGCGGCGTGGGTAAGGAAGAGATCGCTAACGCTGTTGGCATGACCGGTCAGGAAATGTACGAAATGTACCGCCTGATGGCTATCGCTAAGTACAATGAGCGTTATGTGATTCCTAAGGCTCATATGGAAGACGCCCACAACCTGGAGGAAATGGGCTGCTCCCTGAACGTTGATGGCGGCCCGGGCATGATGTACACCGACGCCTTCAACGATATGACCGATCGTCCGGTTCCCGTTGCTGGTGGCGTGTACGCAACCAATAACAAGGTCAGCCTCTTTAGCTGGGATGGTACCTCGCGTCCGGATGGTCTCTTCCCCGATACCTCCGGAAAGAAGTAATAAACCGTGGCAGGTTTCTTTTCCAAGCTGATGGGTCGCGGTTCCGCTTCCTCCTCTGCAGCTGCAGAGCAGGAAGCGGGCCGCGCCCCCGCCGGCGACCCCTTTGATATTGACTACGGTCCGGGTACCGATGCAGACTCCGTGATCTACCAGATTTCGGGCATGCTGCTGGGCTACCCCAGCCAGGAGCTCTTTGACTCCCTGCCGGAGCTGCAGCAGATTGCTGCTTCCACCGGCAATGAGCAGTTCATTGCGGCTGTGCAGACCGTTGCTGATTGGATGCACTCCGATGATTTGGAGAATATCCAGTCCAGCTATGTTCAGGAGTACGACCTTTCTCGTCGTCATTCCCTGCACCTGTCATATTGGACCGATGGCGATACTCGCCGTCGCGGTATGGCGCTGGTGCGTTTCAAGCAGATGTACCGTGAAGCCGGTATGGAGATTGATTTGGACGGCGAGCTGCCGGACTATCTTCCCCTGGTGCTGGAGTTTGCGGCTCTGGTCGACCGCCGCGCCGGTCGCGCTGCCCTGCAGACCTACCGCCCCTCTTTGGAGCTGACCCGTCTGGCAATGCGCGATGACAAGCTGCCGCATTACGGTCTTATGCAGGCGATTTGCGATACGCTGCCCGGTGCCTCTCCCGATACTCAGGAGCAGGTGCAGAAGATGGCTGCGTACGGTCCGCCGACGGAGACTGTAGGCCTGCCCGGTTATGATGATCCGCGTGTGCAGCAAGCTATGCAAGCGGCTGTCCCGAAAGATATTTAGAGCTAAAGGAGCACCTGATGTACCTTGCCAGTGACCACGGACATCACGAGCCCGCGCCGTATGTCCCGACTATTGAACCCAGTATTCTCGACATTTTCTTCTGGGGTGCGCTGCCCTATGTAGCAATGTTCGTCTTTATTGGTGGCACCATCTGGCGTTACCGTGTGGACCAGTTCGGCTGGACCACTCGTTCCTCCCAGATTTACGAATCCAAGATTTTGAAGTGGGCTTCGCCGGCATTCCACTACGGTATGGTGGGTGTTTTCGGCGGTCACGTTGTCGGTCTGCTTGTTCCCAAATTCCTGACTGACTTTGTGATTACCGATCACTTCTATCACATTATGGCGCTCAGCGCCGGTTCCGTTGCAGCGTGTGCTGTGCTGGCCGGTCTGGTGGCGCTGGTGTGGCGCCGACTGAAGGTTCCCAATGTGTGGGCGGCTACCACTCAGAACGATAAGTTCATGTACATTGTGCTGATCTTTGTGCTTCTGGCGGGTACCGCAGCGACCGTTCTGTCTGCTGTTGCACCCTCTGAATTCCACTCCACCGGTGAGGAATTCAACTACCGTGAGTCTATTTCGATTTGGTTCCGTTCCCTGTTCTACTTCCACCCGGAGGTAAAGTACATGGTTGAGGTTCCGCTCTCCTTCAAGATTCACATTGTATCGGCACTGTGCCTGTTCATTATCTGGCCCTTTACCCGCCTGGTGCACGCGCTGTCCCTGCCGCTGCACTACCTGTTCCGCCCCTACACCGTGTACCGTTCTCGCCGTGGCGAGCGCGTGAACACCCGTCGTGGTTGGGATCAGGTGTGGGTTAACAAGTCCCTGATTGGCGACGATAACGACCAGACGATCCACAAGCACAAGTCGTTCAGCTAAGATACAATAAGTAAATACGGTATTTTAGATACTACTTTGAAGAGGAGGTGGGTTCGTGTTAGGCGCTGTGGCGCACCTCGAGCCCACTTCCTCTTCGCCCATATACGCACACTTAAATTCCTAATTACCTTAACCTAACGAGGGATAATGAGCACTAACGTTGCGAGCTCGGCACCGAGCTATGACCTGAAGAAGGGTCAGCTGTTCAACCTTCTGTTGATCACCTTCGCTTCTGCCGTTGGCTTCTGGGCATGGACCATTATCGGTCCTTTGGCTAAGTTCTACGCTAGCCCAGAGCAGATGAACCTGGATGCAAACCAGACCAGTTTGCTGGTTGCTATGCCCATTTTCATTGGCGCTATTGGCCGTATTCCCGCGGGCGGTCTGACTGACCGTTTCGGCGGCCGTATTATGATGAGCGCCGTGCTGTTCATTGCAGCACCGCTGGTTCTGCTGGTGGGCGTTGCCGGTATGGCAAAGTCCTTCACCATGATGCTGATCGTGGCGTTCTTCCTGGGTATTGCCGGTACCGTTTTCGCTATCGGTATTCCCTTCTCCTCCGCTTGGTACGATGCTTCGAAGAAGGGCTTCGCTACCGGTGTCTTCGGTGCGGGCATGGTCGGTACTGCGGTATCCGCATTCTTCACTCCTCGCCTGAAGGAAAGCATTGGCTACTTCCCGACCCACATTTTTGTGGCGGCGCTGTGCGTTGTCTTCGCAGTGCTGTGCCTGGCATTCCTGCGCGATTCGCCCGCAACCAAGGGCCGCGAGCCCAAGCCCCTGCTGCCCGGCATTAAGCTGGCGTTCAAGCAGGTATCTACTTGGCAGCTGTGCTTCCTGTACGCTGTGCTCTTCGGTGCGTTCGTGGCATTCTCCAACTACCTGCCTACCTACCTGGTCAACGTGTACGCCAAGGCTATTGCCGATGCTGGCGTGATGGCTGCGGGCTTCGCGGTAGCTGCTGTGATTACCCGCCCCTTCGGTGGTGTGCTGGCTGATAAGCTCGGCCCGAAGATTGTCACCCTGGTTGCTCTGGGCGGCGTGACCGTCCTGGCTCTGGTGCTGGCATTTGTTAACCCCGAGGGTGAGCATGTCTACGGCCCGATCTTCATCGCTATGGCTGGTCTGCTGGGTCTGGGCTCCGGCTCGGTCTTCGGCTGGGTGGGGCGTGCGGCTGACCCGAACAATGTGGGTGCAACCTCCGGTGTGATTGCTGCTGCCGGTGCACTCGGCGGCTTCTTCCCGCCGCTGGTCATGGGCGCTACCTACAATCCCGAGCACAATAACTACATGATTGGTCTGACCCTGCTGGCTATTACTGCCGGTCTTGCCTTCCTGCTGGCCTTTGTGGTCAAGCACGGCGAGAAGCCGCAGCACGCCTAAAGGCTAATCATGGCAAAGCCCGTACTATTTCTCCGCGTATGAGGGGGAGTAGTGCGGGCTTTTGCCTTTTCTAGATAGTGTTCGCTTCTCATCCCCGGATGCCTTGTCTGCGCACTATATGCCTGCGGGCGAGCGCTTAGCTCAGGGCGCGCCTCCTAGCGATTTGGGCGGAGATGTGCGACACTAAAAGAGATAAAACACACCGCACCTGAACACCGTTGAAGGTGCGATCGTCAAGGAGAAGATATGTCCTTCACTGACCGTCATATTGGTCCCCGTCCTGCCGACACCGAGCAGATGCTGCAGTACCTCGGCTTCGACTCCCTCGGGGCGCTTATGGACGCCGTTGTTCCCTCGCAGATCCGCATGGATCAGGAGCTGGGTCTGCCCCAGGCTCTGAGCGAAGAGCAGGCACAGGCAAAGCTGGCTGGCTACGCTGCAAAGAACAAGGTCTACGACCAGATGATTGGCGCCGGCTACTACGATTCCATCACCCCGGCTGTGCTGCGTCGCAATATCCTGGAGAACCCGGGCTGGTACACCTCCTACACCCCCTACCAGCCTGAAATTTCCCAGGGTCGTCTGGAAGCACTGCTGAACTTCCAGAACACCGTCATGGAGCTGACCGGTCTGGAAATTGCCAACGCATCCCTGCTGGATGAAGCAACCGCTGTTGCTGAGGCAGCCGTGATGATGCACCGCGCAAACCGCAAGGTCAAGAACGGCTTCTTCGCTATTGACTCCCGCTGCCTGCCCCAGGTTATTTCCGTGACCCGCGGTCGCGCAGAGATGCTCGACATCCCCTTCGTCATTACCGACTTCTCCGAGGGCCTGCCCGAGGGTGATCTCTACGGTATTATTTTGGCTCAGCCGGCACATTGCGGCGGTATCCGCGATCTGGCTCCCATTATCGCCGAGGCGAAGGAGCGCAACGCCCTGGTCACCGTCAACGCTGACCTGCTGGCACTGACCCTGCTGAAGTCCCCGGGTGAGCTGGGCGCAGATATTGCCGTTGGCTCCACCCAGCGTTTCGGTCTGCCCTTCTTCTACGGTGGCCCCCACGCTGCGTACATGGCTGTGCACAAGGGTATGGAGCGCACCATGCCCGGTCGTCTGGTGGGTGTTTCCACCGACGCAGCCGGCAAGCCCGCATACCGTCTGGCTCTGCAGACTCGCGAGCAGCACATCCGCCGCGAGAAGGCTACCTCCAATATTTGTACCGCTCAGGCTCTGCTGGCTATTGTTGCAGGTGCTTACGCCCTGTACCACGGCCCCGAGGGTCTGCGTGCTATTGCTCAGCGTCTGCACCTCAACGCAGCTCGCGTAGCAACCTCCCTGGAGAACGCAGGCTACCAGTCCGTACACACCGCATTCTTCGACACCGTGGCTATCCGCGCCGAGGGTCGCGCTGATGAGCTGGTTGCTAAGGCTCTGGAGGCGGGCATTAACATCCGCCGCATTAACGAGGATGTTGTGGGTATCTCCGTGGGTGAGTCCCACACCGACGAGGTGCTCTCTCGCCTGGTCACCGCCCTGGGTGGCGAGCTGGTGGCTGAACCTGCCGCTAAGTTCGAGATTCCCGCTGATCTGCTGCGTACCGATGAATACATGCAGCACCCGATCTTCCACAAGTATCGCTCCGAGACCGAGATGATGCGCTACCTGCGCAACCTCTCCGATAAGGATCTGGCACTGGATCGCACCATGATCCCCCTGGGCTCCTGCACCATGAAGCTGAACGCAGCAGCCGAGATGGAACCCATCTCCTGGCCCGAGTTCGCTAATATTCACCCCCTGGCTCCCGCCGACCAGGCTGAGGGCTGGCACGATCTGATTCGTGAGCTCTCCGAGTGGCTGGTATCCATTACCGGTTATGATGCAGTCTCCCTGCAGCCGAACTCCGGTGCATCCGGTGAGTACGCGGGTCTGCGCGCTATCCGTGCCTACCACGAGGCTCGCGGCGAGGGTCAGCGCGATACCGTGCTGATCCCCATGTCTGCACACGGTACCAACGCAGCATCCGCAGCTCTTGCTGGCATGAAGGTTGCCGGTGTTGCTACCGCAGCTGACGGCTCCATTGATGTGGAAGACCTGAAGGCAAAGATTGAGAAGCACCGCGAGAATATCGCAGCTATTATGATCACCTACCCCTCCACCCACGGTGTGTTTGAGGAGCAGGTTGTTGAGGTCTGCGAGCTGGTGCACGAGGCTGGCGGTCAGGTCTACGTGGACGGCGCTAACCTGAACGCTCAGATGGGTCTGGCTCAGCCGGGTAAGTTCGGCGGCGATGTCTCGCACCTGAACCTGCACAAGACCTTCGCTATCCCGCACGGTGGCGGTGGCCCCGGTGTTGGCCCCGTGGCTGTACGCGAGCACCTGGCGAAGTACCTGCCGGGTGACGCATACCTGGCAGATGCCGAAGGCAAGCTGCCCGAAGAGGCTGCACTGCCGATCGCTCAGTCCATGTTCGGCTCCGCGGGTGTGCTGCCCATTAGCTGGATGTACATTGCTATGAGTGGTGCACAGGGTCTGAAGTCCTCCAGTGAGTACGCAATCCTGAATGCTAACTACATTGCACGCAAGCTGACCGAGAAGTACCCGGTTCTGTACACCGGTCCGGACTCCCTGGTTGCTCACGAGTGCATCCTGGATCTGCGCGAGCTGACCGACCGCAGCCACATTACCGCTGAGGATGTCTGCAAGCGTCTGATGGACTTCGGTTTCCACGCTCCGACCCTGGCATTCCCGGTTCCGGGTACCCTGATGGTTGAGCCCACCGAATCTGAGTCTAAGGAAGAGCTCGATCGCTTCATTGAAGCAATGGAGGTCATCTACGACGAGATTCTGGAAGTTGCCGAGGGCAAGGTCTCCGCTGAGGAGTCCGTGCTGCGCAATGCACCGCACACTGTCGAAGCTGTTTCTTCCGATGAGTGGAACCGCCCCTACAGCCGCCAGAAGGCAGCGTACCCGGTTCCGAGCCTGCACGCCCACAAGTACTTCACCTCCGTGGGTCGTATTGACGGCGTGGGCGGCGACCGTAACTTCGTGTGCGATTGCCCCCCGATGGAAGCATTCGACATCGAGTACAAGTAAGAATTTGTCAAAGGAGTAAATTCATGTCCCCCAAGAAGACCGCACTCTACCCGGTGCACGAGAAGCTGGGCGCATCCTTTACTGACTTCGGCGGCTGGGATATGCCCCTGAAGTACGCAAACGATGTGGCTGAGCACAATGCTGTTCGTACTGCAGCGGGTATTTTCGACCTCTCCCACATGGGCGAGTTCCGCGTGACCGGTCCGGATGCAGCAGCATTTTTGGACTACGCGCTGGTCTCCAATATGTCTGTGCTGAAGGTCGGTAAGGCAAAGTACTCGATTCTGGTTAATGCAGAAGGCGGTGTGATTGACGATCTGATCACCTACCGTCTGGGCGAGAACGAGTTCCTGGTGGTTCCCAACGCAGCAAATATCGACAAGGACTTCGCCGCAATGAGCGAGCGCCTGGGCGATTTTGATGTCACCTTTGTCAACGAGTCTGATGAGACCTCCCTGATTGCTGTTCAGGGTCCGAAGGCTGAAGAGATTCTGCTGGCAGCAGGCGCCTCCGATGAGGCAGCTGTGCGCGAGGTTGGCTACTACGCGTGGGTTCCGAACACCATTGCTGGCGTTGAGGTTCTGCTGGCTCGCACCGGCTACACCGGTGAGGACGGCTTTGAGCTCTTCGTGCCCAATGGCAAGGCAATCGAGCTGTGGGAGAAGCTGGAAGCAGCTGGCGAGCCCTTCGGTATGCAGCCCTGCGGTCTGGCATCCCGTGACTCCCTGCGCCTGGAAGCCGGTATGCCCCTGTACGGCAATGAGCTGGGTCTGGAGATCACCCCCTTCGAGTCCGGTCTGGGTCGCCTGGTCGAGATCGCCCTGGAGAAGAAGGCGGCAAACTTCGTGGGTCGCGAGGCTCTGAGTGAGCTGGCTAAGGAAGACTCCCCGCGCATTCTGGTGGGTCTGAAGGCTCAGGCTAAGCGTCCGGCTCGTGCGCACGCTACCCTGGTCAACGAGGCTGGCGAGGTTGTTGGTGAGGTTACCTCCGGTATTCCTTCCCCGACCCTGGGCTACCCGGTGGCTATGGCTCTGGTTCAGCGCCCGTACTCTGAGCTGGGCAGCACTATTGAGGTGGATATCCGCGGTAAGCGCGCTCCCTTCGATATTGTTCCTCTGCCTTTCTACAAGCGCGAGAAGTAATATTCACTCCTACGAGCGATAGAGGCTGCTGTGCCCCGTATCCTGCATTGGATGCGGGGCACAGCCCGTTAATAGATAACTGCTCATAGACAAGGCTAGGGTAGGGGAGAAAGGTCGCTAACTCAACGCTTAACTTGCGGCACAGGAGAGCCTCAATTTACCGCATCCGCACTCTGGGGATATGATGAAGTGCGTTATCTGCGCGCGGGTGCGTAGGATAAGCATTCACCACAGACGAGGCGCGCAGGCGTCGGGTAGATACGAAAAGGACAGATAATCGTGGCTCTTGATACTGAAATTCCCAGCTCCGTACAGCGTAAGGCTGAGGAGCTGGAATACGATATTAGTGTTTTTGAGCTTTTTAGCATCGGTATTGGTCCTTCCTCCTCCCACACGGTTGGCCCCATGCGTGCAAGCAATCGTTTTATCGCCGAGCTGATTGATAGCAATCTGCTGGCTGATATTAGCCGTATCCACTGTGACCTGTACGGTTCTTTGGCAGCAACCGGTGCCGGTCACGGCACCATGAGCGCGGCGCTCAAAGGCCTGTGCGGTTTCGTACCCGAAACCATTAACATTGCCGATGCCGAAGCCATGATGGAACGCAATAGCGTGGACGGAACTCTACCCCTGGCGGGCTACCCTTCCTCGATGTTTGGCGCTCAGGCGCCCGGGGGAGAAGAGGGTAAGGTCTACGGCCCGGTGCTGCACTATAAAGAGACCGATATGACCCTGCGCCCGCTGACTGTCCTGCCGCGCCACACTAACGGTATGAAACTCACCGCCTTTACCGAGCGCAATGGAACCGAAGAGGTGCTGCTGGAGCGTACTTACTTCTCCATTGGCGGCGGCTTTATTGTCGAGGGTGATGAGGAGGCAGCCGGTGGCGTCTCCTTGGCGCACCCGCCCTATCCTTTTGGCTCCGGTGCTGAGCTGCTTTCTATGGCTAATGAGGCGGGTCTGAGCATTGCCGGTTTGAAGATGGCTAATGAGCTGAGTATCCGCAGTGAGCAGGAGATCCGCGAGGGTATTTTGCATATTTACCGCGTGATGAAGGAGTGCATTGGTTCCTCCCTATCGCGTGTAGGCTATTTGCCGGGGCCTTTGAAGGTGCGCTGCCGTGCCGGTGCCTGGCATCGCGATCTGATGGTTGAAGACCCGAGCAAGTCTCCCGAGTACGCCATTGATTGGGTGAACTTGATGGCTTTGGCGGTCAATGAGGAAAATGCTTTTGGCGGTCGCGTGGTAACCGCTCCGACCAATGGTGCTTCGGGTATTATTCCCGCGGTGCTGCACTATGCCATGAACTACACCCCCAATATCCGCCATTGCGGTGCTAAGGCTCGCGAGGACAAGGTTGTGGAGTTCTTCCTGGCTGCCGCTTCTATTGGTGCTCTCTATAAGAAGCGCGCCTCCATTTCCGGTGCTGAGGTGGGTTGCCAGGGTGAGGTGGGTACTGCCTCCTCGATGGCTGCTGCCGGTTTGGCTCAGGTGCTCGGTGGCACCAATGAGCAGATTGAAAATGCTGCGGAGATTGCTATGGAACACAATCTGGGTCTGACCTGCGACCCGGTGGGCGGTTTGGTGCAGATTCCCTGCATTGAGCGTAATGCGATGGCTGCTTCTAATGCTGTGACTGCTGCTCGTATGGCTCTGCGTGGCGATGGTATTCACCGTGTGTCTCTGGATCAGGTGATTGAGACGATGCGTCAGACCGGTATGGATATGTCGCACCGTTATAAGGAGACCTCGATGGGTGGACTTGCGGTTAATGTCGTAGAGTGCTAGACAAACGGGGAGATTTCCTGTATCGTTAGTATTTACGCTTTCCCTATCCTTAGTGCCTTCATATAGCGGTGGGCACGGGCTTGAAGGTAATATCTATCGGCTTTGCACTATCGATAACCTGGCTTGTGTTGACAAACACCGCACGGGTTTTGAGCGCAGTAAAGCCGGTAATGTTGCCGGGAGGCTGAATGCTAAGACCGTCTGTGGAAGGATCCCCCATCTTGGTCGCTTCGAGCACCTCTAATGCCGCTAATGGCGCGGAGAATAACTCCGACCGTCGTATTTCATTTGCAAAGATTAACGAGCCGCTGAAGGTCCCGAACCTTCTGGCTATTCAGACCGATAGCTTCGACCGCCTGGTCGGTAATGAGCACTGGCTTGCACGCCTGGAAGATGCTCAGGCCAAGGGCGATATGTCGGTTCCCACTACCTCCGGTTTGGCTGAGATTTTCGCTGAAATCTCGCCGATCAAGGACTTCCAGGGCACCATGCAGCTCTCCTTCTCCGAGCCGGAGTTCGCTGAACCCAAGTACTCTGTGGAAGAGTGCAAGGATCGCGATGCTACCTACTCGGCACCGCTGTACGTTAAGGCTGAATACATGAACCTTAACACCGGTGAGCTGAAGCAGCAGACCCTGTTCATGGGTGAATTCCCCCTGATGACCGAAGCCGGTACCTTCGTTATTAACGGTACCGAGCGTGTGGTCGTCTCCCAGCTGGTGCGCTCGCCCGGTGCTTACTTCGAGAAGACCCCGGATCGTACCTCCGATAAGGACATCTACTCGGCACGTGTGATTCCCTCCCGCGGCGCATGGTTCGAGCTGGAAATCGATAAGCGCGACCAGGTTGGCGTGCGTCTGGACCGTCGCCGCAAGCAGTCCGTCACCGTGCTGCTGAAGGCACTGGGCTGGACCGAGGCTAAGATTCTGGAAGAGTTCGGCCAGTACGATTCTATTCGTGCAACCCTGGAGAAGGACTCCGTCCACGACCGCGACGAGGCTCTGCTGGACATTTACCGCAAGCTGCGTCCGGGCGAACCGCCCACGGTTGAGGCTGCACAGTCTCTGCTGGACAATATGTACTTCACCCCGCGCCGCTACGATCTGGCAAAGGTTGGTCGCTACAAGATTAACCGCAAGCTGGGCGTTGAGGTTCCCCTGGACTCCCCGCAGGCATCCGTGCTGAACGTTGAGGACATTATCCAGCTGCTGCACTACCTGTGCGCACTGCACGCTGGCCAGCCCTCCATCCCCGGCAAGCGCGACGGCGAGGATATTCAGGTTCCCGTTGATGTGGACGATATTGACCACTTCGGTAACCGCCGTATCCGCACCGTGGGCGAGCTGATTGAGAACCAGATCCGCACCGGTCTGTCCCGTATGGAGCGCGTGGTTCGCGAGCGTATGACCACTCAGGATCCGGATTCCATTACCCCGCAGACCCTGGTGAACATCCGCCCCGTGGTTGCCGCTATTAAGGAATTCTTCGGTACCTCGCAGCTGTCCCAGTTCATGGATCAGAACAACCCGCTGGCTGGCCTGACCCACAAGCGTCGTCTGTCCGCTCTGGGCCCCGGCGGTCTGTCCCGTGACCGCGCGGGCATGGAAGTTCGAGACGTGCACCCCTCGCACTACGGTCGTATGTGCCCCATTGAAACCCCTGAAGGCCCCAACATTGGTCTGATTGGTTCGCTGGCAACCTACGGTCGTATTAACTCCTTCGGTTTCATCGAGACCCCCTACCGTGTGGTAACCGACGGCCGCGTGACCGATGAGGTTCGTTACCTGACCGCTGACGACGAGAAGAACGTCGTGATTGCACAGGCAAACGCACCCCTGAACGAGGACCGTACCTTTGCTGAGGCTGAGGTTCTGTGCCGTGCGGGCGATGGTTCCGGCGAAGCTGTGCTGGTTGCCCCCGGCGCCGTGCAGTTCATGGACGTTTCCCCGCGCCAGATGGTGTCCGTGGCAACCGCTCTGATTCCCTACCTGGAGCACGACGACGCTAACCGAGCACTGATGGGTGCTAACATGCAGCGTCAGGCTGTGCCCCTGCTGGAGTCTGAGGCTCCGCTGGTGGGTACCGGTATGGAGAAGTACGCGGCACTGGACTCCGGTGACTCCGTACTGGCTAAGAAGCCGGGCGTTGTCTCCTCCGTGGACGCTAAGAACGTGACCGTGCGTAATGATGACGGTACCGTCAGCTCCTACCCGATCATGAAGTTCTCCCGCTCCAACCCGGGCAACTGCTACAACCAGCGCGTGGTTGTTAAGGAAGGCCAGCGCGTGGAGTACCGCGATGTTCTGGCTGATGGCCCCTCCACCGATGGTGGCGAGCTGGCACTGGGTAAGAACCTGCTGATCGCCTACATGCCCTGGGAAGGCCTGAACTACGAGGATGCAATCATCCTCTCCCAGCGCATGGTTTCCGAGGACGTGCTCACCTCGATCCACATCGAAGAGCACGAAATCGATGCCCGCGACACCAAGCTGGGCGCTGAGGAAATCACCCGCGATATCCCCAACGTGTCCGAGGACGTTCTCTCGGCACTGGATGAGCGCGGTATTATCCACATCGGTGCTGAGGTTGAGGCTGGCGACATCCTGGTCGGTAAGGTTACCCCCAAGGGTGAGACCGAGCTGACCCCCGAAGAGCGC
>Cebus_capucinus_imitator_PRJNA485217_SSR039__coassemble_1032_pt1 | contig 29303 bp, 25 predicted proteins | sample Cebus_capucinus_imitator_PRJNA485217_SSR039__metabat2_high_PE_009 | metagenome-assembled genome bin Cebus_capucinus_imitator_PRJNA485217_SSR039 | reverse complement strand
GCGGTATACTAGTTGTCTACCGTTGTGGACGGCCCGCGCCGCCAAGGAGCGAATCGCGGAAAACGTCACGCACGGGGCTTTTTGATAAAAGCATAGGGGGATGATCGGTTTCGACGATGTAGGTTGAGATGGGTGAAGCGTGCCGAGGACTGCAGGGTTATCTCGTAAACGCCCTCTGCACCTAAATATAAATGCAGAATCTAAGCGTTCTGATTTCGCTCTCGCTGCCTAAGCGCGAGAAGCAATCTGTCAGCCTGAGTTTGCCTTTGGCTCAGTAGCTGGCATCGACTTAAAAGGCCACTGCTGTGAGCGTTTGCCGTAGGCGCTCACGGGACACTTATACGGATAGGTTCGTCGTTGCACGTGTTTGTGCCAGCAACGGAGCCGAAAAATAGCGCATTCACAAACTGCGCACGGAGAAGCCCCGTTGAGGCTACATCGGACCGGGGTTCGATTCCCCGCATCTCCACGATTACCCCTGGTTCCGCTCTGTGGAAGAACCGAAAGACGCCGGTGGGTGTTCTGTTCCTCGTCACCTGACGAGCGGCAGAACACCCACCGTTTTCTTTACCCTATGTGCCCCGCGGGGAATAAGCGCATAGACTGAGACAAACCCGCCAGCTTATACCCCGCAGCGCCAAGATACTGGTAGTATCAAAGAGAAGAGAACGCCAAGCAAAGGAAAGACCGTGAGCGAACAGATCCCCTACAGCCCCCAGGCACCCTACGGCGCGCCCGCTCCCGTCCTCGTAGCTACCCCGATCGTCGAAGACAGCACCCCGGCAGAGCTGCGCGTTCCCGAGGCAGCACGTCGCCCCTACGGCGAACCCCCGCGAGATGCACGCTCCGCAGGCTACCCCTTCGCCTTCGCCAGCATGCTCACCGGCGCCATTGCCCTGGGCTGGTTGCTGCTGAACACCCTCTTCACCCTATTGCTGGTTGCAGCCTACGGTAACGGTAGCGACTCAACCAGCTTGTCTTCAGACTCGCTCGTTAGCGGCTGGGCACAGTACCCCGTCACCTACATGATTATGAATAACCTCACCAATCTGATCCCGATCGTGGCGGCTCTTAGCCTGGGCATCTTTGCCATTCAGCGTAATACTCCCGGCAGCCCCTACCAGGCAAAGACCAACAGTTACGCAACCTGGGGTCTGGTCTGCGGCGCTCTGAGCGTGGTGCTGTGGATTGTAGGACTCATTATTCAGCTCTAAAACCGCCAATATAGCGCACGCTTAATACAGCGCAGGGCACCGTATCCGTGAAGGATACGGTGCCCTATCTGTATCTATAGAGTGCTTAGCCAGCCGGGTTCAAACGCTGAACAACCTGCTCATACAGAGCCGGAACAGCCGCCAGCAGACCATCAGATTCCAGAGGCTCAGAACCATCCAGCGAGGTAATTATGCCGCCAGCCTCGCGCACAATGGGCACCAGGGCAGCCTTATCGTAAATCTCAAGACCCGGCTCCACCGCAATATCCACGGCTCCCTCAGCCATGAGCATATACGCCCAGAACTCACCAAAACCGCGAGAACGCTTGACCGAATCCAGCAGCTCCACAAAAGGCTCGCGGCGATCGCCCCAACCCGCCAAGGAAGCATAAGTCAGAGAAGAATCCTCTAAGGACTCAATAGCAGAAATACTCAAACGGGACGCCGAAGACAGAGACTTGCCCGCATAGGCGCCACCATCACGCACAGCCCACCAGCGGCGACCCAGAGCAGGAGCGGAGACCACACCCACCACCGGCTCGCCCTGATCCAGCAGAGCAATCAGAGTAGCCCACACCGGCACACCGCGCATAAAATTCGCGGTACCGTCAATAGGATCAATAACCCACTGGCGAGCCGCCGTACCGGTCGAGCCGAACTCCTCACCCACAATACCGTCACGAGTACGCACACGCGAAAGCTGAGCACGAATCAACTGCTCAACCTCACGGTCAGCAGCCGTCACCGCAGAACCGTCTTCCTTAAGCTGCACACCCTCCATATGCCCGGCAGAAACGGACTTGAAAGCCTGCAGGGACACACGGTCGGCGCTATCGGCAAGAATATGCGCCAGGCGCAAATCATCGGTATAGGGGTTAGGGGAAGCCATGAACACTCACTTATCGGTAGAAACGCTAAAAGTACAGGGCACACACGCACACAGCGCGCAACCCAGAAGAGACTAGAGCAGAGAACCCAATTCCTTCTCGGAATCGCCCTGCTCTCCGGAAACCTGCAGCAACTTACGCAAAGACTCCAAACGAGCCTCGCCGCTTTTACCGGCACGGCCGGCAGCCACATAGGCACTCAGACCGCACTGATCAGCCTCCGGGGAATGATCGCAGCCTTTGGGGCAATCCGCAGCCCCGGCAGCTAGCTCCACAAAAGCCTCAACAATACGCTCAGCGGGCACATGCGCCAGACCGAAGGAACGAATACCCGGAGTATCAATAATCCAGGTGCCCGCAGGAATCTCAATCTCCTCAGAAACCGGCTGCAAAGCCAAAGCAGAGGAAGAGGTATGGCGGCCTCGACCGGTCACCGCGTTAACATGACCGGTAGCGCGCTGGGCACCCGTCAGAGCATTAACCAGGGTGGACTTACCCACACCCGAATGACCCAGCAGCACCGACACATGACCCAGCAGCTGATCCAAAAGCTCATCAACCGGGCCGCGCGACAGACCCTCAGCACCCTCTTCAGAGGGCGCACGACCGTCCACAGAGCCCGAGAGCACAATCCTCAGACCCGAAGCGCGGTAGTAGTCCAGCAGCTCGGTCGGCTGCTTTACATCGGTCTTGGTAATGCACAGAATTGGCTCAATACCGGCATCAAGCGCCGCAACAATCGCACGATCAATAAAACCGGTACGGGGCTCCGGGTTCGCAGCCGCCACCACAATCACCAGCTGATCGGCATTGGCAACCACCACGCGCTCACTCGGGTCAGTATCATCGGCGCTACGGCGCAGCACCGAACTACGCTCACCCAGGCGCACAATACGCGCCAGGGTGTCCTTCGCACCGGACGTATCGCCCACCAGATCCACAAAATCACCGGTCACAATGGAGGTACGGCGCAGTTCCTTAGCGCGGGCAGCAATAAGCTGACGCTCCTGCTCGGTACCCTCATCAACGACCACGGACCAGCGGCCGCGATCCACTGTGACCACGCGGCCGCGAATCGCATGCTCAAATGCGGGGCGGTCCTTAGTGCGGGGGCGCGAACCCTTTTTATTCGGGCGTACGTGCACATCCGACTCGTCAAAATCAAGATAGTCGTATGCGCTCACGCGAGAAGAACCCATTAAGCCTCATCCTTAGTCGTTGAAGTGTGCTGCAGCTGATCCAGCAGAGCCTGCCACAGCCCCGTAAAATCGGGGATAGTTTTGGAGGTGGTTGCCACGTTTTCAACCACAGTATTGGTGCGGCGCAAACCAATAATCGCCGCGAAGGTCGCCATACGGTGATCGGCGTAGGTACGAGCCAGAACCCGTTCAGCCTGCCCGGTGGGAATGCCCGAGAGAATACGAATGCCGTCCTCAGTTTCTTCCGCGCTACCGCCCAGACGGTTAATCTCAGCGGTCAGAGCCGCCAGGCGGTCAGTTTCGTGACCGCGCAAATGCTCAATACCGCGCAGCTGAGAACCCGAAGCAGCCAGAGAGCAGATAGCCGCCAGAGTGGGTGCCAGCTCGCCGGCGGCACGTACATCCACATCAATACCCGGTACTGCGGTAATATCTGCAGGACCCGTTACAGTCAAAACACCAATGGAAGAATCGGCGCTATCGGGGGCGAAAGATACTTTACCGCCCAGCAGAGGCAGCAGCTGACGCCAATGATCGCCCACCTGGGTGGTACCTGCAGAGCCATCAGCGGCAGGAGCCGGCCAATCAGCCACGCTCACCGATGTACCGGTCACCATAGCAGCAGCCACAAAAGGACCGGCATTGGAAAGATCCGGCTCAATGGTCTTTTCGAAGCCTGAAAAAGCACCCGGGAACACACGCCAAGAGAAGACACCCGCCTCGCGATCAATGGTGGACTCTACGCGCACACCCAGTTCACGCAGAGCCTCAACGCTCATCTCAATATGCGGAATTGAGGGAACCGAAGAGCCCACATGCTCCAGCACAATACCCTGCGGCAAGCGGGGAGCAGCCAGCAGCAGAGCCGAAACGAATTGGGAGCTTGCCGAGGCATCAATACGCACCAGTGCGGGCTCATCAGCACTCTGCACAGCAAGCCCGGCAGAGACCATCTCAAAAGGCAGAGAAGAAGCATCGGCGGGGGAGAAGCTCACACCCAACTGACGCAAACCATCCAGCAGGGCACCCATGGGGCGAGCGTAGGCGTGCTCATCCCCATCAAACTCAAAGGTACCCGGCAGCAACGCTGCCAGAGCCGGAACAAAGCGCATCACGGTACCGGCAAGACCGGTCTCAATACGCGCCTTTCGCGGCTCAGCGGAGGAAAAATCACAGGGGGTAACACGCAAATCCGGGCCAAAAGGAGAAGCACCCGGGACCTCTTCAATCACAGCGCCCAGCGCACGCAGCGCCTCAATCATCAGCGCCGAATCACGCGAATGTAGGGGAGAGCGCAGCAGGGACGGAGAATCAGCCAAAGCCGCCAGCAGCAGATAACGATTCGTGAGAGACTTAGAGCCCGGAATGTGCACCAGTGCACTGGCTGCGGCGTGCTCCTGAGGGGCATAAACGGGCGCGAGCCAGTCCCCCTCAGCAATCGGCTGGGTATCGGTCATTGCATATCCTTATGTCACTGAACACTACCTTCCTATTTTAGCCTGTCAACGGCACAAGAAGGAGAACAGTATCCAAAGAATATGCCCGGCGGACATAAACCACCGGGCACACTCTACACACTTGATGAACGCCAACTCTTTAGGCAGCAGCGCAGAACTTCTCAACATGCTCCAGCAAAGAAGCCTTCAACTCCTCGGGCGCACTCTCCGAGCACGAGGAACGCACCTTATCGCGAATCAGCTGCTCCAACTCGCGCTGCTGATCGCAATCGGAGCACTTTGCCAAATGCTCACGTACCTGCTCAACATCTTCGGGGCTCAGCGCGTTATCCAGGTACTCCCACAGGCGCTGCAGGGTCTTCTCGCAGGGGTGAGCCGCCAGGCAATCCTCGTGATCGGGGTGCTCATGGGACATCGTATCGCTCAGCAGGGGAATGTCCTGCTGCTGGTTATCTGCAACCACGATATATCCTTCCGTTGTACATTCTTAATCGTTAAATCCGTGAAAAACTGTGAACTATCGGCGGGAAGATGCGACCTTGGCATCCACCGTCGAGGGGCGCAAACCGTTCTCTCGCGCGTAATCCGCCAGGCGCTCGCGCAGAATGCGGCGGCCGCGGTGCAGACGAGACATGACCGTACCCAGGGGAATCTCCAGCATCTGAGCAATGTCCTTATAGGCAAAGCCCTCAACATCGGAGTAGTAGACCACCATACGGAAATCCTCGGGCAGGGCTTCCAGAGCGTCCTTGACCTCCGAATCGGGCATGGATGCAAGAGCCTCGGTCTCTGCGGAGCGAAGACCCACCGCATCATGGTTGCCCGCGGCGGCAAGCTGCCAATCCTCCACCTGCTCCGTATTGGCCTGCTGGGGTTCGCGCTGGCGCTTGCGGTACACATTGATGTAGGTATTGGTCAGAATGCGGTAAAGCCATGCCTTCAGGTTCGTGCCCTGCTGGTACTGGTGGTAGGCGGCAAAGGCCTTCAGATAGGTTTCTTGCACCAGATCCTGGGCGTCTGCCGGGTTGCGGCTCATCCGTAGGGCAGCAGCGTAGAGCTGATCCACATATTGCATGGCATCGCGTGTAAACGCTTCGCGCAGTTCACGCGAAGATAGCTCAACACTCTCTTGAGACATGACACTCTTCTTCCGCCAAAACGGCTGTCGATTAGCGAACCGGGGCGCGTGCCACAGGTTCTGAGGATATAACGAATAGTCAACGGGGATTATTCCCGTGCATGTTTAAACCCCGCTTCACAAGCAGTGAACCGGGGTTTAAACTTCAGCATGCAAGGTGCCTTATGCGTTGGGGCGCTTACCGTGGTTTGCGCCGCCCTTACGACGGTCCTTGCGCTTACGACCGCGCTTGCTCATGAGAGCCTCCTTATATAACCGATAGGTAACCCGCGAAAGGTTACCCCTATCCAAACCCATACACGCGCAAAAGCGCGAAACGTATAGGCAACGCCTTCCATTGTTTCATATCTGGGGCGTGAATGCATCTTAAAAGCGGGTTCTGACTAAACTTAGCCCGAAAATACTTATGCTCTCCACCCCGATAAGACCCGTGGATGCCCGTGGGCAAAGAGTCTAGGAACGACCCAGAACCTTCTTCACCAGGGAAATCACGCGGTACTTCAGCGGGCTCGGGTAGTAAGTGAAAGCACCCGGCAGCTGAATCACATAACCGTCAAAGTTCTGCTTGAAACGCAGCACGCCGTCTGAACCATCGAACTCGCCGGTAATACCCAGGAAATTATAGAAGGGCACGCCGCGCTCAATGGACTTCATCATTACGTGTTCCTGCAGCAGAGCGGGAGCGTAGAAGCGGTTGAACTCAGGGTAGGAGCCGCTAAAGAGGTACACGGTCTCATGCGGTGCGTACACAAAGAGGCTACCGGAGAGAATCACATCCTGATCACCATAGCGGGCAATGAACTCTTCAGCCTCTTCCAGACGCACATCAAAGGTCTTGTACTGATCGCGCAGCTCATTGAGCTCACCGGACTTCTTACCCTTAGCGGCGCGCTCCTCCAGCTTAGCGATCTTCTCTGCCAGCTTTGCCTGGCTATCCTTGAGATTCTGCGCGTACTCGTGGAAGTTCAGGGAGGTGACCATGAACTCCGCCGCATCGCCAAAAGCATCGTAGAACTTCTGGTAGTACTCCAGAGTCTTATCTTCGTACTCGCGGCGGTCCGAGGTCGCCTCGGTAATCTGCTTGAAAATATGTAGCTCATCGCGGCCCAGGGCGCGCAGCTTAATGCCGAAGGTATTAGCCTTCTTCACCAGGGGCTTACCGCGCTTGGAGAAGGACTTCAGCAGCTGAGCGCGAGTCTCAATACCGCTCAGATCCTTCACATAGCGCCAGTCGCCGTAGCCCTCGGAGTAGCCGGTGCTCAAGCCACCGTGCACATAACCGGCAGCCACCAGGCGATCAATAATCTCCTGACGGGGCTCGGAGGTGGGCTCACCATTGGAATCGTAGAGGCGGTAGCTGGTATTGGGGCGAACAATCAGCTCCAAGGCACCCTTGGACTTGGCAAAAGCAGCCAGAGAACGGTAGAAACCGTCCAGGTAGCGCTCATCGGTGTACATCGGGCCGGTGTGCACCTCCCAACGCTCACCGCCAAACATAGGCAGAGTGTACACCACAGCGCCGACCTGCACGGCGCCATCAGCCTCATAACCGGCACGGTAGACCGTATAGCCGCGGCTGAGCAGCAGGGAAACCATCTGCTCACTCTGAGAGTAGCTGCCGGAGCTCACACGAGCAGTCAGATCAGCAAATTCAGAGGCATCAAGAACACGAATAGACATAAAACCTTCCACCCATCACCGGAATATAGAGGGGAAATGATAGAGAATAGTTCAGTTAAAACGTCAAGAGGGTGAGGTTTATGAGCCCCACCCTCTCAACATAGAAAAAGTAGCGTGCAGAGCGCTAGATTACGCCTGCTCGGGAAGATTCAGCCAGGAGTACCAGCCGCGGTGCAGCACCAGCCACGCCATCAGACCGTAACCGGACTGACCCGGACGACCGTCATTCGTCGCCAAATCATTGCGCCACTGCTCGTGGTGCAGCAGCGGATTAAAAGTATCAACGTATACGTGGTTACGGCGAGTAACCACATCGGCGTAGGCTGCCGACAGATCAGCAATACGGCGGTTACGCTCAGCGTCCAGGCTCGGGGGCGGACCCACGACCAGAACCTTAATATTGTTCTGAGACGCCATATCCACCATATTAGCCAGGTTCAGACGAGAGCGAGCGCTGGTCAGACCCAAATCAATATCAAAGGTCGAGGGCGCAATCACCAGACGGTTCTCAGCACCGGGCTGGAAACGGCGGCGAGCCTCATCAAACCAGCGAGCGTTCAGCTGTTCGGTGCCCTCATTGGGGGCTGCCAGATTGTACGCAGAAATCTGCGCTACATGCTGCGGGGTACGCGCCATAACGCGACCAAACCAGCCCAAAGTACGCGGATCGCCCACACCGGCGAGCAGATCATCACCAACAGCGACAAGTCGAATATTGCGTTGCTCCACGGAAATCTTTCTTACTTGAGTTTGTGCGCGACCGCCTCGCACCTTCCGAATCAGAAGGCACACCACAGCACGGACGCGGGTGTCCTTACTATCTAGCATATCGCCAAAAACAGATGCCCGCGCACGATTTAGCCCAAAAAAGACAAAGAGCACCAAAAAATATAGCAAAAACCCGGGTTTCGCCTCCCTAATGGGGAAGCAAAACCCGGGTTCATAGCCAATAGGCTAGAAGGAATCCTCTAGGGATTAGCCCTCAAAAACCTTAGCGATCAGCTCGGCAGCCTGAGCCGCATGCAGCTTACCGGTACCTGCTGCGGGGGATGCAGCAGCAGGGCGAGAAGCCAGGCGAACCGGGCGATCCAGCAGCGGCAGCAGGTTCACAGCCATGAACGGCCACTGACCCTGGTTAGCCGGCTCATCCTGAGCCCACACAATATCGCGAGCGTTGGAGTACAGAGCCAGCTGCTCCTTGATCTCAGCCTCGGGCAGCGGGTAGAGCTGCTCAACGCTGATGATTGCGGTGGTGGTGTCACCACGCTTAGCGCGCTCAGCTTCCAGATCGTAGTACAGGCGACCGGATACGAAGACCACGCGCTGAACATTCGCGGGGTTCACACCGGAACGGTCACCAATAACCTTCTGGAAACCACCCTGAGTGAAGTCCTCAACGCTGGAGGCAGCAGCCTTCAGACGCAGCAGCTGCTTGGGGCTGATAACCACCAGCGGCTTGAACGGACGCTGCTGGCTGTGACGGCGCAGCAGGTGGAAATGGTTAGCCGGGGTAGAGGGAACAGCCACAGTCATATTGTTCTCAGCGCACAGCTGCAGGTAGCGTTCCATACGAGCCGAGGAGTGATCCGGGCCCTGGCCCTCATAACCGTGAGGCAGCAGCATGACCAGCGAAGAGTTCTGACCCCACTTCTGCTCGGAGGAAGAAATGTATTCATCGATCACGGTCTGAGCACCGTTGGCGAAGTCACCGAACTGTGCCTCCCAAATGACCAGGTCCTCGGGGCGCTCAACGGAGTAACCGTATTCGAAGCCCAGCACACCGTACTCGGAGAGGAAGGAGTTGTAAATCTCCAGGGAGCCCTGCTCGGGTGCCAGGTGCTGCAGGGGCGACCACTCAGCGTCATTCTCGTGATCGTGCAGCACAGCGTGGCGCTGAACGAAGGTACCGCGCTGAACATCCTGACCGGTCATACGGACATTGGTGCCCTCCATCAACAGGGAGCCGAATGCCAGAAGCTCGCCCATACCCCAGTTGATATTGCCCTTGGTGCCCATTTCAACGCGCTGATCCAGCAGCTTCTGCAGCTTCTTGTGTACGGTGAAGCCCTCGGGAGCCTGACCGAATGCATTGGCAATGTGCTGCAGGGTCTCGACAGAAATAGCGGTGTTACCGGAGTGAACAACCTGGTTATTCTGCTGAGCTGCGGGCAGCTCAAGGCCAGCAATATTAGCCGCAGCCGGAGCTGCACCCTCAGCCTGAACCTGGGTGAACATCTCATCCAGTTCGCTGTGGAACTGGTTCAGAGTCTCATCAGCCTCAGCCTGGGTGATATCGCCGCGACCAACCAGAGCCGAAGCGTACTGGGTGCGGGTCGAGGGCAGGTTATCAATGATCTGGTACATGGTCGGCTGGGTCATCGAGGGGTCATCAGCCTCATTGTGACCGCGGCGGCGGTAGCAGACCAGGTCAATGACGACGTCCTTGCCGAAGCGCTCGCGGTACTCGAATGCCAGCAGACCGGCGCGAACCACAGCCTCCGGGTCATCGCCGTTCACGTGCAGCACGGGAGCCTTGGTCATACGAGCAATATCGCTGGAGTAGGTAGCGGTACGGCCATCACCGGGCAGGGTGGTGAAACCGATCTGGTTATTGACCACAATGTGTACGGTACCACCGGTGGTGTATGCCTTCAGACCCGCCATCTGCAGGGTCTCCATGACGATACCCTGACCTGCGAATGCAGCGTCGCCGTGCACCAGAATCGGCAGAACCGGGTGACCGGTCACGCCCTGCTTTGCCAGGGTGTCCTGCTTAGCGCGGACAATACCCTCCAACACGGTGTTCACGGTTTCCAGGTGAGAGGGGTTAGCAGCCAGGTACACCTGGGTCTGCTTGCCGCTATCACCGGTGTACACACCCTCGGTACCCAGGTGGTACTTTACGTCGCCGGAGCCCTCAACCTCGCCGGGAACAGCGGTGCCGTTGAACTCGCGGAAGATCTGGCCGTAGGACTTGCCAGCAATATTGGTCAGCACGTTCAGGCGGCCGCGGTGTGCCATACCAATAGCAACACCGTTCAGATCCTTATTAGCTGCCTCGCCGATAATAGCGTCCAGCAGCGGAATCAGGGACTCGCCACCCTCCAGGGAGAAGCGCTTCTGACCCAGGTACTTGGTCTGCAGGAAGTGCTCGAAAGCCTCCGCCTGGACCAGCTTCTTGAGCACGCGCAGCAGCTCGTCGTGAGAGGGCTTGGAGTAGCCGTTCTCCAGCTTCTGCTGGAACCAAGCGCGTACCTCGGGATCCTGAATGTACATGTACTCAACAGCCAGGGTGCCGGAATAAGCCTCGCGCAGCAGCTCCAGGATGGTGCGCAGGGGCAGGCGCTCCTTGCCACCGAAACCACCGGTGGGCCAGACTCGATCCAGATCCCACAGGGTCAGACCGTAGTTCTCAATCTGCAGATCCGGGTTGGAAAGTACCTGAGAAGCCAGGGGAGAAGTCTGAGCAGCCAGGTGGCCGTGCACGCGGTAGGCGTGAATCAGCTGCTGAATGCGAGCAACCTTGGAGACCTCAACCTCGGTGTCCAGCTGGTTGTCGCGGCTCCAGCGAACCGGCTCGAAGGGGATACGCAGATCGGAGAAGATAGCGTCGTAGAAGCCGTCGCCACCGAGCAGGTAGTGCTCAACCAGCTTGAGGAACTCACCGGAACCTGCACCCTGAATCACGCGGTGATCGTAGGTGCTGGTCAGGGTAATGATCTTAGAAATAGCCTTGTCGTTAATGACCTTATCCGACACGCCGCGGAACTCAGCCGGGTACTCCAGTGCACCCACACCGACAATAACAGCCTGACCCTTGGACAGACGCGGCACGGAGTGAACGGTGCCGATACCGCCCGGGTTGGTCAAAGAAGCAGTGGTACCGGTGAAGTCGGGCATGCCCAGCTTGCCGTCGCGACCGCGCTTAACAATATCGTTGTACGCATCCCAGAACTGGATAAAGCTCAGGGTCTCAGCAGCCTTAATATTGGGAACCACCAGGGAACGAGAACCATCGGGGCGGGGCAGGTCAATTGCCAGACCGAAGTTCACATGCGCATTGTGAATAGCAACGGGCTTACCCTTTTCGTCCAGACCGTAGGTGACGTTCATGGAGGGCATCTCGCCCAGGGCACGAATTACCGCGTAACCAATCAGGTGAGTGAAGGACACCTTGCCGCCACGGGTGCGAGCCAGGTAGGAGTTAATAGCGGCACGGTTCTCAATCAGCAGCTTTGCCGGAACCGCACGCACGGTGGTAGCGGTGGGAACAGTCAGAGACTCTTCCATATTGGCAGCGATAGCCTTTGCGGGGCCACGCAGCGGAACGATCTTATCTACAGCTTCTTCCACGGGTTCAACCTTGCTCTTAGGTGCGGATGCAGCGGGTACGGGTTCGGGCTTAGGTGCTGCCACAGCAGCGGGTGCAGCTGCCGGAGCCGGGGTCTGCGCGACAGATGCTACAGGAGCCGGCGCAGGGGCAGCGGGAGCGGCAGGCGCGGGCGCTGCAGCAGAGTCAGCAGCCAATGCCTTATCAATGGATTCGAAAATCGGTAACCACGAAGGGTCAACCGACGACGGATCCTGCCGGTACTTGTCGTATTGTTCCTCTACGAACCATTCGTTACCGGCGAATTCCTCAGGTACCAGGTGGTCTGGCAATTGTGGCACTTTCAGCCTCTTCCTTCAGTGAATGTATTCGTGCACAGACCGGGCAAGCCCGATACACGCAAACCGCTTCGACGAGGGGTGGAGTGCGGTGCACATTATTCCAGCTTCACTGTGCCGGCGCCGTCACTATTCGGGGTGCACAAGCTAAAAGTCCCGAAGAGAGCCGGTGAAGGCATAGCGCAGCTATCTTTCTCTTCTAGTGTAGTGAAGCCTAGGGCACACTTTCCACTTAACCCGCGTGTGCAAGCATGAAAAATTTGCCAAAGTTCAACACCCGTTCGCTCAGCACTATCGGTAAGGTGTCACATAGCTAAAGAGAGACCCACAAAATCCCCAACACTAGCGCGCTAAAATAGAAACACTATGGACTTACTCCTGCTAGCCTGCGGGCTTCTGCTCATCCTCGGCACGGGCTTCTTCGTCGCCGTGGAATTCTCCCTCGTTGCCCTGGAAACATCCAGTGTTATCGCCGCTAAAGAAGCAGGCGACACACGCGCCAACGCCGTGCTCACCTGCCTAAAAACACTCTCAACCCAGCTCTCCAGCTGCCAGGTAGGCATTACCATCACCACCCTGCTAACCGGCTACACCCTGGACTACGCCATTAATGCGCTCACCGCCGGGGCAATCACCGGTCTGGGTGTGGCTCCCGCGGTTGCCAATGTGTTGACCATGGTTCTCTCCATGACCATTGCAACCCTGCTCTCCATGCTGCTGGGCGAACTGGTCCCCAAAGGTATTGCTATCGCCGAGCCCTATAAAGTGGCGCGACAGCTTGCCCCCGTGCAGCTTGGCTTCACCCGCATTATGAAGCCCGTGGTGCTCTTCATGAACGGCTCCGCCAACTGGATTCTGGCGCGATTCGGCATGGAAGCCACCGAAGAACTCTCCGCTGCCCGTACCCCCGAAGAACTCTCCGCCATGGTGCGCCGCTCCGTAGACCAGGGAACCCTGGACGAGGACGCCGCGGAATTCGTGGACCGCACCCTCAGCTTTGCCGAGCTGACCGCCTCCGAAGTGATGACGCCCCGCGGCCGTGTGGTCATGTGCGAAGATACCGCGCCCGTGAGCGAGATTCTCGAGCTCGCGCGCACTAGCGGCCACTCCCGATTCCCCCTCTACGCCGGAGACCACGACAATATTGTGGGCGTTGTGCATATTAAGAGCGCCGTGGGTGTGCCCGCCGATATTCGCCCCACCCTGCAAGCCGGCACCCTGGCACAGGATGTGCTGCGCGTACCCGAAACCCTGCACGTGGACGACCTGCTCACCCAGCTGCGAGAAGGCGCCCTGCAGCTAGCCGTAGTGCTCGATGAATACGGTGGAACCGCCGGTATTGTCACCCTGGAAGATTTGGTTGAAGAAATCGTGGGTGAAGTTGCCGATGAGCACGATAGCCGCCGCAGCGAACAGCCCCTGCACTACAGCAACGGCCAGTGGGGCTTTAGCGGTCTGCAGCGACCCGATGAAATTATGCGCGCCATTGAGGGAATCACCATTGAAGAGCACCCCTCCTATGAAACCCTGGGTGGTTTTATGATGGAGCGCCTGGGACGCATTCCCGCAGTGGGGGATGAGCTGCCCGTACCCGGAGGCATGCTGCGCGTAGAAAGCATGGACGGGCGCCGCGTGGAGCGCATCCGCTACACCCCTGTGGAAGAACCCGCAGGCAATGAACACACCGCATCGCAGAAGGAGAACGCATGAACGACTGGTTAGCCATCGCCCTGCTCTTTGCCCTGCTTGCGGGTAACGCATTCTTTGTCGCGGGTGAATTCGCGATTATGTCCACCCGCCGCGCTCAAATCGAACCCCTGGCAGAAGAAGGGCACCCGCGAGCAGCCCGAGCGCGTACCGTGCTCTATGCCCTGGAAAATGTCTCCCTCATGCTCGCCACCTGCCAGCTGGGCATCACCCTGTGCTCCCTGCTGATCCTGAACGTCTCCGAACCGGCGCTGCACCATATGATCGGCCACCCCCTGGAGGCAATCGGTCTGCCGCACGCCGTGGTGGATATTCTTGCCTTCGCCCTGACCCTGCTGCTGGTAACCTACCTGCACGTAATCTTTGGCGAAATGGTGCCCAAAAACGCCGCCGTGACCCTGGCGGCGCGCGGTGTGGCGCTGTGGATTGTGCCCGCCCTGGTCACTGTCTCCAAGGTCTTTGCCCCCGTGGTGGCCCTGCTGAACGGCATGGCGAATATGGTGCTGGGTTGGATGCGTATCGAACCCAAGGATGAAGTTGCCTCCAGCTTTACCCTGGGCGAGCTGCAGACCATTGTGGCTCAATCCACCGCCGAAGGCACCGTGGAAGACGATGCCGGTGTGGTGGCGGGCGCCCTGGAATTTACCGAGAAGGACATTGCCGAAATTACCGTGCCGCGCGATCGCGTGCAGACCCTGCCCTTTGGGTGCACCCCCGCTCAGCTGGAGCACGCCGTGGCACGCACCGGCTACTCCCGATTCATTATTGTGGATGAGCACGATGTCTACCTGGGCTACCTGCATCTGAAAGATGCCCTGAATGTGCCCGCTGAACGCGCCGATAAGCCTTTTGGCTGGCATGCCCTGCGCCCGCTGCCCAGCGCACTAAAAACTATTGATATTGATGACGCTCTGGATTTGATGCAGCGCCGCCGCGCACACCTGCTGCACGTGGTGGATGAAAAGGGTACGTCCGAAGGTATTGTCTTTATGGAGGATGTGATTGAGGAGCTGGTGGGCGAGATTCGCGATACGACCCAGCGTCGTGTGCGCTCGCGTGCCTAGACTTCTTCTAGCTCTGAATTGAATGAAACCGCCCCGCTGCTACTGGTGTCGTAGCGGGGTGGTTTTCTCTTTTCCCAGGGGTTTATACCTTGGCGTGTGAGCGACTGGGTATGGGATAGGCTTACCATAAAGAAATATCAAGAATCTTTTATATAAAAATATCTTTATATTTATTGTGTCGATGGGTCTATGGAATATCTGCTGTCAGTAAAGTGCTAATATATTACGCCAACCCCGAAAATCCTCTATCTGTCCGATAACCCCCGGAAAATCAAGGGATTTACTGGTGCTGCCAGTCGCTCATATGTCTTTATAATCACCGCGCAGATTGAAAAAGATTATCAAAAGAATTATGCTGGAAACTCAAGTCCGATAAACACGAAAAGAAAAGTGGTTCCCATGCGCATTAAAGCATTCACCGGCGCACTCAGTGTGCTTGCCGCAGCATCCCTGGCACTAAGCGGCTGCTCCGCACCCGCAAGCTCTACCGGCAGCAGCGGAACCATTAAAATCGTGGCGGCAACCGATGTCTACGCAGATATTGCCAAGCAGGTCGGCGGTGACAAAGTAGAGGTCACCGCAATTATCGCCTCCACCAGTCAGGATCCGCACTCCTACGAAGCAACCAGCGCGGACCGCCTCAAGACCAAGGACGCGCAGCTGGTCGTCATTAACGGCGGTGGCTACGACCTCTTCCTGGAAGATATGGCTGGCAAAGACAACCCCAACCAGAAAGTCGTCAACGCTGTAAAGGAAAGCGGTAAGCTCTCCGACGCTGACTACAACCACCTGGTCGAAGACCACGCCAAGGGTCACAGCCATGAGGGCGGCGACCACGCCGGTCACGAGCACGCCCACGAATTCAACGAGCATATCTGGTACGACATGGACTCCATGAAGAAGACCGCCGATAAGATCGCTGAAGACCTGGCATCCCTCGACTCCGCTAACGCTGAGACCTACCGCTCCAACGCCAAGAAATTTGACGATGAGCTGGACACCATCTCCAAGGACGCTAAGGCAATCAACGCCTCCGGCAAGAAGTACCTGAGCACCGAGCCCGTGCCCGACTACCTGATCAGCGCAACCGGTGCGGAAAACGCAACCCCGGAAGAATTCGCTGAAGCAGTCGAAGCAGAGCAGGACGTACCCGCCCTGGTACTGAAGGAAACCAAGGATCTGGTGAGCGAAAAGAAGGTGCAGCTGGTCGCCTACAATGAGCAGACCGCCACCAACCAGACCAAGGAAGTCCTCGACGAAGCCAAGAAGGCGGGCGTGGCGAATGTTTCCTTCACCGAAACCCTGCCCGAATCCACTGGCTACGTCTCCTGGATGAAGACCAATGTTAACAATCTGAAGAAGGCACTATCCTAAGTGAGCGCTGAACACACGATAGATACCCCCGCGATTTCCATTCGCGGGGGTAGCCTCGCATTTGGCGAGCGCACCCTCTGGCAGGATCTGAACCTAACGGTCGGTCAGGGCGAATACTTTGCCGTGCTGGGGCCGAACGGCAGTGGTAAATCTACCTTCCTGAAGGTTGTCCTGGGACTTACCCGCCTGAACTCCGGTGAGATTTCTGTGCTCGGCTCCCCGGCGCGCACCGGACACCCCGGTGTAGGCTATATCCCGCAGCAAAAGGCGATTTCTGCATCCACCCCCATGCGCGCCCGAGACCTGGTGGGTCTGGGTATTGACGGCCATAAGTGGGGCTTTAGGTTCCAGACTCGCGCCTACCGCGCCAAGGTAGATGAGCTGCTGGATGCAGTGGGCGCCAGCGACTACGCCAATGTGCCGGTGGGTCTGCTTTCGGGTGGTGAGCAGCAGCGTTTGCGCGTGGCTCAGGCCCTGGCGAATGATCCTAAGATTCTGCTGGCCGATGAGGCTCTGCTCTCCCTGGATCTGAATCACCAATACGCTGTTGCCGATTTGATTCACCGTTTCAATCGTGAACGCGGGGTTTCGGTGGTGTTCGTGACCCACGAAATCAATCCCATTATTGAGCATGTGGATCGCGTGCTCTATCTGGCGAACGGTCGCTTTACCGTCGGGTCGGTGCCCGAGGTCATGAATGACCGAACCCTTTCGGCGGTGTACGGCACGCCTATTAGCGTGATTGAGACCAATGACCGCTATATCGTGGTGGGCGATACCCACCCGAGCGATCACTGTCACGCCGAGAGCCGCGACTACAATACGCACGGCGCACACAGTCTGCTGATTCCCGGGCAGAGTGGCGCTGTACAGAATACGGCACAGACCCCGAAGGAGACCCGATGAACGCAGTACATATGCTGGCAAGCACCGGCTCCCAGGGGGATTTGCTCTCCCGTATCTTCGTGTTTGACCGCTACGGCGAGCTGCTTGCCATGCTCAGCAACTCCATTCTTGCCGGTGCTGTGCTGGGTCTAATCGGCGGTTTTGTGGGCATGTTTGTCATGATGCGCGACCACGCTTTTGCGGTACACGGCATTTCGGAAATGTCCTTTGCAGGTGCCGCTCTGGCTCTGCTGTTGGGCTATGATGTGGTCACCGGTTCTATGGTGGGTTCGGTGCTGTCGGCTCTGCTGATTGCTTTTATTGGCTCGGCGCAGAAGGACGAATCGAACTCGGTGATTGGCGCGCTCATGCCTTTCGGTTTGGGTCTGGGTATTCTATTCCTTTCCCTGTACCAGGGTCGTAGCGCCAATAAGTTCTCTCTGCTGACCGGTCAGATTGTCTCCATTGATAGTGATCAGCTGGGCACGATGATTGTGGGTGCCGTGGTGATTATTGGTGCCCTGGCGCTGATGTGGCGCCCGCTCTCTTTCGCTTCCCTGGACCCGGAGGTGGCTGCCGCTAAGGGCGTGCCCATGCGCGGTCTGTCTATTGCCTTTATGGTGGTGCTGGGTATTGCGGTGGCGCTGTCGGTGCAGGTGGTTGGTTCTCTGCTGGTGCTGGCTCTTCTGATTACTCCCAGTGCTGCGGCGCTGCAGGTGACGGCATCCCCGTTGAAGGCTCTGATCCTTTCGGTAATTTTTGCTGAAGCCTCTATTGTGGGCGGTATTTTGCTGGCTCTTGCTGGTTCGCTACCGATTAGCCCCTACGTGACCACGATTTCCTTTGTGGTTTATCTGGTCTGCCGCGGTATTGCGTGGTATCGTCGCCGTTATAGCGCGTCGGGCCGCGTGGTACGAGTCTCCTAAGCCGCTGAAGCCCACCACACATAATCCGCCCTCTCCCTCGTACAGGTAGTACAGGGGAGAGGGCGGATTTTTATAAGCGCTAGGTCCTACTGGTATTCGTAGGTAATCTGCGGTTCGTTTTCGCGCAGGTAGGCGGTGCACTCGGGGCAGTGACCGGTCACCTCCAGCATATGGGAGAGGTTGGAATAGCCGTACTTTTCACCCATCTCGGTTGCCCATTCTTCCAGGGCGGGTGCCTCCAGCTCAACGGCCTTGCCGCAGCGACGGCAAATCAGGTGATGGTGGTGGGTGGTTGCCTGGCAGTGACGGTAGAGGGTTTCGCCCTCAATACCCTTGACCATGTCCAGCTCGCCTGTGGTTGCCAGGGACTGAAGCACACGGTAGGTGGTTGCCAGGGAGATAGATTCCTGACGCTGCGCCAAGTTCAGGTGCAGATCCTGTGCCGAGATGAAATCTCCCAGTTCAGCCATGGTGGACTTGATCAATCGACGCTGACGGGTATTGCGTGCCGTTGCGTGCTTCACAATTTTGCGAATGGGTATGTTCGTATCGACCACTGGGTTACCTTCCGGCAGAGGCGGCGTGCAGCCACCTTAGTATTCGTTCATATCTCTTGGAAGAAACTTTACACGAAAAATGCAAATTTTGTGACTTGAGGGGATGTGAATCTCACCAGGCGAAAGCTAAACGGCAGTTTGGGGCGTTCCGGGGGAGAAGTTACGCCCCGACGGCAAAAATGCCGTTGCCTATTGGACATTCGCACGCGCCTCTATACCCTTAGCTGCCGGGGCGGATATGATGGATATATGAAGCTGACAAAATACACCCATTCCTGCGTTCGCGTGGACAATGAAGGTCACGCGCTGGTCATCGACCCCGGTAATTTCGCCCCCGAAGGTGAGCACGCCGCCGCCCTGGACGGCGCGGAATACCTGCTCATTACCCACGCCCACCCCGACCACTTTGACGCCGAGCGTGTGCTGCCTCTGATTGCTCAGCGCCCGCAGCTGCGCATGTGGGCGCCCGCCACCGTTGCCCAGCTAATTACCGAGGCGGTTCCAGATGCACAGGTCACCGCTATTGAGGCCGATTCTGTACTGGATGTGCCCGGTTTTGAGATTAAGACCTTCGGGGGTCAGCACGCCCTGATTCACCCGCTGATTCCTATGTTGGCTAATATTGGCTACCTGATTAATGACAGCGTGTACCACCCGGGCGATTCCCTGGTGGTACCTCACGGGGTTAAGGCTCCCGTGCTGCTGGCTCCCATTCATGCGCCCTGGGGCAAGATTCAGGAAGTCATTGATTTTGTGATTGCTGTGGGTGCTGAACGCGTGCACCCGATTCATAACGGCATGATTAATGAGCGCGGCACCGCCATTATTGAGAACCTGGTGACTATGTTCGGCGCTAAGTACGGTTCCGCTTTTGAACATCTTGAGGTTGGTCAGAGCGTAGAGCTTTAGAGAGTAAAGGAAAGATCATGAGCTCCATTTTTACCAAGATTATTGAGGGTGAAATCCCCGGTCGTTTCGTGTGGAAGGACGATGAATGCGTGGCATTTATGGATATTATGCCCGCTTCTCCGGGCCATCTGCTGGTGGTTCCGCGTGCCGAGATTGACCGCTGGCCGGATCTGCCCGATGAGCTTGCCGCTCACCTCTTTAGTGTGGCGCATAAGATTTCCGGAGCCCTGGATCGCGCCTTTGAACGCGACCGCGTGGCACTGATGATTGCCGGTTTCGACGTACCGCACACCCACATTCACCTCTTCCCGGCAAATGGTATGGAGGAGTACAATCCTGCTAACGCCAATAAGAATGCCACCGCCGAAGAACTGGATGAATCGGCTGAGAAGGTGCGCGCGGCCCTGCGCGAGCTGGGCTATGGCGAATTCGTACCCGAGGCCTAGTAGCGCCTGATTTTTAGAAGCGTTGTGATGCGTGAGGCCGGGGCTATCTCCTACTAGAGATAGCCCCGGCCTTTGTCTAATAGCTGTGGGAGAGGTAGGTGTCAAAGACTACCGTTGGAATGTGGTCGATACGATAGAAAAGTGTAGACAAAGCGCACAGTGTGTGTTAGGTTGGCATAAATAATCATTTGGGAGGAGCCAAATGGAATCTCCCAAGGAAGGGAGAACCATGCCAACCATACCGCCTGATGCACTTAATTCAGCTATTTCTGCATCCCCTCCAGGAAGCCAGGAAAAACCAGAGGCCGAGCGCTCAAAGGCAGCTACTCAAGGTAGAACGCAGTCCCATACTTCAGCTGTGCGAGCATTGATTAATATCGGTGTCTTTGCCGTTATCTATCTCATCGTTATGTTTGCCACCAGCACCCTTGGATTCCTCGGGCCGCACTTTTCCTTTATTGGGTGGGCGCTGGGCGTACCTCTTAATGGCATAGTCATTATGCTCTTGCTGGCACGAGTTAAAGGCTTTGGTGCACTAAGCATTATTGGTGCTCTTACTATGCTGACCATGCTCAGCTCCGGTAGCCTCTACGCCAGCATTATCCTGCTTCTGGCGGTGCTGGGAGACCTCATTCAAAGCAAAGGGGCTCGCGCTCGAAACTATAATCCCCGTTTAGCGCCCTTGGGCTACGCGGTTTTTAGCCTGTGGTTAGTTATGCCCTTCTGGGTGATATCAAGTGGAACCGGCACCTATGTTGAGACTATTCGCCAAAGCCGCGGCCAAGAATATCTCGATGCTGTGACTGCTTTTTATCAGCCGTGGATCCTGGTGATTTGGGCGGTCCTGCTCTTTGCCCTTGGATATCTCGGCGGTTATCTGGGGAATCGTGCCCTGCAACGTCACTTTTATCGTGCCGGTGCTATTGCATAAGCCATAAGGATCAAAGGAGAACTATGGGACAGGGAATACAGGGCGCTATCCTTCGAGCGCTCGGCGCCCAAGAACATATACTTTACGTGACCGGTAGCGAATACATCACAGAGAACTACCTGCGCGTACATTTTCATTCGCCTACACTCTTAGCAGCTGATGAGCAGAGCCCCGGCTCTCTTATCCGCTTATGGATGCCAAACCCCGATAAACCGGAACAGCTTTTTCAACGTGGTTACACCATTATTAATGAGCGAGCAGTAACCGGAGAGTTTGATATAGATTTCGTGATTCACTACCCCGTGGGGCCGGGATGCTATTGGGCAATGAATACCAGCGCGGGGGAAGAACTGAGAGCAACCCGCCACGGTAGCGAACAATTTAGTATGCCCGCTGAAGAGCCCGCCGGATACCTCTTTGCAGGGGATACCACCGCCTACCCAGCAATCTGCGCAATTACCGAGTATATACGTGAGCGTCAGCCACTGGTACCCATCTATATTTATATGGAAGAACACCGGGAAAGCGATAGAGAATTACCTCTTCCGACAGGAGAGAACATTACTGCTCGGTGGGTACCCGAAATACCCGACGGGCAGGCGCTTATTCAAGCTATTAGCCCGCATTCCTGGGAAGGATACTACGCATGGCTATGCGCCGAAAGTAGAGCAACCCAGCATTTACGTACCCACTTTAGCCGTGTATACGGGCTCAAAAAGGGAACTATGCACGCTCAGGCCTATTGGGTGCGGGGCAAAGCTATGGGTAAATCCCAAACCCTTAATCAGATTAATGAAGAGCATATTTCTAATATTCGGCAGGTCGATGAACCCACTCAAATTCTAGCCCCAGCTCGTGGAACATTACGAAAAGCTCGTTACGCGCAGATTCTTATATCGATGCTGAATATTCTCCCTTATCTAATGGTGGCGGAACTCGCTCGATATATGATTGAGGGAGCTTTAGCAGAACACTATATAGCGTTGGGTATCCTTGCGTTGAGCTGTATGCTACTTGGTGGATTGGGCCATATGGCGCTGAGCTACTATATGCACAGCTACGAAGCACATTTTAGTGCAGAGCTACGCCGTGCCCTGATGACAAAACTGACGCGCCTTCCCCTCGGATGGTTTAGTACGTGCGGTAGTCAAGACATAAAAAAGTTGCTCTCTGAGGATGTAAGAAGCCTACACTATCGCATAACCCACGCCGAAATGGAGGCAGTGGATGCAATAGCTACACCCCTAATCATCTTGATATATGTGGGATATATTTTCCCACCCATGATTATTATCGTGCTTATTCCTATCGTGCTCATGCTTCGGATTATGCTATGTACCCTCAAGCGAGACTCCCAGCATATTATGGAATCCCAGCGCCGAGAAGTGCAGCTTGCAACACATACTCAGCATTTAGCTCAAGCGCGTACTCCGGCACGTATTTTTGGTGCTGATTCAGTGAGCAACACCATTCCTCTTGCGCAGGAAAGTGGAGAATTCTTAAGCGCTTGGCAGCTTAAAACCGGCCCGTCAAAGATCGTAGGCGTTATGCTCAATAAGCCGATGACGATGCTCGGCCTGATAGCCATCAGCTCCTATCTTTTTATACTTCTGGGCTGGATGGCACCGGTTCAGATGGTTCCACTCCTAATTGTGGGAACCTCCTGCGGTGCACGCCTACTTGCCATATCCCACGGTTTAAGTGCTCTGGGTGCTAGCAACATGGCGCGCGATAATATTGAGCTTTTCCTGGGAATGCCCGAAATGAACCTGATGGAGACATCCGTCTTAGAGAAAAACCAGGAGGGCGAGAAGAAACCCTACCCTACAGAAACAAAACATCGGGGTGTCAGCCTGGACTTTAGAGAGGTTAGTTTTAGTTATCCCGGATCCTTACCGGTACTGACCACTATGACTCTACGCTGCGAACCCGGTACACGGACTGCCTTAGTAGGTCCTTCAGGTAGCGGTAAAAGTACTATCGTCATGCTTGCTGCTCGTTTGTGGGATGTGGATAGCGGCCAGGTTCTGATTGACGGTAAAGATATACGCTCCTTCAGTCGTGCTGAACTATACTCAATGATTTCCTATATGGGACAGGATACCCAGATTATCTCGGGAACGGTCAGGGAGAATATTGCCCTGGCACGACCCGAAAGCACACTCGAGGAAATTATCGGGGCAGCGCAGGCAGCGTGCATCCACGAGGTGATTGAGAACATGCCTCAGGGCTACGAAACGATTATCAATCAGAACCGTCTTTCAGGAGGAGAACGGCAACGCATCGGCATTGCCCGGGCTCTGCTGGCAGATACTCAGCTTATTATTCTTGACGAAATGACTGCTTCAGCAGATCCCAACACGCAACAAGAAATTCAGCGGGCTATAGAACCCCTACTTGAATCAAAAACTGTGCTGATGGTAGCTCATCGTCTCGAGAGCGTAGAACATGCAGACCAGATTTTGATGGTGGAAGCTGGGAATATTGCGGAGCGAGGAACTCACCATACATTAATGAAACATAGCGGCTCCTATGCTGCTCTCTGGGAACACTCCGCTCATGGAGGCGCAAATGCTCACTAACCTATACACTGTTCTTAACACTGCAGACCCTCGCGCCCGTCGAGAGTATATATACTATCTCGGGCTCAATATCCTAAGCGCTCTATTCTACAGTGGGGCAACCTTTAGCCTGCTGTATTTTATGGAAGGACTGCTAAGAGGCGAACCCCTGAGATCCCTGCTGCCCCTGCTTATACTCCTGCTCTGCGTGGCAGCTGCCTGGGGTATCGAAATAGTCAATGCCCATGTGGGATTGCGACTGGGCATCGATATCATGCACTCCATGCATCGCGGGGTACCGCGTGCCCTGATAACCTGGAACTCCACCCGTCTTAGCGAAGAGAAAATTGCTCGCCTTCGCTATATGATTTCTACAGGAGCCACAGAAGCAACCAGCGCACTGGTACTGGTGCTTAGCCCTCTGCTGTCATCAAGCGCCTACATTGTTTTGACAGGCCTAATTTTTCTGTGGATACAGCCCGTTATCGGAGCTATTATTCTGCTGAGTGCTCTGCTTAGTATAGGGAGCATAAAACTGTCCGAACGCGCTGAAGAACGCTCCATGAGAGCCTACGATAGTGCTCAAGAACAGCTTGAAAACCGTCTTTATGAATTTGCATGGGCACAGCCAACCCTGCGTATTAATCCAAGCGCTCGCCGTAATCTCTGCGAAAAATCTATTGACGAAGCTCACAGAGGAACGATGGCATTGGTACGCCATCAGCTTCCCATGCAGGGACTCAGCTTCATAATGCGGTGCCTGGTACTGGCAGCATGCTCAGTGAGTATATACCTGAGCTGGTGGGCAGATATATACGATGCTCCTCGTGCGGTGGCTTTGCTGTTGGTACTATTCCGCGTGCTGGAAAGCCTGGAACTTATAGGTATCTCTATGGGAGCAGTGAGCAAATTGCGCACGGTACTTGGCGAGTGCGTTGAACTTGAACATACTCCTGAGTACAGCCCGGTAAATAACCGGGGAATGCATAAAACAACGGCACCAGCCTTATATTGCGATAACCTCAGCTATATTTACCCCGATGGAACGCCCGGATGCTTGGATATAACGCTCAACTGCAAACCGGGAAAACTCACTGTAATTCTTGGTCCCAGCGGTAGCGGTAAAAGTACCTTACTTAATCTCTGTGCGGGAGTGCTGGAGAGCGAGAGCGGAACTATATCCATTAATGGGCAAGCGCAGAGCCCCGAGGAGCTTTCCTCCATGGTGTCCTATGCATCGCAGGATCCTCACGTAAAAAGCGGCACTATCCGAGATAATTTGATGTCGATTAATCCTGGGCTGAACGAAACCCAGGTAGCTCAGATTCTTCGCGCAAGCGGATTAGAGAAATATGTTCAGGACTCTGAACATGGTGTAGATACAAAGGTAGGGGAGTGGGGCAGTCAGCTTTCGGGCGGTCAGCTACAACGTTTGGGGCTAGCGCGTGCGCTCGCTAAAGATTCCTCGGTGCTTTTGCTGGATGAAATTACTAGTTCCTTGGATAACGCAACAGAACAGCAGGTCATCAAAACGCTGAGCTCCTATAGGGGACGGTACACTATGGTGGCTATTACCCATCGCCTGGCGTTGGCGTATGCCGCAGATACGATCTACTACATGGAGAAGGGGAAAATACGTGAAATTTCAGATGCTGAGCGTATCGAGCTCTATTCGGGGCGGCGGGTATGCTTGCGCTCGCCTGCATAAAAGAGTAGGGTTAAACGAAATAAACGAAAGATACGGGTGAAACGTAAATAGGTGCTCGTGCCTCTGAGAGTGCGGGCTGCGGGAAAGGAGCTGTAAGAATGCGGGAGAAAAATGTGCATCAAGAGCAGGGCTACACGATTGACGTTGCCTTTACACAGGGCTTTGAACTGGGCCCCGAGATGCAGAAGGCATGCTATCGCATAGCTGAGTCTATAGCTGCGGGAAATAGGGGGGAGCAGGAACCGGTCGCTGAACTGGTTATTAACGGAGAGTCCATTGAGTTGCCCGCTGAGTTGGCTCGTGCCTTCGCCCAGCTTAGTGCACGTATAGTTCACGGCTCTGAAGAATCTCATCACCGACCTGTCTCTTCCGTGGACTCTAGAGTGGAGAAGGAATATATTACAACCGGTCAGGCGGCAAAGATTCTGGGTATTTCCCGCCCCACCCTGGTCAAAATGTTGGATTCGAGTTTGCTACCGTACATCAGGATTAATTCGCATCGAAAGCTTGAACGTGCTGTTGTTGAAGAGTATGCGCGTAGCCATACACAGGACCTTGCATTTGAAGAAATCGGTATGCTCAGCCAAGAGATGGGGCTATACGATGTAGATGATGTTCAGATACTTCAGGAGTATCAGAAGATGCGAGAAGAATCTCGGGTTCCTATGGAAGCGTAGTACATGAAGATTGTTTTGGACACGTGTGTTCTTATTCCGGCTTTGGTCAGAGATATTCTCTTGCAAGTGGCATATCAAGGAGGGTATGAGCCTGTTATATCAGACGCTATTGATATGGAGCTGCGAGAACATCTCCCCCTGATTATGCAACGTCATAAGGGAAGGAGAAGGAATTTAGAGGAGAAAACTGAGAAGGTTTTAAAACGTATATATGCTGTTTTTCCTCATAATCCGGTAAACATCCCCGAAGGTTACCTTGCGCTTGCTGAGGAAAGTCAATCCGTGCGGGATCCAGGGGATTATCATGTGATGGCAGCCGCTTTGTACAGCCAGTCGGACGCTATCGTAACATTTAATATTAAAGATTTTCAGGAAGAGAATTTTCCGGATGGGGTGGCCCTCTACTCCCCAGATTCATTGCTTCTAAAAATTTTGAGGGACGACCCGGAATCTGTAAAAAGCTCAGTTAAAGCTATCGCGGATAGATCTGGCCGGTATGGTCGAGCCATGACCTACACCGACTGCCTTATGGTTATGAGTAAGACAATGCCAGGTGTGGCAAAGGAGCTGTTATGGGCGGGAGAATAAAGCAAGACCTACTAGTAATCTCTGTGAGAGTATCTGCTAAGAATACGCAGGGAATATAGCTGTGGGAGGGGCGGTGACGCACCGCCCCTCCCACAGCTACAGATAATCTTTAGAGGGCTAGACCCTCGGGGGAGTAGCCCAGACGCGAGAAGACGCCGTCCATGAGCGCCTCAATCGTCAGACTAAAGGAAGAAATCTGATACTCCGGGCGAGCCTTCAAAAACTCAGCGCCTGCGGTCAGCGCGGGGAAATGCTCCTCGTCCACCTGCATAACGGTTAGGCGAGTAGAAGCCTCCGGAGCGAACTGCGCACTCAGAGCAACAACCGTGCCCGCAATGGTATTCACCGTGGCACTCGCAACACCCAACTCCCAACCGAAATGCTCAGCATAGGCGGAGGATACACGATCCATCAGCTCAAAAGCCGAGACGGACTGCGGGGTGAGATGAGAAAGATACGCCGCAATACCGGGGTAGCGTACATTCTGAGCCAGCAGATCCTCCGAGAGACGGTGCAAATACTCTCGAGGGGTTGCGAACTTGGCCGGGTCGGGTAGTTCCATGCGCTCGCACATGCCCTCGGCAACCGTGAAATAGAGATTCTCCAGGTTGCCGACATTGCGGAATACGGACATTTCGCTTACGCCCAGTGCTGCCGCCATGCCCTTCATGGTCAGCTTGGGTAGGGTAATTTCAATACCCTTATCAACCAGCCGTTCACGGGTTACAAGCGCCGGACGGCCTACCTTCTTACGCTCTGCTTCAATCCTGATCACACCTTAATTCTACGCTTTAATTGCATAAAAATAATCTCAGGTTAGGCTCTGTTCAGAAAGCGGACAGGAAATTTTGGCTCAAAATCCCTTAAAACCCCCAATCAGAGCACTTTTAAGGTATTTTGATAGCCTGTATAAGCTAAGAAAATTTATTCAAAATCTCCATCGCGAGCACCCATAGTTGGCAGATTCTGTGAACTGGACTGCTTGAAGCTTTGCTCGCTGTTGATAGAAAGTAAACTCTAGGGGTTGTTTAATGTGGGTAGTGCAGATGGCTATGGGATGTGCTGGAGTGGACTAAGGGTCATAATGTATAAAAAACCATATGTCTAATAGATATATCAAGCTATGTAAGATAATGCACTTTGATAGCACAACGTGCCCCTCTCCACCCTGTCCTTCAAAGACTCGTGGAAAGAGGCACGCTCACAAGAATAGCCGTTATACCAACCGGTACATTTAGTGCTTCTCCGCCTTAGAAATCTGCTCCGCCAGATCCTCAGGCGAGAGGTTTGCCGACGAGAACTCGGGGGTTAGCGGTAGGTGCAGCTGCAAACCCGTGCCCGGGCAAATATCCACCACAGCGGACTTGAGCTTAAAGTCCACAACGTGACCGCCCCGAGTGCGTTCATCATCAATAAAATGCGCGTGGCAGCCGGGTACCGAAATACCCTGCTCATAAATCGGGGTGCGGAAACCTACCACGGTACCGGTCACATTATCGAATTGAACAATATCCTCGTTCTCGGTCGCATCCACCATCTTGGGGTAGGGCTTAGCCTGCTTCTCCACGGTACGGGTACGCACCCACTCGAACTCGCCGTAAATCTTGACCGCATACATATAGTTCTTCGAGACGGTGAAATCATCCAGCACCTGGGAAGCGGACTTGCGCAGCAGATTCTGCGGTAGCTCTCGGTGAATCATCGGCACGAAGTTCGTAACCACAGCATAGGGGGTTTGATCGGTGAGTGCGGGCAGGGATACCGAACCATCGCTGCGCACCTGATAGCACACGCCATCCAGCACCACCATCTCGCCATCCAGACCATTGAAGGTACCCACACCGAAGTTGCCGTGGCTGAGCAGCTCACCAATGGTCATTTCACCGTCATAGACGCCGTCCAAGAGCTGGGACATGAGCCCGGTCTGGAAAACTTCGTTACGGAAAACGGTTTCGCCGTTCATAATGGTCGGCTGGTATGCCATGGCATGCTCCTTGAACTTGGCGCTTGTGGCGCTGAACTAATGCACAATTCTAGGCTTATTGTACGCCCGCAGGGTCGCTGAGGGTAGATAGTGCGCCCAGAATGGACACTTATCCTTCACCGAATAAAACACTCGCGACAGGTGACGAATTCCCGGTTCATTCAGTGCGGAATTTGCTAGTCTTAAAGCACTCACTAAATTCACACACTCAAAGGACCTTCGATGAGCGAAGAACTGAACTATTGGCGCGAATCCGTTAGCGACTACCTGGTCAATCGCGACTGGAATAATCTGTACATTGCCGCTGAAAAGCTCAATAAACTAGACCCCTCCGACCCGCTGGGTCTTGCCGGTATGGCGCGTGCGCAGCAGCAGCGCGGCGAATACGAGATGGCATATTTCAATATTAGCCAGGCGCGCCGCCGTTCCGGTGATATCTCCGGCCCTGCAGCTGAGGCGATGCTCGAGTTGGAAGCAGAGCTCGCCGAGCAGGTCGGTCAGCTTGATACCGCCATTGCCCGCTACACCGAGCTGAAGAACATCAACCCCCTGGAGCCTCGCTATGCTTCCGCTCTGGCGCAGGCGCTAGCTCGTGCAGGTCGCACCGAAGAGGCTCAAAATGAGGCGCGTAAGGGCGCTGAATTTTTTGGTGCCGAGGGCGGTATGAGTTCGGTTCACCGCGATATCGTCAGCGGTAGTCTGCAGCAGGCTCTGGACCAAGCGCGCTCTTTGGGCACGTACTA
>Cebus_capucinus_imitator_PRJNA485217_SSR039__coassemble_1028_pt1 | contig 29883 bp, 20 predicted proteins | sample Cebus_capucinus_imitator_PRJNA485217_SSR039__metabat2_high_PE_009 | metagenome-assembled genome bin Cebus_capucinus_imitator_PRJNA485217_SSR039 | reverse complement strand
TACGGTTTTAGTTTAGGCGAAAATTGCACGCACTCGCGAGTAACCCGAGACGGGGTATACCGCATTAACGGTTGCAGGTTCTTCACTTTCATCAGCAATGGTGATGGATTCGGTGCCGGCGAGCAGCTCCTCAAGCAGAATACGCAGCTCCAGGCGTGCCAGGGGCGCGCCGGGGCATACGTGAATACCGGCGCCGTACACCAGGTTATTGGACTGGTCGCGGTGCGGGTTGTAGCTCAGGGAGTCCTCGAAAGCGTCTTCATCGCGGTTTGCGCTAGCCCAGTTAATGGTCACGCGGGAACCTGCGGGCAGGGTGCGGCCGCCCAGCTCGGTATCTTCGGTGGTTACGCGGCGGTTGGTGACCAGGGTGTCTTCCAGGCGCATAATTTCTTCAACCGCCAGTTCGATTTCACGGCTACCCTCTGCCATGGAGGCGCGCAGGCGCTGCTGCTCCTGCGGGTTGCGTGCCAGGAAGTTCACGAAGACGCCCACGCATGCCGAGACGGTGGAGAGTTCACCCACGGTCCAGTTGCGGATCAGGCTGACGATTTCTTCGTCGGTCATGTGGCGGGGTTCTTCACCGGGCAGCTGTACGGTGTCGGTGAGCAGCTCTGCGGTCACGTCGCCGGGCTTGCCTGCTTCTGCGTCGGCGCGGCGTTCGTCCAGCAGGGCACGAATGTAGCCGTCAAATTCCAGGGCAACCTTGGCGATTTCTGCGCGGTCTCGTTTGAGGGTGGCTACGCGGTTCTTTTCGATCCATTCGGTCAGGGGCTGCTCCAGGGAGGCGGGCCAGCCCATGAAGGCGTTCTGCACGCGCATGGCGTATGCCTGTCCGAAGCCGTCCATAACGTCTACTTCTTCATTGCGGGGCAGGGTGGAGATGAGTTCTCGCACGGAGTCGCGAATAACCTGTTCGAAGGGGGCCAGGCGTTCGGGAGTGAAGTATTTGTCATTGACGGCGCGGAAGGTGGTGTGTTCGGGTGCGTCCATGCCGTTGGGTACGGCAATGTGGCGGGTGGAGACGACGTTGGAGTAGATTTCGGGGTGCTCAAGTACGTGCTTGACGTCTGCATTTTTGAAGACGGAGTATCCCATGAATTCGTCGTGTGCTACGGGGCAGGTGCGGCGCATACGGTCGTATGCTGCTACCTGGTCTTGCTGAACTTCTTCGCTGCGTAAGTTCCAGTCGTTCTGTACGGTTTCGCTCATTGCTCTATTCTTGTCTTCTCGATCTCTGGTATAGCGTCTCTATAGTGAATGATGCCTATAGTGTGTTTTCCCTTCTGACACTACCACTTAAGAGCATTTTTCTCAGGTCAGGAGTTCCTGCCTGTGCTGCCCCTGAGCTCTAGCGACGATTTGAGAATCCAGTGCAGGTTGCTAGGACATAGAAGAGGTGAAGAGCCTGAGCTCTGATCCTCAATTATGAAGACTTCTAAAAATTTTATAGAATATTTAAAGAAATTTTATCTATTAAAGATAGTTAAATTTGAACAAACTCTACTAAATAAAACGAAAACGACACTTTGTTATACATTGAAGTAGAAAAAGGGTCTTGAAATCTTCTTGAGCACGGTGCTAATCTTAAATCACATTCACTAAGAATAGATTTGGAGCCAGGGCGCTTAAACACTACGGCAGATTCTCCCCTAAAGAGAACCTACCGGTAGCCACTACGAGAGGAAGTTATCATGGCTACGGCACCCAAGAAGATACTAGGTTTTATATTTACTGCCATTCTTTTCCTATGCGCATCATGCTCATCTGCACCCCTTCTGCGAGATACTAGCACTAAAGCAACCTTGGACTATAAAAATAATACGATAATCATGCCAATTACCGAATATTTTGATTATGGTGATAAGAATTATTTCTACCATGCAGAATACATTTTAATGAAGAGGTGTTTTGAACGTTCTGCTTCTCAGTACGATGCTGAAATTTATGATCCCGTCACTTCCGGCTCTCAGGGTGAAGGACACGGTGTATGGAATCCTGAATATACCCAAAAATACGGGTATATCGATAGGAAGACTATCCGCAAGACCCATAATGACCCAACCATTGAGCAAGCCTGCCGCTCTCAAGTAAATAATGAGCTGGCAACTATTGGAACCCTACACTATCATATGACGGCAACCAGGATTGAAGGCCAAGCGCGCCAAGAAGCAAGTAATGTCAAAGAGTGGCAAGAAGCCAGGAAGCAATGGCACGCATGCCTAAAAACTAAAAATCTCACCCCTCCTGCCGGCAATCAAAGCCAGTGGATGAGTCAAGAAGGAGCTGCTTTTGGGGGCAGCAAAGAAGTAAGCGACGAAGAAATCCGAGTAGCGACTCTTGAAGCGAAATGCGCTCAAGAAACCGGATCTACACAGAAAATGCTTGATATTGAAGCTTCAATTCAAGCTCCCCTGATTCGTGAGCACGAGACCGATCTGAAACACGAGTCAGAGCTCTACCGGGCAAATAACGAAAAGTTTAAAGAATTTGTGCTCAATAATCAGTAGAAGCACAGTGCTAGTATTCACGTGATACGAGCTACACCAAGGGGCGGTGCGGGAAAACCCGCACCGCCCCTTGGTTTATATGAGAGCTAGAGAGTGATTACTCAGCTTCGGTATCCATCTGCACATTATCGCGCATCATACGAGCCTTACGCTCAGCCATCAGGCGCTTCTCATCACCGTTAACCATGAACAGGAAAGCGGCAGCAATCAGCGCGCAGGCAATCATAAAGCCAAAGGCAGCACCCCAGCCCCAGATGTCCACAATAATACCCACACCGGTGGATGCCATAGTAGCACCCAGAGCGTAACCGAACAGGCCGGTAAAGCCTGCCGCGGTACCCGCCACATGGGAGGGAGAGAGGTCAATAGCCTGCAGACCGATCAGCATCACCGGGCCGTAAATCAGGCCACCGAAAAGAGCCAGAGCGATCATAGCAACCCACAGCGGAGCATCCATGGAGTAGAGCAGAATGGTTGCTACGGTAGCCAACAGGAAGAGAATACCCGCCGGGGAACGGCGACCCTTAAAGACATAGTCGGAAATAAAACCGCAGAGCAGAGTACCGAAAATACCGGAAATCTCCAAAATGGAGAAGCCCATCAGACCGCCCTCAAGGGAGGCATTACGCACATCGTGCAGGTACTTCGGAGTCCACACCAGCACACCATAGCGCAGGGTGTACACGAACACATTCGCCAGCGCCAGGTTCACAATAGTGCGATTACCCAGCACATGCTTACGCAGGGTAGTCCAGGTAGACTCAGTGCGGTCTTCCTTAGTGGACTCCACCTTATCGGGGTCATTGCGATACTCGGCGATCGGGGGCAGACCCTCAGCTTCGGGGTTATCGCGAATCAGGAACCAAGAAATAGCAGCCAGCACCAAGGAAGCGGCAGCGGGGAACCAGAATGCCACCTCCCAGCTCTTACCAAAAGCAGCAAAGCCCCAGGCAACCAGAGCACCGGAGAGAGCAGCGCCCACATTATGCGCGGTATTCCAAATAGCAACCTTACCGCCGCGCTCACCGGTGGAGAACCAGTTCACCAGCACACGACCCGAAGGCGGCCAGCCCATACCCTGGAACACACCGTTGAAGACCATAATTGCCGCCATGGTGGAGGCAATAGCCGCAGCAGCGGTACCCGCCTGGGCACCCTCACCCATATAGCCGGTCAGCGCCAGCAGGATATTGGCAATGGAGGAAAGCACCAGACCGATCGGCAGGAAAAGACGCGCATTAGAGCGGTCAGAAATCATGGCGGTCAAGAACTTGCTGAAACCATAGGCAAGCAGCAGAGAGGTGGACAGCACACCAATAGCGGTATTGCTAAAGCCCAGCTGGTCGGTGAGAATCGGTGCCACCAGCGGCACATTATTGCGAATGAGGTAGAAGGTCGCGTAGCCAATAAAAATACCCATGAACACCTGTAGGCGCATACTCGGGTACTTCTGATCGACTTCAGCGTCGGGCAGACGTTTTGCGGGTGCCGGAATGGCCAGCCATCCCGGGATTTTACCCTTCTTCTGTGAATCTGTGGTAGTCATGAGCCTGATAATAACAAAGGTGCACCTAAGCACCTACATTAACTGACATATGTTCAGGTCATCGGGAATCTAACTGAAACAATGTTCATGTTTTTCGTGCACTAATGTGCACCCCGTTGCCAGGATTCACTCATTCCGTCCTCCCCGACCACCGCACAGAACTCCCGGTGCGCGCACTCATCGTACAAGTACACACACCGGGAGTCTTATCTATCTATCCAGGACACCCCGTACGGGGCCGGTCTAGAGGGGCGCCGCGCCAATACAGCACGGCACCTAACGCGGCACAGCCTACAGGCTTGCGCGTACAGCCTTAGTAGCCGCAACCAGGTTCTGCAGAGACTGCTTAGTCTCCTCGTAGTCGCGGGTCTTCAGACCACAGTCGGGGTTAATCCACAGATCCGCAATGGTGCCGTAGTTAATGGCGGTGCGAATCAGATCCTCAACCTCAGCTTCTGAGGGAACACGCGGGGAGTGAATATCCCACACGCCCGGACCCAGACCCGAAACATAGGTGTCGGGAATATCAGCCAGCAGCTCCATGTGCGAGCGCGCAGCCTCAATACTGGTCACATCCGCATTCAGGGCGTTAATCGAGTCAATAATTTCGTTGAACTCGGAGTAGCACAGGTGGGTGTGGATCTGGGTCTTGTCCTCAACGCCGGAGGTTGCCAGGCGGAAGGAGTTCACCGACCAGTTCAGGTAGTCAGCGTGAGCGTCGCGGCGCAGGGGCAGCAGCTCGCGCAGAGCCGGCTCATCCACCTGAATAATGCGGATGCCCGCAGCCTCCAGGTCAGCAATCTCATCAGCCAGTGCCAGAGCGACCTGGTTTGCGGTCTGCTCACGCGGCTGGTCATCGCGTACGAAGGACCACGCCAGGATGGTCACCGGGCCGGTGAGCATACCCTTGACGGGGCGCTCGGACAGGGACTGTGCGTAGGCGCTCCACGGAACGGTGAAGGCGTCACCGCGCAGACCCTCACCGGTACGCTTGACGTCACCGAAGAGTACCGAGGGGCGGGTGCAACGCGAACCGTAGGACTGCACCCAACCGTGCTTGGTGGTGGCGAAACCGTCAAAGTTCTCAGCGAAGTACTGAACCATGTCGTTACGCTCAGCCTCACCGTGTACCAGCACATCCAGGTCCAGTTCTTCCTGCAGCTTGATAACCGATGCGATCTCTTCGCGCAGGAACTCATCCAGCTGTTCCTGGCTAATCTTGCCCGCGCGTGCCTCGGCACGGTGGCGGCGGATATCAGCGGTCTGCGGGAAGGAACCGATGGTGGTGGTCGGCAGCTTGGGCAGGTTCAGATCAGCCTGTGCCGCGCGACGAATATCGATCACGGGGCGCTCGAAGTCTTCTGCGGTCACGGCTGCTGCGCGAGCGCGGATTTCGTCATTGTGCTTGCGGGGGTCGGCATTGAAGCGTGCCAGTGCCTCATCGGCTGCTGCCAGTTCTGCTTCAATAGCCTCTGCACCCTCAGCCAGGCCGCGTGCCAGGGTTGCGATTTCAGCAACCTTCTGGTCGGCGAATGCCAGACCGTCTACGGGTACCTCAGCTGCGTCTTCCAGAGTCACATCGTGCGGTACGTGCTGCAGGGAGGTGGAGGAGGAAACCACCACGGTGCCGGGCAGCTGCTGCAGCTTTGCCAGGGTTTCGCGTAGGTCAGCCTTCCAAATATTACGGCCGTTAATCGCACCCGCTACCAGGGTAATACCGGCGGTTGCCACGGCGGCCAGCTCGGAGGGGCTGTAGGAGCCGTGCACCAGATCCAGGTGCAGAGCCTCAATACCGGTACCGATCAGGGCGTCCAGGTTTTCACGCAACTCGCCGTAGGGGCTGGTTACCAGCAGGGCGGGGCGCTGAGCGGACTTTGCCAGGGCGGTGTAGGTTGCGCGTGCCAGTTCGGCAATGGCTGCGTTGTCTTCACGGTCGATGGTCAGGCCAGGCTCGTCCAGCTGTACCCATTCCACACCGCGTTCTGCCAGTTCTGCCAGCACGGTGGTGTAGGCTGCAATGAAGTCATCCAGGCGGTTGATGGGCTCGAAGCCTTCAGGGGAGCCCTGCTCAGCCTTGGCACCCAGCAGCAGGGTCAGCGGGCCGACCAGCTGGGGGCGTACCTTCACACCGGCTGCGGCTGCGGTTTCCAGCTGCTCTACCAGTGCTTCGGTGTTGATCTTAATGTCGGTCTCGGGGCCGATTTCGGGCACCAGGTAGTGGTAGTTGGTGTCGAACCACTTGGTCATTTCCAGCGGGGGCAGCTTCTCGGTGCCGCGTGCCAGGGCGAAGTAGCCGGGCAGATCCAGCAGGCCGCGCTCGTCCTTGGCTTCTGCCAGGCGTGCCGGTACGAGGGTGAACAGGCGGATTGCGTCCAGTACCTGGTCGTAGTAGGAGAAGGTTGCCGGGATAGAGTAGTCTTCGGTAGACAGGCCTGCTGCGGAGACGCGCTCGTAGTAGGTGCGCTGAATATCCGCTGCGGTTGCCTGCAGCTCCTCCAGGGTGATCTTGCCCTTCCAGAATGCTTCCTGTGCCTTCTTCAGTTCGCGGAAGCGGCCGATGCGGGGGTAACCTACGATGGTTGCTGCACCGAGTGCGGGAGTGTTCGACATGGGTTGTTCCTTAGATAGATATATCGGATTCGATTGAAAACTTAGATAAATTTGTGGGGAGTTCGTCGCTGTCGGTTTAGGCGAATTCCAAATCTGCCAGCGGCTGGGTGAAACGGTTGCTATAGCGCGGGATGTCCAGCTTATCCAGCACATCCAGCACGGCTTCATGTTCGTTGAAGGTGTAGAAGTGCAGGCCGGTCGCTCCGGCATCCAGTACCGCTCGGCATTGCTGCAGGGCGTAGTCCACACCGATCTGGTGCAGCTCGCTCTTGGAGGTGGCGGTTTCCAGCTTGTACGCCAGGTCGCGGGGTACCTCCAGACCGGCAAGCTCGGTGAGTTTGAGCAGGCGCTTGAGGCTGGTGACGGGCATAATACCGGGGATAATCGGCATGGTCACTCCCGCCAGGGAGGCGGAGTCCAGCAGGCCGCGGTAGTGGTCGTTATTGAAGAAGACCTGGGTAATGGCGAAGTCTGCACCGGCGCGCTGCTTGGAGAGCAGAATTTCAATATCCTGCAGGGTGGAGGCGGATTCCGGGTGCTTCTGCGGGTATGCCGCCACACCCACGGAGACTTTACCTGCGGCTAGGTGGGCGAAATCTTCGCGTTCCACGCGGCGGATGAGATCCACCAGGTAACGGGCGAAGGGTAGCTCCAGCTTCTGGGAGTTATCTGCGGGAATATCGCCGCGCAGGGCGAGGAATCCTCGCACACCCAGGCCCAGAATCAGACGCACGGAGCGTTCCAGCTCTGCCACGGAGTGACCAACGCAGGTCAAATGTGCCAGGGGGTTCAGGCGGGTTTCGTGCACCAGATAGTCCAGCAGTGCCAGGGTGTTGTGTTTACGCGCTGCGTCTCCGGAGTAGGTCACGGAGACATAGTCGGGGTTGGTGTGCTCTAGCTCGGAGATGGTGGTGAGCAGGCAGTCTCGACTGGCGTGTGAGCGCGGTGGGTACAGCTCGTAGGAGAGAGCCGGGTGAACTGTCGTCATGTGATTCCTTCGTGTCCACCCGATAGAAGTGCGTGCCGTTTCCGGTACGCCGAATTCTTCGATGGTGACCGAAGGTATTCGTTCTATCGGTCCTGGCGGGAGCACCTTCATAAACCCTTATGGGGTAGTGAGGTTGCTGCGACGTCATAGAGCCAGGTCTCTCGGTCGCTCTGGATAGATAACACGATTACTATATGCCCGTTTCTACACGCCTGCCAAGTGATACACGGAATATTTCTTTTCATGACAAATATGTGTTTTTATGACGTGAAACCATGTCATAAACGGTCATGCTGTCATATTTACGTCATAAACGGGTAGAGTGGCTTTATGAAGACTATTTCCCCTGAATACACGCACCTGGGTTCTAGCGGTCTGGTCGTTCCGCGTGTTGGTATTGGTTGTAATAATCTGGGTCGCCCCGGTACCCCGACCCGCACTCAGGAGGGCGTAAACGCTGTTGTTGCCGCTGCGGTGGAGTCCGGTGTGCCTTTCTTTGATATTGCTGATCTCTACGGTGCGCGTCCGGGTCTATCTGAAGAGATGTTTGGCCAGGCGATGCGTGAGCTGGCTCTGGATCGTGATGAGCTGCTGATTGTTACGAAGTTTGGTCTGCCGGTTGGGGATCTGAACGGTAATGATTGGGGCGCTCGCGGTTCGCGCCGCTATATTAAGCGCGCGGTGGAGGGTTCGCTGCGTCGTTTGGGTACCGAGTATATTGACCTGTATTTTTATCACAGTCCCGATCCTGCCACTCCGATTGAAGAGACGCTCTCGGCTCTGGATGATTTGGTGAGCGAGGGTAAGGTGCGCTATCTGGGTCATTCTAATTTTTCTGGCTGGCAGGTGGCTCAGGCTGAGTATGTGGCGCGCCAGCTGGGTTCTGAGCGTTTTATTGCGGCGGAGAATCACTATAATTTGCTCGATCGTCGCGCCGAGTTGGAGATCCTTCCGGCGGCTTCTGCTTTTGGACTGGGTGTGCTGCCTTATTTCCCTCTGGCGAATGGTTTGCTCACGGGTAAGTATTCGCGCGGTGTTGCTCCGCAGGGTTCGCGCCTTTCGCATTCTAAGCAGCAGCTGCTAGAGAGTGCTGATTGGGATCAGCTGCAGGCTTTTGCGCAATTTTGTGCTCAGCGCGGTATTAGTCAGGTTCAGGCTGCGTTTTCGTGGCTTGCTCAGCAGGGGCCGGTGGCCAGTGTTATTGCCGGTGCAACGACTCCTGAGCAGGTTCGTGCGAATGCGGCTGCTGTGAGCGTTGTTTTTGAGGATGAGGATCTGGCGGAGTTGAACCGTATTTTCCCTTCTCCTGAAAAGATTGCCCTGTTCTAGGCGCGTATTCTGGGAATAGCGTGCGCGGTGCTATCGTTTCTATAGCGCCCGCACGCTTTTGTGTGCTGATTGACCCTGATTGAAAGAAGTTTATGTCCACGAGTATCTTAGCTGCCCTCACGCCGCGTAGCCGCGCGTATCTTGCGCGTATTACGTTGATTGCTACGCTCGGTGGTGTGCTTTTTGGCTATGATACGGGCGTTATTAATGGTGCCCTGGGGTCAATGAGCCGTGAGCTGGGTTTGGATGCTGCCGCACAGGGTGTGGTGACCGGTTCTTTGGGTTTGGCTGCTGCTGTGGGTGCTCTTGCCGGTGGTCGTTTATCCGATGCTTTTGGTCGCCGCCGCACCATTCTTGGATTATCTGTTCTGTTTATTGCGGGTGCATTATTGTGTGTGCTGGCTCCTTCTTTTGGGGTGCTGGTTGCCGGTCGTATTGTGCTAGGTCTGGCGGTGGGCGGCGCCTCCACCGTGGTTCCGGTGTACCTTGCGGAAATCGCCCCCTATGAAGTGCGCGGCTCCCTGGCGGGGCGCAATGAGCTGATGGTGGTTGCCGGTCAGCTGGCGGCTTTTATTGTTAATGCGATTATTGGCACCGCTCTGGCTGATACTCCCGGGGTGTGGCGCCTTATGTTTGCGGTGTGTGTGCTGCCGGCGATGGGTTTGCTGGTGGGTATGTTGCGCGTGCCGGAGTCTCCTCGCTGGTTGGTCTCGGTGGGCCGTCTTGATCAAGCGCGTGAGGTAATGGCTTCTATTCGTGATACTGAACGCGCGCAGCTGGAGATTGAACAGATTGTTCAGAGCGTGAACCGTGCGGATACAAGCCCGGGGCTGCGTGCTGCTCTGCGCCATAGCTGGTTTTTGCCTCTTCTGGGCGTGGGTATTGCGGTTTCTGCCGGTCAGCAGCTGACCGGTATTAACGTAATTATGTATTACGGTACGAGTGTGTTGGAGCAGGCTGGTTTTAGTGAGTCTGCGGCTCTGATTGCCAATATTGGCCCGGGTGTTATTGGTGTTCTGGGTTCTATTGCATCTTTGCGTCTGATGGAGCGTGTGCCGCGGCGCGTGATGGTGATAACGGGTTATGTGTTGACGGCTCTTTTCCACGCGCTGATTGGTGCGGCGTCTTTCTTGGTGCCTGAGGATGCATCGTATCGCCCTGTGCTGCTGCTGGTGCTTATTATTGGTTTTGTGGGTTCTATGCAGACCTGTCTGAACGTGTCGACCTGGGTTATCCTCAGTGAACTCTTCCCCCTACGCGTACGCGCAGCAGGCATGGGCTTCTCCGCCCTGTGCGGTTGGGGCACCAATAGCGCCGTGGGCGCGTTCTTCCCCATCGTCTTAGCAGCCCTGGGACTCACCGGCACTTTCTTTACCTTTATGGTAATCAATGTGTTGATCGCTGCCTTTATGTTCCGTTTCCTACCGGAAACCCGCGGCTTATCGCTGGAAGAACTCGAGCAGCAGCTAACCTCCGCCTAAACCTGTACATGTTACACGATGTACACCTCGCACGAAATCAATAGCGCCCCGGTAGGTATAGAACCTACCGGGGCGCTATTGCATACCGTGCACGGAGGCTATTTACCACTGTGATTGCTAACTTGGTTGAATCGTAGGTAATTCTTATGCATCAGAGGTGCTGAGAGTATCTCGATTGACGGGCTTCGCCAAAACACATGCAATGACGACCCACAGAGCGATAACGACAATTAGCGATGGTACAGGGTTTTTTAATATATCCAATGCGTAGGCAATATTTACACCAAGAATAGAGCCTATAGCACTAAACGTAAATGACCAACTCATAATGCGAGAGTATTGACTTCCCTTGAATTGTATCTGACGGTATGTTGTAAGCGCAGTTAAGCGAGCACGGGATAATAAAGCACATATAAATACAATCATCAAACAAGCAACGAATCGAATATTACCTGTAGGCGCATTAGCAATAATTAAAACCATGAGGATATACATTACAATTGTTGCCAGTGAAGTGTATTGAAGAATAGACGGGATACTAATTTTTTTTGCAAGCTGCAATGATGCAATAGGGCCAATACTAGCTGCTATACCGAAAACACATATTGTTATTGCCATGGCCTGAGATGGTATCATCTGGGCAGATATTGCTATCCATATGAGCAATAGTTGCCCAGACATAACACCCGCCACATTTAGAAGAAGATTTATCACAGGAGAAGCGACTCCGCTAGCAAAAATATCGTGTAGGAATTTTTTAACACTACTTCTTTCGCCAAGCATGGAGAATTCACTATCATCCACCTCCAATATTGCTCCTACTGGCTCGATCACATATGATCGCATGCGAGTAATGGCGGACACTAGCGAAACAACCGTATTTATTATTAAGATTACCCATACAGGATAGACTGCCAGGAAAGCCCCCAAGGGTGCAGCAATAATAAAACCTATCAATGATAGGCCAGACTCAAGTGAAGCATTAAATTTATATGCTTCTTCCGCATTTTTTTGCGCTAGTGTTGAACCGTAAAATTCACTTGCAATATCACTAATTGGATATAGGAAGCTTTGAATTACCATATATGCAATAAATAATGCATACTGATTTTCTGGATATATAAACGCAAGTATAGAAATGAGAAGCGAAAGAAACGCTTCACATCCATCTTCAAAAATTAGGGTTTTTGTGGGAGAATATTTTTTGAGGATTCCAGCGTAGAGGGGGAAGAAAAATTCTATTCCTCTCCCCAGGGTTACTGAGAATACGATCCATATACCCGCGAGCGTTCCGGCTGCCACCAGAGAGTCTTCACTGCCATCTAGAATACGGTTTCCCAGTATAGAGATCAGAAGTGCCGACACCATCATACGGCGAGAGAGCGCTAGATTTTTAGACATCTATTTCACCTCCAGCTAGAAGAAAAGCGTCATTCTCTGGTGTAGCTAAACGTCCACTTGGCAGCATAGCTACACCATACACCAGATTCCCCAGTTTCTCACACCCTGGTATCACCACCTGCACTACAGAAACGCCACTTGTTCTATCGTGATATAAAATTCTGGCAAAAGCCTTATAACCGGCAGCATTAAGTAGGTCAATAGAATTATTAGACGTTGATGCTATAGAATCAACACAATATAACTATAGCAAATTAAAATATAGTATATCAATAATCTAATGCAGTATGTACGGGGTATCCAATGGAGACTCGGATACCCCGCACATTTTACATCATATATACCTTTTCGAGTGTCGCTCGAATATTTTCAGGAATCTGCTCTCCACCTAGGGGCGATGTAAAAATCGGATCATCCAGCAGAGAAATATCCTTATACTGAACGCCCCCGCCTCCATCACGAAGCACAAGACCATACCCACGCGCATGCAGGGACGGGTACACATGAACATGCCTCATGACCTCCATCGACTGATCCTCATCATAAAGAGTCGATGCGTACACCAGGTGAGTTATTTCTCCCGAGTGGTTGTAATGCACAGCCGCATTGTAGTCACGAATACGGCTAACCCGGTATTCACCGGGCTGCAAAATCTGCGGTCGCTTAGAGATTTCACAAGCAAAAGCATCAGCAACATCCCGACAGAAGGCCTGCGCTCGTTCATTCCCGCTCTGCTTTTCCCAAGAAACCGCCCCATCTACACTAATGCGAGCAATAGCCTCGTACTCGTAGTCATCCCATAGATGTTCCTGGATGAAATATAGGGCTGCGCCTTCTTCGCTGATGACATATTCTATGCGCTCAGCATTAGGGTTTGAGCTCAACCCCAGATAAAGCAGGGGCGTCAGCTCTCCCCAGTATGTTCCATTACTCAAACGAATAGGTTCGGGGCAGAGTAGGGTCAACTCCGTGTGTTTGTTATAGAGCAGTCCCGCTTGTAGATACATTCCGTAATAACTATCGGCGTCCGGGGCAATGGGAAAGCGAGTGTAGTACATAGCGCCCATATCGCTACCTCCTCAGAATATTTCCTTGGCCATCCAAGGAGGCAACTCGCCGAAGTCTACTATCTAGCAGTTTCCATGCAGACCCTCCATGTCCAGCTCGATCCCTGGAAATGTACCAGCCATTTCCATTAGGTTCACGATAGGTTTGGTTCCCCGCACGAACAGAAAAACGGCCAATATTCACCCGACCACTGCTTAACAACATACGCTGAGGGATATTAGGTCCACATTGAGGAGATACCACAGCCATTTCCGCAAAGGAAGGACTGTTCCCCGGATTACCCGGCGGATTATCCAGTAGCTGTGGCATACAAATCGGCCACAGAGGCTCCACCCCTTCTCCCGCCCCCCGCCCAGAAGCCTGAGCCGGAGAAAACGCACTCATCAGCAAGACCAATGAGATAACGGGATAAGTCAAAATCTTTGCTACACGCATCTTGCACCTCCAGTGCAACAACAGACATAGGTTCACCTAAGCTACTGTATGCTAAATCTCATTACAATTAAGATTCTACCCCGATAATACATGTTACACAACACGTTACTGCAGATTTTTTGTATTTTTATAGTTGCCTATATCACATATTTAAGTGTTTAGTTGCTTCTTCTCCCAATCAATAAGCGCACCTATACAGAAAACCACCCGACAAATCGCGAAGCGTCCTAAAATTGAACTATGAGTACTCTTAAATCAGGTATCGTCACCGAATGGATCGACGACTCCGTCAAACCTGGCGACGATTTCTTCCGCCACGTCAACGGCCGCTGGCTCGACACCTACGAAATCCCCGCAGACCGCTCTAAAGACGGCGGCCTCTACACCCTGCGCGATGACGCCGAGAAGCACGTCCGCGAAATTATCGAACGTATCGCGGCTGAAGACCCCACCAGCCGTATCGGCGCCCTCTACTCCTCCTTCATGAACACCGAAAAGATTGAAGAAGATCGCCTGGCACCGCTGGATAAAGAAGTAGCGCCCATCCTGGCAGCACCCACTCCCACGGCGCTGGCGCTCACCCTGGCGCTCATGTCCCGCTCGGGTATCGCGCAGCTGATTGGCTGGTACACGAGCATTGATGCTAAAGACCCGGAAAACTACACCTTCTACATCTCCCAGTCCGGTCTGGGTCTACCCGATGAGGCCTACTACCGCGAAGAGAAGTACGAGCAGATCTGCCAGGCGTACATTGAATTTGTTACCAAGATGTTCGCAGCCACCGGCTATGCTGATTCCTTCGGTCTAAGCCCCGAAGAAGCAGCGCAGATCATCTTCGCTCACGAGTCCGAAATCGCCTCCGCCCACTGGGATGTGGTGCGCAATCGCGACGCAGAAGCCAAGTACAATCCCTACACCCCGGCTGAACTAGAGGAAAAATTCCCCGGCTTCCCCTACGAGCTCTGGCTCACCTCCCTGGGTGCGGACCCCGAAAAGCTGGGTAAGATTATTGTCTCCCAGCCTTCCTTCTTCGAAGCAGTGGGAGAGATGTGGACCAACACCCCGCTCATGACCTGGAAGCTCTGGGCACTGTGGTGCGCACTGCGTTCCCGCGCGCCCTTCCTGCACGAAGAGATCTCCAGCCTGAACTTTGAGTTCTACGGCAAGACTCTCTCCGGTACCCAGGAGCAGCGCGAACGCTGGAAGCGCGGTGTGGCAGCCGTAGAAAACGCCCTGGATCAGGAACTCGGCAAGGAATATGTTGCCGTGCATTTCCCTCCTTCGCATAAGGAGAAGATGCTTAAGCTGGTCAACCACCTGCTGCAGGCGTACCGCAACTCCATCCAGACTCTGGAGTGGATGACCGAGCAGACCCGCGCCAAGGCACTGGAGAAGCTCTCCAAGTTCGTCACCAAGATTGGTTACCCCGACCAGTGGCGCGACTACTCCGCTCTGAGCCTAGATCCCAATGATCTTTTTGAGAATCTGCGCCGTACCGCTGCTTTTGACAGTGATTTTATGATTGAGCGCAATGGCAAGCCGGTGGATAAGACCGAATGGCTCATGTCCCCGCAGACCGTCAACGCCTACTACATGCCCCCGGCAAATGAGATCGTCTTCCCCGCGGCTATTTTGCGCCCGCCCTTCTTCGACCCCGAGGCTGATGACGCGGTGAACTACGGCGGTATCGGCATGGTCATCGGTCACGAAATCGGTCACGGTTTTGACGATAAGGGCTCGCTCTACGATGGCGACGGTGCACTGAATAATTGGTGGACTGAGGAAGACCACGAAGAGTTCACCAAGCGCACCCAGAAGCTGGTGGAGCAGTACAACTCCTACACTCCCGCGCAGCTGGATCCCGAGAAGTTCCACGTGAACGGTGAGCTGACCCTGGGGGAAAATATTGGTGACCTCTCGGGTCTGTCTATCGCTCTAGCAGCCTACGAACTGGCACTGGCTGAAGAGGGTCTAACCCTGGAAACCGCGCCTGTGCTGGACGGCAAGACCGCCCTGCAGCGTTTCTTCTGGTCTACCGCTCAGGGTTGGCGCACCAAGTCCCGCCCGCAGCACGAGGAGCTGATGATTTCGGTGGATCCGCACTCCCCCGATGAGTTCCGCGTGAACGGTATTGTGCGTAATATTGACGCCTTCTACGATGCGTTTGAGGTTGCCGAGGGCGATAAGCTCTACCTGGCTCCCGCAGATCGCGTGCGTATTTGGCAGTAAACCAGGCCTTTAAGCGCTGCTTGAATGCTTAACTGAAGAACCCCCGACACGGTATCGTGTCGGGGGTTCTTGCTACGTATTCTATGGGAAGTCGCAGCGCGGAAGTCTTTACTGAAGTTGAGTATTTCAGGTTATCGGTGGTAGTTAACTCAGATTATACCGACAGCCTGTCACCATCTCATAGTATCGGGATTATTATATGCATCACCGATATTTCAGCATGTCAAAGGCAAAATTTTTAACCCTTCTGAACAACCCGCGCAGCCCGGGCGTGTCTTCCCCGATAGATTTAGAGGCTGCGGCTCCTGCGACGATAGACCACCAGGGCGCTACCGATCGCCAGAATCACAGTTCCGGCGGCAACTGCTCCCAGGGGTGAGAAACCCGTAGCGGCAAGAGCGCCAGATTGAGCCTTTGTCACTCCAGAGGAGCCAGCACCGGAAGAGCCCTGAGAGGATAGTCCCGAGTTTGTGCCCGTATTAGCCTGCTGAGCGGGCTTATCCACTGACACAATGCTATCCGAGGTGCTAGAAGCGGGCACGCTCTGCTTCGCCCCGGGCGCGGACCCGCCGGCAGCAAGGGAGCTATCGCCCACGCGGCGCACACCCGGCAGGACTGCCGAGGACGAATCAGACGGTGAAGCGGACGTCGAGGCGGAGGCATCGCATGCCTTCTGCGCGGAGGCGAGAGCATCGGAACCTACAGCAAAGCGTAGGTTCTGCTGCGGACTGGTCACCTCAGTACCGTCGGCTAGAGTTGCAGTGTAGTACACGCGCAGCTGGTAGTCACCCGGCTCGGTAAAGACCCAATTGGCGTGAGCGTGGGTGGCATAGTCGGCATCAATCACGCTCTTAGACTGGGTGGAATCCAGCAGCATGGTCACCCCGGTCAGCGACTGGCTAAAGAGACCAAAACGCGCACCGGTAGGCATGGAGACCGGCTCCACATGCAGTTTTACGCCGCCGCGCAGCTGGGAGTAATCAATCAGCTCAGTGCTGTACCCGGGCCAGGGCAGACCGTTTGCCTGGGTTTGGGGCAGACCATAGAAGGCGGTTCCCACCGGGCCAATAAAGTCCAGTTCGGGCTCAGCCATACGGGCGGTGCGGGTGCGACGGGCGCGCTCGTCCACACCGAGAATGACCGAGTCTACCGGGCGTACCGTGGAGTGCGGATCGATGATTCCGCTATCGTCTTTGAGCCCAATGCTCAGCTGTTTATTCTCCAGCTTTGCCTGCAGGTCAAAGTGGCCGTGGGTGAGCACCGGGGGTGCTTCGCAGCGTGCCTGAGTGGGTGCCGGCTGTGCACTCGTGGCGGAGGCACTCGGTGCTGAACTCGTAGGCGCCGGGCTTGCAGATTCGCCGGGGTTCGAAGAATCACCGGGCGTAGGAGTAGTAGGACTCGGGTCACTGGGTACAGGTTCACTAGGCACCGGCTGGCTGGGGCTGGGCGTTGCACTGGCGAGCGCATCCACGCTCAGCTCACCGTTTACCCGGTAATCCATACCCGCAGCATATTCGGGTGCAATCACCAGGGAGGAGGCAGAAGCCTTCATCTCTGGGTGGGGCAGGACCTTGACCTCCAGGCGCAGCTTCTGCAGCCAATCGTCATCCTCAAAGGAGAAGGTGGCTTCACCATTGACCACTGTGCTTTCCAACTCCAGGGAGGGGTAAGTCTGCTCGTCCTTTTCGTAGAATCCGCCGCGGATAAAGCCCCTGAAATTCGGGTCGGCAAAGCGGACGGTCACACGGCGTACCTTCTCTTCGCCGCTATAACCGGGTTCTTCGCTGACCTGCACACTGTAGTCGGCGCTGGTCAGGGTGTATTCGCCGGTGGGCAGAGTGGTATTGGCGGGCTCCAGAATCTTTTCGGGCCATGAGCCATTACCCTCAGCGCTGGATACGCTGGTGCTGGCGCCCGGATCAAAACTCAGAGGGTTGGAGATCCAGCGCGCCGCCTCGCTATCGGAGGTGCCGCCGGTTTCGGGGGTAAAGACGGCGGTAATGCTCGAGTGTTCGCTACCCATGAGTTCTTCCCAATGGGCACTACCATTGTCCACCGGCAGATCGGTCAGGAAGTAGCCGTTATTGAATAGGGTCAGGGTACCGCGCAGGTTCGTATTGGCGGCGCGGAAGTCAATATCACTCAGGTGTTCATCCCCGGCATTCTCGCGCCCAGCGTGGGGCGCAATGCTCAGAGTGTATCCAGCGGCATCCAGATTGCCCACGGGCGCGGCGTTATAGCGATCCTGGGTGGGCACAGCATTGGGCGTGCCCTCGCCGCTAATGGGTGAGGCACCTCCCACCTGCCAGGAGAGCTGCTGGGGCTCAGATTGAATCAGAGTGCCGTCCTGGGCGCGGGCAATGGCACGATAGGTCACCACATACCTGCCGGGGCGGGAGAAGGTGGTGATATTGTGCGTGTGGGCGCCCTGAGTCAGCAACCAGGAGTGCAGCCCAACATCGGTACTGGAGAGCATGCGGTGGGTCGCCAAGGGGTCAATTTCACTGCTGTGGCGGAAGAGTTCCATGCGTCCCGGGCCCTCTACAGAGAGGATATCGGTAACGAATACGCCGTCGCGGAAGAGCTCCACGGGAATATTGCTATCGGCGCCCAGACCCGCCCAGATGGGGTCGTGGTTGCCACGGGTCAGACCCGGCGCCATATAGAGCGTGGAGTTGGAGCCGAGGAACGCCAGGGATGGCTTATCGGCGGGTTGGAATATGTACTGGGGGCTACCGTCGCGCCCATCCCAGCCTTTGCCCACCCAGTTCACGGTGGTGTTCAGGTCGAATTCCTGCACCCCGGTTTTATAGGGGTTGGCTTCGTTTTTGAGGGTGAAGGTTCCGTTGGACCAGTAGACTTTGGGGGCGTCGACGTGACCTTTGGAGGTGACGATGCGCCCGTCGTCGGGGCCAGCGGTAGCGGGGAAGATGGGGGCGATACCGCCCGCTGCGATCAGGCTCAGGGCGGCGAGTGCGCTGAGGGTTCCAGTGACCCGTCGTTGGGTGCGTGTGGGCGTGTGCATGATTACCTTTCTACTCGGAATTATCCCCAGCTTAGCATTAAATGCGAATAATTGTCATTAGCGTGACTTAAGAGTATAGTGATTCTCAAGAACACCTTTGATGGACGCACCACCATGCGCACAGTACCGCACACGTACATATCGACAGGAGATCCCAATGCAACGAAGCACCCATAAACTCAACGCGCTGAGCCTGACCGCACTGCTGGCTCTGGCACCCATTGCCGCCCTACCGGCGCAGGCTCAGGAAAGCACAGCTACCCCTTCGGCGAGCAGCAGCGCAGAGGCTAAAGATGCCAACGGCCACCTGGTGATGAACGGCCGCTATATTGTCGCCGGAGTACACACTGAAATCGTCAACGCCACATGGGATTCCGCCGCCAAGAGCCTGGGGCTCAACTCGGTGGCGGATATTGACCGGGGTAGCGCGGCATTTTCGCCAAACTCCACCGTTTTTCAGCTGCCCGATGTTGAATCGGCACGCTCGAACGTAACCAAGCGCTACAACTTTATTGCCCCCGAGGGTACCGAAATTTTCTATATTCCGGGTACACGCGCCGAGGGTCTGCTTTTCCCCGGTTTTGGTGCTGAGGATATTCAGCGCGGCATTTTTAAAGACGATGCCCTGAATCTTGAGCTCATCTCTTCAACTGTGCCCGAGGGGGCTCGCGCCGAAATCTTTACCGAGACCCTGGGGGATCAGCCGCGCCTTTTTTCCACCGCGGATTCCCTGAGTCCTTTCACCATGTATGCCGGCGGGCACTATCACGCCTCCTGGGCTTTTACCCGCACAGGCACCTATGAGCTGACTTTCCGCCTGAGCGCACAGCTAACCGACGGCGCCCCGGTATCCGCCGTGCAGACCTACACCCTGGTGGTAGGCGATGTACCCGAGGGTATTTTTGAACGCATGGAGCAGCGCACCGCTAACTCTCAGGAGCAGACACAGAGCGCTTCTCCCACTGCACCCGTTGCCACCAGCCAAAGCCCCGACACTTCGGCTACTCGCAGCACGAGTGCTTCCCCGAGTGAGTCGACCACCGCCAAGAGTCCCTCCCTCACTCAGAGCTCCGCCCTGCCGGGTGTTCGCACGGTCAATGCACCCACAGAGCAGAAGGACAATCGTTCTCAGGCAGCGGGTCAGAATGCTCCCGCTAAGGCTGAGCAGCAGAAGCCCTCGGTACGCGGCGCCAATAGTGCACAGGTACCCGCAGCACCCCGCGCGCAGGCAGGTGCAAATCAGCAGGCTCCCGAAAAGTGCTACCCGGTTGAGGTGCCCGTCGAAAAAGCTCAGGCGCGCGCCGATACTCTGCCCGCGCAGGTGAGCGTGGTGCAGGTTGCCCAGCGTGGCGAGGCGGTCCACGAGGGTCATTTTGATGTGGGTCCGGTTTTTTCCGGTTCCTCCGCGCGCACCACAGTGAAGGATGATCGTTCTTCCCCGGCCCGTTTTGTAGCACCCGAAAGTCTGGATTTTGTACTGGGGGATGCCGCGAAGCTTTCCCTGCCGGCTGGCTTTGAGGATATTGCTCCGGCAGGTACTAGCGTGCATATGATTGGAGCCACCCAGCAGGCGGGTGTTCCTTGGCTGGGCTGGAACACCCAGGATTCCCAGCTGATTTCCCAAGCCTCCGGCCCAATTACCATGAGCCTGAGCGATTTTAGCGGCCCGGGCTCCATGTCTGTTTTCCTCTCCGGTAATTTCGGTTCCGCCGGTGAAAAGGTCTTTGATTCCACCTCGCGCGGCTCCTTTGAGATTCCGCTCAATACCCACCAGCACAGCAATTGGGTCTTTACCGCCGAGGGTGAATATAACGTGCAGCTGACCTTCACGATCCCCCTCAAATCCGGGGAAACGGTGACCACCTCGGGCACCCTGCACTTTAGCGTGGGTGATACCAGCAAAGCGGGTCAGCAGGATAATAGCGCGCGAGATTCCGGTGCTTCCGATACGTCCCGCAGCTCTGATTCTAAGGCTTCAGAGTCCAAGCCCGGTAGCGTGGATGAAGCCACCGGCATTGTAACCAAGCCCGATGGTAGCCGCGTGCGCATTGTGGGTAAGACCGCCTCGGGTCAGGATTGCTCCCTGACCAACCAGGAGCTGGTTCAGGCACAGAAGGCGTCCGCCGAGGGTAAACTCGCCTCCACCGGCGCAAGCATTGATCCGCTCATGGTGCTCGGTTCCCTAGCGGCGCTCATTGTGGGCGCGGGACTTTTGCGTTCCCTCTATCGTTCGCGTAAGGAGAGCTAATGGGTTCATCTCGGCACTTAGCACTCGGTGATCCGAGTGCTCCAACCCGTCGTCAGGCTTTGCGCTGGGCGGCGGGTGCCGGGTTGTGCTCTCTTGCTCCTGCACTCAGCTCCTGTGCGCCCGTATCTCGTGCCGATAGCGGGCTATCGGTGGTGGCTTCCACCCCGATTATTGCCGATTGGGTGCGTCAGGTGGTGGGCGATAGTGCGCAGGTCATTTCCCTGGTTCCTTCGGGGGCTGATCCTCATTCCTATGAGCCGACCCTGAGGGATATTCGTTCCGTGGTGTATTCCCGGGCGGCTTTTACAAATGGCATGCTACTGGAGCAGCGGAAACTCCTATCGATGATTTCGAGTAATCTTCCGCAGGGTGCTCCCCTGATTCCTCTTGCCGAGCGGGTGGAGTCTTTTGGCGGTCGCTTACTGCCCATGGTGGAGGATGCTTCCCTGGATTCTCTGTGGCTAGGTCTGCGGGTTGAGGGCGGTAGCGAGGGCATGCGTTTTGGCTTTTCTTCGGTGCGCGGCCCATCCCAGTTGACGGCTTTTATTACCCAGACATTTGGGACTGTGGAGATATTGGGTGATTCCCACGCTCGCGGTGTGAATATTTCGGGGTCGGGGGATGAGCAGCTACGCACTCAGCCCAAGCAGCCGGAGCATTCCCTGGATCTTCCGGCGGCGGCGCATACTCATCTCTCCTGGAGTTTTGGTGCTGCGGGAGTGTACGAGTTGCGTCTATGGGCGCGCGGTGAGAGTAAAGATTTGAGCACCGTTTTATATTGGGCGGTGGGCATTCCCGCCTCCCGCGCGGTGCAGATTATTGCCTCCCGCAAATCCCTGCCCGAGGAGCGTTTTAGGGTACTGTCGGCAGGTCATGCGGATCTGACAGCAATCCCCGAGGAGAACCGTATGGCACTGCGGGTGGATGTACCCGATGACTCCCCGTCCGCCGAGCATTCAGCGGGAAATGGCGCCGTGCAGTGGTGGGATCCGGAGTTTACCGTATGTGAGGTACCTTCGCGCACCCTGCAGGACATTCCCGTCGGTGCATCCTATCGTTTTTTGCGCCCCTCGGCTCAGGATTCTCGGGGTCAGGTGTATCTACTGGCTCAGGCAGTTTTGGGTAAACATGTGCACGGTGAAATTGACCCGCATTTTTGGCATAGCGTGCCAAATGCACGGGCGGCTATAGCGTGTATTGCTCAGCATATGGGGCAGGTGGATCCACCGCGCGCTTCGCTCTATGCCCAGCGTGCCGCGCGTGCCGATGAGCGTTATCAGGCGCTGGATGAGTACCTACATGCGGGCTTTGATAAACTGCCGGATTCTGGGCGTCAGCTGGTCACCACTCACGATGGATACCGCTATTTGGCGCAGAATTACGGGCTCAAGGTTGCCGGTTTTGTCACCGCGGTGGCGGGGTCTGAACCGAGTGTTGCGGCTCGTCAACGTCTGCAAAAAACCATTCAAGATTTATCACTACCAGCTATATATATAGAAAAGAATATTCGCCAGCGCTCCTCGGTACTGGGGCAAATAGCCTCGGATATTGGTGTACCCCTGATTCCACTCTATTCCGATTCACTGGATGAATCGGCACCGAGCTATGAGCAGATGATGCGAGCCAATATGCACGCCATTGCAGGAGCGTCGAATATACACCTCGACTAGTCAAAAACGACTATCGCAGCACAGAGTATCGAAAGGATGATCATGACTTCCCACAGCTCTAGTTTTAGCCCGCGCGGAGCACTCGCTCGCACTCTAGCCTGCACCCTTATTCTGGGTCTATTGGGGGCACCGATAGCCACCGCAGCACCCGAGCCTAGCGCCTCCTCCACCTCACATTCTTCAAGCTCAAGCACTGAGAATAAATCGGTGCAAGATCGCGCTCTGGATCAGAGCCTGGCCGCCTCCCAGCCGGTTGCTACCGAACGCACCGAGATTAGCGCGGGACACGTGGATATGGGTCCACATCTGAACAATGGTCACTTTGAGCTCATGATTCATGATGACCACGACAGCACACCCGTGTGGCGTTCCATGGATTCCACCCTCTACCGCGGCTCTTCGGCTGCTCTTCGCACCGTGCCGGAGGATAGCCGATACTCTTTTGTGGGTGCACCCGCAGGCTCCCAGGTGTACGTGATTCCCCAAACGGAGGCCAAGGGTGTTATTTGGCCGGGGTGGAATGCCCAGGATCCTCAGCTTGTTCCGCAGCTCAAGCGTGGAGTTACCCTGACTCTGGAGAGCGTGCAGGGGCCGGGGCAATTTAGCCTCTATGTGGAGAACGGTAATTTCTCCGCCCCGCAGCTTCTCTGGTCTTCGGCGACTAAAGACCCCCAGCCCATCTGGGTGGAGAAAAACTCTCATGTGCACGCCAACTGGGTCTTTACCCAGCCCGGGCTCTACCACCTGAAGATTACCGCGAGCGCGGAACTGAACGACGGCACCACGGTCAGCGATAGCCGTATTCTCTCTATAGTGCTGGGTGATGAGATGAGCACCGACCAGGCTTTTAGCGAGGCTGATAAGGCGCGTGCTTCCCTACTCTCCTCCGCTTCCTCTGCCGGTAATCCTTCTGTGTCTTCAGATCACAATGCAGCGGCTCAGAACACCGCAGCCCAGGGCGAGAAGAGCGCAGATAGTGCCTCCACTACTCCCCTAATTATTGGCGCAGGTGCGGTTCTTGCGGCGCTCGGTGCCCTGGCGGTGTATCTGCGCCGTAAAAGCCTGAGCGCGCAGCGTCAGGCTGCCACCGATTTCGCCTCTGCCAAGAAGTCCGGGGAGAAGTAATGCCCTCTCCCCTGGTGTGTGAAAAGTTGAGCGTGGGGTACGGTTCGACAGTGATTGTGCGCGATATTGATTTTCGTGTGGAACCGGGTGAGTTCACGGCTCTGATTGGCGCTAATGGTGCCGGTAAAACTACTTTTCTGCGGACTCTGCTGGGTCTTTTACGTCCCGTTTCGGGCAGCGTGCAGGTTCTGGGTGCTTCCCCTCGTTCTGCGCGCGGGCGTCTGGGCTATGTGCCTCAGAAACATCTTTTTCATTGGGATTTTCCGCTGAGTGTGCAGGATACGGTCATGACCGGCAGGCTGCCGAGTCAGGGCTGGTTTCGCCGTGCTTCCAGGCAGGATTGGCGCGCAGTATTTGAGTCTCTGGAGCGCACCGATCTCATGGAGCTGCGGGACCGTCCCATTGCTCAGCTATCGGGTGGTCAGCGTCAGCGTGTGCTGCTGGCGCGCGCCCTGGCGTGCTCTCCGCGTCTACTGCTGCTAGATGAGCCTTTTACAGGGGTGGATGCGCCTACGCAGAGTATGCTCACCGAGCTGTACCATCAGCTTGCGTCCGAGGGGGTCAGCATTGTGATGTCTACCCACGATATGCTCGCGGCACGAACTTCCTGCAGTCGTATTGTGGGCATCCGTTCCACCCTGGCGTTAGATGGCGCGGCGCAGGATTTTTCGGTGGAGTATTTACTCTCCTGGTTGCAGTCAAAGGAGGATCAGCTGTGATTACTCCCCTGGAGTTTCTACAGGATCTATTCAACCCCGCTCTGGGCTTTTTGCCGCGCGCCCTGTGTGCCTTGCTGCTCTCTTCCCTAGTGACCGGTATTGTGGGCTGCCATGTGATTATGCGCGGCATGGTTTTTATTGGGGATGCGGTGGCTCATTCGGTATTCCCGGGTCTGGCTCTGGCATTTGTCATGGGTGGCAATCTGCTGCTGGGCGGCTTGAGTGCCGGTGTACTGACCGCAATTTTGGTGGCTCTGTGCAGCCAGAATCAGCGCCTGCGTGAGGATTCTGTGATTGGTATTTTCTTTGCGGGTTCTTTCGCGGCGGGTATTGTGATTATTTCTTTGGCGCCGGGCTATTCGGCGTCGGTACAGGATTTCCTGTTTGGTTCAATTGCGGGTGTTTCGGGTGATGACGTATTTCAGGCTGCCTTGCTCTCCCTGCTGATTATTGCCTGCCTGTGGTTTTTCCATCGCCACTTTGTGACGGTGAGCCTGGATCGTGAGAGCGCCCGCGCTATGGGTCTGCCGGTTTTACTATTGGATATTGTGCTCTATGTGCTGGTGACGGTGGCTGTGGTGATTAGTCTGCAGACTCTGGGTAATGTGCTGGTGCTGGCTCTGATTGTTATTCCGGCGTCGGCTGCGCGCATTCTGTGTTCGACTCTGGGGCGCATGCTGTGGGTTTCTCCCCTTTTTGCCTGTCTGTGTTCGGTCACGGGTCTGTATCTATCCTGGGGTTATAACCTGCCCACCGGTGGCACGATTGTGCTGGTCATGGTGGCGGCTTTTATGGTGCTGTGGCTACTTTCGGCAGTGCGCGGGCGCTGTGCCTCCCGCGCTGCGTAGTGGTAGATTCTGAGGTATCTGACTATCGGGCGTTCCGTATAAGGGGGTGCCCGATAGCTGTATTATGACCGGCTGCATCTTCGGTATATATACATTCACGTTAACCCGTATTCACCGGTTATACAGGATAAAATCCCGTCTATGACAGCCATAAAAGACGTTTTATGCGTTTTCTGCTTTACTGGAGTTAAGACCAGCCGGTCTTGCGCATTCAGCGGCCATAAAGCAGTGGTCGCTCTCAAAGTTGAGAAGGAGATAAACGCATGAAGGCTATGGTGTATTACGGTCCGGGTCGTAAGGAGTGGACGGATGTCCCCGACCCGCAAATTCTCGAGCCCACCGATGTGATTGCTCGCGTGGATACCACCACCATTTGCGGTACCGATTTGCACATTCTCAAGGGCGATTGCCCCGAGGTGGAGTCCGGCCGCATTCTCGGTCACGAGGCGGTGGGTACCATTACCGAGGTCGGCGCGGCGGTCACCGAGCTGAAGGTGGGCGATCGCGTAATTATCCCCGCAGTCACCAATTGCGGTAAGTGCTCCTATTGCCGCGATTCCAAGCCCTCGCACTGCCAGACCGTGGGCGGTGTCGGCTGGATTTTCGGTTATATGATTGACGGCACCCAGGCAGAGTATGTGCGTATCCCCTACGCTGAGACTTCCCTGCACCTGGTACCCGAGGGGCTGGAGGATGACGAGGTTCTCTTCCTGACCGATGCTCTGCCCACCGGTTTTGAGATGGGTATTTTGAACGGTCAGACCAAGCCGGGCGATACCGTCGCGGTCATTGGTGCGGGCCCCGTGGGTCTGGGTGCAATTATGACCGCGAACCTGTGCGGTGCCGGTCGTGTGATTACCGTAGATATGGATGAGAACCGTATGCGCAAGGCTCTGGAGCTGGGCGCGACGGATATGGTCAATGCTTCCGATCCGGATTTCATTGAGCAGATCAAGGCTCTCTCCCCGGACGGTCTGGGTGTGGATGTTGCCATTGAGGCGGTGGGTGTTCCCGCCACCTTTGACACCTGCTTGAAGATTGTGCGCCCCTACGGTCATGTGGCAAATGCGGGTGTGCACGGTAAGAGCGTGGATCTGCCCATTAATACCCTCTGGATTTCCAATGTGAATATTGCGATGGGTCTGGTCAATTGCAATACCGTGGGTAATCTGCTGAATATGGTGCGTTCTGGACGTTTGAATGCCAAGGCAATGGCAACCCACTACTTCAGCTTTGATGAGTTTGAACAGGCATATGAGCTCTTTAGCAATGCTGCTGAGCATCAGGCAGTCAAGGTTGTTATTTCCCGTTAGTACAGGCTGAAACCCTCGACATAGCGGGTATATAGATAGCTGATTATATAGCTCTATATGCTAAGCGGGGTGTGTCTATATAAGACACACCCCGCTTAGTAGCACCCTATATTTATTAGTGCTCTGCCGGTTCAATATGCGCAGGCGCCTTACGGAGCATGCGGTAGCTAATAATAGCCAGAACCACCATGAGTACGGCACTGGCGGTGGAGCTATAAATAACACCGGAATCAAAGGCATGCTGAGCGGAAGTCAGCAGAGCGGCACCCGCATCGCCTCCCTGTTCATGAGCCACGCGGGTCGCGCCACCCAGGGTTTCAATAGCATCCTCTGCCTGCTCGTGACTAAAGACCTCGGGTACCACAATCTGCGCACGGTATACCACGGTCAGTAGACCGCCGATTAGCACGGTACCGAGCACATTGCCGAACTCATAGGAGGTCTCGGAAATCGCACTGGCGGCACCTGCCTTGGAGGCGGGCACACTGGAGAGAATCAGGTCATTGGAGATGGTCTGAGAAGAACCCACACCGGTACCCAACACCATAAAGGCAATCAGCAGACCCAAATCATCCTGGCCAAAGAGCAAGACCATGACATAGGCAATGGCATTGAGCGTCAGACCGACAGAAACCAGGGTTGCCGGGTGGAATCTATTGACCAGCTTGACCACATAGAGGCCGGAAAGAATGGTCATCGCCAAACCGGGAACCAGGAATAGACCGGCGCGCATCGGATCCATACCGGAGACCAGCTGCAGGTGCTGGGAGACGAAGTAGAGGAATCCGACATCCACCACCATGGAGAAGAGGTTTGCAATCAGCGCACCACTAAAGACCGAGTTATTAAAGAGGCGCACATCCAGCATGGGGATTTCACGCGCCAGCTGACGACGCACGAAGAAGTAGCCAATCACCAGGCCGATAATAATCGCACTGGAGGTGTAGACATCCACACCGGATTCGGAAATCTGAGTCAGGCCGAAGGTCAGGCTGATCATGGAGACCATAATCAGCACAATACTCATCGGATCCACCGGTCCGGGGTTGGGATCCTTAGATTCGGGCAGCAGGAAGGGCGCTACCGCCAGGAAAATCACCAGGATCGGCACAGCCATCAAAAAGACCGAGCCCCAGCTGAAGTGATTGAGCAAAAAGCCGCCCACGATCGGACCCAGGGCTGCACCGCCGGAGAACATAGCTGCCCATACGGCAATGGCGGTGCGGCGTTCTGCCGGATCAATAAAAATATTGCGGATCAGCGAGAGTGTTGCGGGCATGAGCATGGCACCGAAAATACCCAGCAGGGCGCGCGCAATGACCAGGGCGAGCGCGGTGGGAGCAAAGGCAGCCAGTGCCGAAATCAGGGCGAAGCCCACGCATCCAATAATGAGCATGCGGCGGCGACCCCAGCGGTCACTCAAACTACCCATGGGCACCAGCAGACCGGCAAGTACCAGGGAGTAGGCATCAATAATCCACAGCTGCTCTGAGGAGGAGGGAGAGAGTGCCTGGGCAATGGCGGGCACCGCAAAGGAAAGCACGGTATTGTCCACCGATACCAGCAGCACCGGCAGCATGAGAGTGGCTAGGGCTGCCCAGCGTTTGGTTTTCTGTCCGGGGGCGTGAATAGGTAGAGCCTGGGTTACAGGGGAAGAGTTTGTCATGTCTTGTGTATAGGCGCGTCGTATGTCGCTTCTGTTTCAGGGGAGAGTGCGCTAATCCGCCCGAAACGCGAGGTCGCGGGGCTTATACCAAGCCCTCAGTGTAGTATTCCACTATAGCAAGTGGGGCGTGTGGGCTCTAATATAGAGAAGATAGCTATTGTATCTTCTGGAGTGACAATGATTTTTATTGTGGTGAAGTTCCCCGTTAAGCCCGAGTTTGCCGATGAGTGGATTGAGCGTACCGCTTCCTTTACCGAGGCAACCCTGGCTGAGGAGGGCAATAAGTTCTTTGAGTGGTCCCGCAGTGTGAAGGACCCGAATGAGTTTGTACTGGTGGAGGCTTTTGAGGATAACGCCGCTGAGGCTCATGTAACCAGTGAGCATTTTGCTCAGGCGATGGAGACTATGCGCCCGATGCTGCGCGAGACTCCGCGTATTATTTCTCGCGTGATTGAGGGCGAGGGCTGGGATGCTATGGGTGAGCTGCAGATCGACTAACCCGCTTTGTGCATAGCGTTTTAAAGGGGAACCGGGGTATTTCTTGGCTTGTGCGCAAGCTAAGGGATACCGTGGTTTCCCTTATTAGTTTCTGAGGCTTATAGCCCCTAAAATGGGTATGTATCATGCACATTTCAACCGGTTGGAGCTAATATGAGCACCCCGTATGACCCCACCGCCGCAGAGCACCACGATGCATCGGCTGAAGCTGATCATAGTTCGGTGTCCCTTGCGGTTTCGACCGTGATTTTGGCGCTGCGTCCGAAGGAGGACGGCGAGCCTCCAGTGCTCTGGCTGCCTCTGGTGCGTCGCCTGCGTGAACCCTATAAGGGTCAGTGGGCTCTACCCGGCGGTCCCCTACCGTTCAATCTCTCTCTGGAGCAGGCTGCCGGTTCCACTCTGAAGCGTGCGACCGGTCTGGAGCCGGGCTATTTGGAGCAGCTGTACGCATTTGGTGATGTGTACCGCACCCCTGAGTCTCGTAATTTGCGTGCTGAGGGTGCGCAGATCCCCGCTCCCGGCCCCGATCACGAGCGTGTGGTTTCGGTGGTGTACTGGGCGTCTATTCCGGCAACCGAGGTGGCTAATACTCGCGTGCATGAGAATATCCGCTGGTTCCCGGTGGATGAGCTGCCGCAGCTAGCTTTTGACCACAATGAGATTGTTGAGTACGCGCTCTACCGCCTGCGTAATAAGGTGGAGTATTCGCGTATTGCTCACTCTTTCTTGGGTGAGGAGTTCACTTTGGCTCAGCTACGCGAGGTGTATGAGGCGATTTTGGGTCGTTCTTTGGATCCGGCGAATTTCCGTCGTCAGATTGCGGCGTCAAAGTCGATTATTGATACGGGTCGTCGCGTGGAGGGCACCCGTCACCGCCCGCCGCGTCTGTACCGTTATAACGATGCGCAGGCCTATGCGGATGCGGGCCCTCTGGGCATGTACCGCGATCCTGCCTCCAGCTTCTAATCTATTCTTCTCTCACGCCCGGTTTATTGCCGGGCGTGAGTTTTTTATGCCCTATGTGCACTGAGACAGATGGCGATTTACGCTCCGTCCAGAGCGTAATAGTGCGAATAAAAGTGTGAATAAAACTATCAAACTTTCACAGTGTAGAGCTGAAATTTTCATAGTTTCCACTCAAAATATCGCGCTTTTCCCACAATTTTCCCACTATCCA
>Cebus_capucinus_imitator_PRJNA485217_SSR039__coassemble_1026_pt1 | contig 30134 bp, 21 predicted proteins | sample Cebus_capucinus_imitator_PRJNA485217_SSR039__metabat2_high_PE_009 | metagenome-assembled genome bin Cebus_capucinus_imitator_PRJNA485217_SSR039 | reverse complement strand
CCCGCCGCCTCACAATAGCTATCGTCCACGCGCAGCCCGCTATTAGAATCCTGGCACACCTGAGCGTACTCTTCGCTCTGAATCGTATTCTCCTCGGTGCGGCGATTGCGCATTAGAGCATAGAACGTCAAAATACCGGCAAGCACCAGGGCGACAATAATAACCGCAATGAGCACTTTCTGGTAGGTGGGCATAGGCTCTTTAGCGCGCTTGCCCACCGCCGGGTGAACCGGCGATTTAGCAAAACCCGCGGGGGCGTGGTGGCTGGGTGAATAGTTCATAGCTGTATGTGTGTCCTTCTGCACCGGTGTAGATATCCGGTGTATTCAGAGCATAGCGGAATATCCTGACGTTTTAAGCTACCAAAGAATCCTGATAATTTGGTGAGAGGAACACGAAGGATGCAAAGGGCACCCTAATATATCCCCTCTGAATACAGGTCTACCCCGCAACTCCCATATACAGGGTGGTGCGGGGCAGAACCAAAATATCTACGCTCTAGGAGCCACAGGATCAGGCAATAACGGCTTAGTCGTCGTCATCCTCATCATCGTCGTCATCGAAATCATCCACGGGTGCGTCCGAGAGCGCGCGGCGCAGAACATCCAGGCCCAAAGAACCCAGCATAAGAGCCTGAGTGTGGAACTCGCGCAGCTCGGTACCGGAAGCCACAGCCTCATCGCGCAGCTGCAGCCACAGGCGCTCGCCAATCTTATAGCTGGGAGCCTGACCCGGCCAACCCAAATAGCGCAGGTACTCGAACTTCACGCTGTCCTCGGTGGCATCAAAATTACGCTTGAGGAACTCGTAACCCAGCTCGGGAGTCCAGATAGTGCCCGGCTCAACGCCCAGCTCAGCAGCCCATTGATCGGGTACGGGCAGCTCGCAGTGCACACCAATATCGAAGACCACGCGGGCTGCACGCAGACGCTGAGCATCCAGCCAACCCATGCGATCGCCCAGATCATCCATAAAGCCCAGCTCGGTCATCAGACGCTCCGCGTAAAGAGCCCAACCCTCGCCGTGACCGGAAACCCAGAGCATATTCGCGCGGTACTTATTCAGGGACTGAGCCATGGCGGTTGCAATGCAGAATTGCAGGTGATGACCTGGCACGCCCTCATGGTACACGGTGGAGGTTTCACGCCAGGTTCCGAAGGTGTCGTCACCCTCGGGAACGGACCACCACATGCGGCCCGGACGGGAGAAATCGGGGGAGGGGCCGGTGTAGTAAATGCCGCCCTCGTGGGTGGGCGCAATGCGGCACTCCAGGTTCAGCATGGGGCCGGCAATCTCAAAGTGCTCACCGGCAAGAGCCTGCACTGCCGCATCGGAGCGGCGCTGCATCCATGCCTGTAGCTCCTCGGTGCCGTGCAGCACGCGCTCGGGGTCGGCGTCGAGAATCTGCTTGGCTTCTTCAATGCTTGCACCGGGCTTAATCTGCTCGGCGATTTCCTGCTGAGCGGCAATAATGGAGGCGAGCTCACGTGCACCCCAGGCGTAGGTTTCGTCCAGGTCAATGTGCGCGCCCAGGAAGTAGCGGGAGTACAGGGCGTAGTCCTTACGACCCACGGCGTCCTTTTCGGGGGCGGCGGGCAGCAACACGGTACGAATGTACTCAGCAAGATCGGCGTACGCTTCCTTAGCTTCGGCGGCTGCTTCCAAAGCCTGGTCGCAGAGCTGCTCGCAACCGGTGGCGATTTCCTTCGCCAGCTCGTCAAAGTAGCCGTTCTCAGCCACATAGGCGTCGATCTGTTCGGTGACGGCGCGCAGCTGACGAGCCGGGGAGATTTTACCCTCGGCGCGTGCAGTGTCAAGGTTTTCGCGCAGGGAAGCCAGGGCTACGGGTACATTGCCCAGGCGACCCACAATAAAGCCCCAGTCTTCGGCGCTATTGCGGTTCATGAGATCGAAGCTGGAACGTACCGATTGCACCACGGAGGTAATGTTGTTCAGCTGCCAGGATCCGTGACCGGCGCGGCGGAATGCTAGGTCAAGTTCCAGGCGCTCCTGCATAGCGTCCAGGGTGACCAGGTCGGTGTCGTCGACCGGGATAATGGCTTCAAGGTCGGCGAGGGTTTTCTTGACCAGTTCCGTGTAGGCTGCATCGCCTGCGGGGGAGTAGTCGGGGAATAGGGTTTCTACGCCGGTGCGACCTTCTTCGGTTGCGTAGACGGGGTTCAGATCCAGAACCGCTTCGTAGAATGCGTTTGCAATGGCGTCCACATCGCTTTGGGCGCGCTGCGGGCGGTAGATGGCGGGAAGCTCTTCATAGATACTCATATGTCTATCCTAACCTATCCACCCCTGTGGTGGTAATATAGTTCACTTTTATGACGTTCTACATGAGGTTGAGGTGTTCCGAAAGTATCCCTAGAAATACGAGAAGCCGTATCGGTGGGCACGGCTCCACAAGGTGGCGCTTCGGAGTCTTTTTCATCTCCGGGGTTGGTAGGTTATGTTCTTGAGCCCGTATTAGGGTGTGTTGCTACAGAATTTAGATAAGAATAAATCGTAAAATAAGGGTAGGTTCTCACACTGTATAGTGCGTGGGATGATCTTCTGGAAAAGAGTAGAGTACAGACGGTAACTGTCTGCAGTACAGACAGTCTTGCTTCCTGGGAGGATGTTCTCCCTCGCTGTAGCTAAGAGCTACGTCATCATATATTTCTTATTCTCCGAAGGAGGAGAGTCTCATGCGTTGGATGCGCACGGTTATGGCACCTTTTATGGTTGCTGTGTCAGTCATCAGTTTGGGCGTACCAGCCGGCTATGCGGCTGATTATCCGGGAGTTCATGATTGCCCTGAACGTCATGTTTGTGTGTGGACGGATATTGATTTCCACGGTACTCGTCAGGCTATTAGCGGCTATGCTGATTACACTGATCTCAACGGCCACCTGCACGATCGCGCCTCATCCTGGGTGAACGCCAACTACTCAACTATTGAATGGTTGGGTGAATGGCATCGAGGTAAGCCTTTTGGCGGGTCTTATCTTAAGCCTCGACATAAGGGCACTGATTTGCGAGACGATATTACACATGGTCGTCATTTCAACGACCGAGCTGATTTCGTGGCTCGTAATGACTGGTATAACTGGAAGAATCGCACCTGGTATTAGGATAGAAAATCATGAGGATCCTCCTAAGAATTTTTCTGGGCGTTCTGATGCTCATTGTATCCTCCTGCTCATCTGTGCAGCAGAGCAAAAAATCCGAACAATCCTATGGAGATATGTACGGTATAGCTCCTGCTGAACATGTAGACTCGCAAGCTGTGGAGAAGATGGATCATATACTGCTTTATCCAGAGGTTGTGGCACAAGCATTACAGAAAGCAGCACGCCAGTGTATGGTGTCTCAAGGATTTAGCCCTCAAGATTATTACTGGATGATGCCTCGCTTTCCTATACGGAGTCTAGTGGCGCCTGTTCCTTTGACAATAGAAAATGCGCGGGCATATGGTTATGAGAATCCTCATGCAGGGAAGAACCCCATATCCGAGGAGTCCTACTCAATGAGCGAGCAAGAAGCAGATGTCTACTACGGCACCTGTCATCAAGAAGCGCTTCGTAAGGTATTTGGGACAACTGAGCTAGGCGAAGAATATACAGATATTGCACAACAGATACTTCCCTACGTAAACTCGGCTGCTGACTCTGAACCTGCAATTACTCTAGATCAGGAATGGTCACTATGTATGAAAGATACTCACGGGGTTGAGTACGAAACTCCTAGCATGGCGACACACCTTACTCGAAATAATCAGGAGCAAGCTAGCCAGACTGCTTTATGGGACGCAGAATGCCGGGAGAAAGTTAAATTTGAAGAGCGAACGGAAGAAATTCTGGATGCTTATATGACGACTTTTCTCAATGATCATCAGCCTCTTCTAGAGCGAATCGCTCAAGCAAAGAAAAATGCCGAAGAGAACGCACCCAAAATCCTCGACGGCACACTCTAAAAACTAATGCCCGCAGATTGCTAAGAATCTGCGGGCATTATCCTCGTAATACTACATAGGGCGGGCCCGGCGCCAAGAACCGGGGCCCGGACGCAAGCCGGCACCCAAACGCTGACGACGATTGAGCAGACGCGAAGCCTGCTCTACCAACGAAGGCGAACCCTTCGCCGCCGCCTGAGCAGACAGAGCCGCTACCACAGCGGTCAGAGCGGCAAGCTCCTCATCATTAGGCTCACCCGAAACCACTGAAAAAAGCGGCGCGGGAGCAGAAAGGCTCTCTGCAGACTCCGCCTCAGGTGCACTAGAGGCAGACTCAATGAGAGTATCGCCGGGTGCATCCTGCACCGGCTCGGTCTTCTTACGACCAAAAGAAAAATAACTCAGCGGATTAGCCATCATTAACTCCCCGGCACCCACCCCAGAGGTAGGCGCGCGATAAACATACACCAGTAAACAGAACGCTTTCCCGCCCGAAACGAAACGGGCGGGAAAGCACCAGCGCTAGATATTAGAGCGGAATATTACCGTGCTTCTTCGCCGGAGTCGAAGCGCGCTTATCGTGCAGGGCACGCAGCGAAGAAATAATACGTACACGCGTCTCATTCGGCGCAATAACCTCGTCAATATACCCCAGCTCAGCAGCCTGATAGGGGTTCAGCAACTCAGCCTCATACTGAGAAATCAACTCAGCACGGCGAGCCTCAACATCGCCACCGGCAGCCTCAACAGCAGCCAAATCACGACGGTACAGAATATTCACCGCACCCTGAGCACCCATCACACCAATCTGTGCGGTGGGCCAGGCCAGGTTAATATCGGCGCCCAGCTTCTTCGAACCCATCACAATGTACGCGCCGCCGTAGGCCTTACGGGTAATAACAGTAACCAGCGGCACGGTAGCCTCAGCATAAGCGTAGAGCAGCTTAGCGCCGCGGCGAATAATACCGTTAAACTCCTGATCGGTACCCGGCAAGAAGCCCGGAACATCCACAAAGGTCAGAATCGGAATATTGAAGGCATCGCAATGGCGCACAAAACGAGCGGCCTTCTCCGAAGCATTAATATCCAAGCAACCGGCGAACTGCATGGGCTGGTTCGCCACAATACCCACGGTACGACCCTCAACACGGGCGTAACCGATCATGACATTCGGAGCGTACAGAGCCTGCATCTCCAAGAAATGACCGTCATCGACCACGGACTCAATGACTGCACGCATATCATAGGGCTGGTTAGCAGAATCCGGGATGAGGGTATCCAAATCCAGATCGTCCACGGTGATCTCGGGTTCCTGCTCATGCTCCATGGGCAGAGCCTCCGCCAGGTTATTGGAGGGCAGGAACTCCAGCAGCTCGCGCACAAAATCGAATGCGTCTTCTTCATCCTCAGCGAGGTAGGCACTGGTACCGGTGACCGCATTGTGCTGACGCGCGCCGCCCAGGGTCTCCATATCCACTTCCTCGCCCGTTACAGTCTTAATAACATCCGGGCCGGTAATGAACATATGGGAGGTCTTATCGACCATAATGATGTAATCGGTCAGTGCGGGGGAATACGCCGCACCACCGGCGCACGGACCCATAATGACTGAAATCTGCGGCACCACGCCGGATGCGCGCACATTCATACGGAAAATATCGGCAAACATTGCCAGGGAAGCAACACCCTCCTGAATACGGGCGCCACCACCGTCATTAATGCCGATTACCGGGCAGCCATTGCGCAGCGCAAATTTCTGCACCTTAACAATCTTCTCGCCGTTAACCTGGGAGAGAGAACCACCGTACACGGTGAAATCCTGAGAATAGACAGCCACCAGACGACCGTCAATGGTGCCGTAACCAGCCACCAGACCATCGCCCAGAGGGCGCTTAGCCTCCATGCCAAAGGCGGAGGTGCGGTGACGTGCCAGGGCGTCAAATTCAACGAAGGAGCCTTCATCCAGCAGCATGTGCACGCGCTCGCGGGCGGTGTTCTTACCGCGGGCGTGCTGCTTCTCAATGGCTGCTTCGCCACTGGGCACAAAGCTCTGCTCGCGGCGCGCATAGAAATCGGCGAGCTTACCGGCGGTGGTGCTCAGATCAAATTCCGTTTCCTGCGACATAGTCCCTCAATTCTTCTATGGATGGGTCGTATCGGTGCGCGGTGCCCACCGGCAGAGCGGGGGCACACGCATAGCTGTCTTTAACTATACGTGTTTTGTGCCGGCGATTACTAGGTGAAAACCCCTGTATGCCTGAAAAGAAACACTATTCCCGCCCGGCTATTGAACATCTATCGAGATATCTGCCGATTCAGATAGATAAATTCTTTCAGGTCCATAGCGCGGACGGGAATATACGTGCTGTGCCCAGCGGGTCTTAGATAGAGCGTCTTAGATGGTGCCCAGAACCGGGTTCCACTCCTCAATGGAGTACTCCAGCACCGCACCACCAATATTCATCGGATCATTGGCCACAATCTGCTCGGCAATCTCAGCAGAATCAACGCGCGCAATAATCAGCGCGCCACGAGCAACCTTCTCACCTTCCTGCTCAACCAGCAGAGGACCGGAGACCACCAGGGAGCCAGCCTCAATCTGAGCAGCCAGGTATTCGCGGTGCGCCGGGCGGTACTTATCCTGCTCCTCGGGGGCAGCATAAACATAAGAAATAGCGTAGTAAGCCATGGTCTTCTCTCTTTCTGCTCCGTAATATTTCAGTGAGCCCGTCGCCGGGTGCGTCATAGATACGGAGACAAGGGAATATAACGTACACTACAAACAATACCCCCACCGGCTATCTATCGTCACCCGCGAAAGACAAAAAATGAACACTCCTCAGGCAGCACCTTTGAATACTCGCGCCCTACAGGCTCGCGCGCACAACGTCGGATACACCTCCGTGCGCGTATACCCCAGCATCGACTCCACCAATCTAGAGGCCATGCGCCTGCTCAAAGACGCCCAGCTCAGCGCAAGTTTGGGGGAGCTCTCAGCGGTTCTGACCCTGAATCAAACCGGAGGTAAGGGGCGACTGAACCGCAGCTGGAGTGCGCCCGCCGGTAGCTGTTTAGCGACCACGATTATTGTGCGCCCGCGCGCCGGTGCCCGACCTATTGCAGCCGAAGCCTACCACTGGGCTACTCAGATTGCTGCCCTGGCGGTGGTGGATATATGGCGCGCTCGCGGGGCTGGCGTGGCGGGGCTGAAATGGCCCAATGATATTTTGGTCTCCGGAGCTAAGGGGTGCGGAATTCTTGCCACCCTGATTACCGAGGCAGACGGCACCTTTAGTATTGCCGTGGGTGTGGGACAGAATCTGAATATGACGCCCGAGCAGCTGCCGGTTGCCACCGCCACCAGCCTGAGTATTGCTAGCGGCTCTGCGGTCGATAATCAGGGCGTGGCTGCCGATCTGCTGGAGGGATTTGCCCGCTATTGGGGTGCTTTTTGTGCCGCCGGGGCTGACCCGGAGCAAAGCTGGAATAAACACCTGGGGGATAATGGCGGCTCTCTACTGGATCGCGTGCGCGCCTGCATGGTTACCCTGGGGACCGATGTGAGTGTGCATCTGCCCGATGGTTCCCGTGTCAATGGGCGGGCGGTAGATATGGACTCTGAGGGGCGCCTGGTGGTTGAGGCTGAAGGGCGCCGTCGCGTCTTTGATGTGGGAGATGTGGAGCATCTGCGCGCTGCGGACGGGACTTACGCCCCCTTGACCTAAGTTCTGCGCGTGCACACTCTGCCACGACACACAGCATATATACATCTATATCGGCTATGCTGAAAAGCGTCGACATTCGAACACTGAAGGAACACCCTATGCGATTGCGCGGAAGCCTATACCCCAATGAACGAACCCTGGTGATGACCAGGGCTCATCCGGCGTCCCTGATTCCCGCGCTATTGCAGCTTATGCTCGCTAGTACGGCGGCAAGCTTTGCAGCCACCGCAGCGTCCTCCACTTTTTTATGGTGGTTGGGTACTGTGCTGTGCGTGCTGTGGATGGTGCTGGCTCTGCGTCGCGTGCTGCGTTGGGTGCGCACCCGCTACGCTATTACCACTCACCGCCTGGTGATTTTGCGCGGCTGGGTTTCCTCTGCCAAGCATGAGGCGCTACCCCTGGATGCTCTGGGACCGCGCCGTATTGAGCGTAATACCCTGGGCAAGCGTTGGGGCTACGGCACTCTGGTGGTGGAATCGCTCGGTGTTCAGCATCGTTTCCGTCAGCTGCCGGAAGTCTCGTATTTTGCGGCGATTCTGGATCGTTCGTGGCGTGAAAATTACGCCCTGCGCGCCGGCTATATGGGTTAGTTTTACCTTATCTTTTCCTGCTTTTCAGTGCTGCTTAAAGCTGACGAATGGGGTGTTGCACGGTAAAATGGGGAATGCTCCAGTGCGTTCAATCACCGATTGCCCGTTAGACTGGGGCGTTTTGGGGTGTCTGGCGACCATAAAGAAGAATGAATAATTTTTCAAAAATATCGTCATAATGGTCGAAAATACTGGAAAATTTGTGAGCTACACCCCATAATAAGGGTGTATGGGGCGCATATCACACTCAGTGACGAATAGGCGCCCACCCCCGAAACACGACGCAGAGTATGGAAAGGAGGAGCAATGAACGGTACAAACGAACACGCACAGCCTGAGAACCAAGAGCCTCAGACGGAGCGAACCTTCGGCACGCCCGTCCCCGAAAGCACCTCCGATCAGCAAAAATTGAGCATTGGCCCCGAAACCCAGATGCTCAATCTCAAAATTCTACGCAACCTCTCCCAAAGCAACCTCTACCGCGATGAAGCCTCCAAAGAAGGCGTGCGACAGCTAGAGCAGGCGCTGCTGGGCGAGCGCATTAGCTATACCCCCTCCCAGGCAGCAGAACGCGCCGGAGTGGACCGTGAACACGCCGAAAAAGTCTGGCGCAATATGGGATTCCCCAATCTGCCGCAGGAATCCCCCTACTTTACCGATAGAGACGTTAAAATCCTCTCCCAGCTGGAAGAGATGGTCACTAAAAGCACCGTAGCGCGAGAAGGCACCTTCTCCCTGGTGCGATCGGTAGGACAGCTCACCGACCGCATTGTTGCCTGGCAAATTGAAGCCCTGGTCGAGGGCATTATGCTCCGCGAAAAGGTCAGCGATGCCGATGCTCGCCGCATCCTGCTGCACCAGCTGCCCGAACTCATGGATGCCCTGGAAGCTCTGACCCTCTACGCATACCGTCGCCAAATGTACACCGGAGTACTGCGCCTGGCGCTACGCGAAAACAATCCGGAAGACACCGCACCGCATAAGCTACCGCTCATGCGCGGCGTGGGCTTTGTCGACCTGGTCTCCTATACCTCCCTGGTGCGTAACCTCAACGCCCGGGAACTCTCGCACCTGATCAACCATTTTGAACAGAGCTGCCTGGATATTATCGGCCCGCGCGGCGGACGCATCATTAAAACCCTGGGTGACGAGGTCTTCTTCCTGACCGAATCCCCCGAAATGATCGCGGATATTAGCCTGGCTCTGGCAGAAGAAATAGGTGCCGATGAACAGCTACCGGCTGTTAGGGTAGCGTTTATCTGGGGCGAGGTACTGGCAAACCGCGGAGACGTCTACGGTTCTAGCGTAAATATGGCATCCCGTCTGGTCTCTCAGGCAGAACCCGGAACCGTGCTCACCGACGCGGACACCGCCCGGATGCTCGCCGCCTTTGGCGACCGTTTTACCCTGGTATCTCAAGGTACCCGCAATGTTCGAAGCTTTGGCAATGTGGACCCGGTGGCTGTCAGCCGCGGGACCAATAGCATGGAGAATAAATGAAACCGACCACTGAATTGACCCTGCGTACCGGCAGCGCAACGCACCGCGGCGCCCACCGAGAAAATAACGAAGACTCGATGGTCGTCGCCGGTAGCCTGAGCGTGGTCGCCGACGGTATGGGCGGTCACGAAGCCGGAGAAGTCGCCTCGCGCCTGTGCGTGCGCCAGCTGGCATACTCCTCCCTGTTCACCCGCCCGGGCGGGCTGACCGAACAGGAACAGGCTGAATTTGAGATTCGCTACGCCGCGGCAGGCGGCGGTCGCAAGGCTACCAATGTACTCAATGACGAGATTATGCGCACCCTGGAAAAGCTGCGCACCCTGCTGGGCGAAACCAACGAAAAGATTAAGACCGCTCTCTCCCGCGCGGGCGGTACCACCGTCACCGGTGCCTGGCTAACCAGCATTGGTGATCACAACCTCTGGGTAATTTTTAATGTGGGCGACTCGCGCACCTACCGTCTGATGCGCCCCGAAGACGGCATTCACCACTCCAATTTGGAGCAGCTTTCGGGTGATCGCGGTACCGCTTCCCTGGAGCAGATTACGAGCGATCATTCCGAGGTGCAATACCTGGTGGATGAGGGTCAGATTACCGCTCTGGAGGCTCTAACCCACCCGCGTCGCAATGTTATTACCCGCGCCCTGGGTACCGGCAACTATTGGGAACCGGATTTTTGGGTGCTGCCCGCACGCCCGGGTGACCGCTTGATGCTCTGCTCCGATGGTCTCTCCGGTGAGCTCTCGCATGAGTATATGGCTCGCGTGCTTACCTCGGTACGCCATCCTCAGGATGCTGCCGATGTGCTGCAGAATGAGGCGCTGCGTGCCGGTGGCCGCGATAATATTACCGTGGTGGTCGCTGACGCTCAGCCGGTAGAAGACTAAAAGATACAATGCCCCGCCAGGTGAGAGCCCGGCGGGGCATTGGGCTATGCCCTCGACGTTCTATACTCTCGGAAGCTGACCGGCACCTGCCTCCAGGGTGCGCGCCTGACATAAAATAGGAGGGTGACTGAAAAAGAGACCGTCGAAATCGTACCCGCTGATTCCAAGAACCTGGCAGTAGAACTGACCGAGCAGCTGCGCGAAGAATATGCCCAGCTCATCGATAGCGTGCGCGCTGCACGTAGCGCCTACTACGACCGCGATGCACCCACCATCTCCGATGCTCAATACGATACGCTCTACCGCCGCCTGGAAGAGCTGGAAGCGCTACATCCGAGCATTATTGCTAATGATTCCCCAACCCAGGAAGTGGGCGGTAGCGCCAATGAAGCCTTCGCCCCCGTGCAGCACCTGGCGCGCATGTACTCCCTGGAAGATGTCTTCTCCCTGGAAGAACTGAGTGCCTGGCTGACCAAGACCGCCGAGAACGCTCGCACCCTAGCCTCCCATAGTCCCCGCTGGCTGACCGAGCTGAAGATTGACGGTCTGGCGGTCAATCTGCTCTACCGCAATGGCTCCCTGGTACGCGCGGCAACCCGAGGCGATGGCACCACCGGTGAAGATGTCACCCACAATGTGCTGACTATTGGTACTATCCCCACGCGCCTGGCGGGTGAAAATCACCCCGAGGAGATTGAAATTCGCGGTGAAGTTTTTATTTCCTCCGCAGATTTCCTCAAACTCAACGAGAGTATGGTTGCTTCCGGCAAAGCACCCTTTGCCAACCCGCGCAATGCTGCTGCCGGTTCCCTGCGCCAAAAGGACGCCTCCATTACCGCTCAGCGACCGCTGAGTATGTTCGTCCACGGTGTGGGTGCTCGCACCGAGGTACTGGACGCAGCCGGTGAACCCATTACCCGGCAGTCTCAGATTTACGATCTGCTCGCATCCTGGGGTCTGCCGGTTTCCCCCTATAGCCGCGTGCTGGATAGCCGCGAGGAAATCCTAGACTATATTGCCAGCTACGGCGAGAAGCGCCACTCCCTGGTGCACGAAATCGACGGCATTGTTATTAAGATTGACGATTTCGCCGTGCAGGAGCAGCTGGGGTACACCTCCCGCGTGCCCCGCTGGGCCGTTGCCTATAAGTACCCGCCCGAAGAGGTTAACACCAAGCTGCTTGATATTCGCGTGGATGTGGGTCGCACCGGCCGTGTGACCCCCTATGCGGTCATGGAACCGGTCTTTGTCTCCGGCTCTACCGTGGAACGCGCCACTCTGCACAATCAGGATGTGGTCAAGGCTAAGGGCGTGCTGATTGGCGATACCGTGGTGCTGCGCAAGGCGGGCGATATTATTCCTGAAATTGTCGGTCCCGTGGTGGCTCTACGTGACGGTAGCGAACGCGAATTTATCATGCCCTCAACCTGCCCCTCCTGTGGTTCTGCCCTGGCGCCGGGTAAAGAGGGAGATGTGGATCTGCGCTGTACGAACCCCGCCTCCTGCCCGGCTCAGCTAACCGAGCGTATTTTCTATGCGGCATCCCGCGGCGCCTTTGATATTGAGGCGCTGGGTTTTGAAGCCGCTAAGGCACTGACCAGCCCCGTGGGCGAACCCGTGCTCACCAGCGAGGCTCAGCTCTTTGACCTGACTCCCGAGATGCTTGAGCATGTCATGGTTGAGCGTGAAAAGAAGGTTAAAGGTGTGCCCACCGGGCAAATCGAGCAGCTGCCCTATTTCTGGACCAAGGCAACCAAGAGCCGCGAGTCTAAGCCCTCGAAGACCACCATGAACCTGATGGATCAGTTGCAGAAGGCGAAGAGCCAGCCGCTCTGGCGTGTGCTGGTGGCGCTATCCATTCGTCATGTGGGTCCCACGGCTGCGCGCGCTCTGGCTGCTGCCTTTGGGTCTATGGATGCTATTCGCACAGCCTCCCGTGAGGATTTAGCGCAGGTGGACGGCGTGGGTGAAACCATTGCCGATTCGATCCGTGAGTGGTTTAGCGTGGACTGGCATGTTGAGATTGTGGATGCCTGGGCTGCCGCCGGTGTGCGTATGGAAGATGAGGTAGATGAGTCTTTGGAACGCACTCTGGAGGGTCTGACCGTGGTGGTCACCGGTACCCTGAGCCAGTTCACTCGCGATAGCGCCAAGGAGGCCATTATTTCTCGCGGTGGTAAGGCTAGCGGGTCGGTTTCTAAGAAGACCAGTTTTGTGGTGGCGGGCCCCGCTGCCGGTTCTAAGCTGGATAAGGCTCAGGCGCTGGGTGTTCCGGTGCTGGATGAAGATGGTTTTGCGGCTTTGTTGGCTGGCGGGCCTGCGGCTGTTGAGTCCCTGAATAAAGTAGGAGATTAAGTAGGGCTGCTGAAGGCTTTCCTGTAGATAAGCTGTGCCATAGCGAAGAAGAAGCTATGTTTGGGGATAAACACGCTGAAATATGAAAAAACTTAAAATTTTTTCAAACTCCGGCAATCCTTGATCTGTTTGGCACTCTGTGGAAAGTTAAGGAACGTGGTTCGGAGCATAATGCTCCTGCTAAAACCCCCGGAAATACGGGCTAGGGGAGGGCGGTGTCGTGAAAAGTGCCACCCTCCCCACGATTTTCCCCATATATAGATAACCGGCTATAAAACAGCTTGTTTGGGCAAAAGCAACCCCTTAGAGCTTAAAAAACACTTGGAATTCACAGCTTGCTGCGTTATCTTGGAGTACAGATTAAGCGCGTCCGTCATGGACACGCTTAAGTTGCGGCCTTGGAAAATCCGCAACGATGCCGGTTCTACCGTACGCCTTCATGCGTAAACCTAACTGCAGCCAGTGAGCCTCCTACCCAATATTGAGGTTCACCGGGCACGACCTGGGGCGCGCATGTCCTGCCATTCACAGGGTAGAGCCACAAATGTAAGCGATATGTAATTATCAAGGTGAATGGCGACGCGCTAGAGCCTCGGGGACGGGGCGATGCGGAGGCGGCCTTTAGGAGCATTATGAAGAAGAATTCCACCATTCGCCGTTCCGCTGCTGCTCTTGCCATTGGTGGTGCTGCAGTAGCTACCATGTCGATGCCCGCTGCTAACGCAGTGGACGGTGCTACCTGGGACGCACTGGCACAGTGCGAGTCCGGTGGTAACTGGGCAATCAACACCGGTAACGGCTTCTATGGCGGTCTGCAGTTCACCCAGCAGTCCTGGAACGGCGTCGGCATGTCCGGCTCCCCCCAGACCGCTACTCGTGAGCAGCAGATCGAAGCAGGTGAGCGTCTGCTCGCAGTTCAGGGTTGGGGCGCATGGCCCGCATGCTCCGCTAAGCTCGGTCTGTACGGCAAGAGCGGTGCTGCACCGACCTACACCAACCCCGGCGCAACCCAGACCGTAGCAGCTCAGTCCCAGCAGCAGCAGGCATACACTGCTCCTGCTACTCAGGCTCCGGCTGCACCGGCAACCCAGGCTCCCGCAGCTCCCGCTGCACAGGCAGCACCGGCTGCTCCCGCAACCCAGGCTCCCGCAGCACCCGCTGCACCGGCAGCTCCCGTTGCAGCATCCGGTACCTACACCGTGGTTGCAGGTGACACCCTGTCCCTGATCGCAGCTAAGCTGGGCGTTTCCGGCGGCTACCAGGCGATTGCAGCAGCTAACACCGACGTGATTTACAACGTTGACCTGATCTTCCCCGGTCAGGTGCTGAACATCCCCGCCTAATAACGAGGATCTACAGCATCACCGATAGGTAGATTTGAGCGTAAAACCTCTGTAGCATGTCAGGCCCCGCCCCATCCGGCATATGGATGAGGCGGGGTCTTGCTATGCGCACAGCGGCGGGGGAGTACGCTGCCTAATAACCCCCGACTGGGGTAGCCCGTCATAGCGTGGAATATGCTGTCATCTATCCTGCCCGCATGGCCCCTATCGGGTAGACTAGTTAAGTTATAAACATCTAAGACATACGGAGAACACATGTCTGCCATCACTCTAGAGCAGGTCAAGCACCTGGCGCAGCTGGCACATATCGACATGACCGATGACGAACTGGAAGCCCTGACTCAGGAACTGGACGTTATCGTCAACTCGGTCGAGAGCATGTCGGAAGCCATTGGTGACGATATCCCCGCAACCAGCCACCCCATTCCCCTGAGCAACGTCTTCCGCGAAGACGTGGTCGGCGATACCGTGCTGACCCAGGAGCAAGCACTATCCGGTGCACCCGATGCGCAGGACGGCAAGTTCCGCGTGCCCGCAATCCTCAACGAAGACTAAGGGGCGTAATCAATGACTGAACTCATTAAACTCACCGCCGCAGAAGCAGCCGCAAAGCTGGCAGCCGGCGAAATCACCTCGGTGGAACTCACCCAGGCACACCTGGACCATATTGCAGCCACCGACGGTGCACAGGGTCTGAACGCCTTCCTGCACGTAAACGCAGAAGAAGCCCTGGCAGAAGCAGCAGCTGTAGACGCAGACCGCGCAGCCGGCAAGGAACTGCCCGAACTGGCTGGCGTGCCCATCGCCATTAAGGACTTGATCGTTACCAAGGGTCAGCCCACCACCGCAGCATCCAAGATGCTCGAAGGCTGGATGAGCCCCTACGACGGCACCGTCACCCAGAAGGTACGCGCAGCACGCATGCCGATCCTGGGCAAGACCAACCTGGACGAATTCGCTATGGGTTCCTCCAACGAGCACTCTGCATTCGGCCCCGTGCGCAACCCCTGGGATCTGCAGCGCGTGCCCGGCGGTTCCGGCGGTGGCTCCGCAGCGGCTGTTTCCGCATTCCAGGCACCCCTGGCACTGGGCACCGACACCGGTGGCTCCATCCGTCAGCCGGCAGCACTGACCGGCTCCGTGGGTGTTAAGCCCACCTACGGCTCCGTGTCCCGCTCCGGCGTGATCGCTATGGCATCCTCCCTGGATCAGGTCGGTCCCTGTGCACGTACCGTGCTGGACACCGCCCTGCTGCACGAGGTTATTGCCGGTCACGACCCGCTGGACTCCACCAGCCTGAACGAACCCGTGCCCGCCTTTGCACAGGCAGCACGCGAAGGCGCTCAGGAAGGCTCCCTGAAGGGTCTGCGCGTGGGCGTTATTAAGGAGCTCGGCGGCGGTTCCGGCAAGGGCTTCCAGCACGGCGTGATCGCGCGCTTCATGGACTCCCTGGAGCTGCTGCAGGCAGCGGGTGCCGAGATTGTTGAGGTCTCCCTGCCCAGCGTGCAGCACGCCATTAGCGCCTACTACATGATCATGTCCTCCGAGGTGTCCTCCAACCTGGCACGTTACGATGGCGTGCGCTACGGTCTGCGCGTTGTACCCGAAGACGGCCCGGTCACCATTGAGCGCGTTATGGCAGCAACCCGTGCGGCTGGCTTTGGTAACGAGGTTAAGCGCCGTATTATTCTGGGTACCTACGCCCTGTCTGCAGGTAACTTCGAGGCGTACTACGGTGCGGCTCTGAAGGTTCGTACCCTGATTCAGCGCGACTACGCGGCAGCCTTTGAGAAGGTTGACGTGCTGATCAGCCCCACCAGCCCCACCACCGCCTTCAAGCTGGGTGAGAAGACCAAGGGCGACCCGACCGCAATGTACCTGGGCGATATCGCAACCGTGCCCACCAACCTTGCCGGTGTTCCCTCCATCTCCCTGCCCGCCGGTGTGGCTGAAGAAGACGGCATGCCCGTCGGTATTCAGTTCACCGCACCCGCACGCGAAGACGCACGTCTGTACCGCGTGGCGGCAGGCCTGGAGAAGCTGCTGACCGATAAGTGGGGCGCACCCTTCTACACCCGCATCCCTGATGTGACCGAAACGATCCGCGACTTTGACTTTGGGGGTACCAAGTAATGAGCGACGAAATCCTCAGCTTCGAAGAAGCAATGGACAAGTACGACCCGGTTCTGGGTTTTGAGGTGCACGTTGAGCTGAACACCAAGACCAAGATGTTCGACTCCGCACCGAACGAGTTTGGCGACGAGCCGAACACCAACATCAGCCCCGTCTCCTTGGGTCTGCCCGGCGCCATGCCGGTGGTGAACAAGGTAGCGGTTGAGTCCGCTATTAAGCTGGGCCTGGCACTGGGTTGTGAGATTGCGCCGATTACCTACTTCGCGCGTAAGAACTACTTCTACCCGGACACCCCGAAGAACTTCCAGACCTCTCAGCACCACAAGCCCATTGCTGAAAACGGCAAGCTGGATGTGGAGCTGGAAGACGGCACCATCTTCACCGTGGAGATTGAGCGTGCGCACATGGAAGAAGACGCCGGTAAGCTCACTCACGTGGGTGGCGCTGACGGCCGTATTCAGGGTGCAGCGTTCTCCCTGGTGGACTACAACCGTGCCGGTGTGCCCCTGATTGAGATCGTGACCAAGCCGATTGTGGGCGCCGGTGATCGTGCACCCGAGCTGGCTCGTGCTTATGTTGCCGCTATTCGCGATATCGTCAAGAACCTGGGTATTTCCGAGGCTCGTATGGAGCGCGGTAATGTGCGTTGCGATGCGAACGTTTCCCTGATGCCCAAGGGTGCGGAGAAGTTCGGTACCCGCTCCGAGACTAAGAACGTGAACTCCCTGCGTTCGGTTGAGCGTGCGGTGCGCTACGAGATTCGCCGTCACGCAGCGGTTCTGGAGTCCGGTAAGTCCGTGCTGCAGGAAACCCGCCACTGGCATGAGGATACTCGCGAGACTTCCGCTGGCCGCCCCAAGAGCGACGCGGATGACTACCGCTACTTCCCGGAGCCTGATCTGGTTCCCGTGGTGACCAATGACGAGTGGATTGAGAGCCTGCGCGCAACTCTGCCGGAGCCTCCTGCTGAGCGTCGCCGTCGTCTGAAGGGCGAGTGGGGTTACTCCGATGAGGAATTCCGCGATGTGGTTAACGCCGGTGCTCTGGACATTATTGAAGAAACCGTGACTGCCGGTGCTTCGGCTGCCGCTGCCCGCAAGTGGTGGATGGGTGAGATTGCTCGCCGCGCTAAGCAGGCTGAGGTTGAGCTGACCGCTCTGGGCGTGACCCCCGCGATTGTGGTTGAGCTGGAATCTCTGATTTCTGAGGGCAAGATTAACGATAAGATTGCTCGTCAGGTGCTGGAGTTCGTGCTTGCCGGTGAGGGTGCTCCCTCCGAGATCGTTGAGGCACGCGGCCTGGCTGTGGTTTCCGATGATGGCGCGCTGACTGTCGCAGTTCAGGAAGCTCTGGCTGCTATGCCCGATGTTGCCGAGAAGATCCGTTCCGGTAAGATTCAGGCTGCCGGTGCTGTGGTTGGTCAGGTGATGAAGGCTACCCGCGGTCAGGCTGATGCTGCCCGCGTGCGTGAGCTGATTCTGGCTGAGTGCGGCGTTGAGGGCTAAGCCTTTTCGCTAGCGTATAGCTAATGAGAATACCCCGCCCGGGTTTATACCCGTGCGGGGTATTTTATATCCTTTAGCGTAGTGAGAGTGCTGGTAAACTGTGTAATGTTCAGACACCTTATGTGCAATCAGACACCTTATTATCGTAAATAACCTGTCTGATTGCAGATAAGCTGTCTGATGAGAGAGTACAAGCAGTATAGAAATAGAGCGCGAGGGAGCAACACACTATGAAAACACGGTATCTTCTCAGCGTATGGATACTTACGCCGATTCTGGCGCTAGTATGTGTTGCAGAAGCCCCCATTATTGGTGCCATTGGCCAAGCAATCGTTGACTCCAACGCTTCCGCATACCTGACCCTCCTAGTCGGCGTGCTGCTCTATATTCTCGTGCGCATTATCCTGCACTACACCCGCCAATACTCTGCCACCCTCGCCAGTGCCGAACTAACCAACGCGCTGCGTGAGCGCCTCATGTCCTCCATTGCGGGTGCACCTCTGGCCCGAGTAAATAAGCACAAGCCGGACTACTATATCGCCCAATTCACCACGCAGATTGACTACATCAAAGGAAGCTACTACGACCAGATAATGTGGGGCGGATACCTGGCAACCCAGCTCATTTTTGCTGTGGCCCTCGCCATTTACACCAACCCCGTCATGGCTGCACTGACCATTCTGCTCTGCCTGCCGGTGTGCGCGCTACCTTTACTCACCCAAAAAATAATAGGGCGCCGCGCTGAAGAATATATTGCCGCTAACACTGAACTCACCGAAAAAAGCGCCGATATTCTTCGAGGCGCTACAGAATGGAAACGCACCGGGCACCAGAAAACCTACGCAACCCTGTACTCCCTGCTCCGTGCACAATGGTTCGCCGCATACCGTACCAATAGCCGAACCCAAGAACGCGTTGACGCCATCAACACTCTTTTTACAGTGCTGCTCTACCTGGGCTCCTGGGCTATCGGCGGATATCTGGTGATTCTAGGAACCCTGACACTGCCTCAGCTGCTTATCTTCACCCAATTGACCGGTATGATTTGCATGCCCCTCTACTCGGCAAGCGGCATTATCCCCGAACTCATTGCCGGACGCACAGCGCTTAAAAAGCTGCATGAAGCTATCCCCGCAGATACTCAGGACGCTAACATCGCGAATCAACCTGAGCCGAGGGGCTCAAGCCTTCACACTGATGAGCATATTCGCGGATACTCCTACCGTAATGTGCAGCTTTTCAACGGTTCAGAACCCATTAACCTGCACCTGGATACCTCCGCAAAATATTTGGTGGTCGGTGCCAGTGGCAGCGGTAAAAGCACCCTTTTCAAGCCCCTCCTGGGGCTCAACCGCGACTATAACGGTACCCTCAACGCTGAGCTCAGTAGTGGTAGTGTTTACGACTGCCGCGCACTGAGCGATAATGCGCTCAATAACTCCGTAGGGTACCTATCTCAAAGCAGCTATATTTATACCGATACCCTGCGCGAAAACCTGCGCCTGCACGATACCTCCATAAGCGATGAGCACATCATGAAAGCCTGCGCTACGGCGGGAATTGACGGATGGGTACAGACAAAGGGCCTCGACTATCGAGTCAGCTCCGATCTGAGTGAAATGTCCGGAGGTGAACGCCAGCGTTTGCTGCTAGCGCGTGTCCTGCTTTCCTCGCCTCGTTTCCTCATTATTGATGAGTTGACCAGCGGTCTGGATGCCGGTACCGGCGCCGCTATTGAGCAGCGTCTGCTGAGTCTGCCCGTGGGCATGGTGTACATTAGCCACCGTATTAGCGATGAGCTCATGGACGCCGTCGATGAGGTGCTGGTTCTTTCTGAAGGGGCAATTATTGCCCGCGGGCCCGCTCAGAACGTGAGGGATACGGTGCAAGAGCAGAAACTCATGGCGTAGAAACTGTTCGCTACATAGACACTGTATGTTTACGTAGATAGGTATAACCTGTCTACGTAACGGTTACAGGACATAAAGTTCTGCCCCGCACAGTGAGAACACCGCGCGGGGCAGAATCATATCGCGAAGGGAAGAACCCTACTCAGTAATACCTAGGTTGTAGAGCATAAAGGCGTAGTCCCAAGCGCGCTCACGCCAAGCGGTAAAGCGACCCGAACCGCCACCGTGACCGGCATCCATCTCAATCTTCAGCAGAGGAATCGGCGAAGAAGGATCAATGGTCTCACGCAGAGCAGCAACCCACTTCGCCGGCTCCACATAGAGCACACGAGTGTCATTGAAACTGGTGGTCGCGGCAATCGCCGGGTAACGCACCGGGCGGATATTCTCATAGGGAGAATAGGACTTCATATACTCGTACGCGTCCTTATCCTCAATTGGGTTACCCCACTCCTCCCACTCCAGAGCGGAGAGAGGCAGATCCGGATCAAGGATAGTGGTCAGTGCATCCACAAAAGGCACAGCCGCCAAAATAGCCGTGTACTTCTCCGGCGCCAGGTTAGCCACAGCACCCATCAGCAAACCACCGGCAGAACCACCAAAAGCAGCCACACGAGAAGCATCAACCCACGGCTTAGCCGTCAAATGATCGGTCACCGCCACGAAATCGCTAAAGCTATTCTTCTTCTTATCCTTCTTACCGTCCAGGTACCACTGGCGACCCATCTCACCACCACCGCGAATATGCGCAATCGCATAGACTACATTGCGGTCCAGCAGGGACAGAACCATTGCCGAGAACGAAGGATCCACCGAGGACTCATAGGAACCGTAAGCGTACTGAATCAGAGGATGCTCTTCGGAAAGATCCAAATCTGCGCGGTGCATGACCGAAATCGGAATCAGAGTGCCGTCCTCAGCGCGCGCCCAATCGCGGTAGGCGCGGTAATTTGCACGATCATAACCGCCCAGCACCGGAGTCTCACGGCGCAGCACCAGGGTCTGAGACATGGGGAAGTAATCGTACACGCGGCGCGGAGTCAAGAACGAGGTGTACGCAATGCGCACTACGGGCGAGTAGTTCTCGGCGCGCAGCACATCGGTGGTGTATAGCTCCTCATCAAAACCAGCCGGTTCCATAAAGGTAATACCCGCCGGCTTCTTTTTGCGCAGCTGCACCGGCAGCGTCTCACGAGGAGCTAGGAAGAGGCGCACGGTCGTATCAGCGCGAGCGGTCACCACCAGGTGAGTTGCCGAGAGGGTAAAACCCTCCACACGCACATTCTCACTATGGCGAATCACCGGAACCCACTCGCTCACGTATTCATCGAGCTGTTCGCGGGTGGTGATAGTCTGCTCGGGCAGGGGAGCGAGCACTAGCTCGGAGTTCAGCGCATTGTAATCATGCTGAATCAGCAGGTGCACGCCACCGGAAATGGTAATCGGCTCGGCATGGTACTCAATGCGCACATCGCGGCTAATAATGGTGCGCAGCGGTGCGTGCACATTAGCAATGGGAACAATGGAAGTCTCGGAGAACTCAGAATTACCGCTGGAAAGCACAATATGGGAACGGTCAGCGCTCATCTTAGCACCCAGCCACATGGTGGCATCCGCCTCTTCGTAGAGCAGATAATCCTCGGTGTAGCTGGTGCCAATGGTGTGCACATAGGCGCGGTAGGGGCGCCAGGAATCATCGGGAACCAGATACACCAGCTGGGTTGCGTGGTTAATAAAGAAGGATCCGGAGAAAACATTCGGAATGGTATCCTCCAGCCACTGACCGGTCTCCAGATTCAAAAAGCGCTGCTCAAAACGCTCATCGCCGCTATCGTCCACCGAAACACTTAGCAGCTTACCGTTACGAGCCGGCTGGAAGGTACCCAGAGCAAAGAACTTCAAATCCTTGGCGTATTCATTGCAATCCAGGATAATCTCTTCGCCCTCCAGAGGCTCCCCGGCGGTCAGCGTCGGGGGAGTATAGCGGGCAACCTCATCGCCTTCCAGATCGGCGTGCACACGGCAGAAAATGGGGTACTGACCGCCGCGTACCATGCGGCTGTAGTACCACCAATCACCAATACGGTTAGGCACAGTCATATCCGCCAGCTGGGTGCGCGCCTTCATCTCTTCAAAGATTGCATCGCGCAGGGGCTGCTGATCGGCGGTGACCGCCTCGGTGTAGGTGTTTTCGGCGGTCAGATGCTCAATCACCTCGGCGGATTCTTTATCGCGCAGCCACTCATAGGAATCGATAAAAGTATCACCATGGTGTTCGCGCTTAAAGGGTACTTTTTTCGCCACCGGCAGGGTGGGAATATCGTTCAGGCTCATACTCGCCTTTCTCTGTAATCTAGCTTATATCCAGTGTATAGAATCTGCGCGCTGCCGTGCTGAATTTTGGTATGTTTTGCCGGAATATGGGCGGAGGATAGAACGACACGATCTGCACCCTATGCGGGTGCCGGTGTACACAGCGAGGAGGCGCTCGCCGTTACTCCGCCTGCGTCCGGGGCTGCACACCCTCCCGCACCTATCTTCCTCATATCGTGCAATCCATACTTCTCTATATAAATGGCACCTAAGTTTCTAGGTATGCTTGAAAGATACATACATAGATATGTATAACTTGCACGCCTTGAACTATCACTTTTAGGGTGGATAGTACGGGATGACTCCCGGAACCATCTATGCGATGTAAAAGCACACCAACCATACGATCTTCAGACCGATTGAAACGGTCTCATAGCCCAAAGGACGTGCAATGACGTTGAAGAAAACTTTCGCAGCGGGTGCCCTCGCCTGCTCCCTGGCGCTGGCTCCGGCAGCGCTCGCCGCAGATAGCTGCACCAGCGGCATCGTGCAGCAGGACGCCAACCAGGAATTCAACCCCGGTAGCGTGCACCTGCACGGCAAGGTATCTGTATCGAACCAGAGCACCGCACCCACGAACGTTGTATTTGTGATGGACCTGTCCGGTTCCACCGGTTTCCCCAATAACATGGATTGCAATGGCGACGGTACCGTAGACGATAAGGACAACTTCAATAAGGACAACACGAGAGGCGATGTGCTCGACTGCGAGGTCGCCGCGGTTCAGAAGCTGAACGCGCAGCTGGCAGCGCTGCCCGGCTCCGATCAGAATATCCGCGTGTCCGTGGTTGTCTTCGGTAGCGACGCGAAGGTAACGGCGCTGGATCCGAATGGCGCCACCTGGGTAGCTCCGGGCCACAGCGTCAACGGCCAGAATGCCGTCAATTTTGTCACCCACAGCACGGAAGCAGGTGGCGTGAGCGAATACCAGGAGGCGAAATTCTCCTATGGTACCGACTTCGACAAGGCTCTGAACGCAGCGTACGGTCAGCTGGATCAGGTGCAGGGCGATAAGTACATTTTCTTCCTCTCGGATGGTCAGGCTCCCCTGTACAGCTGGACTAAGGATCTACTCAAGAAGCACACCTCGGATGTTAAGCTGCGTACCTTCGCAGTGGGTAAGGGCTCTAGCTGCGATGATACTTCACCCCTGAGTAAGATGGCGCAGAGCAGCGGTGAATCCTGTACCCATATTATTGACCCGGCAAATTTGAGCGCGGCGGTTTCTTCCTCGAGCTCGGCATATATTAAGTCCGTGACCGTCAAGTACCAGGGTAAGGATTACCCCGCAACGATCGACGCGATTGGCAATATTAGCGTTGACCTGCCCGAGACCACCCCGGGTGCGCACACTGCGAAGGTTGTGGTGCAGTATAGCGACGGTACCAGCGAGACCTCCTGCGATTGGACCTTCCGCGTTAAGGGCACTCCTGCGGTAACCCCCAGCCCCAGCGTTTCTGCATCTCCCTCGGCAACTCCCAGCGTTTCGGCTAGCCCCACTGCATCCCCGAGTGCAAGCGCAACCCCGAGCGTGAAGCCCTCTGCTTCCCCCAGCGCTTCTGCAAGCCCCTCGGCTACCGCAACTCCGAGTGCAACGGTGACCGCAAGCCCGAGCGCTAGCCCCTCCGTTTCGGCAACTCCTTCTGCTACTGCAACCCCGAGCGCTACTGCAAGCGCAAGCCCCAGCGTAGCTCCGGTTGCTTCTGAGAGCCCCAGCTCGGATGTTAATGTTCGCGTTGAGATCGAGGACGGTAAGTTCGTGGTCAAGGCTGAATCCAAGCCCAAGAGCGAGGCTCAGGCAAAGGCTCAGCAGGATGCCCAGGAGACTGCACAGGTAGCCAAGGAATCCCAGAAAGCAACCGCGAAGAAGCTCGCCTCCACCGGTTCTCAGGCGGGTATTATTGCTGCAACAGGTGCTGCTGCCCTGGTAGCCGGTGCGCTGCTGGTTGCTGCACGTCGCAAGCGCTCCTAAAGCATAAGCTGACCGGGTGATTGCGCCCTTAAAGCGCGGGTACGGACATAAGGAAAAGTCTGTACCCGCGCTTTTCTCTGCTCGCATTTTTCTGCTCCCGCCTCGCGAGCACCTATTGCCCTCGCGAGCATTAACAGTGCTCGCGAGGGCAATAACTACTCGCGAGGCGAAAAGGGTATAAAAATATGACGAAAATACCGGTGGAAATATATACACGCACAATGCGCGCGATACAATAAAAACGATGAGTACCACTGACAATCACAGCTATAACAGCCAGCGATTCCCCGGCCGAGACCTCGCCCAAGAAGCACAGGAAACCCTCGAGCTCTGGGGCCCGCAGGTGCGCAATGACCGCGACTACCCCGCACTGCACCTAGCCCCGGCAGTTGGCCGCCTGAACGACCCCAACGGTCTAATCTTCGACGGTAAAACCTATCACGCCTTTTACCAGTACTCACCCCTGCACCCCGAGCGCCTGGTCTACTGGCGCCACGCCACCAGCACCGATCTAAGCCGCTGGGAAGACCAAGGCACCGCTCTGGTACCCAATACTCTCTTCGATAGCCACGGCTGCTACTCCGGCAGCGGTATCTACGTGGACGGCCGCTATGAATTCTTCTACACCGGCAACGTCAAAGACGAAGAGGGCAAGCGCCAAACCTACCAGATCCGTGCCATTGCACCCGAAAACTTTGTCGGCTCCACCCAGCACCCCGCGGAGGGCAGCTCCGAGCTGGAGCGTGAACTGCCTCCGCTGATTTCCGGGCCGGCAGAAGGTTACACCGCCCACTACCGCGACCCGCACGTAATCTACCGCAAGGGCGCATGGTGGATGTTCATCGGTGCTCAGCGAACCGATAAGACCGGCGCCGTAGTCGCCTACACCAGTCAAGACCGCACCTCGTGGACTTTTGTGGGTGAGCTGGGTATTAAAGACCCCGTACTGGCTACAAGCTATATGTTTGAGTGCCCCTCGGTGCTGCGCATGCGCGATGAGCTGACCGGCTCCATGCAGGACGTGCTGATTTTCTCCCCGCAGGGTATCGCACCCAGCGGCGAAAAATACCACAATATTTACCAGAGCGGTTATATGGTTGGTAAGCTCAAAAAGTCGCTCAAATTCAAGGCCATTACGCCCTTTACCGAGCTGGATGCGGGCTTTGAATTCTATGCGCCCCAGAGCTTTAGCGGCACCGGTGAGCAGGCGGTACGCGCCGATGAAAGCGGCACCAACCCGCATATCGCGCCCGTGCTCATGGCGTGGCTGGGTAACGCCGAACAGGACGATCTGCCCTCCTACTCGCACCGCTGGGTACACACCATGACCTATCCGCGCGAGTTGCACCTGCGCGACGGCAAGCTCTACTACGCACCCGTAACTCAGCTGGATCAGGTACTGCCCCTGGAGCCCGTAGAAGCTGATGAAAAGGGACGTATTAAGGCTCTTAAAGATGCGCGCGTCTGGCGTCTGCGCGGTACAGTGGACGTCTCCGGCCGCCGCGCCAAGCTGCGCATTAAGGACGCCCACGGTGTGGCGCTAAGCATTGATCTGGCGAAGGATTTCGCCTCCATGGATCGTAGCGGCACCCGCTACACCGAAGGCGGCAGCCTGCGCCAGCGAAGCCTGGACAAGAGCACCCTGCGCTCCTTCGAACTGCTGGTAGACGGCTCCACCACCGAACTGTTCGTTGGCGGAGAAGGACATACCGGTTACGCCGAGGTTTTTAGCGCTCGCACTTTCTTTAATGGTTCTAAGCGCCGCGTGCGCATTACCGGTGCGGAGATTGTGAGCCTGGAATACGCCCGTTTGGACTAGCTTGAGGCTAACTGCCACGAGAGCCCACCAATAAGCGCCCGCAGGTCTTAAAAGATTCTTAAGACGTGCGGGCGCTTTGCTACGCACATCAACCGGTTTAAGACAGAGCCCGTGAAATATTACGGCGATGCACGTCATAAATGTCATAGATTAACTCATAACGTCATATAGCCGGGAGTGCTTGACCGGCATAGCGGCTCTATGTCACTCTAGAGCCAGGTCATGAGAGCCAGCAATAAGCCCCAGCTAGCTGGCCGGCAACCCTCCAACCGCGGCGGGGTGCCCTGGGTGAAGACCGGGCATTACACACGTAATGCAAGCGCGGGACCGATGTGCCCGACTCTTAGAGGCGCATCGTTTTTCGTATACAGAGAAAAATCCTCCTAGAACGACCTGGAGCGAAAAACCTGTACCGAAAGAGACGGCATGCGGCCCCGAGAAAGACCATCTATCTATCTCAAGGAGCCTAAAGCATGAGCACCACTTCCGTCCCGACTCCCGCAAACCCTGCCGGTTGGCAGTTCGAAACCCGCCAGATTCACGCGGGCCAGGCACCGGATGCCGCAACGGGAGCTCGGGCACTACCGATTTATCAGACCACCTCCTTCGTCTTCCCCGACGCGCAGACCGCAGCAAACCGCTTTGCTCTCTCTGAACTCGGACCGATCTATACCCGTCTGAACAACCCCACCCAGGAAGTGATCGAAAACCGTATCGCTTCCCTCGAAGGCGGTGTGGGCGCCCTGCTGCTCGCCTCCGGCCAGGCAGCTATTACCTACTCGATCCTGAACATTGCCGGTGCGGGCGACCACATTGTTGCATCCCCCTCCCTGTACGGCGGCACCTACAATCTGCTCAAGTACACCCTGGCAGATCTGGGCATTGAAACCACCTTCGTGGAGAACCCGGACGATCTGGACGCATGGCGTGCGGCGGTTCGCCCCAACACCAAGCTTTTCTACGGCGAATCCGTGCCCAACCCCAAGAACGATATCTTCGATATTGAACCCATTGCAGCCATCGCCCACGAAAATGGCGTGCCGCTGATTGTGGACAACACCGTTGCCACCCCCTACCTGCTGCGCCCCATCGAGCACGGCGCAGACGTGGTCGTGCACTCCGCCACCAAGTACCTGGGCGGTCACGGTACCTCCATTGGCGGCGTGATTGTCGACTCCGGTAACTTCGACTACGGCAAGGACCCGGAAAAGTTCCCCAAGTTCAACCAGGAAGCCCCCGGCTACCACGGCCTGGTCTACGCCCGCGATCTGGGCGTGGGTAGCGCATTCGGCGCGAACCTCTCCTATATTTTGAAGGCGCGCGTGTCCCTGCTGCGCGATACCGGTGCCGCAATTTCGCCCACCAACGCCTTCAATATTGGTATCGGTTTGGAGACCCTCTCCCTGCGCGTTGACCGCCATATTGACAACGCACGCGCGGTAGCCACCTGGCTAGAAAACCACCCGCAGGTTGCTTCTGTCTCCTGGGCTGGTTTGGAATCCTCCCCCTGGTATGAGCGCGCGCAGAAGTACCTGCCCAAGGGGCCGGGTGCAATTGTGGGCTTCACCCTCAAAGACGCCACCCTGGATCAGACCCGCGAGTTCGTCGACGCCCTGGTGCTGCACTCCAATGTTGCCAATATTGGTGATGTGCGCTCCCTGGTAATCCACCCCGCCTCCACCACTCACGCTCAGCTGAGTGAAGAGGAACTGGCAGAGCTGGGCATTAGCTCCGCCTTTGTCCGCCTCTCGGTGGGTATTGAGGCTCTGGAAGATATTATTGCCGACCTCGAACTGGGTTTCGCCACCCTCTAGGGTGCGTTGCAAAGCTCCGGTAGCGCCCTAATTCTCTGTCCAAAAGCTACCGGATGAGTGTCTATCCCGCGCCGATGGTGCCGCGGGGTAGGCACTCCATGATCGAACACTGCGACCGGCTCAGCCACAGAGCCATAGGGGAGTAGATATGCGTCAAGAATTCAAGAACCTCGAGTCCCGCCGCACCGGCGAATACCCCGGCGGCCAGGGCTATCTGCGCCACGCCGAAATTGGCGATATGCGCCTGGATAACGGGCTGCTACTGCCCCAAGCCGTGCTCGGATTTGAAACCTGGGGTACGCTCAACGACGCGGGAGATAACGCCATTTTGGTGCTGCACGCCCTGACCGGCGACCCGCATGTATCCCGTGGCGTGTCCACCAGCGATATGCCCGATTTTCTTGCCACCGAAGCCGAACGCGAAGGCTGGTGGGCGGGCATTATCGGTCCCGGCGCGGTAATCGACACCAACCGCTATTTCGTGCTCGCCCCCAATATTCTGGGCGGCTGCTACGGATCCACCGGCCCCTCCTCTCTGATTCCCGAAGGCTACCCGGGCGAAGGCACTCCCTGGGGTTCTTCCTTCCCCCAGGTGACCATTCGCGACTCGGTACGCGCCGAAGCGATTCTGGCGCACCAGCTGGGAATTACCAGCTTCCGCATGGTTATTGGCGGCTCTTTGGGAGGCGCTCGCGCCCTGGAATGGGCGGCGTGTTTCCCCGAGCTGGTGCGCGGCTGCGCTGTCATTGCCTCCGGACCTGCGGCAACCGGTGAACAGATTGCCTGGGCACACGCGCAGAATCTGGCAATTCGCATGGATCCTGCTTTTGCTCGTGGCAACTACTACGGTGGTCCCGAGCCCAAGCAGGGACTGGCACTGGCGCGACGCATCGCCCACACCACCTACCGTTCTCCGGCGGAACTGGAGCATCGTTTTGGCCGTAAGCCCAACCCGAAGGTTGCCGGTTCCGTGGTGCCCCTGATTGACGGCACCGAGAGCGTAACCAGTGGAACCATTGGTGAGCCGCGCGGCCGCTACGCCATTGAGAGCTACCTGGATCATCATGGTCGTAAGCTTGTGGATCGTTTTGACGCCAATAGCTACCTGGTGGTCAATGAGGCACTAATCTCCCATAATGTGGCGCGTGATCGCGGCTGTCTTTCCCAGGCTCTGGCGTCCAGTTTCTGCCAGTGGGTGGTGGCTGCTGTGAGCACTGACCGCCTCTTCTTCCCGCATGAATCCCAGGTGCTGGCTGATGCTCTGCCCGGGGATGTCCAGGTGGATATTATTGAGTCCGATCACGGCCACGATGGATTTTTGGTGGAAACCGACCAGGTGGAGCGTATTCTCGCTCGTGCCCTGGCAAAGGATATTCCCGCCTATCGGGTAACTGACCCCGCTGCTGCGGTAGTGGGCTAAATACATAACCATGAGCCGGTGTCTATTACAGGGCACCGGCTTGTGCTTTAAAGATTTTAAGTATGAAATACTCCCGTGCTCATGAACGGGGCGTATACAGAGTTATATACCGGGTCAATCGGGGATAATAGAAGCATGAGTGAAAATAAGTACGTTGTAGAATACTCCCGCCCCGAAGCCGAACGCGCCGGCACCCACCTGGTGCTTCTGCTGCACGGCTACGGCTCCCAGGAGATGGACCTGCTCTCCCTGGCGCAGCATCTGCCGGATGAGAATATTACCTACGCCGGTATGCGCGCCCCGCAGCCGGTCGGTCACCAGTTCTCGGCTGATTCTACCGGTGCTTATATTCCTGCTGATGCTCCCGGCTACCAGTGGTACCCGCTGGATCAGAGCCTTCAGAGCGATATTCGTGCCATTGAGCAGGCAAGTGACTATGTGCTCGAATGGGTTGAGGCTCAGGGTGATACCTATGCTTCGGTAAGCCTGCTGGGCTTCTCCCAGGGTATGGGTATTGCGACTTCTATGGTGCGCCATGCACCGGGTCGTTTTAAGGCTCTGATTGGTCTGTCCGGTTACGCCGTGCCGGAAGAGAGCGAGTACTTCCACGATGAAGAGCTCAAGGAAACCCAGCTGCCCGTCTTCTTTGGACGCGATCAGGAAGACCCCGTGATTCCTCAGGCCTATGTGAATTACACCTATGATTGGATTCGTAAGTACACCGACGGTATTAAGGTGCTCTACGCCGGTGCAGGTCACGGTGTGTCCGCCATGGAAATCCGTCATGTGGCTGAGTTTATTGAGGTGAAGGTTCTGGGTAAGGAGCCGGTCATTCGTGCTTCCAA
>Cebus_capucinus_imitator_PRJNA485217_SSR039__coassemble_1022_pt1 | contig 33559 bp, 24 predicted proteins | sample Cebus_capucinus_imitator_PRJNA485217_SSR039__metabat2_high_PE_009 | metagenome-assembled genome bin Cebus_capucinus_imitator_PRJNA485217_SSR039 | reverse complement strand
TGGCATTCGGCGTGGTTGAGGTTGTGCCCGGTAGCGGTACTCGCCGCTACACCCGCGAGGTAACGGTGGAAAACACCGGAGATAAAGAACGCACCTTCTCCATTTCCTATGCGGATCGTGCCGGTTCTCTACGCGGTGCTGAATTCTCCGTGCAGTCCTCGGTGACTGTCCCGGCACATTCTACGGTCAATGTTCCCGTGACGTTGACGGTCGACCCCGACCAGCTGGTCAAGACCCTGGATTCTGGTAGCGAGCGCGATCAGCTGGGTAAGGCACGCCAGTACCTGAGCAGCCTGAGCGGAAACCTGGAATTTAGCGATTCCACCTCCACTCTGCTCCTGCCGGTACACGCGGCTCCCAAGCCCGCTTCCACCCTCTCCTACCCCGCCAATGCCCTAGCATTTGGTACCGGTACCACCGCGACCCTCAAGCCTTCGGGCACCGAGCTTAAGCGCGGCGGCTACTACTCCCTGCTGGGCGCTTTTGAACTGGGCTATGAGAACCCCGATCAGTCCATGTCCGAGGGTGGCAAGTGGTTGCAGGTAGCGTACACCGGCGCATCCTCCAATGTTCCCGCAAAGCGCGCGGCCAATGACACTCGTTCCCCTTCGACCCTGTCCTTTGCGGTGGTCACCAAGAGCAATTGGTCTGTGCTGACTCCCTCGTTCTCCATGGCTATTGAGATCGATACGGATAATGACGGCACCGCCGATTATGAGCTGCGCACCCGCCGCACCACCGGTCTAGACTACCCTCTGGCCCTGCTGACCAATAAGCGCACCGGTTACTCTCGCGAGGCCGATGCTAAGCCGGTCAACGGCGTGTGGGGTAGCACCGATTCGAATATTTTCGATACCAATATGGCTGTTCTGCCCGTGTCTCTGTCTTCCCTGGGTCTTGCTGAGCAGGACGGTGCCGGTATTCACTACCGCTCCGTGACCCAGTACAGCCCGGATGGCATGCCCAGCTATAGCGATTGGGCAGAGTTCAACCCTTACACTCCCAAGCTCTGGTTTGAAGGTAGCGCTCGCGGTCTGTCTCTGTTGGAGGATTCTGCTTCTTCCCCGGTGACCGCGCACCGTGCTGAGGGTACCTCCCCCAAGGCTCTGCTGCTGCATATGCACAATGCCTCGGCTTCTACTGTCGGTACTCAGAATCTGAAGAATGCGGACGGTAATGCGTTGACCCGTGTGCAGGTTTTGGAAAGCAATGGCGAGGCGGTTGTCCCCTCCCATAGCGAGGAACCGACTCCGCAGCCGAGCCCTTCGGCTTCTGCAAGTGCCTCCCCGAGCGTGGCGCCCACTCCCAGCGCTACCCCCAGTGTTTCGCCGAAGCCCAGTGTAGCTCCCACTCCCAGTCCCTCTTCGAGCGCCCCCAGCGCTAAGCCCAATGAGCCGGTGCTGCCCACCCCGCGCACTTTTAGCGATGTGAAGCAGGGAGATACCTTCTCCACCGAAATCTACTGGCTGGCGGCAAGCGGTATTACCACCGGTTATCCGGATAATACCTTCCGTCCCCTGCAGAATGTAGAGCGTGCAGCCATGGCAGCATATTTCTACCGTATGGCGGGCAAGCCCGATGTGAATCTGCCGGCGACCTCGCCCTTTAGCGATGTGGATCCCTCCTTCCCCTTCTACAAGGAGATTGTGTGGATGAAACAGCAGGGTATTACCACCGGCTACCCGGACGGAACCTTCCGCCCGCATGATCCGGTTAACCGCGATGCTATGGCGGCATTCTTCTACCGTTACGACGGTCGCCCCGCCTATAGCGCCCCGGCAGCCTCGCCCTTTGCGGATGTCTCTCAGGACAATATGTTCTACCGTGAAATTTCTTGGCTGGCGTCGCAGAAGGTAACCACCGGCTGGCCCGATGGCACCTACCGTCCCTGGGAACCCATTCACCGTGATGCTATGGCGGCATTTATTTACCGCTACGATCACCGCTAAGTCCCGCTAGGAATGAACCCAAAGAGCCGGTGCAGTTCACTCTGTACCGGCTCTTTGTTCTCTCTACACGCGATCTACGCCCGCATTTTGGTATGTGTATTTGCACAATGGGCACGTATCGGTTATTATTGTTGAGTTGCTTCGGTAACGCTGAAGCCATCGGGATGTGGCGCAGCTTGGTAGCGCGCGTCGTTCGGGACGACGAGGTCGCAGGTTCAAATCCTGTCATCCCGACCACTTGAAAGGCTCTCTGCTTGCAGGGAGCCTTTTGTTTTACCCTCTTGTCGTTGAATAGATTCTTTGTAGCACACGGGCAGGGCGGCATTGAAACGTCGCGGGTGCTCACACAAAATACAGGCTCCCTATAGGGAGCCTGTATTGTTTAGGAACTTATCCCCTGCCCGAGATAAGAGCCAGGAATGTTTCACAGGGGCCTCGACCGGTGAGCTTACGCAGTAGCACCGCAATGCCTAGCACCAAAGCCACCATGATCACGCTAAAGAACACCGCATAACCGTACACAGCCCAGGTGCTAGTACCGCTTAGATAGGGCAGAATCATCTGATACACCGGGTAGGCACCGGCGCCCAGGATCAGCAGCAGCATAGCGGAAACACTCAAAGACATCTGACCGGGAATCAGCGCAGTGTTCAGCAGAGCATTCCCGGCGAGCAGACGAGCCAGCTCAGCGCAGGCATAAATACTGGCGGCAATAATCACCACAGTGGTCAGCCAAGGCAGGGTACGCGTCCACTTCACCGCCGCCGGAGTAAACCATGCGTAGGCGCTATAGGCGAGCGCAAAAAGCACCACAGGCACCGCGAGCTTAGCGCCCATATCCTCATAGAGGCGCCAGAGCACCACACCGGCGCTGGCAATCCACGCATAATCCAGGACATTACCCAGCAGCGGCTGCGCATCGGCAGGAACCACAAGGGAGAGGTAGCGGTGGATAAAAATATCGCCCTGCGCGGCAGCCCTGCTCACCGCCTCCCCCATAAAGGGCAGGTGAGGGCAGATCAGCACGGTATAGGCAACCTGCGCCCACAGGGGCAGATACACAAAAAGTACGGTAGTGAGGGTCACCACGGAGCAGGTGATCAGCAGGGTGGGTACCAGCAACCCGCCTCCGGAACGGATAAAGGGCGCGGAGACAAGGAACATCGCCCATACCCATCCGAAAAGATACAGCCCGATAAAGCGGGTAATGGTCCCGGCAAAAAATTGCGGAAAAGCCGTCTTCTGAGCATAAAGGTAAGCGGCAATACCCAGCAGCGCCACAAAAAGAGTGGAGGCATCGGGCATGACCGAGAAAATCCAGGGGGCGCGCCCCACGGGAATAACGCGCAGGCTCACCAAAAAGGGCAGGGTCAATAGCAGAACCGCCCAGGTGCGCCCCAAATCAATACCGGGGTTACGCGTGGTGGTAGAAGTATCAGCCATGATTGCTCCTTAGCGTCGGTGAGGCGAGTGCTTCTTCTAGCTTAGCGGGTGTATTCGCTCTCGGTACACCGGTACACGCTATAGAGGATATCCTTTTCCGCTGCTGAGAATGATTATGAGATACTGGAGGGTACCTTTACGCCTCTGCCGCCAGTTCTTCCGTATGCGACAGAAGCCCCGTGGGGTGTACGGCACCCCGATTGTCTATCACAAGCCGTTTTTATGCTGTTATCTGATTCTGTTCTTTTAGCCAGTGAACATTCCACTCTCGCCGAGAGCGCCCAGTATGTCTCCATTTTCTGGATTACTCTGGCGGCGTTTATTTCTCCCCTGCTCTCGCGACTGCTGCGTAAACGTATTCCCGATGTGGTCTTCCTGCTGCTTTTCGGTATGCTCATTGGCCCGAATGTTTTGAATCTTGCGGGTACTCAGGGCGGTATTCCTCTGCTCAAGGAACTGGGTCTGGGTATGCTCTTTTTGATTGCTGGTTTTGAGATTAACGCTCAATCCCTGCGTAGCCGTCAGGGCGGTAGCGCGGTACTGACCTGGTTTGTATGTTTCGGTCTGGGTCTGCTGGGCGCTGCGAGCATTACGGGTTTCGCCATGAATGTGTACACCTATGTGGCTATTGCTGTGGCACTAAGCTCCACCGCCCTGGGCACCCTGCTACCCATGCTTAAGTCCAATGGTGCTGCGGGTACGCGTGTGGGTAATGCGGTGCTCCTTCAGGGCGCTGTAGGCGAGCTTTTCCCGATTTTCGCTATGTCTCTGCTGCTCTCCTCGCATTCTCCGGGGGCGGCTCTGTTGATTCTGCTGGCGTTTATGGCGATTGCGATCATTACCGCGCTGGTACCCCACCATCTTTTTACCCGCATTCCGGGTTTGCGCGCTCTAATTGCTGCCGAGGCAAATACTACCGGCCAGACGGTGTTGCGCCTGGCAATGCTACTGTTGGGTACTCTGACCATGTGTACCGCTCTTTTTGATTTGGATGCGGTTTTGGGCGCTTTTGCCGCGGGTATTATTTTGCGTTCTCTAACCCCCGGTAGCGCCCTGCATCTGGTGACTCGACGCCTGGAGACTGCCGGTTTTAGTTTCCTCATTCCGCTGTTCTTTGTGGTCAGCGGTATGGGTATTAATCCTGCTGCGGTCACGGCGAACCCCCTGGGACTCATTGCCGTGGTGGTCGGCATTCTGCTGGTGCGCGGTCTGCCTGTTTTCCTGGCGGAGATGTTCTTTAATACCGCTTCCGGTTTGGAAACCAAGAATGAGCGCGCCCAGTTGGCGCTGTACTCGGCGGCGGGTCTGCCGATTATTGTGGCGGTGACGTCTGTAGCGACCGCTTCGGATCTGATGAAGGAGCAGACCGCTTCCCTGCTGGTTGCTGGTGGCGCGATGACGGTTCTACTCTTCCCGCTGTGGGCAGCGGCTATTAATCGTCTGCTACCCGCTCAGGCACCGACTTCTTCTGAGCCCAGCCGCAGGGAGCAGATTGCAGCTCTGAAGGCAAAGAAGAACTCCGAGGTAAAGCTGAGCACCGGTATGATTCCGGTAGTTGAGCTCAAGTCTGCCGCTTCTGAGCCCCAAGCGCAGGATGACGCTCAGCCTCAGCGTAACTCTACCGGCAGCCAGAAGAATAAGTAGGGATAAGTCCTCAACAAGCACCTCATAGGACCAAAGCCCCCGCATTGAGTGCGGGGGCTTTGTGTTTCTATAACCCTTATATATATTCAGTGCATATGCACCTTATCTCTTTCTAGCCATTTAGCGAGCACCCATATAAAAGGTAGATTTTACGTTTAAGTCTTAGGGTCAGAACTTACAAAAGCACTATGCCGAGGCAGAACTGAGAAAAGGTCATTCTAACTGCTATAGTGCCGAATATGTGGCGAGAGAAATGGTTACCACTACGTGGAAGCTTCCGCGAGATTCCGGGGAAAAACAGTCCAAAATTTTTTCTTAGTGACGGCGTGTCACAGCCTCTTATCTTTTGCAAAAGCTAAGAAAAAAGCTATGATGGAAGTATAAACCCGCACGGTTGATGCAAATTTTATAAGGCTTGTCTGACCCAAGGTCACCAAGGCCCCACCGAGGCGTAGAAGCCGGCGCGGGTACACACCATACTGCATATATATGAAGGACAAGCCATGCATACCACTCTCTTAATGATGAGCAGCGGTGGCGTTGAGTTGGACTTTCCCGCTTGGCTTCGCATTACCCACTTCATCAACTTTCTGATGATGGGTCTGCTGATCCGTTCCGGCTGGGAGATTATCGCTTCGCACCCGCGCTTCTATTGGAATAACCACTGCACCCCCGGCTCCGAGTGGATTAAGTTCACCAAGGACAAGGTCTCCACTGTCCCGGGCGAGTTCACCGCGCGCGATGACCAGCGTAACCTCTCTCCCCTCATCTCCCTGCCCGGTCGCGGCAAGATTGGTCTGGGTCGAGCCTGGCATGCACTGGTAACCACCATCTGGCTGGTTAACGGCTTTGTCTACGTGACTCTGCTTTTTGCTACCGGTCAGTGGCGTCGCATTGTGCCCACCTCCTGGGATATCTTCCCCGAGGCGTGGGAATCCATCACCATTTACGCGGGCCTGCAAATTCCTTCCATTGAGCATTTCCAGCCCTATGACGCACTGCAGAAGCTCATGTACTTTACCGTGGTCTTCATTGTGGCACCGCTGATGATTGCAACCGGTCCGATTATGAGCCCGGCGTTCTGCGGTCGTTTCCCCGGCTATGTGAAGCTCTTCCGCAACCGTCAGACCGCGCGTTCCATCCACTTCCTGGGCATGGCGTTCTACCTGATGTTCTCCCTGGTTCACGTGGCTCTGGTCTTTGTGGTTCACCCGAACTACAATATCGCGCATATGATGCTCAATAAGCCCTACAACGAGGTCACTGCGGCAGAATTTGCCCAGGCTGTCACCATGCTGATTATCGGTATGGTCGGCGGTGTGGCTCTGTGGCTGGCTGCTTCCTACTGGTCCCTACGCGACCCGCGCTTTACCCAGCGTTTCATTTGGGGTCTGACCACCCCGATCCGCTCCTGGACCTTCGACTTGATTAAGTCCAAGCAGGTTGCCAAGCAGGCATTTACCGAGGCTGATATTTCTCCCTTCCACTGGGTGAATACCCGCCCGCCCACGGAGCGTGAGAGCACCGAGTGGAACCGCCTGAAGGAACAGAACTTCGTGGATTACCGTCTGGAAGTTGGCGGTCTGGTAGATCAGCCCGTCTCCCTGTCCATTGACGATTTGAAGGCTCTGGGCAAGGAAGTCAATATCACCATGCACACCTGTATGCAGGGTTGGACCGGTATTGCTAAGTGGGAGGGCGTGCGTCTGCGCGATGTGCTGGCTCTGGTGGACAAGAAGCCCGAAGCTAAGTACGTTATGATCACTTCCTTCGGTCACGTGGGTCATACCTACGATGGTCGCCCGACCGAACCCTACTACGAATGCCTGGATGTCTCCATGGCTATGGAGGACGAAACCATTCTCGCCTGGGGCATGAACGATAAGCCCCTGCCGGATGTCTACGGTGGTCCCCTGCGCCTGCGTGCTGATTCTATGCACGGTTACAAGATGGTGAAGTGGGTTCAGAAGGTCGAGTGGATTCATGACTACGCCGAACAGGGCGATGGTCAGGGCGGCAGTCGCGAGGATTCGGGTCTGCAGCACTTTGACGCTCGTGTCTAAGGTTCTTCCGAATCTCAATGTATAGTCTTCGGTGCGTTCACACACCGCACCGTTGAGTAGGCATTTCTTCGGTTCCGTTCCGTGGGAGCGGAGCCTAAGAATAAGCCACTTCCGCTAAAAGGGGTGTGTCCCGGTAAGTAGTACTTACCGGGACACACCCCTTTTATCTATCCCCTAGCGGGGACATCTCGTAGAGATTAGTTCAGGATAATGACATCCAGAGTACGCGGACCGTGCACACCCTCCACGCGAATCAGCTCAATATCACTGGTTGCGGAAGGACCGGAAATCATGGTCACCGGGCGCTCATAGGTAATACGCTCAATAGCCTCGGGCACCAGCTCAACCACGGAATCGCGAGAAACCACGCAAATGTGGTGGTCAGGAACCAGAGAGATCGCGCGGCGACCCTCATCCGGGTTGGAGTTCAGGAAAATGGTGCCGGTCTCAGCGCAAGAGACAGTAGAGGAGGTCACCACAGCATCCACCTCATCCAGCTCACGGTGGCTCAGAGCGTGCTCCTTCAGGGTGCTACCGGAGTCCACCACGCGCTTACGATCTGCGGTATCAGCCGGCAGCCAGGAGTCCTTCAGACCCACGGGAATAACGTAGGTGGACTTCTCACCCAGACGTTCAGCAATCACAGAAGCCAGGGTGTCTTCGGTTGCCTGGAAAACATTTGCCTTGTAGTCGATCAGGCGATCGATCAGCATTTCAATGGTGTCTTCCTGGCTGAGCTGGCTCACGCGACGGTAGTTGCGTACCGGCTCAGGGGCGGTGAAACCATCGGAGAGTGCCGAACGGATACGGCCCAGGATAACGGACTTAGCATCAGACATTATGCGTTCTCCTTAGTGCTTGCGGTCTTTGCCTCAGCTGCCAGCTTGGCAACCTTAGCATCATTAGCGGCGGTCAGGGACTCTTCGCCCTGAGCCTTAGCAGCATTAGCGTGCAGCTCTTCCAGCTTGCCCTTATTAGCGGCAATCAGAGCGTCAATATCCACGCGCTGAGCGGTATCGCGTGCGGGAGCACCCGCCTTCTCCTTCTTCCACCAGTTGCGGAAGGATTCCTTGGGCGGCTCGGGGATATCGCGGTAGTCGGTCCAACCGCCCACAATGCCGGGCAGCTTAGAAATCTTGTGCTTCTTGCCGGTGATCAGGCGGGACATGGGCAGACCCTTCTCAGCCAGGGACATCATCTTGCCGGAGGAGAAGAGCTTCTTCGCACCGTACATCATGGCGTCCATCTGGGTCGGAGCAGCCTTCTTATTGCCTGCAAACTCACCCACTGCCTTCTTAGAATCAACGTCCTTACTGCGCAGGTGCACCAGCACCTCGGGGAAGTTAATCTTCACCGGGCAAACCTCGTAGCACGCACCGCACAGGGATGAAGCGTACGGCAGGGAGTTGTTGTGCGCAGCCTCAATACCGGACAGCTGCGGGGAAAGAATAGCGCCGATCGGGCCCGGGTAGGTCGAACCGTAAGCGTGGCCGCCCGCGCGTTCGTACACGGGGCACACGTTCATGCACGCGGAGCAGCGGATGCAGCGCAGAGCCTGACGACCCAACTCATCAGCCAGCACAGCGGTACGACCGTTATCGATCAGAATCACGTGCAGGTTCTGGGGACCGTCACCGGGGGTAACACCGGTCCACATGGAGGTGTAGGGGTTCATGCGCTCACCGGTGGAGGAGCGGGGCAGCAGCTGCAGGAAGGTCTCGTAGTCCTGGAAGGTCGGCAGCAGCTTCTCAATACCCATGAAGGAGATCAGGGTATCGGGCAGGGTCAGGCACATACGGCCGTTACCCTCGGACTCCACAATGGTCATGGTACCGGTCTCGGCAATACCGAAGTTCACGCCGGAGACAGCAACCTTGGTGGAGAGGAACTTCTCGCGCAGACGGTTACGGGAAGCCTCAGCCAGTTCTGCGGGCTCATCGCTAATATCCGGGTTAATACCCTCAATCTTCTTGACGAAGATATCGCGGATTTCGCGACGGTTGCGGTGAATTGCGGGCACCAGAATGTGCGAGGGGCGGTCCTCACCCAGCTGCACGATTTCTTCCGCGAGGTCGGTCTCGATGGCGTTAATGCCGTTCTCTTCCAGGAACTCGTTCAGACCGGTTTCTGCGGTTGCCATGGATTTAATCTTAATGATTTCGTCCACGCCCTCTGCACGAATCAGTTCCAGAGCGATCTGGTTTGCTTCGTGTGCGTCGCGTGCCCAGTGTACGTGACCGCCGCGAGCGGTGAAGTTACGCTCGAACTCTTCGAGCAGTTCGGGCAGGTGAGCCAGTACGTAGTTCTTGGTCTGTTCACCGGTGGTGCGCAGTTCCTGCCAGTCGGGCAGCTCTGCGGTGACCTTGGAGCGCTTGCCACGAATCGCGTGGGTCACGAAACGCAGGTTATTGCGCAGCTGATCGTTCTTGAGCTCTTCCTTCGCGTACTGGGGGAAGGGGATCTCTTCGAAAATATTGCCCTCGCCGTAGCTGACGACCTTGGGCATACCAAGCTGAATAGAAGTCATGATTAGTCCTTGAAGTCTTAGTTAGCCAGCTGAACCGGGCCGGTGATAACCAGCGGGTTTTCCTTGGTGGATGCCAGGATCTCAGCGAAGTGAATGGTCTGAACCTCGGAGTCACGGCGAGAGAGCGCACCGCCGATGTTCATCAGGCAGGAGCAGTCACCGCCGGAGCATACGGATGCGCCGGTTGCTTCCACTGCGTCAGCCTTGTCGTTAACCATGGCGCCGGAAACATCGGAGTTCTTGAAGGAGAAGGTACCGCCGAAGCCGCAGCACTGGTCCAGACCTTCCAGCTCGGTGTACTTCAAACCTTCAACGGTCTTGAGCAGATCCTGCTGGCGGGTACCCAGACCCAGCATGCGCATACCGTGGCAGGAGCTGTGGTAGGTTACGTGCTCGGGGAAGTAGGAGCCCAGCTGAGCGGCAGCATCGGTAATGCCCAGGATGTCAATGAGCAGGTTGGACAGCTCGAAGGTGCGCGCAGCGATCTGCTCAGCCTTAATAGCCAGAGCCTCATCACCGGCACGGCGGGCAATCATTGCCTGCTGGTGGCGCAGGGACGCCACGCAGGAACCGGAGGGAGCAACAGCTACATCCCAGTCCCAATCGGAGAAGGACTCAACGTGGTTCTTAACCACCGGGTATGCATCGTCGAAGTAACCGGAGTTTACGTGCATCTGGGAGCAGCAGGTCTGACCGGGAGGGTAAACAACCTCGTGGCCGAGACGTTCGAGAATTTCGACGGTCGCACGGGCGGTGCGGGGGTACATGCCATCAACAATGCACGTGGAGAAAAGTGCAATACGCATGATGCCGTCCTTCCTGTATATAGTGCGGTTCCGGCACCTGATGCGTACGTATTCAAAGGTGCTATTGCCGGGGATATATGTGGGAAGTGAGCGCTTGTGGCGCCTGCCCCGGGCATCTGCGGTACGCTATGTTCCTTCTGGTAGTGGAGCCGCGTGTGATGTTTTTGTCTTTGATACTATTTTAGCTTTTCAGGGCTCTAAAAACTGAATTGAAATAACGCATAATTTTTTAATGAAATTATTACAAGGTATGCCTTAGTTTTTAGTTAAGGTATTTAATTTTTCACCGTTCATCCTTCAGATACAGCTTGTGCAATACTTACTAACTTCACTCTTTATAGCCTGTACGTATTACGAGAAACAGGCATATTCCCTAGTCAGAGCTACTTAGAGTCCTACAAACCCCTCCACCATCAGGGCGCAAACACAACGACCGTTCTAGATTCGAGCTTCCCACGTGCTGACATGTGCCCGCACGGTGTACCGGAAAGGCTATACACTCAGGGCCCATAACGTAAGCAAGCTTATACACGCAATCGCGACACGCAGGCGAACTGGAGCCGTGCGCAACGTATAGACATGCATTGTTCAACACTTCATGCGCCGCATCCAGCAGCCCGCACCGCGCATCAGGTGGCACCTCAAAGCTTGGGGGCGGCATTCACCCGAAGCACCTCCCAACACCCACGTGCGTGCAATCCGGGAGAATTTTCATGTTTTGACACAATGACTCTCTACACGGCTAATGGTCAGACCACAGACCCCGAGAATTCAAGGAATACAGCGTATCCAAGCACACTTTCCACCTCAGAACCTGCATACCAATCCCCCTTAAACCCGCTCACCAGCGCCGAATCGGGCTTGAACTCTGCGCCGCTCATCACGTAAGGTACAGGTAACACATATTGGTCTTACCACATGCCCGATGCTGTTCCTGCGCCAGGCGCGCACAGCCACAGTACTGAGGGTATGAGGAACCGGATCAAATTCATTGACAATTCTTCCGAACCAAGGAGGGTGGATATGTTTACCGCAAACATTCAGGCGGTGGGCGGCTCCCTGGGCCTGTCGGCTCTGGTGGCAACCATTCCGCTGCTGGCGTTCTTCGTGATGCTGCTGGGCGTTAAGGCTCGCGCACACGTTTCCGCGCTGGTAGCACTAGCTGTTTCTGTCCTGGTGGCAGTTCTGGGCTTCACCATGCCCCTGGGTCTGTCCCTGTACGGTGCCACTGTTGGTGCCGTTCACGGTCTGGTCATCTGCTGGGTTATTTTGGGTGCTATCTGGTTCTACCAGATCACCGTTCTCTCCGGTCGCTTTGAGGATCTGCGCCGCACCTTCGATATTCTCGGCGGTGGCGACCTGCGCATCCAGGCGATTCTGATTGCTTTCTGCTTCGGTGGCCTGCTGGAGGCGCTGGCTGGCTTCGGTGCTCCCGTGGCAATTACCGCAACCATGATTCTGGCTCTGGGCGTTAAACCCCTGAAAGCTGCAACCGCCGTGCTGATTGCAAACACCGCTCCGGTGGCATTCGGTGCTGTGGCTGTGCCGATTGATACCGCTGGTCAGGTTGGCGGTAAGGATCCCCAGGTTATCGCTACCATCGTTGGTCACCAGGCTCCCCTGCTGGCTATTTTCGTTCCGGTTCTGCTGCTCTTCGTGCTCGACGGTATCCAGGGTGTTAAGGACGCGTGGCTGCCCGCACTGATTATCGGTATTTCCTTCGGTGCCGCTCAGTGGTTCACCGCCTCCACCGCTATCTACAACCTGACCGACGTGGTTGCATGTATCGTTTCCATGGTTGTGGCTGTGCTCTTCCTGCAGGTGTGGAAGCCTCGCGGTATTGAGGGCGTTCGCGAACGTAACGGTCTGCCCGCTGCTAGCGCTGAAAAGGAAGAACTGCCCGCAGTTCGTATCTGGATGGCTGTTCTACCCTACCTGATCGTGGTTGCTATCTTCGGTGTTGCAAACCTCTGGAAGGAACTGAAGAAGACCCTGGGCTCCTTCTCGGTAACCTACCGCATTGACGATCTGGCAAACCAGATTGTTGACGCCAACAACAAGGCTGTTTCCGCAGGTCAGTACAAGTTCACCTGGCTCTCCAACCCCGGTACTCTGCTGATCATCTCCGGCCTGATTGTTGCTGTTATCTACTTCTTCTTCAATGAGAACGGCAAGTACGCCTTCAAGTTCCCGGCTATCTTCACCGAGTTCGGTTCCGTTGTCTACCGTATGCGCTGGACCATTGTGACCATCGCATCCGTGCTGGCTCTGGCATACGTCATGAATCTCTCCGGTCAGACCGTGGCAATGGGCACCTTCCTGGCGTCCCTGGGTGTTGCATACGCATTCCTGGCTCCGGCTCTGGGTTGGATCGGTACCGCTGTGACCGGTTCGGACACCAGTGCAAACGCACTGTTCTCCAAGCTGCAGGTCTCCGCATCCGATACTCTGCACGCTGCTGGCGTGACCGGTGCTACCCCCGAGCTTATGCTTGCTGCTAACACCACCGGTGGTGTGGTCGGTAAGATGATCTCCCCGCAGTCGCTGGCTATTGCAGCTACTTCTGTGGACATGGAGGGTAAGGAATCCGACATCTTCAAGGCTGTCGTTCCCTGGTCCTTCGCAATGCTCGTGGTTGTGTGCTTGCTGGTCTTCCTGCAGACCAACGTCCTGCACTTCATGATTCCCTAAAGTTCATCTGAGCTAAATCACGGCTGAATGAGCATGGGGTGGAGGCGGCGCGTTACGTTATTGCACGTGGCGCGCCGCCTCCCGTCATACACACAGACATATTTCAGGGGTGAATACTCGTGATGCAAGATCGTAGCTATTCGCTACTTCTTGATACTTTTGAACGCCGCCTGCGCATGGGCGAGCTGCGTGTGGGCGACCGTTTGCCTTCAGAGCGCGCTCTGGCGGAAAAATACGGCATTTCTCGCCCATCGGTGCGCGAGGCTCTGCATATCTTGAGCGCTCTGGGCCTAATTCGGTCTTCCAGCGGTTCGGGGCCCAAGTCGGGTGCGATTGTGATCTCCGAACCCACGGATGCCATTAGCTGGTCTCTACGCATGCATATTGCTACCCGTTCCCTACCCGTGGGGGATGTGGTTTCTACCCGTCTGCTGTTGGAGGGTAGTGCGGCTCGTGCCGCCGCTTTAGCAGAAGATTCTCCCGAGCGTAGCGCCGCTATTGCGCGTGCGCTGGAGCATTTGGCGGAGATGGATAGTGAGCAGGTTAGCGATGAGCGTTTCCATTTTTGTGATGCTCGCTTCCACTATGAGCTCTCGGCACTGGGTGGCAATATTGTGCTGGATACGGTGATTGATTCTCTGCATATGGCGACCGTGAGTTATGTGCAGGAGGCTGTGCCTCAGCTTCAGGATTGGCAGGGTGTTAAGCGCACCCTGCAGCAGCAGCACCGCGGTATTTTGGAGGCGGTGGTTGCTCGCGATGAGCAGGCAGCCTATGAGAGGGTCTGCGAGCATATTCAGTGGTTCTATGCACTCAGTTCTGCGGCGCGCACAGATACTCTAGAGCAGCGCGAGGAGCCAAGCGAGCAACAGGAGCTTCTCTAAAGCATTATTCGTATCAGGGGCGTGGTCGAGTGGATACACTCGGCCACGCCCCTTCTCTATACTCTTTGCGGCAGCTTCCCCCTCTTCTTCTCCCCTCCGCCCCATTACGCTCTCTTGAGAAAATCAGCCCAGATTTTCTCATTAAGCCTCCTTAATGAGAAAATTGTTTATTTTTGACATATGTTCATGTTGCCTATTCTCATATATGCCAGTCTTTACTGAGGTATAGATTTCTCGGACATATTTCAAATCTATCAGTGTTCAATTATTCCTACGAACAGAAAAAGGCTCTGACAAGTGGTAATACCCCTGTCAGAGCCTTTTACTATATACCTACATGAGATTAAGCCTCGAAGGTGCGGCCGGTCAGACGCTCAAAAGCCTCCACATAGCGGGCACGGGTCTTCTCCACAATCTCTGCGGGCAGAGCAGGGGGCTCCTCGCTACCATTCCAAGTCTTGCCATCCCAGCCGGACTCCTCGGAGCGCAGCCAGTCACGCACAAACTGCTTATCAAAGCTAGGCTGAGACTTACCCGGCTCGTACTCTGCAGCATCCCAGAAACGGGAAGAGTCGGGGGTGAGTACCTCATCACCCAGGGTGATTTCACCGCGGTAGGAATCGGTACCGAATTCCAGCTTGGTATCAGCCAGAATAATACCGCGCTCACGGGCGATTTCTTCAGCGGCGGAGTAAATCTTCAAGGTCAGCTCTTCCAGACGCTCGCCCACGGGACGACCCACCTCGGTGTACAGCTCATCTCGAGTAATCAGTTCGTCATGCTCGCCCACCTCAGCCTTGCCGGTGGGGGTGAAAATCGGCTGATCCAGGCGGGAGCCGTCCACCAGGCCCTCGGGCAGCTGCACGCCGGCAATTTCACCGCTCTCACGGTAGGTTGCCAGGCCGGAACCGGTCAGGTAACCGCGGGCAATGCATTCAACCGGGAACATATTCAGGGACTTGCAGATCATGGCGCGACCGGCAACCTCTGCGGGCACATCGGTAGAGAGCACATGGTTGGGCACAACATCAGCAAGCTGTTCGAACCACCACAGGGACAGCTGGGTGAGGATCTTACCCTTATCCGGGATGGGGGTGGAAATAATCTTGTCGAAAGCGCTAATGCGGTCAGATGCTACGACCATGACCGAGCCGGCGCGCAGCTCGGTATTGTCGTCAATGACCAGGCCGGTTGCCTCGTGGAAGTCTTCGTTCGGCACGTACAGATCGCGTACTTTACCGGAGTAAATGTGGGTCCAACCGGGAATCTGCGGGGCGTTTGCCATGGGTGCTCCTTGCGGGTTGTGAAATGGAGTGTGTTTCAAGAATAAAGCACGGCACCCGAACCGCGCAGGTTTCGGATGCCGTGACATATAAAAATTTAGGGGGTGGGCACGCTAATGCGGTTTTCGACCGCCTTGAGCGCAATATCGGTGCGGTACTGTACGCCCTCCCAGCTAATAGCGCGCACGCCTTCATAGGCTGCATTGCGTGCTGCTTCCAGGTTTTCACCCAGTGCCACAACAGCCAGCACACGACCGCCGGAGGTGATAATCTCTTCACCGCTCACGGAGGTACCCGCGTGAATAACGTGCACGTCCTCAATGGCAGCTGCTGCCTCCAGGCCGGAGATAGCGTCACCCTTGCGCGGGGTATCGGGGTAGTTTTCAGCCGCCATGACAACATCTACCGCGGTGCGCGGGTCCCACTCCAGCTGCATATCTTCGGAGATTTCACCGCGGGATGCTGCCAGTAGCAGGGAGCCGAGCGGGGTGCGCAGACGTGCGAGCACTGCCTGGGTTTCAGGGTCACCAAAGCGCACGTTGAATTCAATCACGCGTACACCCTTGGAGGTGACGGCAAGACCGCAGAAGAGCACGCCGACAAAGGGGGTGCCGCGTTCTGCCATGCGTTCCACGGTGGGGCGGGCAACGGTTTCGACAACCTCAGTGACGAAGTTTTCGGGTAGCCAGGGCAGGGGGGTGTATGCACCCATACCGCCGGTATTGGGGCCTTCATCATTATTGAAGATGCGCTTGAAGTCCTGTGCCGGGGACAGGGGCAGTACATTCTTGCCGTCGCTAATGACGAAGAGGGAAACCTCGGGGCCGTCCAGGTATTCTTCGATGACTACGCTGCCGCCGGCTGCAAAGCAGGATGCTGCGTGCGCCAGGGCCGCATCGCGGTCTTCGGTCACGACAACGCCCTTACCTGCTGCCAGGCCGTCGTCTTTCACAACATAGGGGGCGCCGAATTCGTCCAGGGCTGCGACTGCTTCTTCTTCGGTAGTGGCAACCAGAGCGCGTGCGGTGGGCACATTAGCCTCTTCCATGACCTTCTTGGCGAATGCCTTGGAGCCTTCCAGCTCGGCTGCGGCCTGAGAAGGACCGAAAACTGCGAAGTCCGCTGCGCGCAGGGCGTCGGATACGCCTGCAACCAGGGGTGCTTCGGGACCGATAACGATCAGGTCGGCGCCGATTTCGCGTGCGAGCGCTACGGTTGCTTCGGGGTTGTTTGCGTCGACGGCGTGGACGATGGCGTCCTGCGCGATGCCGGCGTTGCCGGGTGCATTGTGGATTTCAGTCACTGCGGGATCGTTGTGCAGTGCTCGGATGATTGCATGTTCGCGGCCGCCGCCGCCCAGTACCAAAACCTTCATAGTTACTAGAGTAACCTACGGCATATGTTTTGTGACTACCGGTGTCCATTTTCTGCACGAGAATAGCATTTTGTGAGCTATCACGCATTAATTTCCTATATCCCCATTTATCACCCTATAGAGGTTGATATTTTTGTCTGGTTGTTCACAGAAAACGGCTTTTAGGCCCCCTATTCCACTGTTGACCTTTGCTTTTGGGGTTCAAAGGGGCATAGGGTTGAAGGAGCGAATACAACATTCTCCGCCATCAACCCGACCGGTGCACAGGCTCGGAAAATTCACATATCAGGCGGATACGCTTCACGGGGTCTAAGCTTCCCCAAGATTTAGCTCAGTATATAGAGCGTCCATATTCCTATCCTCTTTTCAGCTCCAATGCGATAGACCTTCCCCACTGTGAACGGGAACGGCTAGCACCCGCAGAGCAGAGAGCATCCGGCGCACTCTAGCGCTTCCCCCATTCCACATGTGTACAGACAACACATTTCTTCTAAGGAGAGCACTATGTCCAACACCTCCAAGAACGCACAGAACACCCAGGCGACCCAGAGCAGCGAGAGCGAATTCTACGCCAAGGCATTCCCGATTCTTGCCAAGGTCGCTTCCGTCACCGCGGTGCTCATGTACGTCTTTTACTTCCCGCAGATTATTGGTAACCTCAACGGCTCCAAGGGCGACTGGATTCAGCCCCTAGTTGCAGCTGTGAACTGCACCCTGTGGGTTATTTACGGTCTGTGGCGTCCGGCAGGTAAGCGCGATTACCCGGTGGCTATTGCTAATGCACCCGGTATCGTTTTCGGTTCCCTGGCCGCTATTACCGCTCTGATTTAGTTGATATCTTTCCATGTTTTATTCCAAGCGTCCTTATCCCCACAGCGGGCTAAGGACGCTTGGAGCATCTATCCGGTGACCCCGCCGGCCATCCTGTCTTTAGCCGCTGCCGGGGACATGGAATAATTGAGCCTATGACTTTTCAAGCACCCGATGTAGAACTGGCGTATATTACTCGCGGCGAGGGCACCAACCCCGTCACCGCTCCCATTGAGTCCCGTCACCGTGGCGTTGCTGTGGTGCTCTCCCCCGATGGTGAGATCGCTCTTAAGCTGGGTAATGTACACGAGCCGGTGTATATGCGCTCGGCGCTCAAGCCCCTGCAGACTATCGGTGCTCTCAAAGCGGGCGCTCCTCTGCGCGGAGCTCAGGTGGCCATTGCCTGCGCTAGCCACCGCGGCACCTTTGAGCAGATGCGCGCGGTGCAGGATGTGCTGGCAGAGGCCGGGATCGACGCCTCCGCCCTGCAATGCCCGTCCGTCTACCCGGATGATTCCACGGCGCGCACCGCTATGATGACCCAGAATCTAGCGAAGACTCCCTTGGCATATGCCTGCTCGGGTAAACACGCAGCCTTTTTGTGGGCTTGCGCGGCGAAGCTGGAGCGCGGTGAGCTTGAGCCGAGCTCGCAGCTGTGGACCATGGAGTCCTATCTGGATCCTTCTCATCCCCTGCAGCAGATGATTGCCGAGGAGATTGAAGAGTTTGCCGGCGAGCAGATCGCCTATAGCGGTATTGATGGATGCGGTGCTCCCGTACACGCTATCTCTCCGGTAGGTCTGGCTCGCGCCTACTCTACCCTAGGTTCTGCGATTCGTAATCTGGGTGCCGATGCACGCGCCTCCACCGTGGCAACCGCTATGGTGGATTACCCCGAACTAATTCAGGGTCCGAACCACCCCGATACTGTGCTGAGCGAAGAGCTGGATGCTGTGGTCAAGTACGGCGCCGAGGGTATTGTGGCAATTGGCTTGCGTTCGGGTGCTTCTGCGGTGGTGAAGATTTCTGATGGCAGCCACCGCGCCACGTATATGGTTGCTCTGCGTGCTCTGCAGGCTGCCGGCTTCCTGGACGAGTCCCAGACAGATCAGTTACTGGAACGCGTGCTGCGCCCGGTCACCGGTGGACTCGAAGATGTTCCTTCTCAGATCGCGCGTGTTGTAGGTGCTATTATTCCCGCCCCGGCTCTACAGGCAGCCCTGGATAGCTCACTTAGCAGCAAGGAGGCATAGTGGCCATTCGCCGTAAAATCTCCGAGTCTGACGGTCAGGCGGCGCTGAGTGCGGTACGCACCGCCCTGGCTCCGGTGATTGACAATGTCCCTGCCGAGACCCTGCTTTTTGCTCTGGATTCTACCGTGGCGGCTCTGCCTCGCGGGGTGCGCGCCACTGCGGTGCGCTATGGGCTCGAGGAACTAGCAACCCTGGCTCCGGGTAATAGTGTTGAGGTTCGCGTGCCTCCCTATGGTGTGACCCAGTGCGTGGCCGGTCCTCGCCATACGCGCGGCACTCCCCCGTCGGTGGTGGAGACCTCCCCCGCCCTGTGGCTGGCGATGATCACCGGTGCGATGAGTTGGGAGCAGGCTCTGGCTAGCGGTGATCTGTCTGCCAGCGGTGAGCGTAGCGATCTGGGGCGTTTCTTCCCGCTCTTCTAATCTGCCCTGTTCACCGTTCATCACCCGGGCAAAGCTTTAAGTGCAGCTATAGGTTACCCTGGGTGTTGATTCGCGGGCTGAGGGTGTAAACTTAAAGTAGTGTCTGCCATTACACATTCCTTGCACACAGACTTTCAGCGGCTTACGGCGTTGAATACCTCTCAAGGGAGGCGGCACACGTTTCCGCAGTCCCAACGTCGAAAAGAAGTGAATTGATTCGTCCCGACGGAAAACTCACTCACGATCTTGATCCGGTTGATCACGGCCCCAAGGACGCCTGTGGCGTATTTGGCGTCTGGGCTCCCGGGGAAGACGTGGCTAAACTGACCTACTACGGCCTGTACGCGCTTCAGCACCGCGGTCAGGAGTCAGCAGGTATCGCAACCAGCAACGGCAAGCGTATCCACGTATACAAGGATATGGGTCTGGTTTCCCAGGTCTTTGACGAAGCAACGCTCAGCTCCATGCCGGGCGACCACGCTATCGGTCACGCACGCTACTCCACCACCGGCGCATCCCACTGGGCCAATGCGCAGCCGACCCTGGGCACCACCCCGCACGGCACTCTCTGCCTGGCGCACAATGGTAACCTGGTCAACTCTGCGGATCTTTACGACCGCCTGCTGGCTAAGAACGGCGGCAAGCCGCCCACACACGGCGAGCTCGCACAGGGCAACACCACCGATACCGCTCTGGTGACCGCTCTGCTGGCTGAACACGACTTTGATTCTTTGGAAGAGGCAGCCCTTGACTTGCTGCCCACCCTGCGCGGCGCATTCTGCTTGACCTTTATGGACGAAGGCAAGCTCTACGCTGCGCGCGACCCTCAGGGTGTTCGCCCCCTGGTTCTGGGTTCCCTCAAGACCGACAACCTGGATAATGGCTGGGTTGTTGCCTCCGAAACCGCCGCCCTGGATATTGTGGGTGCGGAGTTCGTGCGCGAGGTTGAGCCCGGCGAGTTCCTAACTATTGACGAGAACGGTGTACGTTCTCAGCGTTTCGCCAAGGCTGACCCCGCCGGCTGTGTCTTTGAGTTCGTGTACCTGGCTCGCCCGGATACCACCATTGACGGCCGCAGCGTGTACGAATCCCGTGTTGAGATGGGTCGTCAGCTCGCGCGTGAACACCAGGTTGAGGCCGATATGGTCATGGCAACCCCCGAATCCGGTGTTCCCGCAGCTATTGGTTACGCCGAGCAGTCCGGTATCCCCTACGGTAACGGTCTGGTGAAGAACGCCTATGTTGGTCGTACCTTCATTCAGCCGTCTCAGACGATCCGTCAGCTGGGTATTCGTCTGAAGCTCAACCCGCTCAAGTCCGTGGTTGAGGGCAAGCGCCTGATTATTGTGGACGACTCCATTGTGCGCGGTAATACTCAGCGCGCCGTGGTCAAGATGTTGCGTGATGCCGGTGCAGCCGAGGTACACGTACGTATTTCTTCCCCGCCGGTTAAGTGGCCTTGCTTCTACGGTATTGACTTTGCATCCCGCTCCGAGCTGATTGCTAATGAGTTCAGCGTGGAAAAGATTGCCGAATACCTGGGCGCGGATTCTCTGGGTTATATTTCGCCCGAGGGTATGATTGCTGCTACCGAGCAGCCGGTTGAGAATATGTGCACCGCATGCTTTACCGGTACCTACCCGATTGAGCTGCCCAGCGAGGATCGTCGCGGTAAGTCCCTATTCGATAGTGAAGAGGGTAAGGGGGCCGGTGGTCCCCTGGCAGGTAAGGCTGCCGAGGTAACCGTTGAGCGTGAGGTTCCGGCGAAGCCCGAGCACGCTGAGGCTATTTCTATTGATACTCGCACCGGCACTCCCCTACTGGAGAATAAGGTGCCGACCGGTTTGATTCCGCTGGTTGAACAGCCGACCCCGGTGGGCGGTTGCGATACTACCGGTTCTTGCGAGCCGGGTCCCGACTCTGAACTTGAAGCTTTGCTTCTTCCCGAGGATCGCCGTCCGGCGTCCCTGTCTATCCAGGAGGACTAATGTCTGAGAATACGAGCGTAACCTACGCGAGCGCCGGCGTTGACGTGGAGGCGGGCGACCGCGCCGTTGAGCTGATGAAGGACGCTGTGAAGGCGACCCACACCTCCGCTGTTGTTGGCGGCGTGGGCGGCTTTGCCGGTCTGTACGATCTGAGCGAGCTGACTAAGTACCGCAAGCCCTACCTGGCTACCTCCACCGATGGTGTAGGTACCAAGGTGGCTATTGCTCAGGCTTTGGATATTCACGACACCATTGGTTTCGACCTGGTGGGTATGGTTGTGGACGATATTGTGGTCTGCGGTGCTAAGCCCCTGTTCATGACTGACTACATTGCGACCGGTAAGGTTGTGCCCGAGCGTATTGCTGATATTGTGCGCGGTATTGCGAGCGCATGTTCTGTGGCTGGTACCGCTCTGGTTGGTGGCGAGACCGCTGAGCACCCGGGTCTGCTGGCTGCCGATGAGTACGATGTTGCCGGTGCCGCTACCGGTATTGTTGAAGCTGATGAGCTGCTCGGTCCCGACCGCGTGCGCGAGGGCGATGTGCTGATCGCTATGGCTTCTTCCGGTATTCACTCTAACGGCTACTCCCTGGTGCGTAAGGTTATTAATGTTGCCGGTTGGGGTCTGGATCGTCACGTGGACGAGCTGGGTCGTACCCTGGGCGAGGAGCTGCTGGAGCCCACCCGCGTCTACGCTGCGGATTGCCTGGATTTGGCTGCTGCTTTCCCGGTCAACGGCGAGGACGGCACCACCGGTCACGGTGTGCGCGGTTTCTCCCATGTGACCGGTGGCGGTCTGGCTGCAAACCTGGCTCGCGTGCTGCCTCAGGGTCTTGAGGGTCGCGTGAACCGTAATACCTGGTCTATTCCCCCGGTATTCTCTATGGTTGCTCAGCTGGGTAATGTGCCTCTGGCTGATTTGGAGCGCACTCTGAACCTGGGTGTTGGCATGATCGCTATTGTTGATCCTTCGGTGGCGGATGCAGCTGTTGAGCGCCTGAATGCTCGCGGTATTTCCTCCTGGATTATGGGTGATGTGGTTGCTGCCGGTGAGCCGGAGAGCAACAACCCGGATTATGTTCAGGGCGCTAAGGGTGTAGACGGCGGCGCTGTACGCATGCTGGGCTCCTACGCTTCTTAATTCCGTGTTTGGGACGCTTTAGCGCGTTTGGGATGTATCTGCTACATCCCAAACGCGCTAAGGCGTCCCATTTTTATATGAACTTCTGCAACCGGGCAATCAATGGCGATGGATCGGGGAAGATATCCTCCCAGCGTGCTCGAATGCAGGTCCACCCGGTCAGATGCTTAATTTCATTCTCACGCTGTCGTTCCTGATAGAGCACCTCATCTGCCGGTCCGTACTGCCCAAGGTACTTTTTCTTACCGTCGATTTCCAAGAATAGACCCAATTCTGGCCATGCAAAATCTAAGTAGAACCGCCTGCCGTTCTCACGGTAAATCACGTATTGTTCCTGAGGTCTCGGCAGCCCTGCCTGAAGTATTGCCAAGCGTGCCAGGGTTTCTGCCGCGGATCCGGATGCTGGGCTCATCAGCTCTGCAAGCGCACGTGCTTTGCGGCATCCGTGCCCTCGCGCACTTGAAAGTGCTTCTTTAAGAGTCTGATAATCAGCATAGACAGCACGGTTAGTGCGTAGCGCAGAATCCACCACAACCAATCCTTCACGCAAGGACATCTTCTTGGCGCAATCTACCGCGGTATGCACCATATCTGTTACGTGTATCCCCGGAGCGATCTCAATGATACTTTCCTGGGCTTGGGCGCTTGAACGATGAGACATGATGAGAGAGGAGCTCTTAGTTCCCCCATACTCAGGACTCAGAGGGATAATATGCATTTTCTGACTTCTATAGAGGGTATCGAGCCCGTGGAAGAAGGCTGCCGACATATGGGAAAACGCCATATTGGAGTGCCCTAGCGTGTACCCGTAATGCATAGCGTAGGTTCTTTGATTCTCATCCCAGGAACGCCAGGTGACGCCGTCAATATATACATTACGCATGATCTTATAGAGCGTGCCGTCCTTTAGCTCCTTATGGATACGAGTATCGCTGTATCCTAGGTCCTGCAACTGCAGATGGCTTCTCACATGTTGTGTAATTCTAAAGTGGTCGATCGTATTCATGCACCCATCATGCATGAACTAATAGATACATTGCAGGGGTAATACACCGAATCTGTGGATAACTTATACTAAAAGTACATTTTCAGCACTTATCCACAGCAAAAGTCATGATTTTAGGGCTATAGAGCTTGATATATGACAGATTGTGACAATCTCAGATGTGAACTTACTGGATTGTTACTTCTGGTTTGGGACGCCTTAGCGCATTTGGGATGTAGCAGATACATCCCAAACGCGCTAAAGCGTCCCAAACCGATATTTATTGATAGATGAGAGCCTGCTGTTGGGCACCTAGAGGGGCAGCCTGGGTTTTCTGAGCAGGCAAGAATACCCAGCGGCGCTGTACCGCGAAGCTGATCGGAATGAGTACCACCTCGGTGATGATCTTCGCCAGCACCAGGTGAATACCCAAACCAATAAGCAGTTCCAAAAGAGCCGCATTGGCAATCAGTAGTGCCACCGCAAGCACCGCATAACGAACCATGGATCGCTGCACACTGGGGCGTTGAGCACCGTCCTGCATCATGAGGCGATTGACCGTGAAATTGCAGAGCGCCGAGATGCATCGCGCAGCCACAACCGCTGCCAGCAGGGGCACACCGGCCGCTACCAGGGCGAAGAGGGCGAGCGCATCCACCATGAACCCCGCCAGAAAGGAAGAGGCGAGGAAACCCAGCAGCGGCGCGTAAATCAGAGCGGAGTCCTGCAGCGGGCGGAAGTGACTGGTGGGATTACCCGGCTCGTAGACCTTGGTAATGGGCACCTCGTCCAGCTCCACACCGGCGCGAGTAGCGCGCAGCAGCATACTGAACTCGTACTGGTACTTATTGCCGGGAATCTCCAGAGCCCAGTCGATAATCTGCGGGGTGAAGCCGCGCAGACCGGTCTGAGTATCGGCAATTTTCGTGCCGGTCGCCAGGGCGAAGAAACCCACGGTCATGGAGTTACCCAGTTTGGAGCGCAGGGGCACCTTGGTGCCTTCCAGACCCGCTGCCGGGTCGGGAATGGTACGTACACCCAGTACGAGTGCCTTACGCTGCTGCTCGGCTGCCTGGCGGGTACGCTCAGCGACGGCGTAAATGTCCTTGGGCAAGTGCTGGCCATCAGCGTCGGCGGTAACCACGATTTCTTCGGGTCGGTAGAGGCGCGCCCAGTTCAGGCCGGTGCGTAGCGCCGCACCCTTGCCAAGGTTGACCGGGTGGTGCTCTACCTGTGCGCCCATTGCCTGCAGTTCATCAAAGATGGGGGCGTATGCATCACCGGAGCCGTCGTTGATAATGAGCAGGGTCAGCGGATCATTACCCGTGTGCTGCGCCTTGAGCGCGTGAGCCAGGTGCACGAGCGAATTATCGGGCTTATAGGCGGGGATGAGGATAATCATGGTTTATGCTTTCGCAATGTAGAGAATGTCGCTGGTGCCGCGTTCCTTGGTGCCGCCACCGGGCTTGTTGACCAGGGAGCCGTTGAAGACCATAGCGGAGGAGAAACCGCCGTCGAGGTTGTAGGCGGCGGTGCAGCCAGCGTCCTTGAACATTTGGGCAAATTCGGGCATAGTCACACCGCGCGAGTATCCCTGAGAACGGCCGTCGGTAACAATGAACAGGAAGTGGTTTGCTCCCAGTACGCCAATACCGGTTCGCGGCTGGTTACCCTGAATGGAGTGGTTGCCGAAGTTGGTGTCCACCTCAACCGAGTCGATACCGTTCACCACTTGGCTGTCCTTGACCAGTGCCGGGCCGAAGGAGAGGGTGTTCCACACGCCCTCGTTGATGAGAGTCTGGGCGTTGGTGGCGGTTTCGTCGTAAATCTTCACGCTACCGTCACGGTAGAACGCCATACCTTCGCGGGCGCCGGCGTCACGGTAGGCTACACCGTTTCGGATCACAATACCGGTGGTACGGAAACCGTAGTAGTCGCCGTTGATGGCGAAGACGCCGTTATGCTGGCTGGATATATTGCTGGGGGTGTCAATAATGTTCTGGCCGAACTTATTATTAGCGAATGCTCCGCGCAGCAGGGTTGCGTCGTTCAGTTTGACTTCGGCGTAGTAGCTGGTGATCTGGTTGGATCCACTGCCTTCGACCACGGTCTTGATGCTGATGGAGCCTTCGTTGGCGGTGAGGGTTTTGTCATTGACTGTCACGCCGGTGAGGGCTTCAGTGCTTGCAGAGGCGCTGGAGCCGCCTGCTGCCGCGTTGGAGGAGCGCTGTGCTGCCTCGTAGGCGGTAGTGTCTGAGATTTGGGTGTGTTCGGCGAGGTACCGGTCGTATGCCCAGAGTGCGCCGCCGCCGGCTACTGCCAGGGTTGCTGCGCCGCCGCCGATGAGTGCTCGTCGAGTAATTTTCTTGCGCTGAGCTTTTTTCTGCTCTGCTGCTTCGTTTGCCTGAGTATTCTGTACCTGAGTGTTTTCTACGTTGTTCATGGTTCTAGAATCGCAGGCTAGTTTTTGTGTTTATCCTGTAGAAGCTATGCGGTGGCTATGAAGGCTATTTTCCTTCTGTACGCCACGTGTTGCACCCGGTTCTTCCTTGATTTTCCGGGCTTTTTAGCTGTGTTTTCGGGGCTCATTGGCTGCGGTTTGCACCCCGCTAGCGACTATTTTTAACCGTATAGTCTATACAAAATATGTATATCTGTGCTTTTGCTGTGCACGACTGTGTGTTGCCTTTAAGCTCTTCTTAGCTTGGGCGCGTTTTCTGTGTGGAAAGAAGCGAAAGAGTGAAAAGTTAAAGTAAAACCGGCGGATACCGTGGGTATCCGCCGGGGTGCTATATGAAGCGATTAGTCCTCGTCGCCGTAGTTGGCGTATTTCTCAGCGTATGCCGAGTAGTCGTCGTCCTCGTCGCTCGCGCGACGGGTCGACTTTGCGGAGGTGTCGCTTTTCTTTGCGCCGCTGAGCTCGCGCTCGAGTGCGCTGTAGTCGGTTTCGAGAATGGAGTACTTCATCTCTCGAGCCTGACGAGTTGCCTTAGCCTTCTGACGGCCGCGCCCCATGGCGTGACCCCCTTCTTCCATCCTGTCCGCTGTGCACGGTAAGCGTGCGCGCGGATCGTTTAACAGTCTTTTCTCTCTATACAGGGTACCTTGTTAACCCGCCTTCTGTCTTGTTCGCAGGCGATATTTATGCCCTTTTCCTCAAATTATGGCTGTGCAGGCATATATTGTTCCTTTTCAGGGCTCTTTTAGCTCTGCGGTAGCGTGCAGAGGTGGCAGGGTTGAGCAGCGCAAGCTCACAAAGAATGAGCGTTTTATTTTCAGGCTGCCATTTTCCCCTGTAAACGCCGCATCCCGCCCCCGAGAAGTATCGAGGGCGGGACGTAGCATAGCCGCTATTAGGAGGCCGTGACGGTACCCACCTGGGTCGCGCCGGATGCCACGAAGGTGGCATTCGCATCCACGCTGGAGGTGGTGCTGTAAACGGTGTAGGACTGACCCTTGGTAATGGCGCTCGAGGAGACCATAACCAACTTGGCGCTGGAGGAGCTGACCTTGTAGTTCGCCACGACCTTACCGGAGGAATCCGCTACCTGCACGGTCGAGCCCTGGCTAAAGGAACCGGTGACCTTCACGTAGCCGCTAGTAGAGGAGCTTGCGGGCGCCTCGAACATATCGCCGGCGTTTGCCACGACCACGGTGGAGCCGTTGAGCAGCAGATCGCCATTGGTGTCCAGAGAGGTGTTACCACCGGTGAAGGGACCATTGACGGTTACGGTACCACCCGAGAGGGTTGCGGTGCCATTGGAGTCAATGCCGTCACCGTTCGCGTTGACGGTTACGGTGCCGCCCAGGATATTCACGGCTGCATCGACCACGGCGAAGGTACCGCCGCCACCACCCATGCCACCGGGGCCGCCATTACCCATACCACCGGCAGGGGGCTGACCCATGCCGCCACCATTAGAGTTGCCACCATTAGAGCCGGCGGGTGGCTGACCCATACCGCGCTGAGAGCTGGAGGAATCCGAACCGTTCGAGCCGGGCTTTGCCGGGGGCTGGCCATTAGAGCCCTGCGGGGGCTGACCCATACCGCCGGGGGCATTCTGGGAGCCCTGGTTTGTCTGAGCGCTGGAGCTGGCCGAGGTGCTGGTGGTATCAGTGTAGGAGGCATTAATACCGTCATCGCTACTGGTGACGTTCACGGTACCGTCCAGGATATTGACGTACTGCGCCTCAATACCCTCATTGGACTTGGTCACGTTCAGAGTACCGCCGGAGATTTCCAGGGTGTGCTCGGCCTTGAAACCGTCATCGCCCGCCGAGATAGTCACGGTACCGCCGCTCATGCGGGTCCAGCCGCGATTATCATCGGTGGAGTTGGTGGACTTAATACCGTCCTGCTGCGCGGTGACGTTCACGGTACCGTCCAGGATATCAACATAGTCCTTACCCTTAATACCGGTGTTCTTGGCGGTGACGTCAATCGTACCGCCCGCGATCACCAGGCCGTCCTTGGTGTGGATACCTTCCTGGTAGGAGCCGGTGACCTTCAGGCTACCTTCACCGGCGAGGGTCAAATCCGCCTTGGAGTAGATAGCTGCGTCCGGGTCATCCTCACCGGTTGCGCTATAGCTGGAGCCATCGCTCACAGTATTAGTGGTGCCGGATGCGGTGTAGAGTACCACCTCATCGGCCTGCACAATATTGATGGCAGCGCCGGAGCTATTGGCAATGGTGGCGTTATCCAGAATCAAAGTAACCTTGTCGTTCTTGGTCACCTCGACCTTGATCTGGCCGTTATATTCACCCGAGAGCTTGTAGGTGCCGGCGGCGTTGATGGTAATCACGCCGTTTTCAACGCTCACACCGGTGGTGGAGCTGGGCGAAGAGAGGTTCACGGCGGTTGCTGTGGAGGTGTCAACCTGGCTGTCCTTGGCGGAGTAGTGGGTTTTCACGTCCAGCTTCTGGCCGGTCTTGGTGTAGGACAGGGAGGTGGAGGAAGCACTGCTATCGCTACTTACCGCCGCGCTGGAGGAGGTGCTTGCCGCGTTGGCACCCGAGGTGCTTGCTGCGAGGTTGGTGCCGGTTGCCGAGCAGCCCGCCAGCGCCAGGGAGGCGATGAGGGCGGCGCCGGTGGCTACCTGCCAGCTCTTTGTGGTCGGCTTGGTGTTCTTGGGGGTATTGGCGTTCATAATAAAGAATGTTCCTTCTATAAGTGAGTGAGTCTACGAGTCAAAAGTATTTAGCGCACCAGCGGGATTGCGGCGCTCACCGGATCCTGCAGGGGCACACCCTGCGGGGAGAGCTGCATCCAGCGTTCAATGACACGGTTCCATTTATTGGCGGGCAGCTGCGGGTTCAGGGCCGCCATGCCGGTGGCAAATTTGGAGATCTTTGCCGGGCGGATTCCTGCACGCCACAGGTGCTTATCAGCCACAGAGGGCGCGGTACCGGATTTAGTTTCGATAATGACCATGCCGGGCGCGGTGTAGCGGGTGCCCAGGGTGCGACCGTGGTAGTTGCCGAAGTCCACGTTGTAGAGCAGGGCGTTTTCGCTCAGGGAGGTCCATGCCAGGGAGGTGTCCACGGTCATTCGCGAGTCCACCGGGTTCTCCTGGCTCTGCGGCAGGAAGACCGTGGTGCGCTTATATTCGGTGGTTAGCACCGGTTCCAGATTGGTGGCGGGTTCATCCAGCAACCCGTTCAGAGATTCTGCCACGTAGTCCAGGCCTTCGGGGGTCAGACGGTCGCGGTTTTCGATCTGGTAGGGAATGCGTTCTTTGACTGTCATGGCGCGTTCCCCTTCGGTCTTGACTTCCAAGAAGCTCAGATCGCTGTCCAGGTAGCTGCGGGTACGCACCTTGAAGCGGTTGCGACGACCGGTGGCTGCTGCGCGGTAGCTTGCCAGGGAGGGGGTGTCGAAGTAGACCGAGTCGTAGGAGAACTCGCGCTGCCCTTTGATTTCCATGACGGCGGCGTCTGCGTTCAGCTCTGCCATCACGGCTGCTGCGTAGCGTGCCTCCACAATGTATTTGCGGTCGATTCGGGTTTGCATGGCTGCTTTGGCGTTCATGTCGTCCAGGCTAATGCTCTGCCAGTAGGTGGGTACGAGTGCCATTTTGATATCCTCTCTGGTGGTTGGGCGCGGAGAAAATGCACTCACCGGGGTGTTCTGCCAGGTAGGGTGGGTGATTGTTTCAAAGGGGCGCATTTTCTCTCCTCGAGTGACCCGTTATTGTACGGGTGATGAAGTCTTTAGTAGGCTGCGGGTACGCTGATGCTCATCGCAGCCGGTGCATTCTGGGTAGTTTCTACCGGTGCGTATGCCGGTACGCTGTACTGAATTTCAGCGATAGTCTTATCGTTGATCAAGTCGATTTCGTTGATTTTGACGGAGCTGATCGAGTAGCCCAGGCGAGCGTTTAGGTAGGCGATAATCTCTTCTTCGCGGCTGATGGCGCGGTCTACGGTAATGATTTGGTTCTTCTCTGCCGATCCCTTAATGCTGCCGTCTGCCAGTGCCATAATGACCAGCAGCAGACCCATCAGGCTGTAGGCGATATATGCCGGGTCGATATTGATACCTGCGATTAGACCCATTGCCAGAGCCACGAAGTAGTAGGCGACTTCCCTCTGGCTCAGGGCGGTGGAGCGCAGGCGGATAATGGAGAGAACACCGAAGAGTCCCAGGCCCAGCGCCGCGCTCGTGGTGGAGGCGCTTGCCATAGCTACGGTTACCGCGAAGACGCCCACATTGATAATGGTGTAGGCCAGTGCCATTTCGCGGTTGCGGTGGCGCATCAGGTAGATGGTGCACAGCGCGGCGATGGCGAGCAGGTCGGCGATTGCCATGGGCAGGAAGTTCATGATGTTCTTCTTTCGTTGTATCCGTGTTTGTCGGGGTGTGCCCCGTTGTTTGCTTAGTTCTATCTTTCCGCCCGAAGCTGTGCCTCGCCTGTGTTTAGGGTTTTCTCTGTATAAGTTTTCGTTATTTTTGGGTGAAAAACAGCCCCCACGTGGTCTTTTACCAAGTGGGGGCTGGGGTTTTGCTGTGTTTTAGCTGTGTTGGAGAGAGCCCTATCGAACTCTACCCACGCACCTAAAACACATATTTATGCAATTATACTAATACTTAGCTCTGGCGACGTGCACGCACGATCACAGCTGCACCGGCGCCCAGTGCCAGCAGACCCAGGCCTGCGGCGCTTGCTACGCCGTTAGCACCGGTCTTAGCCAGAGAACCCGAAGAGTTGGAGGTAGTGCTCGAAGAACCACCGGTGCTCGAAGAGGTAGAGGAAGAGCTACGGCCCCAGTCGGAGTCAGACTCGCAACCAATGCCGTCATTATCGCGGTCGAACTTCTTACGGAAGTCCGGGTGATCGGAGCGAATCGGTGCCAGACCTGCCTCGCGCACCTCGGTGCAATTAGCGAAACGGGTGGACTCGCCGTTCTCCGCAGATTCCTGCTTTTCCTCAGCGGTATCCAGGCGGGTTGCTACATCCGCATCAGCTGCAGGTGCAGAGGTAGAAGCGGAAGTGCTTGCCTCAGCAGTAGCGCTCGGAGACTGGCTGGGAGCTGCGGTGGGCTGCTCGCTGGGAGCTGCGGTGGGCTGCTCACTCGGCTGTTCCGAAGGTGCCTCGCTGGGAGCTTCGGTCGGCTGCTCGGTGGGAGCGGTGGTCGGAGCCTCGGTGGGCTGTTCGCTCGGCTGCTCGGTGGGAGTTGCCTTAACAATGCTGACCTGACCCACAATCACGGGAGCAATGGACAGATCGGAGGGACCAACGTATACACTCACGCTCACCTGGTCGGTCAGTGCGTCATCCCAGGGCACGCTCACAACGAATGCGCCGGAAGCGTCTGCGGTTACGCTATATGCCTGCTGACCGTTGACGGTGACAATACCATTGGGACCTGCGAATGCAATAACGACCTCGACGGGCTGACCGTTAGCGTTCAGGAAGTTGGTACCTGCGATGCTCAGAGCTTCGCCCTGGTTCCAGGTGCTGGAGAGCTGTACCTGGCCGTTGCCTACGGAGGCACCTGCTGCGGTGCTTACGACGGCGGGTTCGACAGCAATAACGGGTGCCAGAGCTGCGCCGCTCATGGAGAGGGTCAGGGCAGCTGCTGCACTGAAGGAAGTGAGTTTCTTAGTGTTCATGGCATTATCCTAACAATTTTTGTATGTCTATGCGTGGATTTTGGACGCTGAAACGCAGGGTATATATAAGTATTTTTACATTGTGCCTTTGGGAGCAGAAAAATAGCGAAAATCCGCGGAATTTCGGGGATTTTTAGGCAGTGCATCCTTAGTTATCAGCCTCAATCTCGGCTTTAAATAAAGCTGCACTCATGGATTAGCCGCGAGCGCTTTTAACCCATGAGTGCAGCTGAGCTATTCCCTCGCCAAAGGATCATCTATTATTTATAGCGTTTCTCAAAGGGGATCGAGCAGCTCACGCTACTATCCTTCCCCGAGGCACTATTTTTGGCTACTTCCTCACCGTTGACCAGGATTGTGCAGCTCACTTCAGTTGCATCGCCTACATAGGTATTAACTTCAACCTCGTAGCTTTCGCGGCGCTTCTGCTTTACGGTGGTCGACCATTCGCCCTTATGCTCTACATGGCTTTCACCTTCCAGAGGACCATACCCAATATCTACCGTGCCGTTACTGGTCACCTTTGCTTCAATAGTGACTTCTTCCTCGTGCGCATCATCCTTGCGCATATAATCCGGCTCATAAGTTTCGGGGTTCATATGTTCAAGAGGAATATGGCAGTAGACATTAGAGCCCGGTCCTTGAGCGGAGTATCGAGAGACCTCGACATCATTCACACTAATAGAGCAGCTTACTTCTGCCGACTTTTCGCGGGAGTGTGTACCGACGTATAGGGTGTATCCATCCTGACGGGTGATTTCCGCTTCCTTAGAGAATTCACCACTACTGCTCTCTTCAGTACTATTGGAAGCACCGAAAGACTCAGAAGTACCGTACGAGATATACGCTTCACCGCTATACTTTGCGACAGCCTTAACCTTGACCTTGTCATTGTCCTTCGCACCGGCAGGAGCATAGCGAGGTAGCTTCGGACCAGAGGCTGACTGCGCTGCAGCGCTCTGCGATGCGCCGGCTTCCTGAGTGGAGGCCTCCTTACCGTTGAGAGCAAAGACCAGCACGAGCGCCACCACTACAATAATTGCCAGCAGAGCGGAACCGCCCGCAATCCAGGGCCAGGCTGCCTTCTTCTTGACGGGTTCCTGCGGGTACTGACTATAGGGATTAAAGTTTCCCATGGGCTGAGCGTAAGGCTGCTGCGAGTAGGGAGTCTGCGCATTCTGATCGTAGCCATAGCCATTCTCGGATGCGCCGGGAGCGGGTATCCGCGGAGCACTCTGCTGTGCAGTATTCGGCGGCTGCTCTGCGCCGAGCTGTCCTACATTATTGGGCTGTCCGGGGTTCTGGGGCTGGGGTACGTTATTGGGAGGCGGAATAGTCATTCTTCTCGCTTTCTGTACGGTGTAGTGTGTTCTTTTCTCAGGAGCGTGCACAATATATAGCGGGCTCGACAGTGCTCCCGCTTCTGACAGCTCTGAGATAAAGGCTAAGAGAAAGTGGGTTCCCATAGGGCGGGAACCCACTTCATCATTGATAGATTTTTAGCCCTTAAGAGCTCTTATGGCGAGCGTCATAAGGAATCGAACAGGTTACATTGCTGTTCTTACCGGTCGCAGTGTTCTTAGCGACTTCCTTACCGTCAACCAGGATGGTGCAGCTCAACTCGCTTGCCCCGTCAGTGTAATCAGAGGACACATAGAGGTTATAGTCTTCGCGGCGCTCCTGCTTTACGCTGGTAGACCAGTCACCCTTGTTCTTAATACGGCTGGTGGCATAGTTAGGACCGTAGGAAATACGGACATTACCATTGCTGGTCACCTTCGCCTCAACGGTTACTTCTTCGCCCTCATAATCGCTACCCTTACGCATATAGTCGCGGTTGTAGAGTTCGGGCATTTTCTGTTCCAAAGACATCGAGCACTGCACCGAAGAACTCGGACCCTTAGCCGAGTAACGGGAAACCACCTGATCATTTACGCTCAGAACACAGCTAATTTCTGCAGATTCGTCATTGTAGTCAGCGTTAACGTCTACTTCGTAGCCGTCCTTACGGGTGATTTCGCTTTCCTTCACGAACTCGCTACTAGTAATCTCTTCACTGCTGGTGGAGCCGGAAGTACCGTAGCGGATCTTAGCCTTACCGGTCACCTTTGCGGTGGCCTTAACCTTGACCTTATCGTCATTCTTCGCACCGTCGGGAGCGTAACGAGGCAGCTTATC